>Ga0172379_10000378_pt1 | contig 114515 bp, 112 predicted proteins | sample GrowelOW334metaG_FD_119756 | JGI IMG/M metagenome (GOLD analysis project Ga0172379, IMG submission 119756) | Groundwater microbial communities from an aquifer near a municipal landfill in Southern Ontario, Canada - Groundwater well OW334 metaG | ecosystem: Environmental > Aquatic > Deep... | reverse complement strand
GTTTCTACGAGCTTCATTCCATCACCCTTTCATACCTTTTTGTTCAAAAATTAGTATGTCGGTGTTGTGATGAAGCTCAAGTTTTTTTAGGCTAAAATTTCAAAAACTGTCCAGAGTATTGTTTCACTAATTACACAAATAAATTACGGAACTGTCGTCTGGTCACTTGCATGGAGCCGTGACGGACGTTACCTGGCAGTTGGCGGCGGCACACCAAGCACAGAACACGGAGAGCTGGAAGTTTATCATTTTGATGGAATGACATTAACATTAACTACGTCACTTCACTATGGCAGCGCACTGACGTCCGTTAATTGGAGCCCAAACAATTACTACCTAACGGTTGGAGGACAATGGCCTATCAGCGGACACGAAGAAATTGAAACCTACAGCTTTGATGGAAGGATCCTCACATTTATTCCAGGAACAAAAATTGATTACGGCACCAATTATGCCTGTTCAATAGACTGGCATCCCAATGGACACTGCATCGCGCTTGGCGGCTCCCCAAGTGCACCTCACGAAGAAATAGAAATTCATACAGCCGATTTTACATCAGCAACCCTATCGCCTCAAGCGCTCTCCACCAGCATTGTTTTGGGCGATCATGCCAAGGGAAGCAACTACGATACCCACCTGCACCTGCTACCAGGAGCAAGCCTGAATCTCGTCGGAAATATGTTATATGATAACGTTGATGCACCATAGCAAGCCACTGCCAGGCTAGACTAATTAGTCCCCGTGTCGTTTGCGATCAGCATTGGTGAGATAACGCTTACGAAGACGAAGCGTCTTGGGTGTCACCTCAATCAACTCATCATCGTTGATCCAATCCATAGCTGCCTCCAACGTCATAGCACGCGATGGAGCAAGACGAACAGCATCATCTGAACCAGACGCACGCATATTGGTAAGCTTCTTCTTCTTGGCCGGATTAACATCAAGATCGTTATCACGGCTATGCTCGCCAACAATCATACCGGTGTAAATATCTTCAGGCGGTGCAATAAAGAGAATGCCCCGCGGCTGTAAGCCATCAAGTGCATAGGCTGTTGCCGGGCCATTTTCCATAGAAACCATCGCACCTTTAGTACGTGCGGGAATTGGTCCAGCATCAGGTTCATATGAAAAATAACGGTGGCTCATGAGACCCGTTCCACGCGTATCTGTCATAAACTGGCTACGAAAACCCAGAAGTCCGCGTGCGGGAATTTTAAATTCGAGACGTATTTTTTTGTTACCGTGGTGCACCATATTTTGCAACAAGGCACGTCGACGCCCCAAGTTTTCCATAATAATACCTTGATGTTCTTCTTCGATATCAATCGTCAAAAGTTCATAAGGTTCACACTCAACGCCATCAATCGTTTTATAAATAACTTCAGGAGCGGAAAGTTGAAGCTCGAACCCTTCACGGCGCATCGTTTCGATCAAAATGCCAAGATGCAATTGTCCGCGACCGGAGACTTTGAACGTGTCAGGCGAATCGGTATCCTCAACACGAAGTGCCAAGTTAGTCCGCTTCTCTTTCCATAAACGATCTCTAATTTGACGTGAGGTAAGCAACTTGCCATCACGACCAACGAACGGGGAATTGTTAACCGAAAAATACATCGATATTGTTGGTTCATCAACAGCAATATAGGGGAGCGGCAAAGGCTTGCCAACATCACAAAGCGTGGTACCAATAGTAATGTCCTCTTCAACGCCAGCTAGCGCAATAATGTCACCAAATTCTGCCGTTTGAACATCAACTTTTTTAATACCTTCAAATAGATACATTTTTGTTATTTTGACGGGTGATCCAACATAGGCATCTTTACAAGCAATTACCTGTTTATTTAATGAAACTTGCCCGCTGAATACGCGACCTATTGCTATACGCCCAACGTAATCTGAATGATCCAGATTGGTAATGAGAATACGCAAATCGCTATCCTCTTGCTTAGGCACAGGAACATGCTCAATAATAGCCTCAAAAAGAGGTTGCAGCGTACCTTCCTTTATCGTTGGATCGGTCGAAGCAAAGCCAGCACGAGAAGAACCATATAAAACAGGGAAATCAAGCTGCTCTTCATGAGTCGCAAGATCCAAGAACAAATCATGAATCGTTCGCTCAGTACGTTCGATATCGGCGTCTTTACGATCAATTTTGTTAATAAGAACAATCGGCTTTAACTCAAGCTGCAACGCCTTTTGCAAGACAAAACGCGTTCCGGGAAGTGGTCCCTCAGCAGCGTCAACAAGAAGTAAAAAACCTTCTACCATCTGAAGCGTGCGCTCGACCTCACCACCAAAATCCATGTGCCCAGGGGTATCAACAATATTAATTTTTGCCTGAGGAAGTTTAATAGACGTATTTTTTGCAAGAATGGTAATACCACGCTCACGTTCAAGTTCGCCCGAGTCCATCACACGCTCGACTGATTCACTTTCTTTGCCGAGCGTCCCGGACTGACGAAGCATCTGATCGACCAAGGTAGTTTTGCCATGGTCAACGTGGGCTATTATAGCGACATTACGGATATCTATTCTTTGCTTAAAGCTCATTGTTACTAACCATATCGTAAGAAGAACCATTAAAAACAGTATTCATAGCTGGTTTTAGTTTAGCAGGCTAGGGCCGCCATGTCTAAAAAATTCGCAGAATAGCCGGTAAATCCACCTTTCAACTGTCAAAATATAGTAGGTATTGACCCTGCCTGGGGCCTATTGTGTATACATAAAGGACATTTAAAAATATCCTTCAAAGAAGCAGAAAGGGATTTTATGCATTCTCTCGCACTCACCATTGGCATCACATTATGCACTCTATTCTCGGGACAGGCTCAAACGCTTCCAGCGAACATAGATAACACCACGATTCAAGCAATCAATGCACAACCAACATTTGAAAAAAAACTTGCTCTTGTCGAGACGTATTTGGCGCAAGGAGTTGTCAACAAGGCTGGCGGTGAATACGACAATCCATGGGTCAACAACGTACCCGAAAAATTCAACAATATATCAGCTAATGGCTCACTCTCGCTCGCTTTTAAATATACCGGCGGCACCCCAGCATTCACCGACGCCGGGTGTAGGTATACGGAATGCTATAGGCATAATGGAAAAGCTGTTGGTCCAGGTGGGGCAACGCAAGGGTTGATTAATTTTTTAGGTTATGGGCTTATTGGCGGATTTAAAAACCATTTTCAAGGCATTGCGCGAGGGTCAGAATGGCTTGGCCTAGGACAATACATTTTTGTCGCCGGCAATAATCCTCACGCTGACCCCGGGTTTGGACCACAATCTCATTTATTTATTGTTAAAATGGGCGCGCAACCTGCAACCGGACTATTCAGCACAAATAATGCATTAACATACAGTAGAAACAACGTCATCCAATCGGTGAAAAACCTTACTGCTGATTTTCCTGGCTATATCCATCCAGGCGGCATTCAAATCTGCGGAAAATACCTTGTTGTTGCCATAGAATCCGCAGATGATGAAAAAAATGCCTATCCGGGCAAAATTGCTATTTATCAAATAACCAAAGATCAGGTAGGCAACATCGTTCTTATCAAAGAGCCAGCTGCCATTACTATGCCTACTGGCACTGCAATGGCAGCTGGCATCACCAGACTTGCGGATGGTCGCTATTTAATAGTTTGCACGAATGGAAGCTTCTTGTACTACTGTTCTCGCGATGGCTCCATTGCAAGCGGATTTGATTTGGTTGGCATCACGCCAGGAGACGGTCAGTCAATCAATTTCATCAATGATACCGATGGATCGCTCTATTTAGTTAGAACGTACAACGACAATCCAAACACGCCTTATAAAAAGTGGCCTGTAGATTATCGCGGCACAGACTTTGCGATACTCTATAAGGTCGAGGTACCCAGCACAATTCAACCCGTCTCAAATAAGAATCCATCAGGTGGATTCAAACTTATTCAAATTGGGCAACCCAAAGCATTCGCTCAACCAAAAGAGAACTATAACTTCTCGGCAGCCGCCGGAATCTATGTGTCGAACCAAAATTCTCTTGTCGCCTATTCTTCATCTCATTGGCTGAATTATGATGCGAGAGGTTGTGTGCAACTCCAAATGAGTCCTTTATCACGTTCTGCCACAAACTTCCGTAATAATGCGCGTCGTAATGCTTACATGAATATAGTGCAGTTTGCATAATATTGCCATGCACGCCATCATCAGCCAAAAATTATTTGATTTTTCTGGGCGGCTTGGCTACAATCTGTACTGTTTATATTTAGATAACCTCCATTTCCCCTGTCCACGACGCTCGTCTGGATGGGGGTTTTTAGTTGAGCAGCAGAAACCGAAAATGTATACCTATGCAAGCGTATAAGATCATTGTCGCCTACGATGGCACCGACTTTCACGGCTGGCAGATCCAACCACACAACATCACCATAACGTCCTGCCTCCAAGATACATGGTACCGTATCTTTAAACAGAACATCACCATCGTTGGCGCTTCACGCACTGATGCCGGCGTTCATGCGCTGGGACAAGTTGCACGCTTCTATGCAGATGCCCCGGCATCATTAACTGATCAACAGCTTCAAGCTCTATGGAACGCACATTTGCCGTGTAGCGTCAGCATCCGCTTTCTTTGCAAAACAGAGCACTTTCATCCCTGCGCCAATGTTAGGCAAAAAACTTACTACTACACGCTTTTTCTTAAACGCCCCCTTCCCTTTGTTGCCCGCTTTGGGTGGCATTATGCTCTTAGCGACCGAGTCGACCTGAAAAAGTTTTCAGACGCTCTCACGCTTTACCACGGCACCCATGATTTTGGATCGTTTTGCAAAATAGAAGATGAAGCCACCTGCACTACGGTGCGAACCATCGACGAGATTCGCCTCAAACACTTACGACACTATAATGCGCTACTTGTCGTTATTAAGGGAAAATCTTTTGCTCGATTTCAAATTAGACGAATGATTGGCTATGCACTCGATATTGCACGCCGCCCCTCATTGGACATAGACTACATATCAGACATGTTACAACATCCTAACCCCCAACAAACATTGCTCAAAGCCGACGGCTGCGGGCTCTGTCTGCGAAAGGTCATTTACCATCATGACAAGTAATGGTATCGGCGAATTTTTTAAACGCCTTATGACAGGCATTGTCCTGTTGATATGTTTCTTTGGATCATATATCCACTCACCAACACTTTACGCCTGCCTCTTGAGTGTTGTAATTGTGCTCATTCTTCTTTTTGAATGGCATAAATTGGTAGCACATAGTGGCATACTCCATCGAGTAATTTCGCTCACGTATCCCATCATGCCAACAGCCATTCTGATTTGGCTTGCCTATACCTACTACGCCAGCGACTACTATCTTCCCCTTTATCCAATTATTGTTGCCTGGTCATCAGATACGGGCGGATATCTCGTTGGCAAAATCCTTGGTTATCACAAAATTTGTCCCACTGTCAGTCCAGGAAAATCCTGGGAAGGGCTTATGGGAAGTTTTGCAGCAGTGGTTATAGCACATTTTTGGCTCATGCCGCGTATTAACCTCGCAAATTCACTTGGGCTCGCTAATAGCATCGTTGCAGTAATCTTTCTCTCAACCGTTATGACGCTTGTAGCATTTTGTGGCGGATTTTTATTATCGTATCTAAAACGCAAAAACAACTTGAAAGATGCCGGTTCTCTTTTGCCAGGACACGGCGGCCTCATGGATCGGTTTGATTCAGTGTTTTTCGTTGCATATGCCACTGGTGCTCTTATACTTTTTGCACACGTATATCATTAACTCGTTCATCAAAATGTTTTGCACAACAGCAAAATTCATGATATAAATCCACACCCTGCCGTTTTTAACCATCATCTCAATCAAAAAGGATTTTGTTATGCGTGCTCAACATCTGCTATCTGCTATTGCCATATTACTCTCAGTCATCGCACCTATTTCACTCACCGCAATGAGCCGCGACGAAAGCAAGCTCATGTGTGCGGCACTTAATAAAGAACCTATTGCGCAGTATTTTGAAGATAACTATGAATTCTCCACACAAGCACTTAATCAAACATTTTATTATGCAACGCAAGCCGGAAATACTTTAGCGCTTACAACACTGATGAATCACGCGATTGACCAAATATCCTCAAAAACCATTACCAGAGCTTTTCATACGCTCATCGAAAATAACAATATTTCGGAACAAGACATTATCAACGTGTTACGGTACTTTTTTGCGCAGCCATCAATTTGCGACAACATATCACATAACGACATGCGCGAAGCACTGAAACAAGCTTTGAAAAATAACAAATTTTGCATAGCTTTCTGTCTTTCCGGAATGCTTGCACAAAACATTCAAGATAGCGATTAATTTTCACCAACCATTATTCTAAGGAATTATTATGTATAAGCAGATGCACCTTCTTACTTTGGCAGCTTGTCTATTTACAACCAATGGCGTACTTGCCATGAGAAGAATTACAATGGAAGAGCTGTTAAAAAAACCTTCACAAACTCACGAACAACGCGATGCCTGCAACCAACTTCGTGGTGAGTTCTTTCCGGCAATTATGCAAGGTAATACTGAGGCCGTAAAAGAAATGTTAGATCCTAACCTCGCGCTACCGGTTAATATTCTGGAAGAAGGCTTTATAATGGCCATGCGTTGCGATAGGCTTGACATCATTAGTTTATTTTTCACTGATGCCACTATTACGCGTCTCAGCAATAAACTCACTGTAATCTTAAACCAACTCATTGAATGGGGCTCAGATAATAGCATTGAGATTTTCATTGGTAACGCCAGCATTGCTCAGCATCTTAAAAGCAATAGGCAAGAGCTTGTAGGTGCTTACGCACTTGCCCTGCAACAAGGACGTGTGGCAATAGCAGAAAAAATTTCTAGCCTCTAATAAGAACAGTTCACGCACAGTGATGCCATTGATTTTATTGCACGGCATCACTGTGCAAAATCATTTTTTGCATCACGCTTCACCCGCCAACTTCGGCCCCACCCGCACACAAACTAGGCCATCGGGTACAACCACTAAATAAGATCCAAATATTTCTGCAAGTAATTGACCGTCAATGGAAGCGACTGTTGCAAAAGAGTTTTTAAATATTCTGACGCTGTTTTGGGTGGATTTTTCAAACTCAGCCGCGTTTCCCGAACCGTCTTCATTACTGTATAGGAATCACCTTCAAGCAGCTGCAGTAAAAAATGGTCTGGATGCTGAGCGATGATCCCATATTTAGCAAGCCGCTTTGCAGGAAAATCGGAAAGATTGAATGTCACGATAATTTGCGCCTTTGCTCGAACCGCTGCCGCAACAACATGACGATCGTCAGGATCGGGAAGTCTGGACGATTTTTAAGAAGACTTCTTATCCATTCCTCATGAATATCTTTTGACCATTTTGCACGATACAAATCGGTCAAAGCCAAACGCATCATCAGATCTCTGAGCGGCGCTGAATACAAAATGCAAGCATCGTACAGTACAATTAATGCTGCCATTACAATCAGTACCCAAGATGAAGCTTTTGTGATTCCTCCGACAAATTGTCCAATACTTTGCGACGAGCTTCATCAATTTTAACTTTATATGACATAACATCTTGGAAAAGTATCTTCCTACGCGTTCCTACTTTGCGAAAAGGTATTTTTTTTGTTTCAAGCAATTTGACAAAATACGGCCGCGATACATTTAATAAATCAGCTGCGTCCTGAGTCGTAAGCTCAATATGCACAGGCATGATAGTCACGGCATTACCTTCTGCCATTTGAGCGAGCACAAAAATCAATGATCTAAAGGCCGAAAACGGAACATCAAGAGTGCGTTGAGATTCATTATCCTTAAGCGTAATACTTATTGATTTGGATTTTTTAAAGGACATTCCCGAAAGAACACTGTTCAACTTCCTTGCAAGCTTAATTTCGTTTTCACTTGGAGCAAGAGGCTTTACGTCCGAAATAGAGTGAGTTGGCATAACCGTATCCTTTGATATTAAAAAAAGCGCTGGCTCTCAGCCTTGAAGAACAAAAAACAGTGTATTACTTTATCGAAATAAACGCAACAAGCGAATTTATCGAAATCACCCCAACTTCGGCCCCACCCGCACGCGAATCATACCATCAGTCATTGCATATTTTGTCGCAATAGCATTGAGCTCGCTCAACTCCATTTTTTGTATCCGCGCAAGAACCTTGTCGTAGTAATCAAAACCAAGGTTAAGCGCATCAAGGGCTGCCAATATGTGCGCGATCGTACTATTGTCATCGATAAGATCAATCAAATCCTTAAGATAAATCTGTTGCGCATCATCAAGCTCTTGTTGAGTCATACCGTCTTTTGCAACCGTCCCAAGCAACGTTCGTATTTGTTGCTCAACGATGGCAACTTTGTCAGGACTCACTATGGTACCAACAAAATCAAAACCATGATCTTTAGCCGTGTTGACCGCAAATCCTCCAAACGCAGAATAAAACAGCCCCGATTGCTCACGAAGCTTATATATACGCGAGCCTAATGATCTGAAGCATGATATGGAAAGCATCTTAAGAGGAATAAGGTCCGGATCATAAATAGTCACTGGAGAACTTTTTCCCAGCAAAAGTACTACTTGATCACGCAACATCTCATAATCAATATTCACCGTTTTTTGTACTGCATACGGCACCGGAGTACATTCTTGTCGCGTACCCGATGGCCATGCAGAAAAAAGATCTGTTATGAACCGTTCCATGTGTTGCGCATCAAAATCACCTACCACCGACATCACCATATTTGCCGGATTAACATATCGTTTATGCAACGCAGTAATTATCGATGGCGTACATGCCTTAATCACATCACTCGCTTCATCGTAGGTCCACGCAAATGCATGCCCTTTATAAAGCTCGTTTTTCAATAACCGTTGTGCCATAGCACGTGGAGAATCTTTTGCGCGTTGAAACCCATCAATAAAAATATGTTTAAGCTTAGCAAGCGCATCGTTAGGAAATGTTGGTTGGCACATAATATGAAAAAAGCGCTCAGCTAATGGTTGAAAATCAGGGCTCAAACAGACTAAGCGAGCGCCTCCTTTGTCAAATGCATATGCCGCACCACACTGCTCAAAAAAATTAACATTGTCTTTTTTAGAACAACCTTCGCTTCCCTCAATGAGCATTTCCATCATCAAATGAACGCCGAATCCATCACGCGCATCATCAAGAAAAAATGCATCTTTAAAATAACAATCCATTGCCACAAGCGGCACATGACGCACCGGCACAAGCACCACACGCAACCCATTAGGCAAATCGATAACACGTTCTGGCTTAGGAAATGTGAACGTTAACGGCGATGGCGGCGCAAGCTGAAGCACCTGAGATGGTTCTTCTATTGCAGAGGTCCGCTCATAGCGCGCAAGAATTTTTTTATCGAGTTCATCAGACGTGCGTTTAATGGCTTCGCGGCGACCTTTTTCTGCAGCTGGTAATGGCAGCACTTCAATGCGATTCATTAAAAATGGATCCAAATACGTTTTGACATACGTCTGCATCTGCTCACTGGTAAGATCAAAATAACGCATGGCACGCTTAAAAATATCGATCGGATCTTTGGTCGTAAAATATGACTTAATCCAGCTATACGTAAATTCACCAAAACTTTGCATCTTGTGCACGAACCCTACCGCTTTTTGCTTGGCAACTCGTTCCACATCCGTTGCCTCAACACCGTGGGTAATAAGATGTGATAATTCGGTGCGGATAGCCTGCTCACACAGTTCTGCTTTTCCCGGCATCGGTTCAATAAATATCAGGAATAGGCCACCTTCCATAAATTTGGCCGCCTTCACCATCACTGATGCCGCAATTTTTTGCTCATCAACCAAGAGCCGCACCAAACGACCCGCTTGGCCCCCGCCTAACAATGTTTCAAGAGCTGAGGACAATAGCTCATCAGGCGCACGTAGTCCTGGAATAAGCCAATAAAAACCCAGCTGTTCTTTTTGTATATCTTCAAAATAACGCGTGTGCTGCGTTACCAGATCAGAAACTACCGTTGGAAATGTTTTTACCACCGATTCAGCATCTGCCTTCAGCGGCTCAAAATGCTTTCTGACCAATGGCATAACATCATCTACCGTAACATCGCCTACCACAAATAACGTTGCGCGGTCAGGCCGATAATATTTTTTATAAAATCGCTTAAGATTATTCGCATCAAGGCTTAACAGATCCTCTTTAAAACCAATCACCGGCGTATGATAAGGATGATTTGAAGGGAAAATGAGTTGACATGCTTTGTCATACATTGAGGTCCAGTAATTGTCTTTGCGCATCTTGAGCTCTTGAATTACCGTTTTGACCTCAGAAGCAAGGTGCTGTGCATCAAAACGTGCGTTTTGCATACAATCAGCAAGTATTGGTACAAATGGTTTCCAGTTATTTGCATTAGCTTCAAAGTGGTAACTGGTAACATCGTATGCGGTAAACGCATTAAATGTTGCTCCATATTTATGCGCGATGCTGACAATATCGGACTCAGAAAGCGTTTGCGTGCCTTTAAAAATCATATGCTCAAGCATATGTGCAAGCCCACACTCGCCGGAATTTTCAACATACGATCCGACATCATAAGCAATTTGTAATAACACCTTTGGTTGCGAGGTATTTCTGAAAATAAGTACCTGCATCCCATTGCTCAGCGTTTCGTGATGAATATTTTTATGCGGAATCTCCAATGAAAATGGCGACCGCGGCGGTACTGACGATCGCGTTCGGGAGAAAAAGCGTGCAAGCGCCACGCAGGCAACCACACCTACAGCTACGATTATCGTTGTTATAATAAGTATCTTCATCTTCGTCGTTATAAGCTCCATCATAAAATCTTCCCACTCTCTTGTGACAAAACGTTTTTACTGTGGTACAAAATAACCCTAGTCATCGACAATTTCATAGAGTTTAGTCATTTTGTGATTTTTTTGCATGGCCAGCTTTCATGAGAATACTTATTGTTCGTGTATCCGCTATCGGGGATGTCATTCACACACTCCCTGCACTATTCCTTATCAAACAAAGCATTCCTCATGCCCATATCAGTTGGGTGGTACAAGAAAAAGCAGCCGCGCTTCTTGTTGGCCAACCATTCTTAGATAATGTGTGGGTACTTCCGGATCACTACCTAGCACCACGTAATTGGCTCACGACAATGCGCATCATACGTTCAATGCACACACATACATGGGATGCTATTATTGATTTCCAAGGGCTTTTCAAAACCTCGTTTCTCCTCGCGTGGCTCCATGGCAAAAAATTTGGATTTGATCGTCACCATGCACGCGATCGCTTCAGCACCTGGTTCACTCATCACCATACAACACCGCTTTACCGTAATATTATTCAAAAGAATCTTGCGCTCGCGTCAGATGTACTTGTAACAGAGAACGCACCATCAACCTGCCCAACCATAGATACCCTCGCCAAAGATTTTACGCTTCATGTTCCTATGCCTCAGCAACACATCGTCGACACGTGGCTACAGGAAAATTCTATCACCCATCCCATACTCATGTTCCCCAATACGACGTGGCCATCCAAGCACTGGCCCTTACAACGATGGCAAAAACTTTTCACGCTTATTACCCAAGATGCCACACTATCCAAACACACCTTCATTTTGGGTGGATCATCGATGGGTGGCCAGGCACAAGATCTTTCCAGCATCATACAACGTCACAACCTTTCCATCCGGCTCCTCCCGCCATGGGATCTTTTATCTCTTGCACATGTGATAAAAAAAGCTCGTCTTGTCATTGCACCGGATACCGGCATCCTCCACTTGGCAGATTTTTTGGGTACCCCATCACTTGGCATTTTTGGGCCAACAAAAATTCAAAAGCATGGCCCTTTTTTGGTTGAGTCAAATCAACACAATGCCATTCAAGTCGATTGCCCACACCACGCCTGCAAGCGCCATGCGCACCAAAAAGGCGCTTCCGTAGTATACGATTGCATGGAGCAACTCGAGGCTGCTACAGTATTTCATGCTTTAATTAAAATACTTGGTATATAAAAAGGGGATTTCATGAAACAGTTCGTTATCACGATGTGCTTGTTTTTTTCATTCGCCTCTACCGCACCGCAACCTAAAAACCTTGTACCCCCATCCGAAGACCAACCCAAATTACTCACCATCGACCAAGCAGTGGCACGCGCACTCAAGCATCGTCCTGATCTTGAAGCTCTTTCTTATGCAACGCAGGCAAGCAAAGCAGGCGCCAACGCTGAAATTGCTGGATATTATCCAAGCGTTTCACTGGATAGCACGTTATGGCAAGAAACAGCACAAAGCGACCCTTCAAATAATACGCTCCTGACCGCCAATCAATTAATTTATTCGTTTGCCGGCCCCATTCAACGCTACAAGCGCGCAAAAAAGTATACTGAAATTAGTGCACTCGAAGAACAATCGTTGGCCAACAATATTAGGCTTGAAGTAGAACGGTCTTTTTTACAATCATGGCTTTTGCAAGAGCAATACACCACCATCGCGGCATTGGCACAATCGTCACGCACCACCTTTGATAAAGCAGGACACGAAAACAAACTTAATTTGCTCGATAAAAGCACGTGGCTCAAAAATGTCGAAGAGTACGGCGTAAGCACAGCAGACATTGGACAATATCGCGACTCACTTTATTCATCATATAAGCGGCTTGAATTTTTAATGGGCCAGCCGCTCCTGCTTGCAGAGCAACACCCTATCAACGGCACAGCAACCAAATTGGTGTGGAAACTCTTCACAAAAGTTCATCTCAAAGCGTTACCAGAATATTATAATGACGCTATTAACAACCGTCCCGAAATCAAAGAAGCCTTCCGCAAAATTGATATTGAACGTTGGAATGTACGACTCGCACAAGGCGACAGACTGCCAACGTTTTCAGCACAAGCAATAAGTGGGTTTCAGTCCTTGCTCTACCCTGATGCCGGTATTCGCCAGACACGCGGCTATTATTCTCTTGGCGTAAGCGCTTCGTGGTTGGTGTTTGACGGAGTAGTCAAGCAGTATCAAGAGCGCCAGGCATACGCCAATAAAATTAAAGAAATGCTCCTCAAAGAACAGATCACGCTTAATATTAAGCAAGAAGTACAAGACAAATATTTTGCACTTTCCAAATCGCTCATACGCCTTCAAGCCCAAAAACTTAATTATGTCCGTGCTCATAATGATTTCGTTTTAAGAGCACAGGAGTTAGAAATCGGACAAATCGCGCCAACTGATTTTGAAGTCGCCAAAACGGCGTGGGAACAGGCGCAACTCGACTGGAACTCAGCAGCAATCACTGTTGAGATTACAAAACACGAGCTTATGTACGCGTGTGGCTATCCATCAGAATAGACCGCAGTATTGAAGGTAAATCGGTTTTAACATTGTTAGATGCCAAGCTTTTTGAAAAGATCATTGACGCTTTGTGCTTCAACAAGGCCCTTTCTCTTTTCAGTATCTTTTATTGCTTTGAGCGTTTTTTTATTTGGCGAAGGCTGTTTGTATAGGTGCTCATCGATTGATTCAATGATGATTTCGCGCATGCTTTTGCCAAGGATTGCAGCCATTGCTTTAAGCTTGCGGTGACTACTTTTGGGAAGGTCTATGGTTATTCGTGACTGTTCGGCTCTCATATTCATGGTAATCCCTTAGATTTTTAACGAACTAAATATGAATTTACACTATACCATAAATACTGAAATGCAGAAATAAGGGTGTGTATATCATCGGATGAAGTCGGGGATGGGCGCCTTGAGAAATTCTAATGAGTTTTTAGTCCCAAACTTTTCTACCTGTAACACCCGCGAACAAAAACCCCATTTTATTGCCCTTATCGCCTTTTTAATTTCTATTTGTGCCTTGACAATGCCCTGCTACTTGATAAGCTAAAATGACTATCTGAAATTTCATTTATACTATTATTACGTGGGGGTTATTGTTATGTTTAAGAAATCATTATTTTTCACCGCAATTATTGCAACCATGGGGTTATCGTCACTCGTCGGCATGGAAGAGAAGAAGCAACCTGAGAGCAAAGAGCAGCAAGCAATAAATGCTACTATAGATAATCAATGCATCCTTTGCATAGAGGACACTAGGAATTCTGCGCAACCACGCTTCGCGTGTAGTAACTGTCATAAATTTTATCATACGCAATGCTTTGCCAACTGGATTAATGCAACACCACATGCACCACTCGTACAACAAGGACTGTGCGCTCACTGCAAACAACCACTCGAGCATCCTGTACGTCTCGACCTACGTAGCATGTGCCACATGTTGCGTGACATGGGCGGTCAGCTGATAAACTTTATTCGCAATAAACCATTGCTCACTGCTGGAATTGTCGCATTTGGCGCCTTAATCACAGCCGGTTTATTACCAGGTAACGCTATGCGTACAGAACTTACTTTCGTAGGACTTGCTGCACTCGCTGTTGTAGGCACTTTGTTCCTCGTGGTACAAGAGGAAAGAGCACACCAGAGAGGTCTTGCAGTACCAAGAACCGTAGAAGCAGAAAGCATCAGAGGACTCGAAGCGTTCAGGGATGATTTTGAAGCAGATCGGCAAGCACTGCAGTTATTACAACAGGTAAACCCCGCAGCTTTCGAAGCGCTTCTACAGCAACAAATGCGTGCCCGTGTCCAGCATCGCTTTCCATGATACGGGGAAAATTTGTTCGGTACACTGTGCCACAAAACTGGCATAGGTACGAATTTCCCGCTGTGCGGCACCGTCAAGACGCAATATTGCCAATCGTGCATATCCCGCCAAACTAGCAGTCTCAATAAATTCGGTATACATCGATTGCGGTAAGATCATGCGAGCCTGTTCAGGACAAACTCCCTGTTCCAATAGTTGATTGTATAATGCACATGCCTGTTCGGTAAACGCACGCATTTGAGCAACAACAATCTCGTTGTTATCAACTGCAGCGTCTTTAGAACCCTGTTTGATATTTTTATCACGCTGACGCACCACTGATGACACAAAACATTGTGGGGCTTCAGTAACATACCGACGCGAAACTTCATTCCGCGCAAACCCTATGGTGTGGCGGTACCATTCGCGCACTACAAAAATAGGCATTTTTATTCTGAAACGTAGTTGTGGATGGAAAAATGGAGTCACATGGCGGTTACGTGCTAGATAAGTTATCAATTGCTTATCACGTTCTGACAACACATGATTGATGCTTCCATCTGACTGCGGCTCGCATTCAAACGCTGACTCTTTATGCATCGAAACGCGAGCGGCATTTGCTACGGTCAGGTCGCTTCCAAACCACTCAAGTAATTCAACAAAGCCAATACCATCTTCTAAAAAAAATTTACGTGGTTGATTTCCCGTTGTTGTGGATGTAGCAGAAAAGCTACTCTGCATGTCCATGACGTACCCCGTTCTTGCATTTTTATCCGACACCTTACAAACTAGGGGAGTTTTAAAAAATCCCCGTCGGAAAGATACCGTGATTTGAGGAAGTTGTCATGAAAAATACACGCTTGTTCACCTGGGTTGCCGCCGTTCTTGCAAGTAAACTCGTCAAACTATCATTATCACTCGGTTCATACGCCGTAGGCCTCTCCGGCATTACGGTCACCCTCCCTCTCATGGGACGCATGTTTGGATTAACATCAACTTGCATTGTAGCAGGAGCGCTCGGAACACTGTGCGCATGTTTTACCGGCCTGCCACTCACCTTTGGCATTCCCTCAATTGCTGCAACACTGTCATGGGCTTGCTCAGCGCCATCAACAAACAACTCACAACGCTTGCTCAATTTCTTACTGCACTGCATCCTGCCCCTTACCTGCATGGCCATTTTCATGACCCATCCAGTAGGAGGCAAAGCTTGGTACTATGCACTTTATTGGCTCGTTCCCGTGGTCATTTGGGCCCTACGATCCAGCACTACTTTTTTACACGCACTTCAAAGTACGTTTATTGCACATGCTCTGGGCGCCATCATCTGGCTTTTGACCGGAACACTTACGGCTGACCAATGGACGGCACTCGTACCGGCCGTGGCGTTTGAACGTCTCATGATCGCAGGATTAAGTACGTGTGTGTGGTATGGCATTCAACGTGTTGCCCAACAAAAAAGCAGCCTGCCACGCCGACCTGTTCCGTCGAAGCTTTAGCGAAGATGAAAGTTTTAACGAAGGCGGGCCGGTCGGCCCACGCCAAACAACGAGCTGCTTGAAATTGTGTAGACCCAGCTAAGCTAAACCCTGTTGGCTTTTAGAACAACAAGGTCATTCCCTCGAAGGAGGGAATCCAGAAAAACATACGGTTTCGCTATCGAAATTTTATTATTGCAGGCTAAAACGAAAGCCCTGGATCCCCGCTTTCGCGGGGACGACGTAAGAAGTCAGCGGCCTGCCCGCCGTAGCTAGTTTCAGCGTAGGCGGGGGACGACGTAAGAAATCAACGAAACCTACAACCACTTACCCATTTTTTTCTTGAGAATTTTAACGATCTCTTGTGCATTCTTCTTTTCTTTTTTATCGACAATAGCTACATGCTTTTTAGCTAACTGGAGATGCTCTTTGGTAGGAACTACGTTTTGTTCACCAAGCAAAAATGTAACGGCCGCTGGCTTATGGGAACGAATAGCACCTTCAAGCGCCAATGACGCATACGCCCATAACTCTGCACGATGGCCAACCAAAAATTTCATGATTTCTACATCACCGCTCTCTGCGGCACGCGTTAGTGGAGTATTGCCAAATTTATCAACTGCATTTACGTCTGCATTCAGCCCAATCAAATACTTCACCATTTCCATATTTCCATACGCCGCGGCCCACATCAAAGCGGTAGCGTCATGTTCATTCAGCTCATCTACTATTTTTAATCTTTCATTCTCTGGCGTCTTCGCTGGGATCTCATCAATTTTCCGTCGCACCTCATCCCAGTCAGCAGCATAAGCATCATTCGCAATGGTACCATTCGCCAGCAAGCTACCCGCCATCAAACAAACACCAGCAACAAGCGCTAACAAACGTTGATGCATGTTCATCGCAAACTCCTTTTTTTATAAACTCACTCAAAAACACCGCGCACATTTATGCAATAAACACTATCTGACGCTGCCAAAACAAGAGTTTGTATAAAGACAAACATGAAACATTGCATTCAGCTTGTCGCCCAATGAAAAAGCCGCCCGTCGATCCGTGTGGAACAACGAGCGGCTGGAAATTTTGCAAATTATCAAACGGTTATTAACCAGGTCCTTAATATCCTTGGGCTTGTTGGGCTTGTTGGGCATCTCCTAAAACTTTCAAAATTTTTCTCGCTGTATTCGGACTTATGTCATATCCACCAGCCCCTAGACTCGTATCCGATGCATCCAGCACCTGTTGCTTAGCGAGTAGAATATGGCCCTCGGTTACAATTTCGCCTGAGGCAATTGCATTTAAAACCGCTTGCTCACTTGTAAGAAGAGCCTGTCCGAGAGGTGTCGGCACCGCCTGATCCTGCGCCGCCTTCTGCTCCTCCGGCGTCATCGCCCACAAACTACCACTCACCATCACGCATCCACACGCAACAAGTGCTAACAAACTTTTGTGCATGTTCATCGCAAACTCCCTCTTTGTGTTACTACCCCCGCCCAAACCACTGAGCGTCTATATTCATTTAACACTAAAAGACGGGCGGAAAACAAGAGTTTGCACAACAAGAATGTGGCGCGCTGCCGGCAAAAACGCCGCTTCAAAAGTTCAAAAATTAATGAAAAATTGGCTTTTGGGATAAAAATAGGCCGTTTTGTGCCAGAAATGATTGTGGGCCGGGGTCTTTCCCAGCCCATGATCAACACATTAATACGAACCTATGCGGTTTATTTTTTTCTTGGCTGGCGATGTACTGGCACTTTTCTTCTCGAAGGCCGTTTTGAACCTTTTTCTGTGTCTTCCTGCCTTAATAATTGGATAACCTTCTCATCATCAGCCTTAACCTCTTCTGCATAATCGAGAGCAGTTTTTCCATGTGCATTGCGTAAATTCTTATCGATAAGAAAGTTCTCGAGGAGTGCAGCAATAATGTCCTTATTTCTATTCTTCGCCGCCCACATTAATGCCGTCATGCCATTGTCATCTTGCAAGTTTATGAGCCAAGAATAAGCATCAATGGCTGATTGTATCGCCGCTAGATCACCATCATTAACACTCTTAAACCAAGTTTTTTTTACTTCGGGATACAAGAGGCCCTGAATATCTCCGTTGTATACGACAAGATCAAAGACTTTTTTTCCTTCATTATTCGTTAACCCTTTGTTAGCCCCGGCTTCAAGCAAGTCTTTAACGATCTCCACATAACCAGACCGAACAGCCTTCATTAAGGCAGTTTCCCCATTCTCATCTTGAACATCAACCTTAGCACGAGCACCAATCAAATCCTTTACAACATCAACATGCCCCTTGCGCGCAGCGTAGATTAATGCCGTCGCACCGTAAGAAGGATCCACCGCATCAACATTAAGCAATTCTGCACGCAACGCTTGTATTGTTTTTACATAACCTTTTTTGGCAGCTCGAAACCACAACTCTTCCTGGCTATCCTTCTTTGAAAGAGCCTTCTGCAATAAATCTATAACATCGCGCCGACTAGAAGGGGCTAGCCTTACTGCGGTCTCCCCTTTGGGAGTAGCAATCCGAACATTGGCACCGTTTTCAAGAAGTTTGCTCACGATGTCTACATACCCATTTTCAGCGGCATACATCAAAGCAGTCTTTCCTTCAGCATCTTGGGTATCAACGTCCGCCCAATTCGAGAGCAACAAATCAACCCCACGCCGATATCCCTGACGCGCAGCAACAATCAATGCCGTCTCGCCCTCATCATTCTTTCTTTCAAGTGCTTTGTTATCTGCTGCCCAATAATATAAATACATGTAGGGCTCTGTTCCTGTACCAGCGGCAGCCTTGAACCAAAGTACTTCCTCCTCACTTGGTCCTTTCTTCTTCTCAATCCCCCACAAACTCCCTGCCACCATGCAACTGCAGGCGACAAGCACCACCAAACCTTTGTGCATTCTCATCTCGATCTCCTTTCATCAAAAATACCGCCCATTACGACATCCCAGGACGGTCGCTGGGAATAATTACTTACTCCCCAACACCCCTTGAAAAACAATTTCAGAAAGTGGTCGTCGGTCGGAGATTTCTTCTTTTTTCTGTAACTCTGGCGGCAAATCTTGAATACGGCCCGGTTTACCAATAGCGCACATCGCCTCAACAACATAATCATCAGAAGCTTCCACCACCGCATGCGCTTTATCGTAATCAAAACCTTCCATACCATGCACCACCAACCCCATCAATGCCCCCTGCAACGCCAAGCTCATCCATGCAGCCCCCGTATCAAACGAGTGCGTTCTGGTCGGCTCATTATTAAATTCAAACTTTTTGCGCGAAAGTATGATCACCAACACGGCAGCATTTTGGGTCCATGATTGATTAAAGGGCACCATGAGATCAAAGAACTTTTGCCAGTGCGGAGAATTTTTGGTCGCATAGACAAACCGCCATGGTTGATTGTTATAGGAAGACGGGGCCCAACGGGCGGCTTCAAACAGCGTCATCAACTGTTCATCAGCTATCGCTTGGCCCTCCTTCGCTCTTTTAGCTACGACGGACAGGCCCGACATGGCCCGCGGCGACCAGCGGTCGAGGAAGAGTTTGTTGATGGTATAGGGGGATTTTCGGGTGAACATACGGCGCTCCTTCTCTTTTTTCTCATATGACATTCGAGTATAGCAGAGGGAAACCAGCTATCCGTTTGTAACATCCGCAAACGTTGCTATAATAGCCCTTTCTGACAATTATGAGCACTGAAAGGACTGACTACATGCTTCTTGGCAAAAAATCATTCGTCACTCATTGGCTATGGATTGCTATAATTCTTACGTGCACCTCATATGGCACCACACAACCAGTTCCCTCATCTCAGCAGGAATCGTGGACAAGCATTTTTGAACGCACCAAGAATAATGTCGTTCAGATCTTTGCCTATGGAACCTCCTACGACTGGATGAATCCTTATCAACACGGTGATGACTTTAGATGCCGCGGTACGGGCGCACTGGTCAGCGAACAGGGTGATATTTATACCAATTTTCATGTTGTTGAATCAGCCAATGTTATCTGTATTCAACATCCTCTTTTGTGGAAAGAAAAATTTGAAGTCGACTTTTTAGGCGCAAGCCCATCATGCGATTTAGCCCACCTACGCATTAAGCCAGAAGAGCTCAAGCGGCTTCTTGGCATGCTCACTATCGACCGCCTCGACTATCTTGTGTTCGGCGATTCTGACACCATGAAACAGGGCAACGAGATTATGATCATCGGCTACCCGCTTGGCGATGAAACCATTAAGCACTCGCTCGGAACCATTTCAGGACAAGAATACACAACAGTTGGTGGCGAATGCTTTAGCCTTGACGCCTCGGCATATCCAGGAAACTCTGGCGGTCCTGTCGTCAATAACCGCGGAGAAATCATAGGCTTTTTGTCGGCGGTCGCCCAAAATGACAACCATGCTGTTGAACGCATCAGTTACGCAATCCCCGTTAATCGCCTCAAGGCAATTGCCTCTGAGCTTGAAAATGGCACCCTCATGAGACCTTCGTGGTGGGGCCTACGCTTTGCGCCAACAACATCTGACACCATCGCCTATTTGGGGTGCAAAAATGAAACCGGAATTTATGTTGCCAAGGTAGCCGCGTCATCGCTTGCCGATCGGGCCGGTATAAAAGAAGGCGATATTATCACCAAGGTCAACAACTTTAACGTCGACCGCTTTGGTTACGTTATGGTGCCCTGGACTGATTACCGCATCTCATTTGCCGATATTTTGGCACGCGTTAAAAATGGTGACCGTGTAGAGTTTGTCGTGTGGAGAAAGGGCAAATCCGTTACGTGCAGCGTAGAAAAATGCCCACCATCACCCTCAGAAGTTAAGAATTATTACCTCCCCTTCGAAAATGAACCGGCCTACGACGTTTTTGGCGGCATGGTCTTTATGGAAATGACACGAAATCACATTGCGCAATTCTTGGCGGCAATGTACGACTTGTTTCCGCTGCTTCCTCTTGCCGAAGGCACGGCATATACCCAATGGCTTGAACAATTGAAATTCATCGTTGATGGGGACAAAGAGACCCCGCACGTTATTATTACTAATGTGTTTCCCGAAACTGAGCTGGGCAAAAGCTCTATGTTCGGCCCCTTTGATTGCGTCATCAAAAAAGTTAATACCGTATCAGTACATACGATTACAGAACTTCAAGAGGCAATTCGCAAGGGTGCTTCGTCAGGATACGTTTTGATTGAAACTCTTTATGGAACCAAGGCAGCTCTGCCTCTCCACAAGATTTTGGCGCAAGAAAAAGAGCTGGCAGACAAATATGGCTACCAGCTCTCAGTACTTACTGAACAATTAGCTCAAGCACCTAAAACGGCAGGTCGTCCTCAAAAGGCGCCTCGTCCTTAAGTGCAACTTCACCACGTGGCGCTACCGCACCATCCTCAGGAAGAGAAGGTTTCGCTTTTTTCACGCGTAAGTGCTTGGCTTCTGCATCGCTCTTAGCAGTAGTTGCTGGCGAAAATTCATCAGACGCTTCACTCGCAGCAGTCGCATCTTCAGCTTGAGCAGTAGCAGGAAGAAAAGTTACTCTGTCGGCAACAATTGAGTGCTTGCTACGCTTGGTGCCATCGTTTTCTTGCCATGAATCTAATTTAAGACGCCCCTCAACAAGAACAGCCCGTCCTTTGCTTAAGTACTGGCGGCAGCTGTCTGCTTGCGGACCCCAGACATCGACGTCAACAAAGCACACTTCTTGAACCATGGCGCCCGTTTTATTTTTGAATTGGCGATTTGATGCCAATCCCAAACGACACACCGATTGACCGGAATTAAGTTGTTTGAGTTCTGGATCACGGGTCAGATTGCCCATCATAATAATGCGATTGTAACTTGCCATAATAATCCTTCGGTTATGATTTCTTTATGGTGGCTGAGTCTACACACCGGTTTTTTTTAAGCAAATAAGGCGCTTAATCCATAGTCTCTACAAAAGTCTTGATGGCTTCGCTGTCACCAAACACGGCTAAGTCATCACCTATGTTTTCGGCCAAATCATCTTCACCATCCCGGCTAAAACCACCAACTTCTTCCCCTAACAAAAACCGTCTCTTCAACCAATAACCAGCCAATGCCGCTACAACAATACCAACGGTAATAGCTGTGGCCGTGATAGCAGTACGGTGACTATTCTTGGCATCTTGCAGTTGCTGACATGCCGCAGCAAGATCTGCAATTCGAACTTTTTCGAGATCGGAGTCTTGACGTGGTGCCGTAGGCTGCGCCGCATGCGCGCCGACACAAAGACAACCGGCAAGAATTAATGAACATAATCCATAACGAATAAACATAAGAAATATCCTTCACGAAGAAAGTGAACGTGATATGACCTCAAAATTAACCATACGCTGATGATGCTTTTCTGTTTGCATAAGAAAATCATGATATAACAAAGCCACTTCACGTGCCAGAACTTCCGCACGGCAGTTAAACTGAATAACTTCCGGCGCGATCGTGGTGCTCAGTAATAAATTGGGCAGCCCCATCGACGTCACACGGATCAAAGGGCGCGCAAGCACATACGTAAGCCATGATATTTTGAAGGCGATAACCGTTGGAACGCGTAACAGCGCCAATTCAAGAGTTACCGTCCCCGGTTTGCTGAGCGCTGCGCAGCAGCGTGCAAGGCGTGAAAATTTTTCATGCTCATCACTGACAAGCTCTATCTTATCCCAAACATGCAACAACTTATGTCGCTCGGCGCGTGCACGCAAGGCGTGAGGATTAGTAGAGGGCGCAACAGGAAGTACAAATTTCAATTCAGGGTAGTACTTAAGAAGAATCTGGGCAGCAGCTAAAAAAAGCGGCAACATCGCCTCAATTTCAGCACTCCGCGATCCCGGTATGAGTGCAATGCACGACTCCTTGGCAACACCGGGTTGACGATACGGAACAATCGCTTCATATACCGGTGACCCATGCCACTCAACCGTCAAGCCACGTTTTTGGTACCAGGCAACCTCAAACGGGTACATGACAATCACGCGATCGCAATATTTTTTAAGTTTTCTCACGCGCCATGCGCCCCAGCACCACAACTGCGGCGGGGAAAGATAGGTAATCGTGAGTGCAGGATTCTGTTTTTTAAGTTGTTTGATAAGCCGTAAATTGAAACCAGGAAAATCAACAACCACAACTTCATCAAACTGATGCTCAACAATATGATTAACAAGCCGACGCATGAAACGCAGGAGGTATGGCAACCGTCGCATGATTTCTACAATGCCAATGACATTGAGCGCCGTAATATGCTCAAACAGATTAACCCCTGCTTCTTGCAAACACGAGCCGCCAACGGCTTGGATATGCACATCCGGGTTTTGATCACGCAGTTTATGTACATACCAAGCTGCAAGGCGATCACCCGAAACTTCGCCCGCAACAATAAAGATTTTTTTCATGTGTTTTTAAGACATTCGTCAGTTGTAAATGCAGAAGATGCACCGCCCATCATATGGTCCAGCGCTTGAAGTTCTTGTGCAACACGCTGAATAGCCTCATGCACACGATCATGTGCCACAGCGGTAAGCGTGGGGAGCATGACATGTAACGATCCAACACCGTGCTGTAACCGTTGATGTGTCGTAGAAAGAACACTCAGCGTCGATTCGAGCATCGCTTTAGAAGCATGCTTAAATGGCCTTTCATTATCGATCAGTTTTTCGCCAATAGCCGAACACTTCCGTTGCATCACAGCAAGCTTTTTATGAAGCTCGCCGCAGGCACGGTTGCACGCAGCACACGTCTCTATAACCTTTTTGAAGGACTCTTGTACGCTCTCCTTGCACGCAATGCAATGGCATTGCATCTTCGATAAAGCAATTTCAACATCGCCAATGGTTTGTCCAAACAGCGTCGTACCGTCAAACAATTCTTGGGTTGTTGTCCCTATCTTTTCTTTCAATACCGCCTGTGAAAGTTTTTTCTGGTGCCCTGGCTTAGCAAGAACAAATTCATCCTGTTTTTCTGTTGGCTGAGCAAAGAGAACCAAGCTGCACGCTCCAAAAATTATTGATCGTGTTTTATGCATCATCTTTTTAAACTCCGAATTTCATGCATGGCATAACGTATGTATTTCCACAAAGAGATAAGTGAAAACACCGCAAGGGCAACCAACAAAGATCTGTACGTCCTCCGCGGTTCCCAACCGGCGAAGTAGCATACAAAGATCCATAACAAAAACAAAATTTGCATCAGAGTTGTTAACTTACCCCATATAAGCGGACGCACTCGAGCTCCTTTGTAGCACCACAGCAAGATTGCAGCACCACACAGCATGAGCGCCTCACGACCAAGCGCAATGAGAAAAAACCAATGGGGAATTGCAAATGGCATGGTATGCAAAAAGGCCAATGCCCCAAACGAGACAAGCAGAAGAAATTTATCGGCGAGAGGATCGAGTAGTGCGCCAAGATTGGTCTGCTCATTACGTATACGCGCTATGTGACCATCAAGAAGGTCCGTTCCTGCCGCAATTGCAAAAAGGAGCGCCGCCACCATCCACTCTTGATACGCGAGGCTGACAACAACAAAAGGCGTGAGGACAAAACGCGCTATGGTCATCATGTTGGAGATGGTTAACCAGCGTTTGTCAGAGGAGATAAGGGATGAAAGATTGTTGCTTTTTTTCATTAAATTCACCTGTATAAGCATTGATTATACATAATCCAAGCGAGCTTTTAAACCCTAACCCACGTTTGAGACACGCAACAAAATATGGCATACTACAAAAAATAGCCACCAATCACCATAAAGTGAGTTTTTAATCATGACCAATGAGCTTATATTCCTCTTCCACGCCGGCAGTATTATGGCAACCGTTCTTGCCGCCGTTTGGTACGGCAAGGAAGCGTTGATTGCGCTCATCTGCCTGTGCAGCATTCTGGCCAATCTTTTTGTTCTTAAACAGATAACACTTTGCGGTTTTGACGTCGTCAGCACCGACGTTTTTGCTCTCGCTGGACTTGTGGGGCTTACCCTTGTACAAGAACTTTTTGGGGCAAAGCTGGCACGCAAAACTATTACCATTAATTTTGCGCTGCTCTTTTTTTACCTTGCAATGACGCATTTTCATCTGGGGTATTTTCCCAACCCCTTTGACGTAACCCAGCATCACTTTGTTGCGCTGCTTTCACCTTCTTTAAGAATCATTATCGCCTCTGCAATTTCGTATCTTATTTCACAAATATGTTTATTGGTGGTGACACGACTTGCAGAGAAATTCACCCGCGGTGCTTATTTTACCGCACGCACCATGGCAAGTATCGCGCTTGCTCAACTCATCGACACGATCCTTTTTAGCTTTCTTGCTCTTTACGGCATGGTGCATTCAATTGGACATATTGTACTCGTCAGTTATAGCATCAAAATACTAGCTCTTGCATGCGCAACTCCATGTGTTGCACTTGCACGGCTTTTTTTTACATCCTCAGGTAACCAATCGTGATCAACTTTACATTCGAACTTATTCATACTTCAAAAAAATCGCGCGCGCGCATTGGCCGTATTCATACACCCCACGGCATTATTGATACGCCAAGTTTTGTTGGCGTCGGCACCAATGGCGTCATCAAGGCACTTGAAAGCTCGATGCTTGAATCACTGGGGCTGCAACTCATCTTCTGCAATACCTACCATTTGATCGTACAACCAGGAACAGAGATCATTAAGCAGGCTGGGGGTATTCATAACTTCATGCACCGATCGATGCCCATTATTACCGACTCAGGCGGTTTTCAAATATTTAGCCTGAAGTATGGAAGCGTGCATGATGAACTGAAAAGCAGAGGAACCAAACGGCCGGAAAATAGTATTTTAAAGATTGATGAAGACGGCGCTATTTTTCGCTCTTATCGCGATGGGAAACGCATTGTACTGACGCCTGAGCGTTCAATCCAAGCACAAAAAGAAATCGGCGCCGATATTATCATTAGCTTTGATGAATTACCACCCTATCACACCACACCACAAAAACTCTTGCTCAGTGTAGAACGTACCCACCGATGGGAAAAACGGTCGCTTGATGAACATCTCAAAAATCCCAACAACCAGGCGCTGTATGCCGTTATTCACGGTGGACTTGATTATGACTTGCGTAAAAAAAGCTGTGATTATTTGACGTCACTTCCCTTTGATGGATTTGCAATTGGCGGCAGCTTAGGCAAAACGCGCGACGATATGTTTCAACTTCTGCGTATGGTAATGCCCCTCCTTCCCACCGATAAGCCGAACCACTTGCTCGGTATTGGAGATCGACTCTCCATGGAAGAATGTATTAAGCAGGGTATTGATACGTTTGACAGTTCACACCCAACTAAAGCAGCACGCCACGGGTTGCTCTTTACCAAAAAAGGAGCGCTGCGTATTCAGCAGAGCGGCAATGCAACCTGCTTCAGACCGATAGAAGATGATTGCACCTGCCCAACGTGCCAGAAGTACACCATCGCTTATCTGTGTCATTTATTTAAAGCCAAAGAGTTAAGTGCGTTTACGCTTGCATCTATTCATAACGTGCACTTTATGGTGCAGTGGATGAAACGGCTACGAGAACAAATTCTTAATGATGAGATGTAAAATCGATTACTCAAAAAGGAGTCGGTGGTATGAAGAACGTTAATTTTTCTCGTGCATGGCTAGCGTTGTTTCTCATCATCGGTGTACGTCATAACGTATACGCCATGAACGCATCACCATCTATTAATATCGGTACTCAACAAGCACCTATCACCCGTCCCTCAATCGGGCTGCTTACCCCAGAACGCTACCAACAACGTGCCATCAGATTTTTGGAAAAAGCTTTTTTGGGTATACCGCTCAATCTTGGTTATAAAACGTATCAATCAGAACTCATAAAGTTCATGAAGTATCGTCAAGAGAAACCGCGTATCATGTTCAGCACAAACTCACCTAAATTTGGCATGATAAGTATGTTCAGATCTTTTTTCCATTCATCACTTCCAGCAGCAGCAACATTTGCCCCATTCACACGTATGTCTCATTATTTTATGGAAATGGTAGAAGAGAATTTCTGTTTGGGGTGGGTAGAGAAGTTATCGGCATATCCTATAGAGCTCTTAGAACGCTTACCGCGGCAGTCCGAAATGTTATTTTGTCTTCTGAACTATCCATCTCAAACAAGATGGCGTGAGGTAACAACCGAAGAATTTATAGAGCTGACCAAGGGAATCAGTGAACAAGACATCTTGTCATCATTTCTTATTGAGATGCAAATTTTTGCACAAACTATTCTGGACCTGACCAGTCAGCCACAATAATGGTTTATATCAGGGTAGATGTTGCACTTCATTCTAGAATTTTTCTTTAGCCAATGAGCGTTGGCAAATCTTTGAGTGCGATTTCCAGGGGTATCGCTGTGATCTGATCATAATATGCTTTGTTACTACCCAAATAGACAAAATGCAGTTTTGCTTCCGGATAATCCAGTTTAAATTCTTTTAAACCCTTGAGTGCTTTGCTATCGACACGAGATGACCGTTTTATTTCAAAGGCATGCAACCCGCGTGGCCCATACAAAATAAAATCTACTTCAGCGCCACTGGAGGTTCTCCAAAAATATATTTTGTAACCAAACTCTAAGTAATCGTTAATCGCAGCAAGTGATTGAAGAAACAATGTTTCTAGCGCTGCACCATCTGTTTCTTCTTTGGTATCGAGAAGGCCAGTTGGTCGTAAAATTTTGTAAATGCCGGAATCAAAGAAATAAAATTTTTGATGCACAACCATTTTTCTTTTTGCTCGCTGCGTGAAAACATCAATTCGTTGAGCAAGTAAAAGATCTTCAAGGATAGTAAAATAATCCGCGACAGCAGATCGGTTGAGTGATGTCTCACGAGCAATTTCAGAAAAATTTAAAATATTACCTTGTGAGAAACTTGCAACCTCAAGGAAGCGGCTGAACCCGCCGATGTTTCGTGTCAGTCCTTCTTGAACAACTTCCTCACGCAAATACGTTTGCACGTACGATTCCAGATACTTTTTAGGATCCGGATGATGAATGACTGTTGGCAAGAGTCCGTACTGAATCGCCTGCGCTAGATTAAAGTCATCGCCCAGCTCTTGCGCCGTAAGTGGATGCATGTGGTAGGTAAGGGCTCGGCCTGCAAGCAAATTGACCCCTTTGCGCCTGAGGCTGCGTGCGCTTGAACCGGTTAACAAGAATTTGAAGCCACGCGCTTCGATAAGCCGATGAACTTCATTGAGTAGTTCAGGTACGCGCTGGACTTCATCGATGACAACAAATTTGTCGTAGTTGGGGGGAATCATGTTTTCAAGTCGACTTGGATCGGCAGCAAGCGAGTTATAGGTAGAGAAATCAAGGAGATCAAGATACAAACTGTCAGATAAATAACTCTTAATCCAGGAGGTTTTCCCCGTTCCGCGAGGACCAAAAAGGAAAATGCTGGATTTGTCTTGTAACGGTAATTTAAGAATTCTGCTATACATAAGCTCACTTTTCATTAAAAATTGCTACACCTAAGCTCAAAAATTAACAAAATATGAGCTCACGATCAACATATTTCAAAAAACAGGGGTTTTTAGTGCTTAAAAGAAGCCATTAGAACTATTAGAACGCTCATCTCAGCAAGTCGAAGTGGCGGGCAGCCGCCAGGATACGCATACATATTTTTTATCGCAGAGATACATTTTGGTATTATAATGTGGCGTTGTAATGAAAAGTACCATTTTCATAGAGGAGAAAAAATCGTGAAGAAAATTAATCTTTTGGTATTATGCGCTGGACTTTGCTTGTCCTGTTCACCGCTGGTAGCAATGCAACCAGAAACAGTGACGCCTACGACGCAAGACGCTTCGGATGAAGGATTATTTACCGCAGCAGTATATAAATCAAGAGCCAGAAATCTTTTAACAGAAGTCTTAAAAGGTGTGGCTTTTTCAATCGAAGACGCCAGCGAATTTCATAAAAAATTCACCCTATATTTGAATAAGCGAATAGAGAATGCTTCATTAATCAGCACCTTTTTTTTATCCAGCAGCAGACACGTTCTGAGTGAAGCAGAAAAAAGCGCCTATAATGATGAACGGCGTATTCTTCTTACAAAACCTAAGCCAGGGCCTGCCCCCTTTGAACGGCTCTGCCATTATTTTCCTAAAATGACGCGAGAAAATTTAGTGTCGGGAATAAGAACAAATTTGGGGTGGCCGCAGCCAAGCGATTTTTTCGAAGTTACTCAAGAAGAATTTGACAAAGCAGATAAACAGTTTTCACCTCTTGAGCTTCAAAGGTTACTGTTCATTGAAAGCAAAATGTTCGCACAAGCTATCCTCAAAATACTGCCAGAGCGTCAGCGCCACTTTGGCCGATCCGGTGGCCATGGCAATTATCTTGTATCTGGCCCCAACCACATACAAGTATTTGATGGAACGCATTCATTTGATCTGGAGAAATCATGAAAAAATTTAATCTTATGCTTTTATGCGCTGGACTTTGCTTGGCCTGCACGCCGCTGGTAGCAATGCAAACCGAAACGGTAGCTCCTGCGCAAGCTTCTTCAGACGAGGGATTGCTTGCTGCAAAAGTATATGAACAAAGAGCCCACGAATTTTTAGCGAAAGTTATAGGCGAGCCAGCCTCATTTTTACTCGAAGAAGCGCAATACAACCTTTTTTCTCAATTTAACAAATATTTGAATGAGAGAATAAAAATCGCTTCAGCAATATTATCAAATAACATTTCAGAAGAAGAAAAGGACGGAGAAGAACGCATACTTGATATTGATAGGGTTTTTTATACTGCTTTGAAGTATATAGATTCTGAACCAGCGGCTCGTTTTTTCTACAATTTCCCATTAATGGTGCAAGAAAATTTAACCTTTGTGCTAAGAAAAAAAATGAGCTGTCGAATATCAGACAAAATTTATAATATTGAAATGGAATACGCCCAGGCTCTACCTCAAGTTACCGAAGAGGAATTTGGCAAACGGTTTGATCAGATTCCTCCTAACGAACGCGAAAGATTACTGTTCATCGAAAGCAAAATTTTCGCACAGGCTATCCTCAAAATACTGCCCGATGTTCAGTTCCACTCTGGCAATTATCTTGTAAATAGCTACAACGAAGTACAAGCATTTGATGGGAAGAAATCGTGAAGAAAATTAATCTTGCTGCATTATGCGCGGGACTTTGTTTGTCCTGCGCACAACTGATGGCAATGGAATCGTTTTTCCCTCAGCAAAAAGCACCTTCAAAGACGGTACACGGGCTACTTCCAAAAGAGACCTACCAAGCTCGCGCAGCCCAGTACTTGGACACCGTCTTTTTTGGGAAGCCTCTCGATGCACCTCTTGCAATTGCAGAGGCTAAATGGCTAGAATTTAATCATCAGTTGCAAGTTGATCCTGGCCTCAGAAAACATGAAATCACTTTTCACATATATCTCAGTACCCAAATTACACACATTCAACAAAGCAACAATAATTATTACAAAATCGTCCTTGAAGACTATTTAAAAGAACGGAAAGCAAAAGCATTTAGAGCACTTTCGTCTCCAAGTAAACATCTAGGCCCTGCGTTAATTGATGAAGAAAATTTTCAACTTCGACATTCAACGGTGATTGAATCAATATATAAAGAGCTATCATGTAATCCTCGTGAATTTGATGTCGAGATACGCATTCCATCTTTCTTTACGCACATGGTAAATGAAAATCTTGAATGTGGTTTGCTTGCACGGCAGAAAGGCCAACAAGCAGATTTGCAAACTTTTGAAAAGTTAGAAGGCGAAATTAAAAGATTGCGTCTCATTGAAAGTATCGAACTTGCCCAAGCAATCTTTGATGAAATTAATCCGCTTGATGCAGTAGATTAGAAAACCGCTGACATTCATTTTTTGCTTTTAGCCTACTTCTCTCTTATTTTCGTTTTAGCTCATTTTCGAAAATAAGAGATTTTCTTATTTTCACCCAATGCTTATCGATCAATTACCTGCAAACCCATTTATAACGATCAGTTATATGGCAACAAAAATGAATTTTTCTTATACCACCATTCAACGCGCATTACATAAACTTGAAGAACTTAATATTATTCAAGAGGTAAGTGGAGGGAAGCGTAATCGCATGTATTGCGCCAAAGATTTATTGGAAATCTTGGAAAAACCATTACATGTTAAAATGCACAACTGAATGCAACATTCTTAGATCTCATCAATCCGCTTGAAGCGATTGACTAAAAAACCAAAGCGTAACCCCTACCGACACTTTTATTTGCTTTTTGTTCTCTCTTTTTTTTACATTAACAGAAGTAATTTTGTTTTTTAAAAAAAGGGAGACGACGATGCTTAAAAGAGGCGACACTTTTCACATTGGAAACGTATGCCCAGAATCCGGCGTCTATCGCCTGAAAGATAGAGACTGCAAACACAAGGATGGGTGCAATTCTGAAGACCAACGAGAGATTCCTCTGAGCAAAGGAGAAAAATTTCCTCCCTGCCGAATGTGCAAAGGTCGCGTCATTTGGGAGTTTGTCAGAAAGGCTTAAGGTAGTTGCTGACAAAGCCCTTTACCGAATCAAAGCAAACAGAGGCGAGTATTTCACTTTTTGTTAACCACGCAACTTTCGATACTTCCTCCAACTGACACCTGAGCTCCGACTCCTCTGCCTCCATTGCATAAATAAAATCGACATGAATGTGTTCAACATCCTTGCGTGATTGAGGAATTATCTGATAGAGCACGCTATAAGGCCGTGGAACTTGGCAATCAATCTCTCCCTTTAACTTCATATCAGGATCGTCACTAAGAATACGAGCCCGTATTCCCGTTTCTTCAAAAACCTCCCGCAATGCCGCCTCATGCGGTAGCTCATTTGGTTCAATGTGGCCTCCGGCAGGAAGCCATTTTTGAAGCTTATTATGAAAAATGACAAGAACTTTTGTTCTTTCTGGATTCACAACGTAACCAGTGGCCGTATAATCACGTCTGAGATTTTTTGTTTTTTCTATCAATACTTCCATTAACATCCCAACGATCATTCTCAAATAATAAAAATCACTCTAATGGATTTTTTTCAAACCCCACCAGCTGACACTCTACGTGCGGCACAATGCCAAACTGCTCATGCACCATCCGCTGCATCGTACGCGCGAGTTCGATAACATCGTTGGTCGTTGCACCTTGCTGCGTCACGAGCATATTGGCATGTTGATAGGAAACAACGGCATTGCCCACGCGCAAAGCACCTTTAACACCGATTTTATCCAAATAATAGGCAACAAACGGCATTTTCTTGCCATTGATTTCAAAAGGGAGTTCTTCAGGCAAAAAATTTCTAAAAAAGCTGCCGCAGGTATTGGAATTTGGATAGCGCTGGCGACGATGGCGAATAATTTCATCGCGCCTTCCGCAGGCGTATGATGCCTTGATAGTGTCGACAGGGGTTACTTTGAAGGTTGCGTTCACCAGATAATACTGGCGATCAAAAAGTTTTGAATGATCATAACCAAATTCAAACCATGCAGCATCAACATCATGAATCTGCCCAGTTGTGCGATCGATAACACGCGCATGGTGTAAAAACTGACCCAACAGAAACTGAAAATAGTGGATGTTAATAAACACCGACCCGCCAACAGTTCCCGGAATACCACTGAATTCTTCCAGGCCGATCATCTGCTGCGCAAGACAGGTATCAATGAGATGCGGGATGCTCACGCCAGCCCCAGCCGTCACTAGCCCAGCCGCGCCATCAACCTCAATTGTCGTCAGCACAGGACGGATCACCAGCCCATCAAAGCCGGCATCGCTGATAAGAATGTTTGCGCCTGTTCCAAGCACGAAAATATCAAGATTATGCTGTCGCGCAAAATTAAGCGCCTCAGCAAAATCTTGTTCGGTATGCGGCTCACACCAGTAACGCGCCGGGCCACCGGTCATGAACCAATTTTTATCGGCAAGAGGGATATTTTGTTCGATAATCATTACGTCACCTATATGGAGAATCACAAACCCGCTCGTAATGCCTACGCGACTTTTTTACGCCCCCTAGTATGCCTCTTCACCAATGGCTACGCAAAAAATTTTCCCCACCCACTGACGCCTTTGTATTATATTTACAAATATAAAATGTTATCTAAATGAGCCTAAATATTATTTCATTTTGTAAAACATTGAATATAGATCACCGTCCGGCGTAAAGTAAGATGAGAAGCTTACATCCATCATTGCCATTGTGGTAAGGTGGAAAAGGGGACGGCCAGGTCAAAGGGAGGGGGCTCTCATGGGACCACTACAAAAAGCGTTTTGTATGTGTTCACTTTTTTTGCTCTGTTTGTCAGCGTTACAGGCATCAGAACAGAAGGAGGAAAATCATCTAAATTGGGTAGAAATCTGCAAAAATAAACTTTCGACACAGATCATGTTCGACTTTAGTGGGCCGGTACTCGTACAACATGAAATTGATAAACAAAAACACAATTTGTGTCTCACCTTCCCGGGCATGACGCTGCTTTCATTTAACCCTGAATCTGTTATGCCTAAAATGGATGAGCTCAAGAAATCCGGGCTGATAAAAAGCATTGCCATCTCCGAACGCACCGGCGATAATCCGGCGGTCGTATTTACGCTAGAATTTGCATCACACCGCGACTGCCAAGAAGAAACAACTCAAACCGTCGAACACAAACGCAACCAATTTTTGGTCAAATGGAATACCATCGACAGTCCCTATCGACTCATCGTTGATATTTTTATGAAGGAAGATTTAGAAAAAATTATTCATAAAGATGCAGTACTCCTTCAGGCGGCAAATGATGTTCAGCAATATGGTCTGAAGGTGGTGGCGACAACGCCGCCACCTTCAGACCATTCACACACACGTATCACCATTGATGCCGGGCATGGGGGGCAGGATACAGGTGCTCGAGGATACTTGGGCCTTCTTGAAAAGGACATTGCTCTTGATATCTCTCAGCGACTCTATACAATGCTCAAAAATGATGGTTACAACGTATTGCTCACCAGAACTGAAGACAAGGAGCTTTCGCTCTTTGAGCGTTCGCAACTCGCGCACCAACTTGGTACTAATCTTTTTGTTTCTATTCATGTCAATGCATCGCAAAACAAGCAGGACACAACATGGGGTGTTGAAACTTTTTATTTAACGGGACAAGAGCTCATGAACCAACGGGGCAAAACTGGATATCTTTTTGTAAACATGCCTAAGGATATCAGCGTCATTAGCAAGATTGACAACAATATCCAACAAACCATGGACCAATCAAAAACCTTAGCTCAATCAATACAACAAAACATTATATCCACGCTTGCTGATCGCGGTGTTGCAACTAACAACCGTGGCGTAAAACAGGAAAAGTTTCGTGTTCTGTTACGCGCTGAAGTTCCTGCCGCACTTGTTGAAGTTGGGTTTATTACGAATCGCAATGAGGCAAACAGGCTGGCAAAAACAACCTATCGCGCCACCGTCGCCTCAGGTGTTTATGATGGCATTCGCGCATTCTTAAACTCGTGGCAGCCAAAAGATTAATACGCTGTTCACGCCACACAGGTTCCCAATTTAATAAACTGAAACGTAGAAGCATCTGCTTCTTGCATGCGACACATCGCCGCTCTGGTAACAGGAGCACGCAGCTGCTTAACGTGCATACAAAAATCATCAGCAAATTTGCTTGGGTCAATGTGCCACCAGCCATCCGATGATGCGCAAGTAAGAAAATAAAGCTCATTAAATGACATCAACATGCAACGCCGCTCATTAACAAAAAAATCATCTTGCCGACAAAGCCGCCGCTCAAAGATAATGCGTCCGCGCAGACGGTCGCGCTGATCGTAAACAAACCACGTCGTTGTGTTGTTCGGTTCATCAAAGCGAGCACGCTTCATCGTTAATAGACGTTGGGGGAATTTAAACGTAATACTATCCCCCAACTCGCCTTTTACAAAAAATTCCCACGACGGGATGTAATAACGTTCTTGGGTCGGCCGAATCGGATCAATGATACGTACATTATAAATGCCATGCTTTAACATTCCATAAATATCACAGCCACCGGCTATGTAAACAATCTCTTTTCCTTGCTTTGCCTGGCGGTGCAATTCGTCATAACAACAACGATGCCATTCCTTCCATCCAACACCCGCCAGCTCATGCCACATGGTAGCATAGAGCAACCTCACCAGGGGGTGCTCATCAGTGGTGGTAAGCATAGTTTTAAACTGTTCACTCCCCGAAGGTTCGTGAAAACAAAATTCAAAAAAGCGATTTGCCATACCTAAAAGATACGCTCGTTGTTGCCGATAGTTTTCATGGTCAGCCAGAACTTCTGCCATCGTGCGATATTTTTGCAAAACATCCTTGAAATAATGCGCCCGATCTAGAGAATCAAGAGCGCTACAAGATGGCTGGCTCTTGCGAATGGCATCCAAAAAGAGCGGAATCTTTTCCGGACTTGATAGTCCGTTATACACTTGGGTCAGGCGGTCTTTGATTTCCCCGAACGAACCAACTTTTCCAAAAGAATTAAGCGGCTCATCCATTGGAGCTACTGAGGCTATTTTTGCTTGCATGCGCGCAACAAAATCATCAGTTACACAGGTCGGCGGTGGTACCATATCCGCAAATTCATTATGGAAACAGGTACTTGAAGAATCTATCCATTTCTTGAAGATTTCAGCACCATCCTGCACAACCACCGCATGAGCAGAGGAAACTGCCACCATACACCCAACAGCACACCACGAACGCATCTCACGCCTCCTCTCACTTTATTTACAACTATAAAAGATATTTATTAGTGCACCACATGTCGACAAGGGCGTCAAGGGGCCATACTTACCGCCAAGGTTTCCCTAAATGGGAAAAAGGCTTTATACTTGGAACAATCAAGATAAAGGATGCATATGACAACCCAGATTTCCCTGTCCATTGAGTTGGTGTATCTCATCAATTGGATGCTTACTCACCAACGCGCTCAAGTTTCGGCATTGGTTAAGCAGGCCGTAAAACAGGGTTTTATCGAAGAACTTTCTACGCTTGAAGAAGTGGACAATCCTCAGTCCGCAGACTTCTTGTATGCAACGCTTACCAACTTTCTCGATTTTCTTGAAAAAAATCTCGTTAAGCAATTGGAATCGGTCAACGTCAGCCCTAATGCCAAGGATGCTATAGTTCCTGCACTGCGCAAAGTTGACGTAAAAAGTCTTGATTTCAAAACGGTGTGGGAAAGCATGCAGCACACGCAAGAGCGATTAAAAACATCAAAGGCATCACCACGTCGCAAGCGAACAACGCCTACAGTTGCCCAAAATGCAACAGAGATTTTGTTTGAAGAACTTCTCAAAAATTGGAAGCCAACTAATAATGAGACGGTTAATTAGGATCATGCAATGAACAACGTCCGCACACGCTTTGCCCCCAGCCCAACCGGTTATCTTCACGTCGGCGGTTTGCGCACCGCACTCTATAGTTTTTTGTATGCCAAAAAGCATAATGGCAGCTTTCTCCTTCGCATCGAAGACACCGACCAAAAGCGTAGCGTTCCCGGCGCCGTAGAAAACATTATCAGCACGCTTGCATGGGCTGGAATCACCTTTGACGAGGGTCCCGGCAAAGAAGGCGCATACGGACCGTACATTCAGTCGCAACGCCTTGAGCTCTATCATAAGCACGCCCTTGAACTTGTCGAAAAGGGACATGCTTATTATTGCTTCTGTTCGTCAGAACGTTTAGAAAAAATTCGTGCTATTCAGACAGCACAAAAAAGACCACCTTGCTACGACCGTCATTGTCGCGATCTAGCAGCAGAAATTGTTGCCGAAAGACTCCGTAACAAAGAACCTTATGTCATCCGCATGAAGGTACCGCTTGAAGGCGAATGCGTTTTTAACGATATCATTCGTGGCACCGTTGCGATCAATTATAACAACGTCGATGACCAGGTATTGATCAAATCAGATGGTTTTCCTACCTATCACCTTGCTGTCGTTGTTGATGATCACTTCATGCAGATCAGCCATGTCATTCGTGGTGAAGAGTGGCTCCCAAGTACACCTAAGCATGTCTTGCTCTATCAGTATTTTGGATGGACGGCTCCAGCTTTTGCCCATCTTCCGCTGCTTCTCAACCCGGACAAGAGTAAATTGAGCAAACGACAGGGCGATGTCGCCGTCGAAGATTACCGAGCCAAAGGATACTTGGCAGAAGCACTCGTTAATTTCATTGCATTTTTAGGTTGGAATCCAGGCGATACACGCGAGATTTTTACACTCGATGAATTAATTAAAGAATTTTCGCTTGAACGCGTTGGTAAATCTGGCGCCATTTTTAATCTTGAAAAATTGCAGTGGCTTAACCAGCAACACATTCACCGTGCAACCCATGAACGCTTGTTACAAGAAATTAAGCCGTTGCTTAAAGAAAAAGGTTGGGATAATCATTCAGATGCGTATCTCGGCGCCGTTATCGATTTGCTTAAAGAACGCGTTACGGTTATTCCTGAATTTCTGGTCAACGGGCAGTTCTTTTTTGTCGAGCCAACAAGCTATGACGAAAAAGCTAAAGCCAAATGCTGGACCGCTGAGACCGTTGGATATCTCAATGACCTTGCAAAGCAATTTGCTAGCCTCATTCCCTTAAGCGCAAGTGCTGTTGAACAAGCAGTGCGTACGTATGCGCAAGAAAAAAATATCAGTGCTAGTGTTCTTATCCACCCGCTCAGACTTGCTCTTACCGGCGTCAGTGCTGGCCCAAGTTTGTTTCATTTGATTGAAGTTTTGGGAAAAGAAGCAGTTGCGCGACGCCTTGCTGCGGCAATTAAAGTTCTGGGATAAAAGTGGTCAAAGCAAAGACATCGCGCGGGCAAAAAGAATCTGCAAAAGCTACACCGAAGCTGAAGATTAAAAAGAGTGCAAACGTTATCGCCTACAATCCAACACAAGAATTGTTGGATGAAACACTTATCCGCAATGCAATTTGGGAATGTCTCAAAAACAATGATGCTCACGGTGTTATGAAAGTTTTAGATGCATATCTTGAAGCAGCAAACAAAGAAGCTGTATGCCAAGAAATGTCCTTGGCACGTTCAACGCTCTATCACAGTCTCAAAGAAAAAAATCCAACACTTAAGACGCTTGCAAAGTTAGTAAGCGCCACGCATGTGGTAATGCATTAGAGCCTGTACGGAAATTAACAAAATGTTTTAAACCCGCTCGTGGTGAGTGTTTTGCGAGCACAAAGTGCGAGCAAAATGTATCGAACCATGAACACCAAAAAAGTTTTTTTAGTTGACGGGGAGCCTTGTCATTATTTCATTACACGAATGTGCCACATAATCAGGCTTTGCGTTTTTTAATGCGCACAGTGAATTATATCCCCACGTCACCGCAATTACCTTTACGCCAATTCTCTTACACGCCTCAATATCCCGCACTTCATCTCCCACATACAGTATCTCGTTCGGCTTAAGATGATGATTTTTGAGAAATCTTTTAATCACCACATGCTTGCCAAAAAGGGAGCTACCTGAATAGATTTCTTTAACACATGTTATCTGCGCTCGCGCCAGCGTAGTCTTTACTACTTCCTGCATATTTGAGGTAACAATCGCAATATCATAGGTAGCAGCAAGCGACATCAACAAATCTTTTATACCGCTGAAGACTTCAACCGCAGGCAATTTCCCCGAAAACATTTTTTTGATTTTATAGATAAAAAGTGGAAGCTGATAAAAACTTAATCCAAGCCGGTCACGTATAATATCCCGCATATTTTTATCGCGTAAGGTTGTTTGCGATTCTTCTGCATCAATAGGCTTATAACCATATTCAGAAGCAAGCGCATTAAGGCATCTGATTGCAAGTGGATATGTGTGAGCAAGCGTTCCGTCAAAATCAAAAACTACATATTTGACGTTACCTGCTTCATGAGGAAGCGTAGGTTCTGTTGTTTTTTTTATCGTAACCATAAAGTAGCTCCAACAAAAAAGCGAAGGGTCATGATTATGCATATCTTTGGTCTAAGCACCATCAAATACCTAATCAAGTTTTCTAGCCGCTCGAATCACAAACTATTTTTTATTGCCTGCAGAATCGGAAAAAGATCGCCCTTGGCCCTATCCCCACGTGTTATTTTGGCAAAAAATTCTTCCAGTGATAGCCAAAAATATTCGACAAAATCGTTTGGATTATAGGGCGGAACATTGTCGTTTTTAATGAGATACACCCACATAAAAGCAGACGTTCCATGCTCATGAGGCGTAAGTCGAGCTACCGAAGAATATGAAAAATCATTGATATCGAGATTAAGTTCTTCGTGCGCTTCGCGCCTAAAAGCATCTAAGTAACTTTCACCCGAAGCAACGTGACCGCCAACACTTGCATCCAAATGCAGCGGGAAAAGTTTCTTGCTCTGATGCCGGCGTGGAATCCACAACTGCTTTTTTGAATTACAAATAAAGCCATTGATAACACGGAAATTAGAAAGACCTTGCGCATAAACCAGGCGTCTTTTTTCTTGGCCGATTACTTCATCAGCAGAAGTTACAAGATCCAAAATTTCATCGTTGCTCATTGATTACCTGTTATTTGCTTTTCAACACCGTGGAATATTTTCTCATAAGAGTGTAATACGCAGGAATTTGGGAACTTATACGATCAGCTATTTCTTCTTTATAAATATGTGATGTAAAATTGCGACTCTTAATCATTTCAAGAAGCGTTTCGGCATCTGCTTCAGAAATAATCCTTGCCTTACATGCAGTAACGATCACTGGACGAGGCGCATCTGTCTCAGGAACAAGATTAAGAATCTCTTCTTCATACTTTTTAAGAAGCTTCCAAAATAAATCGATACAAAACTCAAAACGCTGAATCAAAGAATCTCTTAAAGATCTCTCAAGCTCATCTTTATCCATTACTATTGAAACTTGCTGAGCACTCATTGCCCTCACTTTTTCAAGGTGTTCTATCGCATCGCTCAACCGTTCAAGAGCAAGTACTAAATTTTCTTTCGCCAAATCTAGCTTTCCCATAAAATTCCTTCTTTTTTTACTTCATTTTTTAACGTATCGGAAGCTGAATACAGATCAACCAAATCTACCGTTAATGGCATAGTGGTTTCTTCAATTTCATCATGAAGTTTGAGAATGATATGAAAATCTATTGGTGAACCACAATCCAATGCGAGATCAATATCTGCCCCTGGCTGATTAGTCCCCCGTGCTCTTGACCCAAATAAATATACTTTGCAATGTGGGAGATTTCGTGAAATTATCTCTAACACTATTTCGCGATATCTTGCAAATCGCTGAGCTGCTGCTTCATTCATATGATCATCTTTCATTCTCGGTCATCACTCTCTTATTATTTCTCCTGATACGCCAACAAATCACCGGGTTGGCATTCAAGGGCTTTGCACAATGCCTCAAGCGTCGAAAATCGAATCGCTTTGGCTTTTCCCGTTTTCAATATTGATAAATTCGCTTCAGTGATATCAACTCGTGCCGCAAGTTCATTGAGACGTATTTTACGCCGAGCCATTATTTCATCAAGTCGTACTACTATAGTTTTCATAATGAGCGCTTTTGGATCGTTACATAATGATTGTGCAGTGGAATCAAGCAGACACTTCCATACTATAAGAAGGGCTCGCTAATCGCGAGCCCTTCTTATAGTGAAGCGTTTAAAACTGAACAAGTGAAAATTTATTTCTTAGCTGCTGCTGATTTCTTAACTGGCTTCTTTACGGCAGTTTTCTTAGCTGCTGACTTCGTATCTTTTTTTACTTTCTTAACTTCTGTTGCTGCAGGCGACACTGCTGGTGATACTACTGGCGCTGGTGCTGCTGGTTTCTCTTCTACTGGCGGAGCTTCAATAGCTCCAATCGCAAGAAGCGCTAACTGAACGTTTTGATCATTTATAGGCTCTACATCTTCCCATCCCGTACCGAATGGAGTTTCATCAGTTATTCCAACTCTACGCTTAATCTGGTTAGGTAGTAACGCCCACACTTCACCGGTTGGCCCGCAGGCAACATAATTGACGTTTTGATCTATTCCTCGCCACTGCAACGCTACGCCTGGTTGAGACGGAGGCGATGCCCAAAGTTTATTGTCCTTATAATCTATCGCCCACACATAGCCTCTCTTGTCAACAGCGAGACGATCTTTTCTTCCACCAAAGACATCCAACCATTGGGTTTTCTCTTGATTCAACTTATAAATGGTTTCATTTATGTCGTTATGGCTCAAGCCATATTTAGCAAAATGGTTTGACAATCCATACACATTATCCCCCATGGCTACTAGTCTTGTTGGATTTGCAACTGAATTCTTAAAAGTACCTATTGCTCGTCTAGTCGCAGAATTTTGAATGCCAGCCCATCCCGTACCTGTTGGAGTCTCTCTTGTTATACCGACACGTTTATAGGTCCATGCTAACGATTTACGATAGCCTTCCTCGCAGTTTGGATATCTAATGGCATATACTTGATCAAAGTTTCCTACCGCAATATTAAAAATTTCAAAAGCTAAAGAGACACTGCTCCAAGAAGTACCCATCGGCGTTTGGGGCGTAATACCATCTCGGGACACAAGACCACCACGTACTACTACCCATAAGGTACCAACAGCACTTGCTGCGATGCTTATTGCTTCCCATGCAGGATTCGTAAGAGCAACAAGCTTCCACGTCTCTCCACCTGGTTTTTCTTTGGTGATACCCTCTCGATAATATACCTTGCCACCCCCGAGACCCCAGACCCATGGTATTTTTTCAGCTTTCGCATAAGGCATACATAACGATGCCGCCAGCGCCACGCCAAAAAGTAACTTCGCCGTGCGTGTTCCGTACTTCATCTCTTTCTCCTTTCATGGTAACAACACCATGCAACGTTCACTGATTAACCTTACTTGCCTCATACGACTACTTTTTCTTGGCTTGCTTCTTTACAGCAGTTTTTTTAGCTGCTGACTTCGTATCTTTTTTTACTTTCTTAACTTCTGTTGCTGCAGGCGACACTGCTGGTGATACTACCGGCGCTGGAGCTGCTGGTTTCTCTTCTGCTGGCGGAGCTTCAATAGCTCCAATCGCAAGAAATGTTAACTGAACGCTTGAATCAGGAGCAGGCCCTACATCTTCCCACAACACATTAAATGGAATTTTATTAGCTCTTCCCGTCATCCGTAAAATCTTTCCGGAAGTACTCAGGACCCACACTTCGCCAGCTGGACCAGCCGCAACATAGCAAATGCTTTGGTCTATTGGTTGCCACTGCAATACATTTGATGGTGTCTCTAGAGGAAGCGATTCCCAGAGGTGGTTATCATAGTCTACCGACCACACGTTGGCATCCTTATCAATAGCAACGCACATTCTCGCGCCACCTATGACATCCAACCATCTACTTTTATCCGGTGATAGCTTATACATGGTCTCACGAATCTTATTGAGGCTTATGGTATATTCAGCAGTACAAGCTGACGCCCCATACACATCATTCCCCGAGACTACTACACTCATTGGATTTGCAACTGAATCCTTAAAAATACCTATTGCTCTTTTGGTGTCAGAGTTTTTAATTCCAACCCATCGAGTACCGATTGGATTAGTTTCCGTTATACCATCACGCCAATAGGACAATGCAAGAGATTTTTTGGTCTCAATATTCCTAATGGCATAGACTTGATCAAATTTACCTACAGCAATATTAAAAATTGCAAACTCAGAAGGGACATACGACCAAGAAGTACCCATCGGATTTTTGGTCGTAATGCTTTGTCTGTAGAGAAGCCTTTTATCATTTGTCACCGCCCAGAAGGTACCATCAGCCCCAGCTGCTATGCTCACCAATCCTTGAGGGGTTTCAACAGCCACCCATTTCGTTCCTTTGGGATTTTCATTCGTAGTACCCTCTCGATAATATAACGTGCCACCCCCGTAACCCCAGACCCATGGTATTTTTTCAGTTTTCGCATAAGGCATACATAACGATGCCGCCATCGCCACGCCAAAAAGTAACTTCGCCGTGCGTGTTCCGTACTTCATCTCTTTCTCCTTTCATGGTAACAACACCATGCAACGTTTACTGATTAACATTACCTGTCTCATACGGCTGCTACGCAGCTACGGGTACGAGCAAAGCGTTGAGGTGCATCAGTAAATTTGTGAAAGCGTTGATCCACTTAATACCGCAGAGATCTATGAAACGCAATAATCCGAAGTAAGAGGGCAAAATCCTATCGCACGAGAAGCATGCAACAATTGTTCAATGTGTCTCAGCAATAGGTTATTCACAAAATGCAGTGTTTTTTATAAGGAGATCATTTCTCTGCGTTGAGCAGAATAAACGTTTTTCAATGCAAGCAAAAAGATTCGAGGATCATCATCGAGAAGTGCTTCATTAAGATAAGCACAGGCAAGTATCGGATCTTTCAAATCTTGAACCAGCTTTTCCTGGTAATCGCGGAACACTCTCTTTTTCATATGAAATTCAAAACTCACAGTATACAAACCAACTAAAACCTAAACCCCAACTTGCTCAACTCCTGCCGCAACTCATACAGCGGCAAGCCAAGAACAGCGGTGTACGAACCAGTAACGCTTTTAAGATACGCAAGTCCATGCTCTTCGATTGCAGCAGCCCCTGCGCAGTGAAGTGAAATAGGTCGGGAGGCGAAATAGCGATCAACAGATGGCGCATCGACATAAAACTCTATCATAGCTCCGACAGCCCAACAAACTTCTGCGTCCACGTGCCACATATCATCGCGAAAAAAGAATTTTTTCAGACAACATCCGGTCACCGTTTCAACAGGTCCTTTACACTCGGCCGCAAGCATGGCAACCGCATGGACACGATCGGTAGGCTTTCCGAGAACCGCCCCCGTTTGTGGATCTTTTACCAACGTATCTGCCGTAAGCACAAAAAGATAATCATGATCAACATCAGCGCGCGGCGGGAGTATGAGTGAATGCATTTTGTCTTGTGCAATCGTAGTCACCTGATGTTCAAGCGTGCCATCGGCATGCGTATACGACTCATCGCTTCCGTGTTCAAGAACTTTAAACGGTATACCCGCGTACTCAAGCAACGCCTGCCGTGCACGTGATTGGGATCCAAGATACAACGTATCGCGCGTCATTATTATTTCTCCACACATTCCCATGTTCCTGCAAAATTTTGTCGAATTTTTTCCTCAAGCTGAAGCTGAAAAAGGCGGTCTTGAAGATCTATAACTGAAAGGCCTGTTTTATCCAAAAGTTCATCAAGCGATGCTGGCCGAGTCAAACACGCGACAACAGGATCGACGGCCTGTTGCACCGATGCGTCACCAATCGTTGTTTGAACCTGCACCGGACGACGGACAAGAATTTGAGCGCCCACCGTAGAACCCTCACCGAACTCTTCAAGGATATCGTCAAGATTGTTCACCAGCTTGGCCCCTTCCTGAATAAGGCGATGGCAGCCAGCACTCAATTCTTCTGAAATTGAACCAGGAACGGCAAAAACCGCACGGCCTTGATCAAGCGCACAATGAGCCGTTATCAATGCCCCACTCCGTTCTGCCGCCTGCACAATGACGCATCCCAAACTGAGCCCAGAAATAATGCGATTGCGCGCGGGGAAAGTTCCTTTATCAGGAGCCGTCATCAGAGGAAAAGGTGAAATAACGGCACCCCCAGTATTAACAATGCGTTCAAAAAGTTTTTTGTTTGATAGCGGATATGGCTGCAACAGCCCTGAACCGAGAACGGCCAATGTTCGGCCACCGCACTCAAGCGTTATTTCATGCGCAATGGTATCCGCGCCCTCGGCCCCGCCACTTACAATATGCCACCCTGACTCAACAAGCCCTGGAATGAGCTTACGCATGGCACGAGCAGCGTAATCGGTAGCACGCCGCGAGCCAACAAAGCCTATTCTTTTTGCTTCACGCTGCAGTGATGCCCCTTGATAATACAACACCAAAGGTGGCGCATGAATTTGACGTAAAATTTCAGGATACGCTTCATCAAAAAATGTAATGATCGTAATGCCATGACGCCGTGCGCATTCCTGCGCATCATCAAGGAGATTTTTGTCAGCAAGCCCTTGAGCAATAAGTCCGGCAAGCCGCTCAGATATCCCAGCTATTCTGGCAAAATCTGAAGAGTTATACGCGTACAAAACTTCGCCATCAAGATCATGCTGGTGCTCAACAAGCTCTCCCCAATCGACACTAGGAACGTCAGAAAACTTGGCCAAATAAAGATGTCTGAATAATTTGAGGACAGTAGCAGGGCCAACATCATTAATCAGTGAAAGATGTAAAACGATGCGACTATTGCGGTACTGCATACTGTCCATGATGTTACATTACTTCTGTTGTTCAGGTGTCTCTGATACTTCGACTTCGCCCTCAGAACCTTCAAACGCCACCATTGCTGCAAGCGTCTGCCCTTCATCAAGACGCACAAGACGAACACCTTTTGCTTGGCGTCCCATAGTGCGAATCTCTTGAGGCGAAAGCCTAATAACTTTGCCGTTGGTATCAATGAGCAACACATTCGATGAATCGGACACTCGTTCCAAGCCAATGACATAACCATTACGCCCATCAGTTGGAATCGTACGCACGCCAACACCACCACGGTGCGCCACACGGAAATCAGCAACGCTCACACATTTGCCATATCCATGAGATGTTGCAAATAACAAGTTGCTTGATTCAGGAATAACCTCAAGCCCAACAACAATGTCATCTTTGCGTAACGAGATACCACGAACACCGGCAGCATTACGGCCCATTGCGCGAACCTCTGCTTCTTTGAAGTGAATACCCTGTCCGTCACGCGTCGCAATGACAATCGAATCGGTACCAGAGCTGAGTGCGCAGAAGGCCAGCTCATCTCCCTCATTGAGGTTGATTGCGCGAATACCGGTGCTACGAATTTTGGTAAATTCATCAGCATTTGTCTTTTTAATGGTACCTTTGCTGGTTACCATAACAAGGAATTTACCTTCCATATCACGAGCACAAAGAAGCTTCACAATTGACTCACCTTCAGCAAGCTGCAATATGTTAACTATTGCTCGCCCTTTAGCTGTTCGTGATGCCTCAGGAACTTGATAAACCTTGAGGCTATAAATTCTGCCAAAATTGGTGAAGAACAAAAGTTCATCATGGTTACGAGCAACAAAAGCGTCCTGAATCACATCATCAGATTCTTCAAGATCGGCTGTTCCTTTTTTGCCCTTACCACCTCTGTGTTGTACAGCATATGTCTCGAGTGTAACGCGCTTGATATAGCCTTTACGTGTCAATGTCACCAGAACCTCTTCATCAGGAACAAGGTCGGCATCGCTCAAGCCATCAATTGGACCTTCAATGCGCGTACGACGTACATCAGCATAAGATACTTTAACATCTTCCAGTTCTTTAATTACCTCGACTTTAAGCTCATTTTCATCGCCCAAAATAAGCTCAAGCTTGGCAATCACTTTTTTCAGGTCTTGAATTTCGACGTTAATTTTTTCACGCTCAAGCCCCGTCAAACGCTGGAGGCGCATATCCAAAATGGCCCTTGCCTGTTCAAGCGAAAGAGCAAAGCGGGCATTGAGTTGGACAATAGCTTCTTCAGCTGTTTGGGATTTTTTGATAAGCACAATGACATTGTCGATACTATCGAGCGCAATAATCAAACCATCAAGAATGTGGCAACGTGCTTTATGCTTTGCCAAATCAAATTCTGAACGTCGCGTAATGACCTGCTTGCGGTGGATAAGAAAGTGATCAAACATTTCACGCAACGTAAAAAGCATAGGGCGATTTTGATAAAGCGCCAGCATGATAATCGATATTGCTGATTGCAACGACGTATGCTTGTAGAGAAGATTGAGAATGACTTGAGGGTCTTCGCCACGTTTTATTTCAATCACAACGCGAATGCCGCGTCGATCTGACTCATCACGAATATTGGCAATACCTTCAATAATTTTTTCTTTAACAAGTTCGGCAATTTTAGTTATAAGATCCGCCTTATTAACCTGGTATGGCAGTTCTGAGATAATAAGCGCTACGTGCTTTTTGCCCTCTTCAACATTAACAACACCACGCACTATAACCTGGCCATGACCTGTCTGATACGCCCTAACAATGCCTCCACGGCCACAAATAATACCTCCAGTAGGAAAATCTGGTGCCGGAACTATTTCAAAAAGTTGCTCATCAGAAAGTTGCGGATTTTTGAGTAACGCAATACACGCATCAATGACTTCACCAAGGTTATGTGGCGGCACTGATGTCGCCATACCAACCGCTATACCCGTTGATCCGTTCACCAAGAGATTGGGAATTCTGCTTGGTAATACCGTTGGTTCGGTATGCGATTCATCAAAAGTTGGAACAAACTGTACCGTGTTCTTTTCAATATCGGTCAGAAGATCACGCGTAACCTTGGCCATACGAACTTCGGTGTAACGCATAGCTGCTGCGTTATCGCCGTCAATCGAGCCCCAGTTACCCTGCCCATCAAGCAACGGATATCGCTTGGAAAAATCTTGTGCCATGCCCACCATGGTTTGATAAATAGCCGCATCACCATGTGGATGGTAGCGCGCCATAACCTCACCAACGACCATGACCGATTTTCTATGAGTTTTTTCAGGATATAACCCAAGTTTATGCATTGCATATAATATGCGTCGGTGCACCGGTTTGAGTCCGTCACGCACATCAGGAAGCGCGCGGCTCACAATAACCGACATTGCATAATCAAGGAACGCGGTCTTGAGTTCTTTTTCAATAGAAACCGGCGTCACCAAGTTCATTTGTTTTTCTTCGTTTCCAGCCCCCGTGACTGCCATATAAAATCCTTCCAAACGCTACAGCATGTTCGAGACACATTTAACGTGCTTGTGATCGAATTGACAGGCCAATAGCATACGCTGATTTGGCCTATCTTGCAAGAAATCAGGACATTTTAAACTCTTATAACATTTTGTGCAAACGACCTACCAGAGCGGCCAAAGCAAAGATAGCGCAAAGAGCACCAGACGGGCCGCAAGACCAGCAGCCACATCATCCATAACAATTCCCATCCCACCCGAAAGACGCCTTTCGATAACGTTAATCGGAAAGGGCTTGGCAATATCAAAAAGGCGGAACAAAACAAACGCCGCCAGATACGCTTGCCACGAATGAGACACCCCAATTAAAGCAATATTCATCCCCACAAATTCATCAATTACTGCACACGATGGGTCGCGTTGGCCAAGTTTACGCGCCACAAGCCCAGAAGACCAAACGGCAAAAGGGATCACCACGGCCATCAGTCCAAGATGAATCGTCCACGGCAAAACCGGAAGCGCCCACATGCATAATACGGTAAACAAGCTGGCGGCAGTACCGGGGCACATGGGAACATGACCAATAGGACCAAGCGTTGCCAGATAACGAACAAATTTCAACATGACCGCCCTTTGATTTTTTTGACTAGTTGCAGGTAACGAATCACATAATCAATTCCGGTATAAGCCGTAAGCGCCACAACGCCATAAAAAAGTACCTTAATACTTACTAAAACGCCTACGTAATTGAGCCCTGGCGCATACCCGTCATCAATGAAGAGCCAGATAAATGCCGCGTAAATCATAACCATCTGGGCTGCGGTTTTATATTGTGCCAAACGAGTCGTTACCAACACGCTACCTAACCGCCGTGCACGAATGCGAAGCCAGGTAACAAGCACATCGCGGCCTACAATGACGACCCAAACCCACCACGGCGCAAAACCTTTAAGAATAAAGCAGGCAAGAGCCGCTCCCATAAATATTTTGTCAGCCAATGGATCAATAAAAGCGCCCATTGTACTTGTCATGTCATATCTACGGGCAATATATCCATCGTAAGCGTCAGAAAGTGCCGCAAGCGTAAAGACCACAAGCGCAGCAAAAAAATTCCCCTGCCAAAACCAATACATGAAAAATGGAACGAGGGCTATGCGCGACAGTGAAAGCATCGTTGGAATAGAAATCATGTGAACGTCCTGTTCTCAATTTATGGGGTAACATTCGGTTAGTATATCAAAAATCATAATGCTGCATGAATTGCACCATGAGAGGATCCTATCCATTTACGTTGCTGTAAATTATACTGAGCGTCGATTTTATTCGCAAACTAACTATGGAGAGAAAGATTGTTATGAACAACAAACCACGTATTTTGATTACCTGCCTATCCGGCAAACTTTTTGGCGGAGGAGAAATGCATGCGCTCACGTTATATAAAATGTTGCGAGCCGCCGGATATCATACAACGATGCTGGTTAACGCTCACACCGCACTCCATAAACGACTTATTACTGAAGGGTTGCCGTGCTATAGCGTTCGCCTTCGTTGGTTGCAAAGAAACTTTCGCTCAATTTTTTGTTTTTTGATCGCCCGAAAAATACGCACAATTTGCACGCAAGAAAAAATTGATATTATTCACTGTAACGCTCACGAAGAAGTAAGAAGTGCCGCACAGGCTGCGCTTGGAACGTCTATCGGAATCATATTTACTCGTCACATACCCGATCGCTTTAACGTCGCCAAAATCAAGGGCGCGCATGCTTCAATTGGGGTTACGCCAAACATCACCACCTACATTGAACAAGAAAATATTAAAAATAATGTTGGGATGAACACGGTACTCCATATTCCTCCATTTTTTGATTCAGAACGACTGGATCGCTTTGTACCAACCACGCCACGTGAAGATTTTTTTTCGATTAATTTTGGCGTCACAATCAAGCCTTTGCCATTATTCTGCGTTATTGGCAACATGGTTCCCGACCTCCAGCACAAAAGTCATCCACTGCTCTTTAAGGCGTTGACACATCTCATCAACGTATTCGGTCAACACGCCCAGGTTGTACTCGCCGGTGACGGCCCTATGCGGCCAACATTTGAGCGTATGGTCAAAGAACAAGGGCTCGCTGATTATGTATATTTTTTAGGCGCAACCGATAAAATTCCCGGTATTTTATACCACAGTGATTTTCTTGTACTCCCCAGTATCAAGGAAGCATTTGGACTTGTTTACGCCGAGGCAGGCATGATGCGACGAGCTGCTATTGGCGCCTACCAAACAGGAGCCGAAATTGTTCTTAGGAACGAACACACAGGTCTGCTTTTTAAAAATGGCGACGCGCACGATCTTGCATGTGCCATCAAACGACTCATCGACAATCCAACCTGGACACAACAAATGGGAAATCAAGCTCACGAACATATTATGAAAAATTTTGTTCCACGCATCACGTTTGAACAACATGAGCTGCTTTATGCACAGCTTGCACAACGGCAGCAACCTCTATAGTTGCAACCCATGCACGACGATGAGGGGCGGTCACGATGGTGGTATGGGCGCTATCTAGAGGCGCCCATTCTGGATTTTTCAATCGCATAAGCGCCACAACGGGAACTTTGACAGCGTTAGCAAGATGCATCGTTGATGTTTCAACCGAAATAATAAGGTCACACAGGCTCATAATTGCGGGGAGCTGAAAAAAGTTATAGTCCGCACAAAACAGAAATGTATTATTGAACGAAAGTTGATCAAAATACTTTTTTGTTGCTCTAAATTTCTCCGGAACAACATTAATAATAAAACTCACATCGCCCCATGTATCCTGCCGTTTGAGCGTACGAATAAGATCTGCCACGCGCCCAAGAGACCAACTTCGCTTTTTATCCTTGGCAAATGAATTGATAAAAATAACACGGCCGAATTGTTTAGACTTTCGATCAATTCCCCATTTTAGAAATCGTAATTTGGCAAAGATAATCCACTTTTTAGGAATATCCACAAAAGGAAAACGCTGTTCTGGCATAACCTCAACACCAAGCACCGTTGTGAAATATTCTGAAAAATGGTCAGTCACATGTCCTAACGCTTTTTTGTCACGCCACCAAAACCCTTGATCAAGCCGTTGATAACTCAACCGTTTCGTAATGCTATAAAATTTTGTAGGCTCCTTGACCCCAACAACAAATCCTTGTGCCGATAGTTGTCGTGCAAGAAGTGCGTATTTATGAGAGCGTAACGTCGCAAGCGAAATCACCAGAGGGTACTTCTCGAGTTGAGCCTCTTTGATCGACCGATAATATCCTGACGGTGAATAGGTATGTGTATATATCTTATGAATAAATGGACAAGCACTCAGCCAATCATAAAGGGCATAGCGAGCAAGATGCTTCCATTGCCAAAAACGACGCGTTCGACGTAACTCATCCACAAAAATATGAACTTCAAGATGCGGATATTTTTGTGCAAACGCTTTGAAATAGTTTTGCAAGTACGTAAAATCACCGATTGCCAAATGAGCGACAAAGAGAACTTTGGTTGCACGTTGTAATAATTCTTCAGGAACCTGTTGCATAACCTATACAATATTCTGAATTTGTTCGCGTGCCTTTTCCAACTCAACTTTAATATCAATACCTGCGGTACTGACTTGGTATGACGGACTTTTTGCCATCATCGTGTTGGTCTCACGCAAAAGCTCTTGCAAAATAAAGTCGAGTTTTTTGCCCTTTTCATATGACGTCGCTTTAAGAATAGGATCAATGCTTGAAAGATGACTTTTAAAACGCGTCACTTCCTCATGAATATCAATCTTGCGAAGCGCAACTTGAAGTTCTTCAACGTGAGTATTTGGCTTCTCTGGATGTTGATTAGCAGCAAGCGCTTGGTGTAATTCTGCTTTGTACTGCACAACAACCTGTTCAGCGGCTATCTCTATGTCATGAATTTTAGCAGCGCAAACGGCAAAGCCTTTAACAAAATCATGTTCAAGCCGCGTACCTTCCTCAGTACGCATGCGCATCAACATATCGGCTGCTTTGGTAATAAGTGCAAGAATAGCGCTTTCGTCTTGATGCGAAACACTACCTTCTTGTGTCACAAAAACATCTGGCAGATTTATAAGATCACTCAGCGTTACATCTTGGCCAAAATTGTATTTTTCTTTGATAAGTCGTCCGGAACGCACATAACCCTCAATGGTTTGCCACGACGGAACAATGGTTGTAAGCGCATGCGGCGATTCTGAGAAACGTAGATTGAGATAAACCCTACCACGCGCCAGCTTCGTTTGAAGAAGTCCAGATATGGGAATTTCTAACCGACTGAGACTTCCTGGCAATTTGGCCACAACTTCCAAAAAGCGTCCATTAAGCGCCTTAAGTTCAACCGCCACCCCAACAGTTCCCGACGACAAATTGATCTGCTCATTGAGGCTGCAATACCCTGTCATGCTTATCAACACAAGCTCACCCTTCCTTAATCGCCAAGATTTGCATACACATTTTGCGTATCATCCAGGTCGTCAAGCGCTTCAAGAAATTTATAAACAGCCTCTTCTTTGGACTTTTCCTGCAACGAAACAGGTTCCTTGGCAACCCATTCAAGCTGGGCCGACTCAACTTTGAGACCAAGTTGTTCAACTGCCTTTTTGACCTTATCCAGATCGTGCATTTTACATTCTATTGAGAAAAGGCCGTCATCAAGACGAACGTCATCAATATTATAGTCCAGCAGCTTTTCCAGAAGATCATCCTCAGACATCGTTCCGGTAGCACGAATCACGCCTCTGTGTTCAAACATCCACGCCACCGCACCGCCCTCGGATAAGGCACCGCCAAATCTGGTAAATTGATGGCGTAAATCCGACACTGTACGATTTTTGTTATCGGTTAACACTTCGATCATAACCGCAATACCGCTTGGACCATATCCCTCATACGTATGGGATTCATAGGCAGATCCACCAGCAATCTCTCCCGTGCCTTTTTTAATCGCACGCGCCACATTGTCGCTTGGCATATTTTCGTTTTTTGCCTTATCAAGAATTAAGCGTAGTCGTGCGTTACGTGTTGGATCGCCGCCACCTTCACGCGCTGCAACGGTAATTTCGCGAATGAGTTTAGTAAAAGTTTTGCCACGCTTGGCATCTTCTTTGGCTTTTTTATGTTTTATGGTCGACCACTTTGAATGTCCTGACATCGTAACTCCTGCGTTTATACCTGTATTTGAGCCCCCACAGGCCTCTACCGCTACCATTCATACTACTCCCACACCCCGCAAAAATCACAGGACAATGTACCCTGTTTTGCGATCATTGTCGACAGCCTAAAGGAATAGTTGTTGGAGCAAAGTAATAAGTTCCGGTAGGTAGCGCACAATGAAAAGTTCCGCTTTTGGATAACGTATCAATCACCAAATAAACGCCCCTGTTCATCAACACGTTCTCCAAACAACTTTCGCCGCAAATAGAGCATTTTTTTTGCGGGAATGATTCTGCCACGAGGGGTTTTTTGCAACAATCCCATGCGCAGAAGAAAAGGCTCAACAACGTCTTCCAGCGTTTCGCGGTCCTCGCCGGTCATAGCAGCTAACGTTTCCACACCCACAGGCCCCCCATCAAAATCTCGCATAATATGGGTTAACAGATCCCGATCGAGTTTATTAAGTCCATCATCATCTATTCCCAAAAAAGTAAGCGCCTGCTCGACCAAGGCTTTATCAATTATCGGACAATGGCTAACCTGTGCAAAATCACGCACACGACGGACAATGCGCTTAACAATACGCGGTGTTCCACGTGCACGAGATCCAAGGCATAATGCGGCATCGGGCTGCAGCGCGGTGCCTAAAAATTGTGCATTCTGAAGCGCAATCTGTGTTAATTCATCAGGATTATAAAAATCAAGCCGTTCGACAATGCCAAAACGTGTCTGCAGGGGGGCTGAAACGAGCGATGTTTTAGTCGTTGCGCCAATAAGAGTAAACCGATTAAGCGGTAAGCGAATCGATTTTGCCCCCGCACCCTGTCCAATAATGACATCAACACAAAACTGCTCCATGGCGCTATAAAGTATCTCTTCAACATTTTTAGGCAATCGATGGATTTCATCGATAAAAAGAATCTCTGATGGCCCAATGCCCGAAAGTATTGCCACCAAGTCACCGGTGCGCTCGAGTATTGGAGCGCTGGTTATTTTGAGGTTAACGCCAAGCTCTTGAGCAATAACACGAGCCAAAGTTGTTTTTCCAAGTCCGGGAGGACCAAAAAGCAGCACATGGTCTAAGGCCTCATTACGCATTTTTGCTGCCGTAACATAAATTTTTAATTTTGCCTTAATAGTCTGTTGACCAAGATATTCCTCAAAACAACTCGGTTCAAAGCTTATGCTCTTGTCTTCGGGGGTTTCTTGCAAACTTAATAACTCAACCGGGGATGAAAAATTCATAGCATTACCTCATATTTTTCAATGCTTTTTAAGCTTATCATACCCATGACAAGTTAAAAAACTTTCAATCCATCTTATTTTTGATAAACTTTGTGAGTTCAGTTTGAATTGGGTTGCTAGCTCAATTGGTAGAGCAACAGACTCTTAATCTGCAGGTTCAGGGTTCAAGTCCCTGGCAACCCACCATCACAACATTCACAAAATTATTGCCCCTCCATCAGACACTCGCTAGAGTTGATGAGTATAATTTTGCGCAAGGGTGGCGGAACTGGTAGACGCACTGGCCTTAGGAGCCAGCCCTCGAAAGAGGATAGGGGTTCGAGTCCCCTCCCTTGCACCAGTGAAAAGGAGGAGTTGGGTATGTGTTCCGATACTGAGATTCCAGAAATCAGTGGCGCAACGCCGTTGCCGCCACCGCAAGAGGCTCCGGTTGAAAGCTTGCCCACACCGCTCATCTTCAATGCAATACAACGTTCATCGCATCTTCTGAGGATAATCATCGATATTGACAAAGCCATGACGAATGCGGTCCTTTTGCAAACAACCGAACATTTTAGAAACAGCTCATTTGGAGGATTTGATCTAAAAAAAGTTCCCAGCGAGTATGTACAAGAAATGTATGCAGCAGAAATTTTTGGGCATACTAAGGATTATTTTTTCCATCATATTGCTATAGATTTTTTGATGGATGAAATCATTGCACACAAAATTGCCCTAGTAAATTATCCCCGATTTGTAACCGTGGAAGTTACTCCTGACCAAAAGATTAGCTACCATTTTGACCTTTCGATCGCTGATGCGTTGGAACTTAAAGAATGGAAACATTTCGCCTTTAGATCACCCAAACGAAAACGCTATAAAGATCTTGATAAGCAGGTATGTTCCTTTGTTGAAAGTCGCCACAATCAATCTCGCAGATTAAATTATACGCTTGTTGAAGAAGATGATTGGGTACTTTTTGAAACTACACTGCTTGATTGCAAAAATAATCCAGTACATTACGGTTGCCGTAGTTCATTTTGGATCAAACTTGGCCGACAGGAGCTCTCAGATTCTCTTGCAAGTCAACTCATTAATAAATCTATCGGCGATTCTTTTCAAACAACATCCTTCTCTGGATATGCACCGAGCAACCAAACAGGAGAATGTTGTTACAGTTTTCTCGTCACTATCAAATCACTCATTAAATGCGGACACACGTCGCTTGAAGTGCTCAAGACTACGTTCAGGCTTAAAAATAAAACTGATGTTCATAACAAATTGATGGAAATATTTTCGTATCGCAACGACATTTCGCAACGGCAGGCAATCGTTGATGAGGTTTTTCATCTTTTGCTCTCCAAGCATCGCTTTGAAGTTCCCAAGCACCTCATTTTGCGCCGCGAAGAGGATATTATCGGTAATTTATCGCGCCAGCCCGACTATCATGTTTACAAATCGCAAGAAGATTTTCAGACATCGGTAGAAATGCTTGCTGAAAAGCAACTCAAAGAAGAAATCATCATTGATCAAATAGCCTACACCGAAAACATTAAGGTTGATCTAAAAGATACCATCAATTATTTGTATCTTTTGAGCAGTAAGCGACTTAAAGAATTCATTTATTTTAAGCCGCTTCTTGAGCGCATTGAGGAAACAAGCAGCCCAATCAATATATCGACAATATCGCAAGCCGTTATGCGCGAAAAAACGCTCAATTTTATTATTCATTCATTAACCAAGTAGGGCGATCGCATGAAGTATACACAAATACGCGCGACCATACTTATCGCACTTACATTGGCAACTTCAAATATATATGCCCAAATACCAGCAGCTGCGCCTGCACCACTAATTCAAACCGTATGGGTCGTCGACAACAAAAACACACTCTTCTTCCGTGAGGGCATATCGCCGCAAAATGTTTTGGGGACTGTGTGGAAAGAGATTCCTGGCATCAAAATTATGCAAATTGCAGCCGGATCTTGTGGCAACGTTTGGGCAATAAGCGAAACGCGACAGCTTTTATTTCGCGAAGGAATAACGCCCTCAACACCAGCTGGCACAGGGTGGAAAATAGTCGACCAGGTAACAGGATTTGTCGAGATCATCATTGGTGGGCCAAATGATTCCCTTGTGTGGGCTCGCGATGGGAACAGTAAGGTCTTTCGTAGAATTGGCATTACCCCTGGCAATCCCATCGGAACTGGGTGGGTGCAGGTACCCAAGATAGATGCCCGTAGCGTTGCCATAAGTCCCGAGGGCGATGTATGGCACCTTGGCTTCAGATGGCAGCCTTTTCAATATCTTTACGTAAAAGTCTACCACGCCCGTGATGCAAATTTTTCAGGATGGGACCACGTTTTCACAGAACCAATTGATTGCAGCAAAATTGTACTCGACCCAGGCAAGGGGCTGTGGGTTCTTATCGCTACTAAGAAGAAAATATTTTTTACGACGCGAGAATATTATGAGCTACGTTTTCACCCATTTGTTGGACAAACTACAGCATTACAACCAACGTCTTCGCTTAACATTCAAAATCCACGACTTTTGAATATTGCAACAAATAAAGGTGGCGACGTATGGGGAATTAAGCTCGGTGGTACTGTCGTTGCACGCCAGGGCGATACATGGACTGAAGCTGGAAATTTGGAACCTTGTGTGCAAATTGCCGTGGGGTCACTACCATATGCGGCACAACCGGCTGTAGAAAAACCAATTGTAGAAAAACCGGCCATAGAAAAGGCGGCTTCAGCAGAGAAACTGCCTGTAAAAAAATCGCCTGTAAAGAACCCACCTGTAAAGAAAAAACCGTTGGCGAAGAAAAAACCTGTGGAGAAAAAATGAAACATATTCTCACATTACTCGGCTTTTTTTTACTAACCCTCAACACCGCACAGCCCATCAAGGTCGGCGGCATGTATTTAACGGCTGAAGAGGAACCCGCAGCCCGGCGTGAATGGCTCAAATCGTACCCAAATGGCAGCAAACTTCTTTTAAACATGGGACTGGATAACGAATATCATCTGGCCGCGATTAAAGAACCTGGAACAACCCTCTACTATCTAGGATTGCAAAAAGAACCCTACGACATCACTATTAAACACGACGAGGGAAGCGATTTCATCACCTTCGAACTCCCACAACTCAAAGATAGTGATGCATGGGCCATTGGACCGTGGAAGGTAGTGCCGCAACATGGCTCACTGGGCCCACGTTTATTGTTATGGCATGAAGAAAAAGGTGGCTTTTTATGCGCCGATCAGACATTCTCCCAACTTTTTATCACCAAAGGGGATGTCCGCTCGGGGAATGTTTCTTTTTGGTACTATGGCTCTAAACGAGCAGAACCATCCGCAGAAACAACGCCTGCGGCCCCAGCAACGCCACTCAAGGAATATGTCTTTAAAGAACTGTCTAATGGAACCAAGGTAACGATATGGTCCAACCAGAATAAATCTTACATCACCTATAAACGCGTCCCCGCACCGATGTTCGGCAAATCTGGCAGGCCTATGCCAACGTTAATACAACCAACCAAAGCCATCATAGAAACCTCACCTACACCACAAATTTACGAAATCCAGATAAATGAGCTCGGGGTCTTCTTTATGCCTCCGGGCAAACCAGGAACCCGCAGCGTACCAGGCTTCGGCCCCTATAAGGTCGTCCCCGTTGATCCCAAGAACCCAAATTTGCAACAAATTTACCTTCAAAATGCGTCCGAACCGACTAAATATGTTAACGTTGACAGCAATGGAACGGTTATAGCAAATGCCACCGAACCAACAAGTTTGGCCATCAGGTTGAATAAATTCTCATCATGGATACAATGGTAAATCGCTAACTGCTTTTTACGACATATCATTTTTCGGAGTTTAAACCATGTCAATCACCTATCAACCAAGTGTCAGACGCAGAAAAAAGAAACACGGATTCCGTAAACGCATGGCCACTAAAGACGGACAAAACATTCTTCGTCGGCGCCGCGCAAAAAAACGCAAGAGATTGGCTGCGTAAGACACACTCAAAAATTTAAAGGGCCCCGAAATTCGAGGCCCTTTTTTAGTGCTCAAAAATTGCGTACAACTATTGTGCGAGTCCAAGTAACTCAACATCAAAAATAAGTGTTGCATTAGGCGGTATGACACCACCGGCACCGCGCGTGCCATAACCAAGATGCGATGGAATAATCAGGCGACATTTTTCGCCAACCTTCATCGCCATAACACCGTCATCCCAGCCCTTAATTACGTGGCCAATGCCAATGACAAACGAGAACGGTTCGCCTCTATCAACACTGCTATCAAATTTTCGTCCCGGTTTTCCACCCTCATCCAACCATCCCGTGTAATGCACGGTAACTTGCTGACCTTTGCGGGGACTTTGTGCACCAGCCGGAGCTTCTTTAAGTATCTCACGGCGTAATTCCTGATTATCTTGTTTAATCATAGCTACTTTCGTTGGTAATGATTGTCGTTCATTTTTATTATCGTTTGCACCACACGATGCGCACACACAACTTGCACCTACAAATACAACATACTTCGTATAAGAAAACATCTTCATGTCATTTTTCCTTTCCGAGATAACTTACTTTTTTCCTATCGGCAAAATACACAACGGAACCTCATCTGGCACACCTTCAAGAACTTTTTGTACCGCAGCGTCATCAAACGCTCCAACCAACACCGTACCCATGCCCAATGCCGTTGCCTGCAGGTAAACATTCTCGGCCGCAGCACCAATCTCCATGTGCACATATTGACGTGCACGTTGGCCATATTTTTTTTCAGTAATCTTGTAATTTGCGCAGAGAACAATACTGGCAGGAGCCTGATGAATCCACTGTTGCGAAAAAGCTGCTTCGCTCAACGCGACACGTCGATCCCCATCATGCACTTTACTCAATTCATGCTTAAGCGGGTTGTACCTAAAGATTCCCACTGAAAGGCCCCTAACCTCACCGACAATAAGATAAATTTCAAGCGGATACAGAGCTCCCGCAGATGGTGTAGCACGCAACATACGTTGTTTATCAGTCAAGCCCTGGCACGCCCAGAGCAACTGCGCCACATCGGCAACAGCCAATGGTTCATTTTTATATAAACGCAATGAACGCCGCTGGCTTATCGCTTCTTCAACCGATGTTGAACTATGCGTGCGAACTTCAGGAAGTTTTATGGCCTGATCGCCACCCGCTCGCATAAACTTCAGGACCACAATAAATGTAACAATGGCGCATATTAATGCGATAACCCACCACCACGATAAACTCTGCACGAAAAACCCCTTTCTGTGAAACCTTACCTTTTGACTTACTTGTCGCTACACTGTACCAAGGTTATTGTAAAAAGCTCTTCAAATTAAGGCCCTGGTATGAATCACACGAAGCTTACCACAAGTCTTTTACTTCTGGCGATTGCCGGAGCGGTCTCGTTTTATACGTTTCAACGCCATGTTGCGCATAAAAAAAATCATTTTCTCATTGAACACCCTGCGCAACGAGACCTCACACAATTTGTCACCGCGTCAGGCAATCTCAAAGCAAAAGATCCCATTTCAGTCGGCAGCTTGGTAGCAGGTAAAACTATCAAAATTTTGGCCGAAGACAACGATGCTGTTAAAAAAGATCAACTTTTGGCGGTTCTTGATAATGGAATTGGCGACAGCTCCATTAAACGGCTTAAGGCGCTTTTGGCAGATGCCACAGCACGTTTAATCTACACCGAAAAGTTTTATGCACGTCAAAAGGCCCTCTATAATTCAGGCCAGCTTTCCAAAAATCTTTACGAGCAATACACGCAAGATTACGACGTTGCCAAAGCACGTGTCGACCAAACAACAGCAGAATTGGAAATAGAAACAAAAACCTATGAAAATCTTTTCATCCGTTCCCCTGTCGACGGCATTGTGATTGCTAAAAAGATAAATCTTGGACAAATGATTACCTCGCAACTTGATGCTACCGTGCTCTTTGAAATAGCACAAAATCTTGACTGTTTGGAAGCTCACCTTGACGTTGATGAAGCAGACGTTGGCATGGTCAAGGAGTGCCAAGAAGCATTCTTTACCGTCGACTCATTTCCCAAAGAAAAGTTTTGCGCAAAAGTAAAACGGCTCCAGTACCAAGCAAAAATTATCGACAACGTTGTCACCTATGCCACGGTCCTTGATGTAAATAATCCAGATCTCAGACTCCGTCCGGGCATGACCAGTAATGTTGATATTAAAGTTGCTGAAGTGAAGCAGGGATGGAGCATCTCCAATCGTGCATTTCGTGTAAGCACACTTGAACTCGAAAATACTGCAAAAAAATTAGGCCTCACGATTAAAAAACTTCCTGTCGAACCACGCGTTACATCGCCTAAGCAATTAAAGACAAAAGATTATTTGTGGATTCTTGAAGATGATAAAACCATCAAACAGATTGAGGTCACCTTGGGCATTAATGATGGGAAACACATGCAAATTATTAATGGTATTAATGCACAAACACATGTAATCATCGATATCACCGCTCCCACCCAGGACAACATCCTTCTTAAGGGTGTTTTTGGTAAGCCGGGCGGAATCGGAAGTAAGTAACACACCCCTATGAAACTCATTGAAACAAAAGACATCGTTAAGACTTATGTTATGGGCGAGACAAAATTAAATGCCCTTGACGGCATTAATCTTGTCATCGAAGAAGGCGAATTTGTCGCCATTACAGGATCATCGGGTTCTGGCAAATCAACACTCATGCATCTGCTAGGATGTCTTGATACCCCAACGTCAGGGACATATTTTTTAGACAACATCGATGTTTCAAAGGCAAGTCGCGATGAACTTGCAGATATTCGTAACAAAAAAATCGGTTTTGTTTTCCAAAAATTTTATCTTTTGACCGATCTTACGGCACTTGAAAATGTTGCGCTGCCCCTCCTGTATGCCCGTGTAAAAGAATCTGAGGCCTACAAAAAAGCCGCCGATCATCTTGCAAAAGTCAACCTGACCGACCGCCTGCACCACTACCCCTACCAACTTTCTGGCGGACAACAGCAACGAGTTGCCATTGCACGATCTCTTGCCAATGATCCTCGTATTATATTTGCCGATGAACCAACGGGTAATCTTGATTCAGCCACCGGCAAAATCATTATGGACATATTTATTAAGCTTAACCAAGAGCACGGTGTAACCATCATCATGGTTACACACTCATCTGAAATTGCACGTACAGCGCGACGTGTTATAGCGCTAACTGATGGCAAAATTACTCGCGATGGAGCACAATCATGATGCTTATTTTACGTTTACGCTTTGCTCTTCGTTCACTACGCCACCACAAAATGCGCTCCTTGCTCACCACGCTCGGCATTATCATTGGCGTAGTCGCCATTATTGCCGTTATGTCAATTGGAGAAGGCGCCAAATACAAAGTTCGCAAAGAAATAGAAAAAATGGGATCAAATTTTATTGTGGTTCTTGCCGCAAGCCCAAAAACGCTGACACAACGTGGCACTATGTACTTTACACTCAAGCCAACTGACGTGCAGGCAATTCGTGATGAATGCAGCGAAGTTTCTCTCATTTCGCCAGCGGTTCAATATCAAGGAAAAGTCATCACCGAGGGAGCCAATTGGCAAACCACCGTTGGAGGCACCAACGAAGTTTATTTGGAAGTTCGCCAGCTTAAAATGGCACGCGGTGATTTTTTTACCGAGCAAGATATCCGTTCTGCAAGCAAAACAGTCGTGCTTGGCCTCACCGTTGCAAAAGAACTTTTTGGCGACAAAGATCCTGTTGGCGCAATTGTTCGCATCAAAAAAATTCCGTTTAAAGTTATTGGGGTCATTGCAGAACAAGGTCGAGCACCCGATGGTCGCGATCTTGATGACGGTGTTTTTGTTCCCATCACCACTGCGTTACGCAAATTATTAGGCAAAACAAATTATAACGCACTTATCATGTCCACACATCACAAAGAGCAAATGGCATCTGCTACGCGCCAAATACGCGCTATCCTCCGCCAAAAGCACCGGCTCCAAGAGCAGGATGAAGATGATTTTACTATATTTTCACAAGATGACGCCTTCCAGGCATCTGAGGCTGCAAGTGCGATTCTTAATCTGCTGCTTGTTATCATTGCTTCGATATCGCTTATGGTTGGTGGCATCGGCATCATGAATATCATGCTTGTCACCGTCAGTGAACGCACCAAAGAAATAGGCATCCGCATGGCGCTTGGCGCAACAACATCAAGCATTTTAACTCAATTTATTTTAGAATCGGTCGCCATCTGTCTTATCGGCGGACTACTCGGAGTGTTTTTGGGGATTACTACGGCTAAAATAGTAGGCCTGATCTTGGGTTGGCCTATTTTTATTTCCCAGAAATCGATAGCCATATCACTTGTATCGGCAAGTCTAACAGGCCTCTTTTTTGGGTACTATCCAGCAAAAAAGGCGTCCAGTATGAATCCTGTGGACGCTCTCATTGAAAATTAATACTCATCAACTGATCCTCTACACAAAGCCCTAAAGGCGAACCGGCCGAGATATCCCGACCGGCTATAGATCATTATGATTACGAAAGTATTATTTTAGAAAGGTCGCTTTGCCTCACACATCCCGCAGGTAGCTCGAGTGTTGCTGTTAAGATAGGTACAGCTTGGACAAGCCCATTCAGGGACCTGTACAGGTGCTGGCACATGGACTGGATCCTTGTGTTCTTCCGCGGCTGGCCTTTGTGGCTGTTTCACTTCCTGGCCTGATTTTTCCAATAGAGCTTCGATTACTGCTTTCTTAACTTTTGCATCGCTTATGTTTTCTTCTACGCTACCACGCAGCCGCGCATGAGTATCACCTTGGTGGCACGTTGGGCAGCAACCAGCATGTACATAACGCAAATAATTAGCTTTACACGTAGGGCAAAAAACTTCTTCTTTTAATATCCCCTCGTTACGTGCAATATCTTCATTTATCTTGGCAAGGTTGTATTGCAAAACATCCACTGTACATGAACTCATTAAAGCCTCATAAGAAATCTTTTCTAGAAGTTTTTTAGCTTCTACTAAATACGCTGCGTCTTGGAGCCTCACCCCTTTGTCAACCACGGCACGTTCTAACTCTTTTATTATTATATCGTATGGTGAATGGTACATCTGCGTTGTTGCATCGTATATTGTATGGTACTTAGTCTTACTATAAATCAACCGCGCTATTTCTTCCCGCCCTTTTTTTATTTTGTCTGGTATTCGGTACATTGTTATTTTCCTCAATATCTCAGCCAAAGCTATATCATTGAGATATGGGATGAATAGCTTTAATACATCACATTGGCAATGGATTGCTGCGCTTTGCCAGGCAGTCGCTATGATCGGCTCTTTTGTGTTTGGATCTTTTTCATTCGGATCAAACAACCCAATACGACGCGTGATTTCAACATCAGGAAGACCTTCTATCAACGTCTTAACAACACCAACCTCTCCTGCTCGAACAGCCGTGCGAAGATCGCTTCGTATTTTTTCATCTTTAGGGTCTGTAACTGGTGTACGCCCATACTCGTCAGCATCCGGCACTTTCTGTACCGCAGAACAGAACGGCACCATTGTCATACCGAGGGAAACAACCAACATTACATGTAGATAACGCATCTTATCTCCTTTCTCAATAAACCTACCAACACAACATATGGCAAGGTTACGCAGAGAGAAGACACAAAGCACAAGGGTTTTGTAAAAAAAGAGACTTGGGGGATATTTAAAGAGCTTCACAGTCCCTGAGAAAAATTTTTTTATAGGCATCATAAGCACGCCCCGCCATAGTGCTGTAGCTCAAATCATCCGTCATTACACGTTGATCATTCGGTAAAATTGTATTCAAAAGGATCATCATGCGTCCTGCCACCAACCGAATCATTTTTAAATCGGTTACCTCCTGCCCTTTTTTTGTAATCAAACCTACAAAAACTTCAAGCACTATCATGACACTTGCAAAGTAGATCTCCTTTGAACCAAGCCATTGAATCAATTGCTCGGTGACATTGAAAGCCATCTCATTAAAATTTTGTGGATCGGGAGATAGAAATGCAACTTCGCTCAAACGAAGGTGAAGTTCTTTTGCCTGTGGTAATGTAACCGTCCCCTTCAGTATTTTGAAATACGCACAGAAACGCTCGGTAATGAATGCATCAAGATCATCAGGGCAAGGATTTTCCTCGCCCGATGTTGTCGCGAGATTTTGAATACATGAAACAAGTTGGTCGAGATCACTTTCAAATAATACGGCCCCTGCAGGAGAACCTAAGATTGATTTACAAATCGTTTTCCTGTTGGCTAAACGGCTCAAATATGGTGTCGGCTTCATGTCCATCGCACCAAGCGATGAAAGGCCCAAGAAAATTATACCCATATACAACATGCTTCGTAGCATTTTCATCGTGGTCGTCCCCTATGTAAGTAGTTATTTTTCACGCTTCTTAAACATTACCTACAACCACCCCTTTTTTTAAGATATGAAAGAAAATTTATAGGAAACTGTAAAGATACTCATAAAAATTTCTACGTAAAGAACATTTGTAAGGGCGCCCCCAATTGAACGCCCTTGTTGAAAAACAAAATTTCGAAAAATTTTATATTCCCTTAGAGACTTTCTCATATGCCTCAAAAGCACGCTTCGCGAGAGGCTGATCATCTTGAAAAATCGCGGCTACAAGCATCGCTATGCGCAGCATTCCCAGTTGCATCATCTCTCTGTCAGATATGCGTTGCATACTCATACACACCACATTTTCAACTGCAACTAACACGCTTGCAACTTGCATCTTTTTCGCGCCAAGCCATTGAGGCAATTGCATAATTGCTTTGTACACTAAAGCATCATTAACATCATCATCAGGATCGATTGTTGATGGGGCGGAGTCTGATGATTGGCTTGAAGTTGATTGACTGGGTACTGAGCCTGTCGATGATGCCGCAAATGAGCTTGATGAAGATGCGTCCGATGCTGAGGATATTGATGATGGCACTGTTTTTGGAGCAAACATATTAAAACGATCCATAAGTGTTTGGGCATCGGGCAATGTAACGCACCCTTTAAGATGCATGAAGCATTTACAGAAACGCGCAGTAACGACTTCATCACATAACTCTCGGCCCTCGCCAAACTGCTCTGCTTTTCCCATTTTAGTCGCAAGATCTAAAGTAAATGATGTTAGTGCATCAAGATCTTCTGCCAACAATCCAGCCCAAACATCAAAACGCAAGATTTTTTTACAAATCTCCATCCTCTTGCCAGCTATGCGATATCGGGGATCTTGATTCAATCTCTCTTCAAGCCCTTCAAACATTGCACCAAGTGATGAAATTGCAAAGAACACTGCGCTCGCACATACAACGCTTCGCAAAACTTTCATTATTATTCCCTTCTTCATTCAATTTTTTTCAGCTAAATGTATATCGCTTTGATCTGAAATCATTCATGCGTTTTTAAGCCTCATTCAATAAGAAAGCCCTTTCTTTTAAAAGACAAACAAATTTTATGAACAAAACTAAATGAATGTACCCGTAAAAATTTATATGTAAAAAATTTTGAGTTTTCATGTGCTCTTTTTTTCCGTAGTATTACCTATTGTTATCTACAGAATGCTTTTTTTAAATTGATGTATAGGGAGTTGCTATGAAGAAACCTACACAATCATTTCTTTTTGTTCTCCTATTGCTTGGCGGATTTTCTCTGCAACACAACGCAACTCAAGCCATGCTCTCTCCTGCTGATGGCTTTGATGAGGCTCCAAAAGGTTTTGACCGCTTGCATACATGGTTCTTGTCGTTGATACATCATGATGCAGCACAGCCTGAAAATGAGGCTCCGCTTGATTTTAATGAACATGGATACACAGACCTTCATCGAGCTGCAATCAAATGCAACATTAATAGAGTAAAGCAACTTTTGGAGGAGGGGGTGGTGGTCGACGCAAGAGACGCACATGGGCGAACCGCACTCCATTATGCAGTGATGGAAAAATGCATAGCGAATGAAGATAAACGGTATGATATGATACGGCTTCTTCTTGTTCATGAGGCAAATCCAATGTTGCAAGATATGGATGGCAAAACAGCATTACATCATATATATACCCCGGGCCATGAAGCATTCGATCAGAATGAAGGAATTAAGGAGCTTCTTGGAACATATAAGCAGCGGGCGCCAGGCTTTTACCGCATGATAGAAAAACCACTCAGCAAACCCTCTTTTTTCAACACTTTTGCTGAAATACGACGTAAACGGTATGCGCAGCAATGGTTTGAGATAACAAAATTGCTTACTGCTGAAATATTCTTACGGGTTGCACAAAGGCTTGATGCGCTGAGTACCCCATTTCCGGCCGAAATTGGCAAGCTCATAAACAGTTATGACACTCCACTTGATATACAAGATAATGATGGAAACACCGTACTCATATTGGCAGCACGCCATGGCGATGCTGCGATTGTACGCCTTCTGGTTGCTGCCGGAGCCACTATAGAAATAAAAAATGATGCTGGAAACGATGTATTTGGTGAGATTGAACAGGCCTTGCTTGATCCTGAGGAGAAGGCAGTAGTGCTAGCGGCACTAAATACTCCGGTACTTGAAAGAGTAAAAAGGTTGGAAGGGGTCTAATGAAGAACGCACAATCTTTTCTTTTTATTCTCTTATTGCTTGGCGGATTTTCTGTGCGCTACAACACAACTCAAGCCATGCTCTCTCCCGCAGACGGCCTTGAGGCTCCCAAAAGTTTTGGCCGCTTTTGCAATATATGCACACGACTCTGGTTATGGATAGACAAGAACGGACCTCTTTTTGACGCTATTGAAAATAATGATAGTGGGGCTATAAAAGCCTTTATTGAAAGTGGCGCTAACCTGAATACCCAGGGAGACGGCGGAGTGACTGCGCTCATGGTAGCTGGACATTCTAAGACTGAGCCTTCTATTATGCAGCTTCTTCTTGAGGCAGAAGCCAACCCTAATCTTCAAAATGACAATGGGGTAACAGCCCTTCATGTGGCTGCCAACGAATTAAATTGCGAAAAAATAAAACTTCTTCTTGCTCATGGCGCTGACCCAACGATTCAAACTAAATCCGGACTCACGGTGCTGCCTTTTTTGAAAGCGATCGCTTATGGATTAGTGGTCCCCACCGCTAATGGAGTAATTTATAAAGAAATTGAGTACACAGAGTTTAAGCTTATTATTACGGATCAAGGGGCATTGATGTATGACCAACAATCTTACGAAACAGCCAAATTGCCCGTTCATGTAATAAGAAACTGAAATTGTGCGGCACGCAGTCCAAGCTGCGGTGCTAGCGGTATTAAATATTCCGGTACTTGAAATAATCAAGAAGTTAAGAGCTGAAATCAAAGAAGTTGAAGGAAACTAATGAAGAAACTTACACGATCGTTTCTTTTCGTTCTCTTATTGCTTGGCGGAATTTCTATACCCTACAACACAACTCAAGCCATGCTCTCTCCCGCAGACGGCCTTGAGGCTCCCAAAAGTTTTGGGCACTTGTATGCATGGGCTTCTTCTTGGATGAGTGGTAATGCAGCACAGGCCGATATTGATGAAGGACCGGCAGCTAAAAGGCCTCGTATCGAAGCGCCAGAAAGCAAAGAACAGGAGATTGTAACCCCGCGATTGCTTCCTCTTTTCGGTACCATAAGCATTGATGAACTCAAAGCAAAATACCTGGGCGATGTTGATGAACAGAGATGCATTTTTGCCTGTGATTTCCGCATAAAAGATATTGAAAAGGCACAAAAAATTGATGGCGGGTATATGTCTGGCAACATTATCAACATTGATCACCATGCACCCATCCAAAGCATGATGTCATTTGTTACTGCAACAAGTTTAGCGATTGATTATATACTAGCGTATGGTGATATTCCCCACGATGCTCTTGTACTCATCAACCATACCGATTGTGATAGTATTTTATCGTCGCTAATTATATGTGGAATCCTTCTCCCTGATGGAATATTTGCACAGGCGGCAGAATCTGCAGACCATACCGGACAAGAAAATGATATTGCCGATCTTTTACAAGCGATTGCCCCCAAAAGAGATCTAAATTATTCTCGTCGCAATTTATTAAAACTTCTCGCACACGAAGCACTCGATAAAGATGCTGAAATATTGCTACAAGAACGACGTGCGGAGCGAATTTTTGCACACAACCTCATAGCAACAGGCAAGTTAGAGCAGCACAATCATGTAACGTTTCTTCAGCTTTCTGGCGATCAGAATGTTGACATTCAGCTTTTAATTGGTCTACTTCCCAAGGCAGAAATAATCATGACTGCACGGCCAATGCCCGATAATCCTTCGCTTATTGGTATAAAAATCATGTGCGGTGCAGTAGCTCCTATCGGGCTCTATCTCAATAAAATTGGGCTACCCGATGGATTTGATGGACGATGGGATGCGGTAAGCAATAAGCGCGCAGGCGCAACAAGGCGCTCGCCACTGGATTATATCGACATGATTAATACGTACATAGATAAAGAATTCAGACCTGCTAAAAATTAAAAGCCCCAGCCGCACCGAATTTGAGCAGCTGCGGTCATCATCGAAAGCCACTTCTCATGCTCTTGCATAAAGCACCTTACCGTCCCTTTTAATTTTATATTCGAGCGTAGTTATTTCATTTGATCTGCGATCGAATACTTCTTTGGTGTGAACGATAATATCCTTGGATATATCTTCAAGACCGCGTAGTGCTCCATATCCAGGGATTAAGGGTATTTAGCGGGCGCTTGAACCTTTTATGAACAAAAAGTGATTTTTTTAAAGAAACTGGCCTGCCATACGAAGCCAGGAGCCGTAGGTGACGGCGTAGTATGGAGGCAAGCGGATTCGAACCGCTGACCTTCCGCTTGCAAAGCGGACGCTCTACCAACTGAGCTATGCCCCCGAAGATTTTCAATGGGCCCAAGTCGACTCGAACGACTGACCTCCCCGTTATCAGCGGGGTGCTCTAACCAACTGAGCTATGGGCCCTCGTTTATGTCAAAAACACTGATCCAATGCGTAATTTTAATTAATAACGTGAAAATTATATCGATATTTGGCCAGTGTTGCAAGCTAAAATTAACTGGTATAACGGGCCCATTTCAACATCATATGGCTTTATAGTATCCAATCGATGCGTTTCATCGCAAGTATTTGCTCATGAACACTGCAAAAGCATTGACTGTAATGACCCAATTCACGTACGCTAAAAGAGTAAATAGCCCGTAAATAAGGACTGAAAGGGGTGGAAATGGGAAAGACATTGAGGGTCGAGGACCTTGAACAACATCATCCGGACACCGATGAACTTGCCGATAAAGACTGGAAACATACAAAAACAGGCAAAAACACCAGAACGCGTCGTAGCGCCAACGTAATTCGCAAATTCTTTAGCGGGACACGAACCATCGCAAATAATAACCAGAGCCAACAAGGACGCCGTAAAGTTTAGCTTTTCCACTATTAAGCTGGGCGTGCTATACTTCACGTTAGCGCTTGTAAATACTTATCATTCTCAACGTTAAACGTGGTGTCCATGCTTTTTGACGAATTACAAGAACAACTCAGAAACACTCAAACCGATGTCATCGCAATCCGCTCGTTTTGGCAGCAAACAAAGCTTGATGAAAAATTTGCTGATCTTGACAAGTTGGTTAACGATCCTGATTTCTGGAAGCATCCTGAACGAGATGCCATTATTGCCGAACACCGCAAACTTAAAGTCATGGTTGAAGATTATCACGCCATTGATAAAAACTACGGCGATTCCCTTGAACTTCTCGAAATATTTAAAGATAACGATGTAGAGCTCGCCAATCTTGCCAAAGAAATTACGGCATTGTGTTCCCGAATCGCTCATTTCAAACTTAATCTCCTCTTGAGCGAAGAAAATGACGCCAAAAATTGTTATTTAAGCATTAATGCCGGCGCAGGCGGTACCGAATCACAAGACTGGGCACAAATGCTCCTCCGCATGTACCTCCGGTTCTGTGAACGGGAAAACTTTAATGTAAGCGTCTTGGACTGCCAAAGCGGTGAATCGGCTGGCATAAAATCTGCCACTCTTTACGTTAAAGGCACAAACACCTTCGGCCTTTTAAAAACAGAGAATGGCATCCATCGCCTCGTACGCATATCCCCTTTTGACGCCAACAAACGTCGCCACACATCATTTGCCGCCGTTACGGTAATCCACGAAGCCGAAGATGAAAAGATTGATATAAACGAAACTGATCTTCGCATTGACACCTTCCGTGCAGGTGGTGCCGGTGGCCAACACGTTAATAAAACTGAATCGGCAATACGTATCACGCACATACCAAGTGGGATCGTTGTTCAGTGCCAAAACGAACGCTCTCAAGGTCAGAATAAGCAGCTCGCCCTTAAAATGCTTAAAGCGCGTCTTCTGCAAAAACAGGAAGACGAGAAAAAAGCACGCGAAGATGCCAAAGAAAAGAAAAAAATTGAGTGGGGCTCTCAGATCCGCTCATATGTTCTGCATCCGTACAAAATGGTCAAAGATCACCGCACTGATTTAGAATCACCGCGTCCCGACGATGTGCTTGACGGTGATCTGATGCCATTTATCGAAAAAACACTTCTCGCAACGGCGCAACAAAAGAATATATAAACCATGTTTTTTACCAGCATTGTTGAACACACTCATACACTTATTTCTCGTGCATCTACCCAAACGGCATCCGATAAGCCTACAACTATCGTACTTGGGCTTTCGGGAGGGCCGGATTCAGTTTTTCTGTTTCATGTATTGGAACACCTTCATCGTTCCGCCTCCATAAAACTCGTCGTTGCACATCTTGACCATGGCTGGCGCACAACTTCGGCCAATGACGCCATTTTTTGTATTCAGATGTGCCTACGCCACAATATACCCTGCTTTGTAGCAACGCCTGATGGAACCATTGCCAACAATAATGGGTCTTTAGAAGATTTTGGCCGCCGTCTTCGACGCGCTCATTTTAAAAAAGTCGCAGACGAAGGTAACGCGTCATTTATTGCTCTTGCCCATCACCTTGACGACCAGGAAGAAACTTTTGTTATGCGTCTCATGAGGGGATCAACGCTTGCAGGTCTTTCATGCATGCGTGAGGTTGATGGCATGTATCTGCGCCCCCTGCTTTCGATTCCCAAAAAAGATATTGCGCGTTACCTTGATGAACAAAAAATTCCCTATTGTACGGATCCAACTAATGTTTCTGATGATTTTTTACGCAATCGCATCAGAAACCATGTCATTCCTGCGCTTCGTTTGTGCGATCAACGTTTTGATCAAAAATTCACGACAACACTCAGCACACTTGCCGCAGAAGATACTTTTTTGCAGAACTTAACTGAACAAAAATTTAACGAACTTTTTACGTATGATGCCACGCTCAAAACCCATTGCGCACAACGCACAGAGCTCCTCGCACTTGATCGCGTACTGGCACAACGAATTGTTTTGCTCTGGCTTATTCGCCAAGGTGTTGCATTTACCCCGAGTACTTCATTGATCAACGAAATTATGAGGTTTCTTGAAACACCGAACGGAGCATCTCATCGCATTGCTGCTAACGCGCTACTTCACAAACAACGTGGTTTGATCTGGATCGAACGCCAACAACAGGAACTACATACTGCTGTTTGACATGCATGCAACCCGTCACGTACTCTAAGAAAAAAGGATATGGAGTATGGGACAGGAAGGCGAAAAGCCATTTATTAGTACACGTAACAAGAAGCTGCTTGTGCGTTTTTTGCTTCTTTCGCTTCTTGCTCACTTTATTTTTGTAATATTCTTTTTCCATTACGATTACCATCACAATCTCTTACATAATCTTGCAGTATTGACCCATATTATCGATACACAAGAGACCCCGGTGCAAACCAACAAAAAAGTTAAAAGCAGACATGAACAAGTACTCGCCTCACTCAAAGAGCTCAAAAAACAACGTGAAACTAACCTTCCAGCAAAGTTACGTGCACCAAAATCAAACTTTGGCTGGGTAATTTTTGAAGAACCCACCCAACAAATTCCACAACCGTTGGTAATTCCCACAACACTCGATGGACCAATTGGACAAGCACACCACGCACAAGCAACTGAAGGCAAACAGGGTCCCGTACAGAAAAAAGTTTTCCGGGAACAAAAGCCCACGCTTCATAAAAAAACAATTCCCGCACCGCCACAAGCGCTCAAACAAGCCGCAGCCCCCGCTCAGCTACAACCACCACTGCCACAAGCTGTTGCCAAGCTTGCGCAACCAGCAACAGTTATCGAAACGTCACCCATGATAGGCGAACAGGCCCCAACGCAACAGCCAGCTGAACACAACATTCAGGCTGAAGACAACATTGAAGACCGTATTGCACATATCCGTGATTTAGACGCACGGATCAATGCCTTTGCATCAGGAAGCGCGCTGCCAACTACAGCATCCCGCGCAACAGAAACAATACTACACGCACCAGAACAAACAGCAGGTAGTAGCAACGTCGAGCCAACTGAAGAACGACTTATTGGTGGGCCTGGTGGCATACGCGTCCGCGGAGCACGCAGCCTTACCCACAAATCACCACGCAATATTATTGCGCTAACAAAAGGATTTATTGAGAAACACCATGGAGAAGAAGGAACGGACCTTATCGATCGTGATGGGGATCCTAACAAACGGCCAAGCTTTGAAGAGCTCAAATACTTGTCCTATGAATCGCACGTCAGCTGGTGCCTTCAGGCTGCGTGGAAACAAAACTTTGGTCGATCAATGGTCACAAAATACCCTTCACGGATGGAGGCCATCATTGAATTTACGCTTGACGAGCAGGGAACACTTACCAAGAGCGAGCTTTTACAATCTACTGGCTATCGTGAAATTGACACGATGATTATGAAAAACACACAATTTGCAAGCCCATTCCCGCCGCTGCCCAAACATTTTGGCACTTCGAACTATACAACAGGGCGCGTCATTCATGTCTATACCGGCACAGATGAATATTGAACTTAACATTCCCTTTATTTTTTAAGGCAAGACCATGTACACTGAAAAGTGTTATTGATAATCGGCCCTTTTATTGAGGATGGCCATGAAGAAAAAAATATTTATCTGCTTCATGTGCGTCACCATTGATCTTGGATTTCTGCCCCACCGCTGCCTGGGCTTCATGGCAGCTCAGCCAACGCATGATTTTTTTTCACTCAGCACCACAAACACGTGGCGCGAATATCAGGTCAAAGCACCAGAAATTACGTTTAACAAAGAGAAATGGGCTTGGACATGTTCACTTACCTTGCGCAGCAAACAAGCGCTCAAACTCTCCACACTCGTTTTGCAATGGAAAGGTGAGCGCATTAAACAACTTGCCGCCGCACTTTATCAGAAGAAAGAACGCGATATTAGCGTGATACCAATCCAAAAGAATTTTATTTGTGACGGCATTTGGAGCCCCTCGCACCAACAAATTATTTTCACCCCGGACACTAAAATTGTCGCCGTCGATAACTATCATCTTGTAGTTAGCTTCCCTAAAGAATCTGAAAACATTATCAAACACGGCAAATTTGTTATCGTTGATGCACACCTTTCAACAATGACACATCCCCAAGAAGGTTGACCAGAGCCACTGTCCGTTGCTTTCATCGTACATCCTGTTATTCTTACTTCATGAAATTATTGCACCTCAGGCAATAAAAAAAGGATGGCGAGTGGCTCGTGTTATCATTGTCGGTGCTGGACTTACTGGCCTTAGTACCGCGTATTATCTTGAACAAAACGGTTTTTTTGATTACACCCTCATCGAAAAAAACACACGCCCGGGTGGCCTACTGCGCTCGGAATCTGTTAACGGATTTACCTTCGATTATACGGGACATTTTTTACACTGCAGCGACCAAACATTTCGTCAATTTTTACATGATGTTGTGGGATTTGAAAAACTCGCTCAGATAACACGGTCATCATCTATTTTTTCGCACAATACCTATACCGATTATCCTTTTCAAATGAATCTTTATGGACTTCCACTTGAGGTCATCACCGAATGTATCGCAGAATACGCACAACGCCCTACGCACATAAGCAGACCAACCACATTCTACACGTGGGTGCTCAAACATTTTGGTCGCGGTTTTGGCAAACATTTTTTCTTCCCCTTCAACCGTAAACTTGCCGCTTACGACGTACGCCGCATGCGCCCCACATGGACGGGGAGATTTGTTCCCAACACTAATCTCAACACAATTATCGCTGGCGCACTTGCAGCAAAAGCTCAATCAAACGTTGGCTATAATAGTAGTTTTTATTATCCCACCAACGGCGGCATCGAGCTGGTCATTAAACAATTGATCCGCACCTTGACCGCTCCCATAAAGACATCTCAATTTATTACCGAAATTGATCCGCTCACTAAAACAATTACGTACGCCAATGGCACACATGAACGCTATAAAACGCTCATCTCAACCATGCCGCTTAATCAACTTCTAGAACTCATAACGGCATCATCACGCACTACGCTTCACCGCTACGCATCAAAACTTCATTGCAATGCAATCATTAATATTAACTTAGGATTCGCCACACAACTTCCCCATCAAGGGCACTGGGTGTATTTCCCGGAACGACACTATCCATGGCATCGCCTTGGCTTTTGGCACTCAATCTGCCCACAACTCGCCCCACCCCAAAATAGCTCAATTTACGCTGAGTTTTCCTATCTACCCAAGCAAATATCCCCGCATCGCCTCAATGACAAAATCAATCAAACTACCGCCAAGATTCTTGACTTTTTGGGGGTATCAGAACATCACATTGCCGTCAAAAACATACTTCAACTTGATCACGCTTACGTTATTTACGATACATGGCGCGAACACAACATACATAAAATTTTGGATTCGCTACGTGCTATGGATATTTATTCAATAGGTCGCTATGGCGCGTGGAAATATTCAAGTATGCAAGAAGCTGTCATCGAGGGGAATCAAACCGCCGAGGCGTTATGCAAAAAGGAGAAAGTTCAATGGAAGCACAGCAACGATTCTATGCAGGCAAGCGTATTTTAGTTACCGGTGGTGCCGGTTTTATTGGTTCTCACCTTGTCGAAAAGTTGGTTACCCTGGGAGCGCGCGTCACCGTTCTTGATAATTTCACCACTGGATCACTGAATAATCTTAAAGCCATCGTACACAACATCAACATAATGTATGCCGATGTTCGATCTACCTATAGTTGCCTTAGAGCAACACTTAATCAGGATATAGTTTTCCATCTTGCAGCTCTTATTTCAGTTCCAGAGTCAGTAAAAAATCCTGCTCTCTGTTATGCCATCAACGTTGATGGCACCAAAAACATACTTGATGCATGCAAAAAAAACGTTATCTCTACCGTGGTCTACTCATCGTCATCAGCGGTCTATGGCACCAACAATGGCGTCTGCAGCGAAACTGACGAACCATGCCCACAGTCTCCCTATGCCATAAGCAAATACCGCGGCGAGCAATTGTGCAAACAGTTCACCCGTGACCATGGTATGAATACGGCAATTTTACGCTATTTTAATGTCTATGGTGAACGTCAAAACCCCAACGGCCCCTATGCAGCAGTACGATCAAAATTTGCCCAACTCTTACGTACCAGCCAACCACTTACCATTTATGGCGACGGGAAACAAACCAGAGATTTTATTCACATATCACCTGTTGTTGAGGCAAATTTAGCTGCCGGTATGTGTAGCACCCTTTACGGTGAAATCTTTAACGTTGCTTCGGGCACAAGTATGAACCTACTTGATTTGATTACTCAGCTCGAAAAGGAAATGGGAAACCGCCACGTATCAATCGTTTTTCAACCAACACGTCTTGGCGACATTGAACATTCGCAAGCAAAGACTGAAAAGCTTCAACAGCTTTTACAAAACTCTCTCAGCCAAAACGCCCCCACGATATGGCAACAAACCCAAAAAACTGCTACTCTTTAAAGGTCTTTTACATAAATTTTCTGCCCTTTATGCCGAAGTGGTGAAATTGGTAGACACGCTAGGTTCAGGGTCTAGTCCTGCAAGGGGTAGGGGTTCGAGTCCCCTCTTCGGCATTATATCTTCAAAAATAAAGCGTTTATTGAAGAGCAAAGACCTTAAAGATATACTTTAACGATTACGCGGAATATTCAGCATATAACAAAGAATTTGGACCTTGTATGACCACTAAAAGAGATTACTACGAAGTTCTTGGCGTTGAACGCAAAGCCTTGCCGGATGATATCAAAAAGGCCTATCGCAAATTGGCGCTCCAGTACCATCCTGACCGCAATCCTAATAACAAAGAAGCTGAGGCAAAGTTCCGCGAGGCAACTGAGGCTTACGAGGTTCTTTCAGATACCAACAAACGTCAGCAATACGACCAGTTCGGCCACGCCGCCACCCAAGGTGCTGCAGGGCATTATGACAACATGGAAGACATTTTTGAAAGCTTTGGCGATATTTTTGAAAATCTTTTTGGTAGCCAAGGTGGACGCCGTCAGGCCAAACGCTCTGCGCCGACAGCTCAACGCGGCCATGACCTTTCACAAAATATCAGCATTACGCTTAAAGAATCATACCTCGGATGTCAAAAAGAGATTCGCATTTATCATTTTCAGCCATGTGAACTTTGTAAGGGCAATGGTTGCAAGGAAGGCAGCAAGCCAAGCATATGTTCAACCTGCGGTGGCAGCGGCACTATTTTGCACCGTCAGGGATTTTTCACGCTGAGCCAGCCCTGTTCCACCTGTCACGGGCAGGGGTTTAGAATCACCAATCCATGTTCAGAGTGCAAAGGCCAATCACGTATCCAACGGCATGAAAAGCTTATGGTTTCTATCCCTGCGGGCATTTACCATGGAGCAGAGCTCCGCATCCTGGGCAAAGGAGATGCAGGAGTTTTTGGGGGAACTTCAGGAGATCTGTATTTAACCCTCGATGTCCAGCAAGACAAAGCTTTTTCGCGCAAAAATAATGATTTAGTCACCATCCTCAATCTCACTTACCCACAATTGGTTTTGGGCAGTCAGATTGAAATCGAAAATCTTGATGGATCCAAGGAAAGTATCAAAATTCCACGCGGATGCCCGGTGGGCAAAGAAATTGTCGTTGAGAACAAAGGCTTTGCCAAGCTACGCGGTTCTGGGCGTGGTAACCTTGTTATTATCACCAACTGCGATATTCCAACCAAAATGGACGACCCTACCAAGACGGCTCTTTTGACGTACGCAGAAAAGTTGGGCAATGCTAGTCAGCAAAGTTCTGGCGGCATCTCTGGCTTTTTCAAGCGTTTTCTTGGCTAAGTTTCACCAAAAGTTTCCTTCTAAATACCAAGCTTTACACGAGCGATTAAAGAATCGCTTTCTTGATTCTGCATATCAACCTATGCGAAACTAAGCTTATTGGGTGGTATCAAAAGTCAATATTTTGAAGGAGAAATATGGTACGCATATTACGCAGTTTTATCTTCGTATTGTGCTTCATCAATTTTCTACAAGCAGCAGGCGTAGATGTAGCCGTTTATGGGTTAACCGAAGAAGGCAAAATCTATTACCGCAAGGAAAAGGAGTGGGTCCTTCTCGATGATACAACACAATGGGCTCATATTGCCGCAGGAGCACATGGCCAGCTTTATGGCATAACCCATGTACCATATCGAGCCGATGAGGATACTAACAAAGATTATCCAACCGCTGCCGATATAGAAAAGTGGCCAACACTTCTTGATGGTGGCGACATCTCATTAAGATTAGGTGTCTCCGTAGAAAATCCTATGGGTACTAGTTGGATAAAAATGCCATCACGAAAACTTACATATGGCAGGCTGGACCATTTTATCGGCGTAGCTGCAGGTCAAAACAGAGTCATAGCCTGCACCGTTCCTAAATATCGCGATGTCCTTATACGCTTCGATCCATTCGCTGGGGATGTAAATGCAAATGCCGTAGCCCCATGGCAAGAGATCAAAGGAACCGCTTATGCTGTTGCTGTTGATCCTGTACAAGATACATCGTTTATCGTAGACGATTGGCAAAAATGGGCCGGAGGGAACACCTATAGTGCTGTTATAGGACATATCTATTCTCGTCCATATAGAGCAAGCGGTTGGAGGAACATATCTCCCTACTGCGAGGGCCATGTCACCATGGACAATATAAACCGACTAGATCAATATGTTGGCGAAGAAGGTTGGGGGAAAACGCTTCATGTGTGCGCCATCAATTCAAATATCATACAAATTGCTGCAGGCAACAACACGCTCCTTGGCATTGGCAAAAACGGTTCGATTTTTGTCAATACCGATCCAGCCAATGATAAGTATACCTCGCTTGACCCAGCCCCTATTAGGCTGCCAGCCCTTTACTCCATGGTGAGTCAATCTCGCCCTTTTATCGCGGCAGGGGTTAGAAATGATGGAGCTAACGAGATTTGGCTTGTGCAACGACAAACCATTCAAATTATCCAACAACAGAATCAACTTTATTATGAAGGACAAACAACCAAAACAGCTTCTCAAGGATTTGTCACTGGACGAAATCTTGAAACGGCGTCATTTGTATTCCGTAGAAAAGGCACCGAAATTAACAACAAAACAGGATTTGGTTGGGAATTGATGTATAGCTCTATAGACACAACGCCAGAACAAAAGTTTATTTTTAAAGAAATTGCCATCGGCTCATTCAATCCTCCAAAAGCACCAACTATAAAAGATATAATGCAGAATTTTTTCAAGGCTCTGCCGAACAAACCCAAGTAAAGCCACTGCAGCGGTACCCCGGTTTTTCATACCGGGGTACCGCATGTAAAATTCAGGCGTTTTCAAACGTTTTCTTGGTTAGTTTTCATCAAAAATTTCTTTCTGAATATTAAGCCCTACAAGAGCGATCAAAGAATCGCTTTCTTGATTCTGCATATCAAGCTATGCGGCATTAAATTCGCTTTGAGCCGATGATGGGATTCCACCTAGATGGACATCATCAGGGTTGCATTGTTTTTCAGCATTTTTGAAATAATTTTTATATGTTTTTACAGCTTTACATATCGAAATTATCCATAGAGCAGCAAGGCTTATGCCACATACTGTGTAACAAATTTCCTGATTATTATTTTTTCCCAATAGATGTACCCACATTTTAGTTCCATCGGTTAGATCTGCTGTAGGCAAGAGTGTATACACAAAATATGCGGCTATAGATGAAATAATATTGGTAATGAAGATTAATTCAGAAATCATTTCAATTTTTGATAAGCCCTTTTTTTGCAGTAACGTTTTGTAGGGAGAAAATGTATTCTTTATTGTCTGAAGAATTGATTTTGGCATTGTGTCTTCAAACTTAAATGTATTAGCGAATAATCCTATGTACAAAACAAGCATTTGCACAAGACCTCCAGCTACTAAGAAGGGCACATATGCGCGCAAAGAACTTGGATCTTTGATTAGTTTTCCATTTTGGTCAAATAAAACCACACATTGAATCGGTAACAGCCCTGGCCAACCCTTGTGAAAATGCATATTGCCAATAGAAAAGCATAATGGGTTTGGGGTTTTTATTCCATTTTCCGCTTCTTTTGGGAGGCCACCTGGATTGATATGTATGTGGGGACTACATGCAGGATTAGCAATCTTAGCAACTGACGCATGACCACATTCATGTAGTATGGATGATACGTAATCTAGGGCTGGCAAAAATACCCCGTTTTTTAATAACAAGTTAAGTACATCTTTGATCTTCTTGCTTTGGGGCGATACATCACGTTGTTTTGTAGTCCCCAATGAAGCAGCGATGCTTGATATAGAAATGTTACGCGAGGCACTATCCACATACGTAGTACTCAAAATACTCAACATGCACAATAAAAAAACTAGGCGCTTTGGAAACATAGGTAATTCCTCTTAGTTACAAATAACAGGGCGCAAATAGTATCACAGGATTTCCGGCTAAGCAATATTCATGCTGGAGATGCAAAAACTCGAATTTTCTACACAACCTAATTAAGACAACTTGTGCATAGTTATTTTTTCAAACGCTTTCCTGGTTAATTTTCACTAAAAATTTCTCTCTGAATATCAAGTTTTGAGCGCTCCAACAACATTATTGCAGCATATGCGCATTGTGTTACACTGAACGCCTTTGTTAATCATCTTACACACCATTTGCTACGGGGCCTTCACAACAATGTGCTTCTCCACAACCAAAACTCGTTGCGCGCGCATACTGCTTCTCGCGTTGTACGTGCTTATACACCAGCCACTCTTCTGCGCTGAACCAGAACAGGCACAGCCTTCAACACCATCATCGTATGAAAAGCTGGCACAGGCCTACCTGCCATCACTCGTCAAAGAAGCGCAAGCAGAAAAGCTATCCGAGGAAGAACGTCAAAAAAAGATTAATGCGCTGCTTCGAAAAAAGGGCTCTAAAGGTGTTTTGAAAGAATCTAACCTCAATGCCCCAGCAGTTGGCGAAATTGAAAAGCTTGAACTCATTTACAACCTCATGCACGAGCATGCTCAATCATGCCCAACACTCACTAATAACGTTGTGCATGATCTCGAAATATTTTGTGGAGGCCCCTCTGATCTTAAAGATCATGTATTCGGTGCCATTGATCACACCACCACCGCATTCGGCAAAGTTGAATTGCAACGCATGTTGCTTGAACCAAAAACGGATGTTGCAGAGCTCAGAGCTCGCCAAGATATTATTAAAACACTGATCAAAAATCCCGCTCTGGTAAAAAAAATTGAAGCCTCCCTGCAACAAATCAAGGCTGCTGAAAGCGAACTGTTGTGGTTCTGGAAGCAGATGGATGAAACAACTGAACAATTTTTTGATCAGGTTTATTTCGGCAAAACACTCGGCATAAGTTTTTCGGGGCTCAATACAAGCTCAACCGCCACTAATGCTGCAGCCATGTGGACAGAGTTTGGAAGTACGTTGTGGTGGAGTGTTGGGTTGCCCCTCTGTTTAGCTGCTGCAGCCGAACTCTGGTTGATACACTTACGCAAAGAACACAACTATAACTATGAAGCGCTACCGGAGGAAGTTAAGACTTTCGTAGAAGCAGTAAAAGGCCTTTCTCCAACGTCAGAGAATGATAAAGAATATCAGCGACTAGTCAAAGCTGCGAGTAATCTTTCGTACGGATATCCAGACAAACTCTCCAGCCTTATGAAGGTAGAGAGCATATTTTCCACCATTCCCAATGCATCATTTCCATCTGTAGCTGCTGCACTACAAGACCCATCATTATTGAAAATTTACAAAACCATATTTATTGTGGTTTTCGACTTCTACACAAAATGGTTCCCTAATTTCTGTAGAACAGACAAAGTAGCTCCTTCAATTGAGAAAGCTATTATTGGGGGGTTTATCTTTACCCCTTTACTCGGCTGCTGCGTACTCATAAAGGGGAATATCAGCTCCGCACGTCACTTCAACGCGGTAAGCAACATCATTCATGCAAAAATGATTAAGGCTGCTTCTTATTTTGACGCGACTGGTGAACTCATCAAGATCATGTCCACCGATAACGCTCTGAGCAAAATGCTCGTGGATACTACCACACAAGCAAAAGCTCGTTCTTCCGAACAAGAAGCTCAACTTAAAGAACTTTTACGGCTCATGGACACCTCAACGCTGCATAGCAATCCATCATTTTTTTCGATCAAGGGACGTCCTCTTGCCGCCTTCAAACTTATGCAAAACACTAAAAATGAATTTGCGGGCGTTCTGCAACTCGCCGGCAAGCTTGATGCATATCTTTCTCTTGCCAAGCTCTATTGCAGCAATCCGTGGGGCCGCTATTGCTTTGTTGATTATGTAACTAATTCGGCAATACCCTACCTCAAAATTGATGATTTCTGGCACCCTATGCTCAACCCAAATAAAGTTGTCGCTAACAGTATTGAACTCGGCGCAACAAGTGGCGCGCGCAATGCTGTTATCACCGGTCCAAATGCTGGCGGTAAATCAACTGCTCTTAAGTCAATCGTGCTTGCTATTATTATGGCGCAAACGCTTGGCATCGCACCGGCTCGCACAATGAAGCTTACGCCATTCGTCCAAACTGGAGCCTATCTCAACATTGCCGATGCCATTGGTAAAGAGTCGCTCTATCAGGCTGAAATGAATCGTGCACAAGCGTTGCTTAATTCAATTAACGCTCTCAAGCCGGGTGAATTTAGCTTCGTCATCATGGATGAAATTTTCACCGGAACCAACCCTGAAGAAGGTTCTGCAGGAGCCTTCGGTATTGCTACATGCCTTGCATCGCTACCACAAAGCATGTGTTTGATTGCCACACATTACAAACAGCTTACCGGGCTTGAAAAGGCCGCTGATCATAGTTTCAAAAACTACAAAGTGAGTGTAGTTATTCATCCAGATGGAAAAATAACCCCAACGTATATCTTGGATGCCGGTATTGCTGATCAAAAGATTGCTTTACAATTGCTCACAAATGCCGGCTTCAACAACAAGGTTTTGCAAGCAGCAAAAGATGCCATGAATAGTCAAAAGTCCCAAAACCATAAGGAGCTCTCATGACAATACTGCGTTTCACTAAAATCAAAACTCGTTGTGCACGCATACTGCTTCTCGCGCTGTATGTGCTTGCCCACCAGCCACTCGTCGGTGCTGAACCAGAAAAGGCCCAGCCAGCAACGCCTTCGTCGTATGAACAACTGGCGCAAGCCTACCTGCCATCACTCGTCAAAGAAGCGCAAACAGAAAAGCTATCTGAAGCAGAACGTCAACAACGTAATGCAAAAAAAGTTGAAGCTCTCACCAAAAAGGCTAAGGGGGCAAAAGTTGCTTTAAAAGAGTCCGACATTGATATTCCAGTCGTTGGAGAAATCGAAAAGCTCGAACTCATTTACAACCTCATGCACGAGCATGCTCAAGCATGCCCAACACTCACCAATAACGTTGTGCATGATCTTGAAATATTTTGTGGCGGCCCCTCTGATCTTAAAGATCATGTATTTGGTGCCATTGATCACACCACCACTGCATTCGGCAGAGTTGAATTGCAACGCATGTTGCTTGAACCAAAAACGGATGCTGCAGAGCTCAGAGCTCGCCAAGATATTATTAAAACATTGATCAAAAATCCCGATCTGGTAAAAAAAATTGATGCATCCCTGCAACAAATCAAGGCTGCTGAAAGCGAACTGTTGTGGTTCTGGAAGCAGATGGATGAAACAACCAATCAATTTTTTAATCAGGTTTATTTCGGCAAAACACTTGGCATAAGTTTTTCGGGGCTCAATACAAGCTCAAGCGCAACTACTGCCGCAGCCATGTGGGCAGAAATTGGAAGTCCATTGTGGTGGGGTGTTGGGTTGCCATTGAGTCTGTTGGCTACAGCCAGCGCTATAACTACGGGTTTAGTTCGCAAAAATGAATATGATTTTACACAGCTGCCAGAGGCAGCTCGAGAATTCGTAAGAGCTACCGCAGCCGACCCGGCCAATCTTGATAAAAACATGGCGACAGCAATTGAGAAGATAGGCGGGCAGCAAATGCAAGCAGCATTTGCCGCACTTCAAAATTCGCAGCATGGCGGACAAGAACAAGTAATGCAACATTTTCAGGATTATCAGGATGTCATCGCCGATCAGTCAAAAGATATTCAGGATTCTGTCAAGTCGTTGGGAATCTTAGGCGTGCTATTCAGAATAACACCCTCTTCTCTTTCTCCGCTCGTCGCAAACACAATACAATCACCGTCATTTTTAAACATTTACAAAACTTTATCGCTTGCAAGCTGCAAGGGAATCGTCGAATTATATACAAAAACGCTTCCGGGGCTCTATAAAAACCAATCTACGTCCACTGCTGCCGCGATTATCGCAACATTATATCTCGCTATCCCACCAGCAATTTATCTCATGCTCATAAAAGGAAGCGTCAGCTCAGCGCGTCACTTCAACGCGATAAGCAACATAATTCATGCAAAAATGATTAAGGCTGCGTTCTATTTTGACGCGACGGGTGAACTCATCAAAATCATGTCCACCGATAAAGCTCTGAGCAAAATGCTCGTGGATACTACCGCACAAGCAAAAACTCGCTCTCCCGCGCAAGAAGCTCAACTTAAAGAACTTTTACGGCTCATGGACACCTCAACGCTGCACAGCAATCCATCATTTTTCTCGCTCAAGGGACGTCCTCTTGCCGCCTTCAAACTTATGCAAAACACCAAAAATGAATTTGCGGGCGTTCTGCAACTCGCCGGCAAGCTTGATGCATACCTTTCTCTTGCCAAGCTCTATTGCAGTAATCCATGGGGCCGCTATTGCTTTGTTGATTATGTAACTAACTCGGCAACACCTTATCTCAAAATTGATGATTTCTGGCACCCTATGCTCAACCCAAACAAAGTTGTCGCTAACAGTATTGAACTCGGCGCAACAAGTGGCGCGCGCAATGCTGTTATCACCGGTCCAAATGCTGGTGGTAAATCAACTGCTCTTAAGTCAATCGTGCTTGCTATCGTTATGGCACAAACGCTTGGCATCGCACCGGCTCGCGCAATGAAGCTTACGCCTTTTGTCCAAACTGGAGCCTATCTCAACATTGCAGATGCTATCGGTAAAGAGTCGCTTTATCAGGCTGAAATGAATCGTGCACAAGCGTTACTTAATTCAATTAACGCGCTTAAGCCTGGTGAATTTAGCTTCGTCATCATGGATGAAATTTTCACCGGAACCAACCCTGAAGAAGGTTCTGCAGGAGCCTTCGGTATTGCTACATGCCTTGCATCACTGCCACAAAACATGTGCTTAATTGCCACACATTACAAACAGCTTACCGAACTTGAGAAGGCCGCTGATCATAGTTTCAAAAACTACAAAGTGAGCGTAGTTATTCATCCAGATGGGAAAATAACCCCAACGTATATCTTGGATGCCGGTATTGCTGATCAAAAGATTGCTTTACAATTGCTCACAAATGCCGGTTTCAACAACAAGGTTTTGCAAGCAGCAAAAGATGCCTTGAATAGCCAAAAGTCCCTACCCGCTGCTTAACCCAAACAAATCAGGTCAGCAGGGCATGCAGTTTTTGCATGCCCTGCTGAAAAAAGTACTTGCCGCTTCTCATTCTTCTTGCTACTGTGTCCTTCCTCGTCGCGTTTTCAAAATGCTCATTTAATTATGCAATAGTTACACCGGGGGCTCTTTGTTCATAGGGGAGCCCCCACTTTATTGCACTCAAAAAGCGGAAAGCTTGCATAGCACGGTGATTTTGTTACGCTACCAAAGGTTTTTTGACGTTCGAGACTCTGTTGACTTTTAGGACAACAAGGTCATTCCCTCGAAAGAGGGAATCCAGAAAAACATATGTTTTCGCTGTCGAACTTTTATTATCGTAAGCTAAAACGAAAGCCCTGGATCCCCGCGCGAAGGCGGGAATGACGTAAAAAGCCAACGAAACCTAGTGGAACACTCCAAATGAGCGCATATGTACACAAAAAGAAATTTTTACCTCGCCATCATTCTCTTGCTGGGAATATCTCTTCCCCTCATGCCATATGCCATCATGCTTGACCCCGCGGGACACACGCAGCAAACAGGCCGAAGATTATGGGGCTCTTTTGAGCGGGCTGAAACATTTAAATGCGCAGAGACGCTCAAAGATTCATTAGAAAAATATTCTAGTTCAACACGTGTCATCCTCACGCGAGCTCCAGGTCAAGTACTCGTTCCTCTGCAAAATGCATCATTTGCCAATCGCCTCAACGTCGATTTCTTTGTACGCATACACTGCGTCAAAGCTGATACCGAAAAACCTCACATCACCGTGTACTATCAGGAAATTGATCCGCTCATCGACAATGCTCAACATGCCGAAATGCCTCATGCTTTTATTCCCCTTCATCACGCACATTTCCGCAGCATTCACCGCTCGTCGGATAGCGCCAAAGCATTAAAAAAATTTCTCAGTTCTGCTGAACATCAAAAAGACTTTGACTGCTACGGCACCACCCACGGACTACCCCTCGCGGCTCTCATGGGCATCACCGTGCCCGCCATAGTTATTGAAATTGGACTTTGTTCAGATGATCAATGGAAACTTTTTATTGAACCCCTTACACAGGGGCTTAGTTCCACCCTCAATCTTACGAATGGGCAGTCATGATTGATAGCACGATGATAGCTTCATATCTCGGATATTTGTGGCTTATCGCAGGGCTTCTTCTGCTTCTGCTTGAAGTAGGTACCCCTGGCCTTTTTGTCTTTCTTTCGCTTGCCTGCGGAGCTTTTGTCGCAGCTATAGCCGCTTTTTGCGAGTTGTCACTCTTCACCCAATGCTGGGCGGCTGTTGGAGGCGCTTTAATCAGTTTTATCATTCTTAAATATTTTTTTGTTGGGAAAAAGCAGCGTTGCGCAACCAACATTCACGCGCTTATTGGCCAAGAAGCTGTTGTTGTTGAAACAATCGAGCCTCGTAAGACTGGCCGCGTTAAAGTGAAGGGGGAAGAATGGCAGGCGCTGTGTCGCGAACCACACATTCTGCAAAAAGGAACCATCGTAAAAATTGTACGCATCGAAGGCAATAAACTCATCGTTATTTAGGAACCACATGATTATTTATTTTCTTGTATTTTTTGCTGTTTTGGTAGTTTTTGTAATGACCGCGTTACTCAAAGCTACCTATCTTGTCAGACAAGCAGAGATTATTATCGTCGAACGCTTGGGAAGCTTTCATCGCATCCTTGACCCAGGACTTCACTTCATTACGCCATTTCTTGATCAACCACGCGCAGTGTTGTGGTCATTTACCAAAGAAGATTCACGCGGTAAAACAACCTATCGCTACACCGCCTACGTTGATCGTATTGATTTGCGTGAAGCAATTTATGATTTTCCCCGTCAAAGCGTTATAACCCGTGATAACGTCACCATCGACATCAGTGCGTTACTCTACTACCAAATCACCGATCCCAAAGCTGTTGTTTACGAGGTAGCCAATCTTTCACAAGCTATCGAAAAACTTGTGCAGACAACAATGCGTAATATTATTGGCGCCATGGATCTTGATGAAACACTTACCTCACGCGACAAAATTAACGACAAATTACGCGCCGTCCTTGACGATGCCACCGATAAATGGGGTGTTAAGGTAAATCGTGTTGAGCTCCAAGAAATTACTCCACCAGGTGACATTTTAGCGGCTATGGAAAAGCAGATGCGCGCCGAACGTGATCGACGAGCCGTGATTCTTGAAGCCGAAGGTAAAAAAGGCGCGGCAATATTGGAAGCAGAAGGTGATTACCAAGCACGCGTTACACGCGCACGTGGTGAGGCAGAAGCTCGACAACTTTTTGCAGAAGCTGAAGCACTGGCTATTCAGGTCGTTCAAAAGGCAGTGCCCAATGCCAATCCTCTTCCCTACCTTATAGCGGTTAATTACATCAAGGCGCTTCCTGAGATAACCAAAGATAAGAATGCCAAACTCATTATTGTGCCGTATGAAACAAGTGCATTGGCAGGAGCTTTTGCCTCAATTAAAGAACTTTTTGCTCAAAAATCTGAGTAATCGTTTTGTCGAAGGATCACAATGGTGCTCCGCAAGCTCAAGCTCATTCTTGGTCTTGGTTTGTGCATTGTTTTTAGCCTCTGGTGGTTTGGCGTCAACAACCAATCAATGGAAGAAAATTTTTATTCGCGGGAAGAGTATCATCAGGACGTGAGTAAGATTTACTTCGATTTGGGACGTAGCGCAGAACATCGCGGCGATGTACACGCGGCTATCCGCGCTTATCGCATCGCGCTGGAGCATATGCCTGATTTTGCAGATGCACAAAAACATTTAAGGCTCTGCCTGCAAGCAGCAACATCATCGCAGACGACGCTCGTGTAAGCGGTGAAAGCTTATGGCAAAATGGTGGGCATAATCGCGGAGCGCCACAAGCATCTGATCAGCAAAATTGTGTTGATTAAGTTTTTTCCCCCGCGGAATACGGGGCGAGAAAATGGTTTCTTCACGCTTGGCAAGTGCAACAACTTCGGCACCTTGCATAAGATCGATAACTGAACTTAATTGCCCCTTGCCCCCATCAATCACGACAACATCAGGAAGATCTGAAGAATTTTTATAACGGCGAGCAACAATTTCTCGTAGGCATGCATAATCATCATTATGATCAACGGTCTTGATAATAAAGTGACGAAAGTTTTTTTTATCAGGCGTGCCATCAACAAACCGAATACACGCTCCCACCATATGCCGCCCTTGCGTATGTGACACATCAAAGCAATCAACAGTATGAGGCTCATGCGGCAGTTTGAGTAATCTTTTAAGTGCCTTGGGCAACGATTGCTGGTGGGAAAGTTCTTGCTCAGCATGAATTAACCCGAGCCGAATCAACGAGGCATCGTGCCCCTGCGATGGGTGCACAATGGTAACGTTATAATCTTTGTGATGCCACTGCGTCATAAATTTTTGCACCACATCATGCGATGTCACCAGATCAAAGTTGAGCACAATGGTTGCCGGAGGCGCATACGAGCGATAAAAACTCATCAAATAATCTTCGGCGTTATCACACGCATCACCAAAAGGAAAGTGGAAACTTTGGCGCTTAGTAAGAACTCCCGCACGTTCACGAAATACAAAAATCGCTTTGTTATCGGGCGTAACAACCCACACATCTTTATATGCAACATGCTCATGATCAGCGATGGAACATTTAAGCGCCTCAAATACTGAGGAAAAAGCATTGTAATAGCCATAAAGCTCGCGCGATTTCTCGTACTCATAACGAGCGTTGTGTTCTTCGATTGAATGGAGAAGTGATTCAAGAAATTTTTTATGCCCTTGGCGTAGTGACGATTTAGCAAGCTCAAGTCGAGCACAGTATGCCTCAACATCAAAATCAACACGACACGAACCGGCACACACTCCCATGTGATAATAAAGGCATCCATTTTCGATTTTTTTCTTGCACAGTTTAAGCCTGAAAGTTTTAATCAAGAAATCATACACTTTACGCGCTGACGTCTTTTCTAGAAATGGTCCAAAATAGGTCCCCTTGCGTTTCTGACTCCGCACAATGCTAAACTCGGGAACTTTTGAGGACGATATAAAAAGATACAGAAATGGTTGGCCATGTTTGAGCAATACATTGCACCGCGGTTGATGCGTCATCACCAGATGGGCTTCAAGAAGCAAAGCTTCAAGCTCATTATCGGTTTGAAGATATTCAACGGTTGAGCTTGATGCAAAAATTGCATCAACTTTGACATCCATACCCTGACGCTGGAGATATGAACTGCAACGCTTTTTAAGATTTTTAGCCTTGCCGATGTAGACGGGCTGATTAAGCTCGTTTTTAAATAAATAGACACCCGGATGGCCGGGGAATTGCTTAATCTGCTCGGCAAGAGTTGATTTTTTTTCTTTGTTCATAATTTTAAATGCCCGTCTGTCTATGTTCTTATCTACAAATATAAATTTATTACAAAAAGCAAAAAGTGGCTATTCTCCGCATTATTCTTCACTTTTTTAGTTTTTTTCCATTTACGGAGGTCCCAAAAACTTCTATTCTAGTGGCGCGTTAATAAATTTTTGGAAGTTATCCTCGTTTACTTAAGTGAGAATGCTATGTTTGACCGCCTACGCTTTTTCTTCTTCTTTCTTCTGATCTGCGCTACTGCTGGATGGATGGGCCACAAGATGTTCCGCTACTTTACTCATGCAACCCCTCCAACATTTGAACTCAAGGGCATAACACAAAATGGCACCTATGCTCGTACTACTCACGCCGCAGTTACTGCAGACACTGCTTATAAGATTGCATCGGTAAAAATTACACTTGATGGCAAAGAGATACTTAATGAGCGCGTGAAGGCTCGTCAATTTGAAGCACCATTTACTATCGAGACCCTTTCGTTGCCCGATGGACCGCATACGCTTGATGTTGAAGCTGTTGATGCTAGCTATCACCAAAATAGAACAGACCTACGCTGCAACATTTTTATTGATAACACACCACTACGCGTGGCATTTCTTGATCCAGAATATGCAGTCGACCAGGGAAAGACGGCTCATTTGCGCATTCAATCGAACAAGAAACTTGCCCGTGCTGAGATGAAAATTTTTGCCTCAACGTATTCATTTTATGCAGAATCAGACGAATCAACATTGTACGAATGTTTTATTCCCGTCAGTTGTGAAGAACGTCCTCTGGAGCATATGGTCACGGTAGATATACAAGACGTCGTTGGCGATAAAGCCCAACTCACCACCAAAGTTCAGGTCAAGGCATTTGAATTCAAAAAACAACACGGCTTTACCGTTCAACAATCCAAGCTCAATCAAGAAAAAGAATTGAGCATGAGTATGAAGATTTTGGACGAGGCCCTAGCAAAATGGGTTAAAGAATCTCCACGCAAAAAAGGCTGGTCCGGTCCTTTTGAATATCCTATATCGGTACAACGTATGTCCACACCATTTGGTGAAATTCGTATGACGGCAGAACGTGGCCGCTATATGCACAAAGGTATCGATCTTATCAACCGCCCAAAATGCGTTGTATGGGCAGCACAAGACGGCAAAGTCATCATTAAAGATCGCTTCTTTTTGACCGGCAACACCGTAGTGCTTGATCATGGGCTTGGCGTATTCACGTTATATGCGCATCTTGAAGAGTTTGCTGACCTTGAAGTTGGCGAAATGCTCAAAAAAGGCAACCCTGTCGGCAAACTTGGTATGACCGGGTATGCCACTGGCTACCATTTGCATTGGGAACTACGCGTTAACAATATGCCTGTTGATCCTATCGAATGGACGAATAAAGTTTATTAAGTCACCATCAATGAGAACACCTCATCCAACGAGGTAGCGCCTGCTGCAACTTTGGTAACACCATCATAGACAAGTGGTTTCATTCCACTCGCATGCGCCGCTTGGCTCAGTGCCGCCGCACCGGCTTTTTGCATAACAAGTTCACGCAACGCATCATTCATGGTAAGCAATTCAAATATTCCCATGCGGCCATCGTAACCGAGATGATGGCAACGGCGACAGCCAGTCGCAGCGTATGCTGATGTAAACGATTCACCATGAGTGTTAACAAAAATCTTTTGCGTCTCATCAAGCGGTTGCTGCTTTTTACACTGCGCACACAAGCGACGAACTAAGCGCTGAGCAAGAACTCCGGTTAGTGTTGCACTAATAAGAAATGGCTCAATCCCCATCTCCACAAGACGCGCTACAGCACTTGGTGCATCATTGGTATGCAATGTGCTTAATACTAAATGGCCTGTAAGCGCCGATTCAACAGCAATATGCGCCGTTGGCTTATCACGAATTTCACCCACCATGATGACATCTGGATCTTGACGTAAAATTGCACGTAACCCATTTTCAAACGTAAATCCGGCTTTGTTATTCACATGGCTTTGCGTAATGCCCGCAATTTCATATTCAATAGGATCTTCAATCGTCACAATATTACGCGTACCAACATCAAGCGATGAAATAAGCGCATACAGCATTGTCGTTTTTCCGCATCCGGTGGGACCGGTTACCAAAAAAAGCCCGTGCGGCTGACGCATAAGTTCACCAAGTTGGTTGTACATATTCTTTTGTAAGCCGAGCGAATCCAGCGAGAGAAGACGCGATGATCGGTCAAAAATACGCACCACCATTTTTTCGCCATACAACGTTGGGTACGTTGAAAGACGAAAATCAATCAAACGATCAGGTTCCGTACTATATGACAACGTAATAGCCGCGCGCAAACGACCATCTTGCGGAATACGGCGCTCTGCAATATCAAGGTTGGCTAAAACTTTAAGACGCGAGACAACCGCCAAGGCCTGTTCGCATTCGATCGTATGACGCTGGTACAAAACACCATCAATACGATAACGCGCCATCATTGCATCGGCCGCAGGTTGAAGATGAATATCAGAGGCATGAAGTGTTACAGCCTCGTATAAGAGCGTATCGACAAGAGCGATAACGGGGTCTTGACCAAGACCCCGCTTGAGTTTTTCTTCGTGGCTCAGAAGAGCGTAGACAAGGCTCTGCGCTGAACCACCATGCGCCAACATTGCTTATCCGAGCTTGTAGCCCACAATAAAGCCAATGAGTGTGGCAATCGAAATAAGGATATGATCCTTAATCCAATCAATCTGATGATTAATCAGCGCATTAAAATCGGTTGGTTCGGTCATGCCAAAAAATGCTTTAATGGCTACCCAGTCAATCAGCACAAATTTCGCAATTTCCATAAGCAGGATGAGTAAACAACTCATAAGCAGGGTGGTGAAAATAAATTTGAAATATTTTTTAAGAATAAAACCACATATAAAGCTCATCAAAAAATAGACTGCTGCTTGTATGGCCTCCGCAGATGAACCACCAATTTGCGTTGACCATTGCTTGAGGTCAAATTCGTTCCAAAATCGTTTCACGCTCTCTAGAAATGTTTGTAGATATACTCCAACTGCTGTCATCTGGCATCTCCTCTTTGTTTATGGGACCGACATGTTAACGATTTTATGCGCAACTAGGCACATGGTAGCAAAACTACTGCAAGCGAATCTAGTATCGGTCGCAAACACATAAAAGGATCCACTACAGCCATAAAAAAAGGCAGGCACATAAGCACCTGCCCAAACTTGTATTCACTAACGCAACTAGGCAACAAGATCTTTCAACTTTTTGCCAGCTTTGAATTTTGGAACACGTTTTGCAGCAATCTTCATTTTTTGACCGGTTGCTGGGTTGATACCAACGCGTTCTTTTCTGCGCATGACCGTGAATGTGCCGAAGCCTGTTAAAACAACAGCTTTGCCTTTTTTCAAGCTTCCTTCAACGGCTCTGATAAAAGATTCGACGGCACTCTTACACGCCGTTTTAGGAAGTTTGGTTTCTTTGGCCATCTGCTCAATCAAAGCAGCCTTATTCATAAAATCTCCTTGGGATAATACGATTGACGACAATTACATCACATTAATCGCTGCCAACCCGCTGAGGCGACAACACCTCAGAGAATTGTTCATCTCTTAACTTTTGTCAAGTAGGATCACTTCAAAATTTCACTGATCAGAAGAGCCTAGCCGAAATGACAGGCCATAATAATATCGGTTGATTCGCATTTAAACAAATAAAATATTTCAGAAAATGCTCCGAGGCGAGATTGCTGTTGATAGTGGTGTCACATTGTGGTACCATCTTCCAAGTTACTATAAGTTCTGATCATAGAAAGACCGCCTCCGATGAATAAAAAGCAACGAGAGACGCTTCAAGCTATTTTCCATGAACCAATCCGTGCCAATGTAAAGTGGGCTGACATTGAATCACTCCTTAATTATCTTGGGGCCGAAATAAGTGAGGGCGGTGGCTCCCGCATACGCGTTATTCTCAATGGAGTCAAGGCAGTTTTTCATAGACCACACCCAAGGAAGGACACCGATAAAGGGGCGTTGGTATCAGTACGTAGATTTTTAGAGAATGCGGGGATACAACAATGATGAAATATAAAGGTTATTTGGGCGAAGTTACGTATGATGCAATTGCAAGAATATTTCATGGAGAGGTCCTTGGATTGAAAGATGTTATTACATTCCAAGGAACAACAGTTACGGAACTCGAAAAAGCATTTAAAGATTCCGTCGATGATTATTTGGATTGGTGTAAAGAACGAGGAGAGGAGCCCGAAAAATCATTTTCCGGTAATCTTCGTCTCAGAATATCGCCAGATCTGCATGCCAAGCTCGCGCAGACCGCTATCATACAAGGGATAAGTCTCAATTCCCTTATCATTGATAAATTACAAAAGAAATAAACGATGGTGCCGAGGGCCGGACTCGAACCGGCACGGGCTTTTCCAGCCCGAGGGATTTTAAGTCCCTTGCGTCTACCATTCCGCCACCCCGGCGTATTGTGGAGGCGGCACCCAGAATCGAACTGGGGAATCGCGGTTTTGCAGACCGCTGCCTTACCACTTGGCTATGCCGCCCTTCGATTATGTCAATACCGTTAGAAACCTTATACTACTCTACCATGCATATTCGCAGGACCTGAAGATTCGATTAAAAGATCGACGAAAGTCCCAGGCAGCACTTCCGTTCCTTCAAAGATCACGCGTATATTTCCTTCAGTTCTTGCAAGAAGTTTACCATGCCCAAGGCGTTTTTCAACCAAACAACGCAGTGTTTTTCCAATATTCATCGCATTGCGCTGGCTGGCGATTTCTGTTTGACGTTCCTGCAGCCTATCTAAACGTTGTTGCTTGACCGCATACGAGCAGTCATCGGGCATTGAACTCGCTTTGGTAAAAGCACGTGGTGAATAAATAAATGAATAAATAAGATCAAAGCGCACCGCTTCAACTATCGTCATAGTGGCTAAAAAATCTTCTTCAGTCTCGCCGGGAAAGCCCACAATAATATCGGTTGAAATAGTGGCATCAGGCATACGCTCGCGTATCCATCCGATTTTGGTGAGATACTCAGCGGCAGTATACGTACGATTCATTAAGGTTAAAATGCGATCCGATCCCGATTGAACAGGAAAGTGAAGACTCGCCGCAACCTTAGGACGATACGCAGCCATAATATCAAAAAGCTCGATGGTCATATCCTGCGGATGTGGACTCATAAAGCGCACCAAAAAGGTCCCCTCACATTCTGCCACCCGACGCAACAACTCAGGAAATAGCGCACCGGTTTCAGGATCTTTGTAAGAGTTTACGTTCTGACCAACAAGCGTTATCTCTGTTGCGCCTTGTGCAATATTTTGTTGCACCGTAGCAATGATACTGCTCATGGGATAACTTATTTCCCGTCCACGCGTAAACGGCACAATGCAATACGAACAGTACTTATTACACCCCGTCATAATGTTAATAAATGCACGACAGGGCTCTTCACGCGGTATGCGCACACCAGCGCTACGCGCATATACAGAAACTGGTCGCAGCGCGCCAACAAATTTGCATACATCACGATCTTGGCCGCCAGGAACTAATGGCGAATCAGGTTCACGATCATAAAGTTGCTTGGTTGTTTGTAGCCGCGTTACAACATCATTGAGATAGGTATGCAATACGTCACGCTCTTCGCGCGCACCGTAGACAAACATCACATGATCAAAGCGCGTATAGATTTCAGATTTTTTGTAACTGGCGACACACCCAATAATGCCAATACTCATATAGGGCTTGTTGCGTTTGAAGTCTGCCAGCTTTCCAATATAGGACCACAGTTTTTGCTCAGCTTTATCACGCACCGCACACGTATTAATAATGATGATATCTGCCAAAGCTTCGCGACCGACTTCGTTGCAGCCCAAATGGGCAAGGTGGTCGGCAAGTGCGTGGGAATCGGCAACGTTGGCCTGGCAGCCGTAGGTTTTTATGAAAAAGTTAATCATGGACATTTTTTCGCTTTTCTTGCTCTGTTTCAATTCGCATTCAGTATATCAACGCCCCAAAAACAGGCAAAAATACGGCATAAACGCACGCTCCACCCGCTTATAAAATGCGCAGAGCATGTTAGAATAGGGGATATGCTGTTTACAACGGAAAAAAAGCCTTTTAAGAAAGTTACATGTTATGGCCATTCAAGCAGGACTCGTGGGGCTCCCCAATGTCGGCAAATCTACCCTGTTTAACGCCCTCACTAAATCAAGTGTTCCAGCGGCAAATTACCCCTTCTGTACCGTCGATCCTCACGTCGCTATTACGTATGTCCCTGATGAACGGCTTACTAAGCTCACCGCTGTTTTTAAATCACAAAAAATTGTTCCCGCAACGGTCACCTTTGTTGATATTGCCGGGTTGGTAAAAGGGGCTGCTGAGGGCGAAGGCCTTGGCAACCAATTTTTGGGGCACATCAGCGAAGTTGATCTGGTTTTGCATGTGCTACGCTGCTTTGAAGATTCTGAGATTACCCACGTGCACAATAAAATTGACCCCATCAACGATTTTGAGGTTGTGTGTGCCGAACTTATGCTTAAAGATCTTGATGCTGCCACCAAGCGCGAAGAAAAACTCAATGCACTGCTCAAGGGCGCAAAAAGCCGCCTTGCAACCACGCAGCAAGTAAAAGAGTGGGAACAGGAGTTAGTACTGGTGGGTAAATTGATCGCAGCATTGGGCAACGGCAATATGGCAGAGCTTCAGACACTTATCGCTCAAGCACATGCAGAAAATATACCGGTCGTACACCTACTCTCCGGTAAAAACTTTTTGATTATTGCTAATGTTTCCGAAGATGATTACGCCGGAAAAAATTATGAAGCCAACCCGCACTTTCAAAAGTTGGTACAAAAATTTGGACGCGATCGCGTTATTCCCGTATCAGCAAAAATTGAGTCTGAACTTTCTCAAATGAGTGAGACTGATGCTGCTGAGATGATGGAATCACTTGGTATTACGCACAAAGGACTTGATGATATTATCGCCAAGGCATACACCAACTTGGGATTGATTACCTTTTTTACCTGCGGCCCCAAAGAGGCACACGCGTGGAGTTTGCATAAAGGAACGAATGTGCAAAAAGCTGCCGGTGAAATTCACTCTGATCTTGAACGCGGATTTATCTGCGCTGAAGTTTATAACTGCGCTGATATCTTTGCACTTGGAAGCGAGCAACACTTACGCGCGGCGGGAAAGATTCGTATGGAAGGGAAAGAGTATATTGTGCACGATGGCGATCTTCTTAATATCAGATTTAATGTGTAAAATTTGAGTAAATTGAAAAGGGTGATGGTCGAAAGCCGTCACCCTTTTTGTTTATAGCTGATGGTTGATTTTTTACTTTGCCGCTTCGATTACAACCGACATCGCCAAAATCGATTCGATCAACTGACGTGCGCCGTTTTTATCAATTGTGGTCAATTTGCCGTGTGTCTTAAGATCTTGTGCATAACCAAGGAAAAATGGATGCAATGCCGTTGGCATGTATGTTTTAAAGTCATCCCATTTTCCAGCAATCTCAGTTACCACCGCAAAGCAACAGGTAGATGATGCTTCAAGATATGCACCGCACGTTTTGCAGAGTGCGTAGACAAGTGTTGCAGGTAATAAAAAGCTCATGCCGTAACAGTCTGGTATTAATTTTTTTGCGGGCTTCTTTATACACTTATTAAACCACGAAGCTCCGCGATCTTGGCCAGGAAGAGACTGAAGCGGTTCTACTCTCGCAAAAGAAGAAGAGTATTGGGAGGCTGACTGAGATGGTTGCACATCATCATCAAGCGCTGCATCATCCTCGTCGCTGTCCATAAGCTGCACATCTTCACGGGCACTTGACGAACCACCCTGACCAGATTGCTCAGACTCAGGCGATGTTTCTGGACAAAAATAACGGATAACTGGTCGAGAAGAGCTTCTGCAATCGGACCTATTCCGATACCACTTCATTCCTACCATACCAGTAACACCCACAATCCCTGCCCACAATGGCGCATAACGATTCATTGCCGCGCCAACTTTATTCATAAAAGACTTTGAGTGCGCAATCTTTTCATTGAGCACCATGCGCAATGCAACCCATTTTGCTTTTTCACTTTCCATCGAACATGTTGCCGAAACTTGTTGATTCGCTGCTTGTGCAGAGGCTGCGCTGGAAATTCCGGCGCATAATAAACTGATAACAGCCAATGTTTTACCAAATTTTGTCATGAGAAAATCTTTCGTAGTCTTATTTTGCTGCTTCAACAACAACGGCTGTAGCCAAAAGCGCTTCGATCAACTTACGTGCACCATCGCCATCAATAATGGTCAATTGGGCATGTCGCTTAAGATCGTTTGCATAGCCTTGGAAAAGTGGGTGCAAAATCACTGGAGTATATTCCTTGTACACATTCCACCCTTGCACAAAGTCTGTTAATGCTATCAGCGATTGCGCGGATTTGTCTTCCCAGCGAGCGCCGCATACGGTGCAGAGACCGTAGGTGAGTGCTTCGAGGATGGCAAAGGTAAGGAACGTTGAGCAAGCACCACGTTTATTGTTACTACATGAAGCACTGGATGGAGAAAAGCCGCTTTCTGGTGACGATCTTCTAACGCTCTCATCAGAACCCGTTAACGCAAACATCGCCAAAGAGCCGGCAACTGCCGTGGCAAATGCACACAGCGCAGCGTGATTATTGATTACCGCGCCAACCTGATTCACCACTGTTTGGGAGACTGAAAGCTTATCGGTAAGATGCATGCGCAGGATGCCCCACTTCGCTTTTTCAGCGAAAAAAACATTGTTTGCTACGTCTGTAGCAACAGGAGCCTGCGGAGCTGTTGTTTGTGCAACAAGCGCACCGCCAGAAAAGAGACCAACTGATAAGCCAAGAACAACCACAACTGATTTCATTATCTGTGCCATAAAAAACACCTTTCACCAAGCCAACTAACCCTATAAAAATGCCGTTGCAGTTTAGCAAAAGCCCATCTGCTGTCAAAAAAAAGATTAAACCCCAAGAACCCGTTTTTTTAGACTTTTTTGCGACATCACAACACGCTGCCGTTGCGTTATCGCTATTTTGTAGATGTAATTGTAGAAAAAATCGCGATCGACTGATTTTACTACCGCCTGCGCATGTGCCTCCGCCAAGGCAACGGGATAGCCATTACCTTTGACACACTGATCGCTGCACACAGCGCACACACGGTCAACAAGTGTAGCGTCTTGCGCAACCCACGCAGGAACTTCGATACGTACAATTTCGCTTCCGCTATTGAAATAAAAAAAGCAGGGACGGAGTGGCACCGGATAGAGTTCGGTCACCGCACTTGTGCTTTGAAAGATAATGGTACGCTCACCGGCATCAAGAACAAATGCCAAAAGTTCACGATCTGTAAGCGTAGTAATTTTTTGTCGCACCACATATACCTGCTCAGGGGGCAGCAAATGTTCAACATCCGGTGCCGTTATGCCCACCTGCATGATATACGCAAGATCGCGAAAACGCGGCATACTCAAATATCCTGCAACAGGAACCTGATGATGATAGAGGTCCTGTAACGAGGCGCAGTAGCGGCCCAAAAATCTTTTTCTTACTGCTGCACTTTTTTCTTCCAAATGCCAAAAAAGTAAATTGCCATCAAACAAGGCAACAAGCGATGTGCTACCGCACGGACCGCCAGCACGTTCGCGCACTTTGTGCGCCAGCAGATCAAATTCATGCTCTTCGCGTAGTAAATCAACCGTATCTGCAGCATATGCAAGCTGTTGAGCTTCACATTGCGCAGGAACATAAATATGTGGTTCCGAGAAAAAAGTTGCCGAGCTTGGCGAACCATAATGCAAACAACACCCGGCGGCATTGACCAAGCAACATTCAGCGCCACTCAGATGATGATCAGGATAAATTTGTGAGCCATCAACCGCACATACCGTATATGAAGATGGTGCGTGAGAACTGCTCATAACATCGCTCAACTCGCCCGTCCATGTTGCCAGATGTTTCTCACGCTGTTGTGATTGTACCTGCTCTTTAAAACCCGGACATCCAACAAGGCGTTTCAAAAAATCTTTGGTAATAAAAGAGAAAGCGGCATGTTCGCTAAAAAGAAACGGCGTGATCTTGGTAATTTTCTGGGCAACAAGCGCACGATCAAGCATGATTATCGCGATACCACACAAACTGCAGGCTCATAATACCCGCCATCACCAATCCTCGTGTTGCGCCGCACAATGTTTGCGGTGGAAGATGGGCTGCAAGGGCGGTTACCAGTTCGATCAAAGCTGCCAGCGCAAGAAAAAAAACAAAACCAAAATTGAAACCGGAAACATTTTTTTGGCGGTGAATTTTGACCACCTGTGGCGCTTGGCTTGCAAATGCTGCTGCAAAACTAAACCACCCAAAGGGCTCGGCTATCGAAACAGGATTGCAGAGTGCAAAAGGAAGAATCGCGACAAAAAAGACGGTGTTCAATAGATAGAAACGTAATAACCTTTTGGATTCATCACCATGTGCATAATACACGCGCTGCACAATAAGCGTTATGGTAGCCAGTGTCTGCAATGGTACCATCACTTGGTAGGCCGTAGGCAAATGAAGCCCAAAAATGTAATAGAGCAAAAATAGGTATGCATTGAAATAGAAGGCAAGCAGTAGATCGCTCACACCAGTCCCTGACTTTGCTCTAAAGTTGGTAATTATTTGTGGCACGAAACAGGCAAAGTAAAAGAACTGCGCAACCCACATACTGAGTTCGATGAGACGAGAAGGCGAGATGAAAGACCAAAGCCACGAAAATGCCATTATATAAGCTCCTCACGGGAAATACGATTTTCTGTCCTAGCTAGTTTACCAACACCATGGCTGTTTTAAAAATGATGCACCAAAAACGAAACAACCCCGTTTTGTGTGAGCGGGGTTGTTTCTACTTGAATTTAATTGCGAAAATGGATAGAGAGGCGCTATGCAAGTTGCGCAACGATGGAAACAGAAACAATGCTTTCAACAATCATCTGCGCTTCTTGATCGGTAATTTTGAGCTCACCTTTTCCATCACAGCTGGCGGCCAATTCGTCAAATAGTGCATGCAATGCACGTGGTGTTTGTGGCTTGTGCTTTGCCCAGTTTTTAACAAATGACGTCAAGGCTTGTTTACTTGTTGTTGCTTTTTGTTCTAGCCAACCGCCAAGGCTTTTGAAAAGGGTTTCGCCAAAAAGAGCTGCTGCCACCATAATAAAAAATGCAACAGAACGCACTGTATCCTCTCCACAAGAAAACCATTCAGTATTATTATTGCAGGTAAGAGCAACTAAAAAGCTAAAAAGCATCAACCCCTTACTATTATTCTTCACCACCTCGCCAATTTTTCGCATAACCGATTGGGAGACCTTCATCTCTTTACCCAATACATCGCACACATATCCCCATTTTCTCATTTCCGTAACGGTGATTGGCTGAACAGCGTTGACGTGTTGTTGCACACCCACCTGACCATGAACGCAGCTCACCGAAAGAACAGCGACGAGGCTCATTAAACAACTCTTTATTTTACGCATTGTGAACATAATCAACCTCTCAATAAAGCCGTAGAAACCTACACAAACTTGCTTCAAATCGCGCGCCAGCGTAACATAGGTTTGTCATCTTTTCAACAAACACCTATACTAAGCGCCATGATACCATTTAGACAGCTGTTTACCTTTACTAAGCTTGAGGTTGCTACAGCCTTTAAGCACGCGCACCTTAAAACATATCACCAAGGGCTTACGCTCCTGCAGGCGCCTCTTGAGCATGCATCGCGAAGTGAACCTTACGGCAAGTTGCTTATCATCATTGCTGCCGCTGCCGGAAAGGCACATGACCGCAATGCCATGAAACGAAAATTACGCTCCGTTTTTTATCAAGAAAAGCTGTACCGCACCGATCCTTCATTCTGGATTCTTATCGTGAAGAAAAAAGCCGTCGGCATGCCGTTCAAAGATATTGAAAAATTCCTACAAGAGTCACTCTCGTGAAACATCATTATCTTCATTGCACCAAAAAGTGGTGCTCCCTTGTTGCCGCCAGCACCTATGCCGTAGCTCGCCAACTGCTGGGACCCGCCTATGTCTGTATTTATCCGGTAACGTGTCCCGATTATGCCCGTGCAATGTTAACGCACAAGCCATTCTACGTGAGCATTCCCCTTATTGCGCTACGGCTTTTAAGCTGCAATCCCCTCACGGCACTCATTCGACACGTACATTACAAAACATTTTGCAGTGTTCATGGTTCGATACACCCGATTTCGCCAGAGGCTACATCGGGCACTCACCACGAACGGATTAAAACCCCGTTCACCCCGCCTACGCCACAGGTGGCTTCGACGGGCAGGCCTGAGTGTATCGCTCGTCCGCCGAAGCTATCGAAAGCGAAGGCGGAAAGGGCGAACGTTAAAAAATAAAATTGGGGAATTTCTGTGCTACGTCGGCTCATCATCACTATCACCCTCTTCCTCTGTGTCATTCTAGGGTGCCTCGTTTTTTTAATGGAACGGGACTGGGTCGACTTTTCAAAACTTGACGCCTACAAGGCCATACACGCCTCGGTCGTGCTTGATGATGAAGGCAACGAAATCGCTCATTTCTCACTTGATAAACAGGCTTCAGTACCCTACCAAAAGATACCTGCTATGCTTGTTAAAGCATTTGTCGCCGCTGAAGATCATAATTTTTTTGATCACCCAGGCATTTCATTTCGTGGCATTGTCCGATCTATGCTCGTCAATATCTATCACGGACGTAAAGTACAGGGAGCCAGCACCATCACGCAACAACTCGCACGTGGCATGTTTTTATCGTATGAACGCACCTATCTGCGCAAGATACAAGAGATATTTCTTGCGCTCCAACTTGAACGCCAACTTTCCAAAGAACAAATTTTCGAGCTTTATCTCAACAACATGTACTTTGGCCGTGGTATTTATGGCATTGAAGCAGCATGCAAACGTTTTTGGAATATTCCCCTCGAGCAGATAAGCATTGCCCAAGCAGCAACATTGGCAGCCGTTGCTAAATCTGCGCGTTTTTTTTCGCCACTTAATGCACCCGCAAATGCCCAACGACGACGCAATATAATCATCGAAAGTATGTATAAGCTTGGATTCGTCAATAATAAAGAGCGCACACAAGCACTGCAAACGTTATTACGCACTCAGGATTATGCCATTGGTGACCCTATGCGCTTGTATGTACAGGAGTGGATACGAGCGTGGGCCGAAATCACTTTTGGCAAGGATAGCGTGTACCGTCGTCGACTAAAAATAAAAACAACCATCAATACCGCGATCCAAGAGAAAGCAGAACTCGCTTTTGGCCAAACCATACAAAGTCTTCGTAGCCGCATGGGATCTGAAATTAACGGTGGCCTGATTTCACTTGATCCAGAAACCGGACATATCAAAGCGCTCATCGGAGGATTTGATTTTCGCCAATCACAATTCAACCGTGCGCTCCAAGCACGACGCCAAATTGGGTCAACTTTCAAGCCCCTTATTTATGCGCTGGCTATGAAGGCCGGCATCGAAATGGATAGCGTCTTTGTCGACGAGCCTATTTCTATCCAGCTTCCCGCTGGAAATGTGTGGCAACCAAAAAACTGGACCGATTCGTTTGATGGGCCGATGACACTTGCCCATGCCATCACTTTTTCGAACAACATTGTAACCATAAAACTTTTTCTCAAAATAGGCGCTTCTTACGTCGTCGCATGGGCGCAACGTTTTGGCCTCACACACCTTTTGCCTTATCCCTCTGCCGCACTGGGAACAGCTGAAGCAACGGTAGCCGAAAACGCAGCCGCGTTTAATGTGTTTGCCAATAACGGCACCTACGTCAAACCATGCCTTGTTGAATGGGTAAAAGATGAAACGGGAGCAAAGATTTGGCAGGCAGAGCCAGAACGATACCGCGTAGTGGATTCCACTATTAATTCAAAAATGGTTAATTTACTTTCGCACCGCATGAACATGCTTAAACGCCGCGACCCTGATGGATGGATCGATGCTGATTCCATCGGCAAGACGGGATCGACCAATGGCGCGGCAACTACCTGGTTTGTGGGGTCAACTCCCTCTCTCACTACAGCATTGTACGTTGGACGTGATGATAATAAACCCATGGGTAGTCAATTATTTGCGTCAGGAACAGCGATTCCCATCTGGATTAATTTCTACAAATCGTTACGGCATCCAAAGAAGCATTTTTACATCGACCCACACCTGCGTGAATACAGCATCAATTGGATTTCGGGTGAAGAAGTAGATAAATCTAATGATCCGGATGTCATTACGCTATTACGGTAAAAAATCAACCGGGGAGCGGGATGCTGATTGCATCAACGTTATCGTATACCATCTTGCCATCCAAATTCAGACTCGCACCTGGTTGCAGATTGATATGAATATCGTAATCGCCGCCCTTCGCATGATCACCAAACACAATGCTCGATGAAAGAGCTTGGGGGAGCGTCTCATTGCCATAATTAACATTGAAAAAATATGTGGTTGGATCAACATCTTTAAGTACCGCAATAAAATTTCCATCCGGACGCCAGCTAATAGGATAAACTGATTCTCCAACACCCGCTAAATTTGCCGCATCTATCAAAGAAAGCATCGTCCCATCAAAATTGTACGTTCTTATCAAATTTATGCCCAAACGTGAGCCACATGTAATCAAATATCTCCCATCCGGGTTCCAACTGAGCGAATGAACTAAAGTATCCCGACCCCAAGAAGTATGCGTACAAAATGTAAGCGAAGAGCCATCAAATCGATATACGTGTATTTCATAATTATCTGTCGGCCTATACCCACCCACGGCAAGATATCTGCCATCAGGGCTCCATCGCACTGCGTAAATAATGTTACCGTAATCTATATATGCCGCGACAGTAAGCGAAGCGCCATCAAACCGCAGCACTTCAGCACGAGCTGGCGCCGAAGCATTCCCAATAACTAAGTATTTTCCGTCGGGGCTCCAATCGAGCGATTCAGAATTTTCATCAAACTGTGCAACAAGTGGTAATGATGTTCCATTAAAACGGAATACCCTTACATAACACAAACTTATTGGCTGATATCCCCCAACGGCAAGATATCTGCCATCAGGACTCCATCGCACTTCAGAAACAATGATATCGAAATCTGCCTCTGCCCATAAGACAAGTCTTGTGCCATCAAAGTAATAAACTTTTATATTATGTTTATTATCTCCGCCTATGCCACCGACCGCAAGAAATTTGCCGTCAGGGCTCCACTGTACAGATTTGACAACCGAATCTCCGTCACCATACAGCTGTGTATCATATAACGTCGCAGCAACCACATCAAATCGATATACACGTACTTCTGAATTATGCCCTGTAGCAAAAAGCCACCCATTTGGATGCCAACTGAATGCATGCAGGCCCGATTTATCACTTAATCTTTCGGCCAAATTTTTATAGGTCAACGTCGTATCACTCACACACGTAAGTTTGCTATCTGCGATAACCGTCCCACGCGCGAGACGAAATCCGGTATGTGTTGTTTGCATATCGCAGCCATTAAGATAGAGGACCGATGTAACATCTGTCATTTTGAAGAAATTATTATCGGTATACGTATTGTTGAGCGTATAAGGTGCATCGGTAAAAGTTGCCGGAGCGACAGAAAAGGTAACGTCAGGATCAAAATATAAGCAAGAATTGTTGACGATAAAACTTGGCATCGGTGAATGGTACACGAACGCCGATGTACCGGTGACCATCACATCATTGTGAATAAAGAGTTGTCCCTGCTGAAGAAGAAAATCATCCGCAGGGGCGAATACAACATTATCAAACACTAGTTTGCTACTAAGAGCTGCGCAGCGCAGTGGTGGATAGGTAGGCGCGTTGCGCATGCTTGTTACCACGGCATTGGCAATGGTAAGCGTTATGTTGGTATCAACAAAAATTTGCGCGTTTTCGCCAACAATAATCTGGCAACCTTGTGCATCAATAATCGTATCCCCATTGATATGCACTACGTTGCCCGCTGGAATAACAAAATCACCATGAAGAATAAGCGTATGACCACGACCATCGATATAACCGCCAGTAGTCAGTGTTACACCACTATCAAACTCAAGGTCCTTAAGCATGCGAACCGTACCGGTTTCGCGCAAATCAAGATCACCGGATACCGAAAACAAAAGATCCATCGAAACGCAGGCATCGGGCATAACGGTGAAACCTTCGTTAAGTCTCACAAACCCTTGTGCAACTTCATTGTTGTGAAAAACGTGATTATTTGTTTCGTAAGCCGTCTGATTGTCGTATGCCGTGATACTACTTGCGGTGAGCAATGCGCTGTTTGCAATGGTTACTACAAACGCACACAAATGAAACACATACTTCATAGCCTCTCTCCCTTTTTACAAAAAAGCCTGATTAACGTGCTTCACTTTAGAGAAAAGAAATGAGGTCGGTCAAGCCCTTGCCATATCATCAGATTATTGCGCTAGCCTAAACACTCTTGCGTAATAACTCGGTCACTGCCACATCTACCGACTGCGCAGGCGTGTCGCCACCACCTTGAATAAGAACAGAGCTTCCTCCGCCACGCCAGCCGCATGAATCTTTGAGGAGCTGCGCAACCGATTTAAGTGATACGGTATGTTCATAGCTCTTTGCAAGATACCCTACAAAACTCCAACGCCCCGTAGCAGTATCCTTACTCACAAGCATATAAAAACCGGGTGTGCAACGCTCAAGTTCTTGCGCTATAAACCGCAAGTCTTCAGATGCAACATCATCAAGTTCAAGATACAAATAGGGAACATTGCCAATGGTTTGTATCTGCTGCACCCACGTTACTATTTGGGATTTATGCAACTGTTTTTTGAGCTGTTTAAGCGCAGCAAGTGCGTGTTGATAATGTTCCTGCAATTTATGAACAGCATCGCCGGTCTCTTCGGGCTTAACTTTAAAATCATCGCCCAATTTTTTTACCGTGGTATAGGTTTGCTGAAACAGCGTGAGGGCCGCAAAACCAGTCACAAGCGTAATGCGCCGTGTACCACTTGCTAATGCGGTATCGCTCAAAATTTTAAAAAACCCGATATTACCCGTACGCGCAACATGTATTCCACCGCACAATTCAGCAGAAACGCCTGGAATCTGAACTACACGTACATTATCAGGATTATATTTTTCACCAAAAAAGGCGATAACGCCTTGGGCTCGTGCAGCATCCAGCGTGGTTTGTGAAATATTGGTCGCGATATCCTCCATGATGTAACCATTGACCATCGTTTCAACTTCTTCAAGTTGCTCGGCACTGAGTGCTTGATGATAGGTAAAATCAAAACGAGCATGCGAATCTGCAACTAATGAGCCCGCCTGTTTAATCTGAGGCCCTACAATTTTCATTAACGCAGCCTGCAAAAGGTGCGTTGCCGTATGATTTTTGGCGATAGCAGCACGCACACGGGCGTCAACTACGCACTCAGCCATATCGCCTATCTTAACGGCCTCAAGAGGTGACGGTGTTGCTTGTGCGCATGCTAATTTGACGGCTATGGCGGGTTTTGGTCCATTGCCAACTTTTTTAAGCTCGACTACGGGATAACATACGCCATTAATAGTAACGGTACCGGCATCACTTATTTGTCCACCCGATTCAACATAGAATGGTGAAGCTTCGGTGATAATCCACAAACAATCACCTACGCAGTTGGCAAAAATTATTTTGCTTGTTGCTTGTAAGGCTTCATATCCAACAAATTTTGTACTCACATTGTGGGTAATAATAAGCTCTTGCTCGGCGAATTTTGCTTTTTTGCAGGACTGTTCTTGCTGTTTTTTCATCTCGGTCTCAAACCCCTGCGCATCAAGATCAAAACCGCTTTCTTGCGCAAGCACACGAGTAAGTTCGGGAGGGAATCCGTAGGTATCGTAAAGTTTAAAAATCTGCTCACCGGAAAGTTGCTTCTTTTCACTCTTCCTGTTTTCTGCAAGATATTTTTCCAGAATGACTTGCCCCTGAATCAGATTGACGTTAAATCGTTCAACCTCTTGAGCAAGCAGCGTCATAATAAGCGGCTTACTGGTCACGAGTTCCGGATACACGGGGCCGAAGAATTCGATAAATGCTTCTGCCAACTGAGGAAATAACGCGAGATCAGGAGAAAGCTTTTGCGCAAAAAGAGCAGCGCGGCGAATAATTTTGCGTAAAACATAGCCACGACCATCATTTGAGGGGCTACAGCCATCGGCGATCAAAAGAGATGAAGAGCGAACGTGGTCTGCAATAACATTGCATGCAACTTGTACCGGCATTGCGGCAGTTGCATACGAAATACCCGTCAATGTCTCAATGCGTTTAATAAGATGCATAAAGATATCTGATTGATACACATTGTCTTTGTCATGAATCACCATGCACAGGCGTTCGAGCCCCATACCGGTGTCAACGCCGGTAGTCTGAAGCGGTTTAAGTTCCCCATTTGGCTGACGATCATATTGCATAAAAACAAGGTTCCAAATTTCCGTAAAACGTGAACAATCGCATCCGGGCGCACAGGTTGGCTGCTTACAGCCACGATTGGCGCCGCGATCGACATAAATTTCGGTACAAGGACCGCAAGGGCCGGTATCGCCCATCTGCCAGAAATTATCTTTTTCTCCAAGACGGATAATACGATGTTCGGGGATTCCTATTTTTGTATGCCACAAATTGTAAGCATCATCATCGTCTCTGAAAACAGAAACATAAAGATTTTCAGAAGGAAGGCCTATTTCGACGGTTAAAAACTCCCAGGCAAATGAGATTGCTTCTTTTTTGAAATAATCACCGAAAGAAAAATTGCCGAGCATTTCAAAAAAAGTGAGATGTCGTTCAGTAAATCCAACCGCATCAAGATCGTTATGCTTGCCGCCTGCGCGTACACACTTTTGCACCGAGGTAGCTCGTGTGTAGGAACGTTTCTCTTTACCAAGAAAGACATCTTTAAATTGATTCATACCGGCATTGGCAAAAAGTAGCGTAGGATCCTGTGCAGGTATCAGCGAGGAACTTGGAACAACGGTATGCCCGTTGCGCTCAAAATAACTCAAGAATTTTTGGCGTATCTGAAACGAATCCATAATGTTCACACTCGGTTAAAGGATTGTAAAAACCACGAAAAGAAGCTTAGCATGCTTTCTGGGGTGAGTGAACCGGCTAACGAATGAGGCAATGCACTCTTCGATTGTTCTTAATTTGATCCACGTTTTTTGCGCACCTGCGTCCAGTTCCACCAGGGCGTCTTTTCGCCCGTTTGTGCTTCATGAATAATTGCAGCAAAAACATCCCACACGCAGGGATCCTGACGCACGCCAGTAAGCTTGCACAAACGCTCATATAACTCATCGGGATGTGCTTGGGCGAGGCGGGCTATGGTGGTGATCCCCAATAATTCAAGATCTTTTTGGATTGCAGGCCCAACGTTGCACAGCGATCGCAGCTCATTTTTTCCAGACTTTTTCTTCATGTTTTTTGATCCCATTTAGAAACCATTCTATTTGTGCCATAGCTTGTGGCACTTTTGGTAACAGCTGCAAAACCCACAGCCCAAGCCCATTATTGCTCATAAAACCGGAAAAGTCGCAGCACCTGGCAAAACATACTGATTTTGCTAATGTTTATCGAAATAGACGAGAGGTAGCACATGAATAATATTATGAGCAACTTGAAGTCACTTGGTTCACCAGAAAAAGCACAGCACCTTAAGCGATTTTTTAAAACAGGGCCGGGAGAATATGGTGAAGGCGATATTTTTTGGGGCATCACCGTTCCCTTGATACGAAAAACAGCCCGCGAGCACAAGCATCTCGATGTACAACAACTTGGGAAAATGCTTGAACATGAAGTACATGAGGTCCGACTTTGCGCCCTGCTTATCATGGTCTTGCAGGCGAAAACGGCACCTGATCAGATGTATAACGTGTATCTCAAAAAAACACATTGTATAAATAATTGGGATTTGGTCGACCTATCAGCTCCAACTATTGTTGGAAACTTTTTGATCAATAAAGATTGCTCGGTTCTTTATACGCTTGCGCAATCAAAAATTGTATGGGAAAGACGCATTGCGATCATTGCCACCTATGCATTCATTCGAAAAGGTGAATACGCCCACACACTAAAACTTGCCAAGATGCTCATAAATGACCGGCACGATTTGATGCAAAAAGCTGTTGGCTGGATGTTACGAGAGGTTGGGAAACGGTGCTCGATGCCAACTTTGGAAGATTTTCTTGAAGAGCATGCTGCTACCATGCCACGAACCGCTTTGAGGTATTCGCTCGAACATATGACGCCTGAAAAGAAACACTATTTTATGCACGCGAAATTCAGAATCTAACGATTTTAAGCCACTAAAACATAGCATAGTTGCAATAAAACCCATTCAAAGTTACATTTTCTGAGTTACATCAGTAAAAAGCTCATAGTTTAGAGGGTGAGGCCATGTCGACCTCGGTTGCTACATTAGAAAAAATTGTCGCTCTGTGCAAACGTCGCGGGTTTGTCTATCAGTCTGCTGAAATTTACGGCGGCCTTAATGGCGTCTATGACTTTGGTCCCCTTGGTACCACGCTCAAAAATACTATTAAACAAACCTGGCTCAAATACATGACCAGTTTTGCAGAAGAGATTTTATTGCTGGACGGATCAATTTTGGGCAGCCCGGACATATGGAAGGCATCGGGCCATTTGGATAATTTTAGCGATCCTATGGTTGACTGCTTGTCATGCAAAAAGCGCTATCGGGCCGATGAGCTTGATCTATCCAAAAACTGCCCATCGTGTGGCAATAAACAATGGACAACAATCCGCCAGTTTAATTTGATGTTTCAAACACAACTCGGTGCAATGGCCGATGCAAGCAGCATCGCCTATCTGCGTCCTGAAACTGCACAATCAATTTTTGTTAATTTTAAAAATGTATATTCAAGCAACCGCGTCAAAATACCTTTTGGCATAGCCCAAATTGGTAAAGCGTTTCGTAATGAAATTACCCCAAAGCAGTTTTTATTCCGCATGCGTGAATTTGAACAAATGGAAATGGAATTCTTCTGCAAAGAAGCAGAAGCCGATGCCTTCTTTGACACATGGGTCGAACGCAGAAAACAGTTTTTTACATCACTCGGGCTTACACCTGACCGCATTCGCGCTCGCGTACATGCGCCGGAAGAACTGGCTCACTATGCAAAAGCGTGCACCGATATTGAATATAATTTTCCGTTTGGATGGAAAGAACTTGAGGGCATTGCCAATAGAACTAACTACGATCTTAAACAACATTCGCAGCATTCTGGCAAAGACCTTGCGGTGTTTGATGAGGCAACCAAAACTTCGTACACTCCCTACGTCGTTGAATGTTCGGTGGGCGTCGATCGCCTCTTTTTGACGCTTTTGTTTGATGCGTATGCCGAAGATGTCATTGAAGGCGAAACACGCACGGTATTGCGGCTTCATCCACGTATTGCACCGTATATTGCGGCGGTTATGCCACTCACGAACAAACTTGATGAGCAGGCACATACATTTTTCACCCAGCTCAAAGGTGCTGGGTTTAATGTCCAATATGATGCGTCAGGATCAATTGGTAAGCGCTACCGTCGCCAAGACGAAATCGGCACGCCGGTCTGCTTTACGTATGATTTTGATACGCTCAATGACCACAAAGTAACCGCACGTAATCGTGATACGACAAAACAAGAACGTATTGCACTTGATCAGGTCGAAAATTATCTGAGCGATTTGGTTAAGTAGAAACTGGCTGCAATTCCACCGGATTTGGATGCAGAAGTTGCTGCCGCGCATCGTAATATTTTTTGAAAATGATACAGTCGCTGATAGCAGTCGTTAATTGCACGAGCAAATAAAGTTTTTCAGCCGTCTTAGAAGAAAACAGGGTACATAACACCTCAAAACCACCGTATATCATTTGAAAAGAAAGTGCTGTGCACATAACAAATGTTAGATTAAGCAGAAAACGCTTTTGACGGTTAGACAATGCCTTGGTCTGTACAATGGTTTGAAATGGGCCAAATCCCGTAAAAATGTTCTTTAACGTAATGTTGGGAAATTTTTTACCGTCAACATATGCACAATACGTGCAGATTGCTTTTATGCACGCATAAAGGAAAGTTGCGGCAGATATGCCTCCAAAGCCGGCGCTTATCCCTTTGCACAATCCCTCATAGATTTTCAAGCCATTTCGAAGACGCGCACTATCATTTGAGAAATCTCCCCTTATCAACGGCAATTGCATAAAATGAAGATGTCCTATAGAAAAAAGCGGTGGACTACTACTCTTTCGTCCAACATAAACCTCTGTTCGTTTTTTGACATTACACAATATATTAGTCATAGCAACGTGCCCATACTCATGAGTAATCGCCGCTAACGCATACACAACAAATGCACAGGGAAGCAACTGCGCAATATCAATTGACGGGTCTTTGCATGTTTCAATTACGGTATTGAAAGCCTTACTAACAGCTGAGGGATCATTTTTGCCTTGAGCAAACTTACTGAGACATTCCTGCACCGTTTTTTCAGGCGCATTAGATATTGGTTGCTAAGCCCCAACAAGAGCACTGCATACAACAAAGCTTGCTACCACACCAAAATGCTTTATCGTATTCACAATGATCTCCCAGCAACATAACAGACGCAGACTACAGTATTTCAGACAGGCTGGTTATCTTATAAGAAATAATGAAAAACTCAAAAACAACGTGATTTGCGCACAAATAAGCACATAAAGTAACTACCACCCAAAAATAATCAAATTAAGCATGGATAAATCCCGTTCGTGCTTCCTTCGATACGTCCTCCTATGCTAAAAGCTTCGGAGAACACTTAGGGCGAACGGAGACATTAGCCTGCCTCGTTCAATCATACGTTCCTAAAGGCGTTTTTTTAGAGCGCAAACAATATTCGTACAGGCTCTAAAGTATTTTATGGTGTAGCAACGTCCTTTTCTTCTGCAGTAAGTTCAAAACCAGCAAATCTAAGCTTTTCTATGATTTCTAAGTTTTTTGTTTGCTGTGCATGCCAAAGTAGGCTGTGCTCGTTTATGGTACTTGTAAGAAATTGATGCTTGGATCCACTAATAAGACACTCTACAATTTCGGGCACAGGAGGCGGAGGAAGAGTAATTGCATCATAGAGATCCCCTATGCCAACTATTACATGGTTTTGAAATATAAGTAGTGCTACAATTTCAGTTGCTTTGAATTTAACCGCATATCCAAGCGGCGTGTCGCCCTTATAAATGCTATAAATACTCCGAGGAAACTTCTCAATAAAAAATTTTGTGAGAGTGATATTCTTTTTTTTGATTGATTCAGCAAGGCATGCGGCTTGGTCAACAGGTGCTCCTTTTGCAATAAGTAATTCCACTGTACGAAGAGTCTGTCCGTTTTTTATGGCGTAATCAACGGCTACTTCTTTCACTGTAGCATTTCGATCAATAATAAGCTTTCGTATAACGTCCTCCGCCCACGGCCCTTCATCAATTGCGCATTTAACTAAAGGAATACCATTATCTATTTTTACATTAACGTCATCAATTTGATCGATAATATTTTTGGCATTGTCAAACTTTTTCTGTGTAAGCGCAACGAAAAAGCGCTCAACAGGACTGAGTTCAGGTATGGGCTTGGCTGACTTTTTTTCTTCTTCTTTTTTCAGCTCAAGTTCTATTGGTGCTAGCGCTACACCTTGCGGGCCGGCAGCTTTTACTTCAGGCTCTTTGTCTTTTCTGAGTGATAATGGAAGTAGCGAGCCTTCTAGTTGCGCAGGAAGTCCTTCTTTTATTTTTCGAAGAAGCTTTACATATTCTGCACCCTCAAAATCATCGACTGCTTTTACATCAAAATATAGGTTATTTTGGGGTGATGGGCTTACGACAAAAATTCCGGCGTCCGCATACTTTGTTCTAAGAGCTTGTTTCTTTTGTTCAGCAAGGCGCCCGTTCCACGCATATAATGCTTCCTCTTCTTCCTTAATGAATTTTTCGGCTTCAGCAAGAAATTGATCGCTATCAAAATTGTTTTCAGCAAAGTACGCGCGGCATTTTGGATTTTCTGCTTGGATTTCAATAATGACATTGTAGCTTGTTTTAGGTACTGGGTCCTCGAAATATGTTGTCTTTATTGATCTAATAAAGAAAATTTTATGTGTTGCAAGAGAACGTATACTCATAAAACAACGAATTATCTTATCGAGATTGAAATATCGGTATTCTGAAGAAATCTTTTCGATTGTCTGAATAGAATCACCGGGAATCATAGAGACAATGTTGTGTATTTCGTTTGTAATAATTAGTTCAAACGGGATATCCTTTGCATAAAGCAAGATTGTCTTGGGCTCTTGTTTAAAATATTGTGTAATCCTAAGAGGAGTTTTTCGGCTTTTTGCCAACGCTGATCCTAGGACGTATCGACATTTAAATTAACCACAAAAACGAGCATGCCAAACAAATAAGAGCTTCGAAATTTTTCTGCAGTTTTTCATATCGTGTAGCCAATTTTCTAAAATTTTTAAGTTTGT
>Ga0172379_10000377_pt1 | contig 114522 bp, 129 predicted proteins | sample GrowelOW334metaG_FD_119756 | JGI IMG/M metagenome (GOLD analysis project Ga0172379, IMG submission 119756) | Groundwater microbial communities from an aquifer near a municipal landfill in Southern Ontario, Canada - Groundwater well OW334 metaG | ecosystem: Environmental > Aquatic > Deep... | reverse complement strand
TACATCGAGTATCAGGGGAAACAAGAACTCCCCAAAACTATTTCATTATTTGACTGAGTTTTCATGAAACCCAAGAGAAACCCCGGACATCGCGTAGCTGTCCGGGGAGTAGGTCATTTTGTTTATTTAGAGTTGATTTATATCCCATAGTGTATTATAATAGGTGTTAGTCAGATTAGAGGAGGGAAGTATGTTTTTCCAGTTTTTCTTTGCTGTTTTGGCTTATATCGCAGTGGGCTGCTTGGTAGCAATCGCGCTTAAGGATGAATCATCCAAAAGGTGGGATCAAGCGTCGACAATCATTTCTTGGCCGATTCTTTTACTGTTAGTCTTGGTAGACTAATCGTGAGAAATCGGCAAAAAGCTCCCAAAATTGGGGGCTTTTTTTGTTAAGTAAAAAATACTTCGCCATGTCCAGCATAGGCTAGTTTGGTGCCTAAAGCTTTAATTTTTTCAATTGATTGCCACAATTTTTTGGAACTGGAATAACTAAAATCTGTTCTGCCCACTCCTTCTTTAAAGATAGTATCACCGGTAAAAATGATCTGCTTATCATATAAGCAGATACTTCCCGGGGTATGCCCAGGAGTATGGATAACCTTGAGAGTAGATTTACCTAGATTAAGGGTTTGCTCATCTTTAAGCAAGTCATCAGCTGGAGGTACCGGGTCTGAAGCTTCTCCAGTCCAGTGCAAGGCAGAGGAATTAGCTCGAGCTAAAAGTTGTTGGTCACTAGCGTGCATTAAAATAGGAATATTCCAAGCAGTTTTTACCTCTAGTGTAGCTAAGACATGATCAAAATGACCATGAGTGAGCACTATAGCTTGGGGTTGAAGTTGCAGATTGAGAATTTGATCATTAATACTGGTCCCATCATCAGCCGGGTCAATGATAATGGCCTGATGACTTAATTCATCCCAAACTAAATAACAATTAGTATCAAGGGAACCTAAAATGAGTGTAGTGACTTGTAAGGATGACATGATTTAATAATAAAAGTTAAGTAAAGTATTTGACCCAGTTAGCAGACAAGACCATAATATCAGATATGAAGAAAGATAAGTTGTTAAAATTTAAGTTTTGGTGGCCGATCATGGTCATTGTGCTGATAGGTTTAATAATGGGTAGAACTTTATTAACCCCTCGTTTAGCTGTTTCTCATGATTTAGAATTACATGCGGCCAGACTGGCCAATTATTATCTGGCTCTCAAGCAAGGGCAGTTTCCACCGCGCTTGGCACCTAATTTGAACTATGGTTTTGGTTATCCCACCTATATTTTTGCTTATCAATATACCTATTTAATTGGCAGTTTTTTATTTGCCGTTTTTAACTCAATTGAGTTGAGTTTAAATATTTTTTTGATATTTTCGATGATTTGGCCTGCGATCGGCATCTATTTATTGTCTCTAGCTAAAACCAAAAATAATTTTTGGTCATTCATTGTCAGTCTGTCATTTATGACCACTCCTTATTTGTTACTCGACACTTTTGTGAGGGGAGTGGCAGGGGAGATTGGGTTTTTGAGTTTATTGCCTTGGGTAATGTTGTTACTTTATTTTAGAAAAAAAGTGACTAGCTATTGGTATATCGTTTTTTTGCCAATAATTTTAGTGATGTGGTTTGTAGCTCACCAGATGCTAGTACTAGTTAGTCTGCCAATTTTAGCCGGGTGGGTGTTGGTGGAGGAATTAAGCTTGCCGGTCAAAAAACGACTTAAAAAAAATGAAATTAGCTTGTTATTTTTATTACTATTTCTTTCAGTTTTGATGGTTATTTGTTCCTGGTGGCCGATGTTGAGTGAAAAACCGCTAGTGGCTTTAAGTAAGAGTAACTACATGCAACATTCTTATAGTGAGCAATTTCCAAAATTTTCTCGATTGATTTGGTCAAAATGGCAATATTCTGGTTTAATCGATCGCTCAGAAAATGGTCAATTTACTCAGATGATTGGTATTGTCCAGTTACTGTTGTTTGTTATTTCGCTGGGATTTTTATCTAAACAACTTGTTTTGGGGAAAGTTAAGCAGAATTTGGTGTTAATTTATTGGTCAAGTGTTTTTTTGGGATCAGTTTTTTTGATGATTGATATTTCTAAACCAATTTGGGAATTATTAACCCCTTTACAATATTTACAACAACCTTGGCGATTACTCTTTTTAACTACTTTTAGCAGCGCCATGATATTTATGGAGTTATTAAAAAAAGAGGCCTTAAATATCAAGGTAAAAGGGCTTATTTTTTTGATAGTGATAATTTATGGTTCATATGCCATTGTCTTTTGGTGTAAACCAGTAGCCTATTTTTCTAAACCAGTAGAACAGTGGTTACATTATCATTTAACGGCCGATTCATATCAGGAATCGATGCCACTTGGGTTTGATTTAGGTCGAAATTTAAGATTAGTTGATTTTGTGGTGATCAAAAAAACTGGTCAGCCACTTTTTCCAGAGATCAATAGTAACCACACCAATCAGATCGGTCAGGTTAAAGATTTGAACTGGCTGGGAAGTAGAATGAGTTACCAAGTTATCAGTACTCAAGCTGGGCAAGTGGTGCAAAAAACAGCTTTTTATCCCGGCTGGAAGGTAGCCATTGATGGACAGTTAGTCCCTCTAACTGAAGACCGAGAATTTCCTGGTAGAATTGTGTTTCCAGTTTCACCGGGTGAACATCAAGTTAATGTCTGGTTTTCTGACCAGGGGACTGACCGGTTGATGGCTGACAAAATCAGTTTATTGGGGTTATTTGGCTGGCTGACGATTGGTTTAATCTTGGGGATTAATCAAATGAGAAGTTTCAAAAAGAGATAAGATTTGATAATCATTGCCATTTTTTTCTAGCTTGGTAATTGAGCATTCTCCGACTTGAGTGTCAATTAATTGTTGATTATTTTTAAAAAAATTGGTGATTAAAAATTGGTCACTAGTGATGTTTCTTAAAAAATCAGTAATCACACCGCCATGGGTAACCAGAATAATATTATTTTTATGGTTTTGAAACTCTTGGTCAATCACTTGATGAATTCTATTTCCCGCTTGGACAGAACTATCGCCAATTGGCGGCTGCCAATGTCTGGTTTTGGAAGCTTGTTTCCAAATATTAACAAATTTTTTAAAAGCTACTTCATTTTTTACCCATTCAGCTCTTTCTACTAGGCGGTGATCTAAATTAACGTCTAAATTTAGTTTGGCAGCAATAAATCCAGCTGTTTGTTGAGTTCTTTGCAGTGGGCTAGCAATGAGGCGATCAATTTGAACTCCAGAAAAGCAATTGGCCGTCTTTTGGGCTTGTTTTTGACCTAAAGTAGTTAATGGTGGATCGCTTTGGTTGGTGGCTTTTTGGCCGTGTCTAATTAAAAAAATTTGCATTTAAAATAAAAATAAAGAATAAAGCAGATTCAATACTGGTGAGACTAAAGTAGAGACCACAGAGATACCATTCCAGATGGGTAAAATCATCATTAACAAAATAAACATACCGTATTGATGCATGACTTGTTCATATTCATAAGCAGTTTCTTTGGGTAGTAAAATCAGAATAATTTTGCTCCCGTCTAGAGGGTAGATAGGAATGAGATTAAAAATAGCTAAGCTTAAATTGATAAACAGGATTTGAACTAGGGCTGAGATGATCATATCTGGTAAAGGTAAAAGGTGAATTAATATTGAGATTAAAGCCGCTACTAAAATATTTGATAGTGGCCCAGCAATAGCGATCAGGGCAGTATCTCTTAATGGCTCTTTAAGATTATAAGGATCGTACTGAACTGGCTTACCCCAACCAAATCTAGTAAAAAGCATAGCCATAGTACCTAAAGGGTCAAGATGGGCCATGGGATTTAGCGTAACTCGACCTTGATATCTTGGTGTGGGATCACCTAATTTATCTGCCACGAAGGCATGAGCAAATTCATGAATAGTAATGGCTAAGACTAGACCAATGACAATAATAAAAAAGAGCAATGGGTTAGAAAATAAAAAACTAATCATAGGTTGAGAGCTCATTATAACAAATTAGCTGATACAGTTGACTTCCGATTAGAGAATCATCATTATTAAAATAATAGAATTTATTTTTTAAAATATGGATAATCTTACTCCACCAATTGTTCAACCTCCGGAAATTGTTAGCCATTACCAAGTACCTTCTCAAAAATCAAAACTTTTTGCTAAATCTAGAAAAAAGATGACCATTATTGGTGGAATACTAGGAGTTTTAGTGGTCGCTTTAGTTGGGGGCTTTTTTATTTTAGGTAATCAAGATTCAACAGACACTCGTAGTCAGGCTAGTGCTGAAAGTGCTCCTAAAATTGATTTTTCTCGTCAGGCGGAAAGTGTTCAACCAGTTTTAGATTTGATCATTGATGCCTCGCAAACAGAAGCTTCGACCTCTCTCGTGACTTATTATTTAGCTGCTGATGTGGCGGTACATACAAAGTCAGAGGTAAAAGGGGAAACAATTACTTCTTGTATCAGTGTGGGGGGAAAGTGTCGTATTTACTCCAGCTTGACTAAAAGCACTTGTTTAAGTGGCGAAATAGAGAATGGTGCTTATGGTTGTGATCAAACAAGTGCCTTATGTTGTTTGCCAAGTGGTGGGGGAACTACCCCAGTTTCACCAAAATCGAGTCCATTGCCTCCAACTCCTCAACCATCTCCAATTTTATCTTCACCAATGCCAACGCCGTCACCTATTTTAGTGACTAACTGTCTTAAATCAGGAGGAATTTGTAGAAAAAGTAGTGGAATGTTAACAGTTGTGTCATGCTCATCTGGTGAGACCCAAGTTTCAACACTAAGTTGTGAATCAGCTGATGTTGTTTGTTGTCTGCCAAATCCAAGCCCAGCACCAACTAGTGTGCCGGTTACTCCTAGACCAAGCCAACTTCCTACTCCGATGCCTTCAGCAATACCCGCTGAAGATAAAATCATTGCTCAAAATCAAGATATCACTGTTTATATTAAAAAAGAATTTATTAATCTAATTGGTTGGAGTGCTTTTATTGAATCAAAAGGAGTAGATCAATACCGTTTAACATTTAAAGGGAAAGCTAATAATTATCTTGATCCAGTCATACAAAAGAGTCTACATACCAGAATTGCTCCCATTTATATTGTCTTTAATCGAGATATAAATTCGATGGGTAATTATTCAAGAAGTATTCAAGGCTTTTTAGCTGGAGGATCACCTGGGGTATTAATTGAATTGACAACTTTAGCTGCTTCACCTACACCCATTGCTAGTGTAGTACCCACTACACAACCATCAGCATCACCAATAATTGGTTGTAGAGCTGATACTGATTGTGTAGCCGGGCAGTACTGTTTTAAGCCAGCTCCAGAATGTTATGGTCAAGTTTGTACTCAACAGATGCCATATTGTAAGTTAAAGGTGGCATGTAGTTATGGATCAACTGGTCAAGTAATTTGTCCCCAGCTAGCTCCTGTCAGTCCGGAATTTTGTAAAGGAGGAACCATAGTTGCTCAAGTACCAGACGAGTGCGGTTGTGCTAAACCGCCAACTTGTCAACCCGGGCCATCCGCATCTGCTTCACCTACACCTATTGTGGGGGGGACCTGTAGTAGTATTGGTGGCACTTGTCGTACAGTTAGCCCAACGTTAGCAGTTGAACCATGTTTGAGTTCAGAAGTGAAAACTAGTCAACGATGCCAGAATCCCGGTACTATTTGCTGTTTTCCTAAAGAGAGGATGGTACCAACTCCTTCACCAATGGTAACTCCTAGACCAACTGCAGTACCAACCCCAATACCGTCACCAGTTATGGTCTCACCAAAGGTAACACCTATTCCTAGCGTTGTTCCTTCGCCCCAACTTGAGGAAAAAGAAGTTACTCTTAAGCAGGTAACTCAAGCTAAAGTAGCTTATGACAGAGCCGTGACTCAGAGAGCGACCTGGGAGAAAAGAGTTGCTAGTACTAAAGCTCAAATAGCTAAATATTCTAAAACTAAAGGGACGTATGCTCGTTTGATGTTAATTTATTACCAAAATTTACTCAAGCAACAACAGAGATCCCTGACTAATGCTATTAACTCAGAAATAGCAGCTGAGCAAAAATATTTAGAACTCAAAGCTATTTACGAAAGACAGCACCCGCAACCACAGGCAGCTAATTAGTAATGAAATTTAGTAATGTTGATGCAGTAGTATTTACTACTGCATCTTTTTTGACTTTATTGATATAATACTTTTCTTATGTCAAAATTTGCAATTAAATACCCCAAAGTGGCCCATATTGGCAACCGAGTTTCTCATGCCAAAAATCGCACTAAACACGCCTTCAAACGTAACTTACACACAGTCACTGTCATCTTAGATGGTACCACTCAAAGAATGAAAGTACCTACCAAAATTTTAAGACAACTTAAAGAGGCTGGAGTCACTAATCATTTCAAAAAAGCTTAATTAAAGCTAGTTTATTTTTCCTTATTTTGTTTGAATTTTTAAACCAAGATATTTTTGACTTGGTTAAATGATGCTGGTTGCTGGCCTTCAATTTGGACTTGGACAAGAACTAACTTTTGTTGAGTAATAGTGCTTTCCAAAATTTTCATTCTTTTAAAACCTTTGTTAGTATTAATCAGGGTCCATAAATTTGGCCATGGGGTAAATGCCCTGGTGGCATGTTCAATGGTTTCAGTCCAAAAACGATGATGCTGATAGGCTAAATTGAGTAAATTAGAACTGGCTTTTTGATTAGTCATTTTGCCTAATATGGCTGCTTGAATAATGTCCCATTCTAAAAAAGCATCTTGTTTGGAGATTTTATTAGCGATAGGTGTCGGGCAAGTATCAGGTTGAGATTGAGTTTGGGTGGGGTTTTGACAAAAAGAGATTATTAATTGAGGTAGTTGGCTAGTGATCAACTCAAAACTACGCTGATAATATTCATTTTGAGTCCATTCTTGATCAACCAAAAAAGGAATCTGGTTAATAATTTCTCCTTGATCAACTTTCTCATTAATTTTCATTAAAGTAACGGCCGAGGTACTCTCTCCAAATAAGAGAACAAATTGGCCTGGAGAGCTCCCTCGCCACTTGGGCAACTCAGATGGATGAATATTTAAGGGGGCTATCTTAGGTAAGTTAAGTAACCATTCAGGTAGAATGTAGCCAAAATCAACTACTAAAATAATATCGACCTGAGGAAATAAGGCGATTTGTTCCGCAATTTGTTGATCAATTGTGGTTCTTACTTGGATAATAGGAATTTGGCGATTTTGGGCAAATTGATGTACTGGATTTGGGGTAATTATTTGTTCTCTGCCAACTGGTCTGGGTGCTGGAGTTAGGACCCAAGAGAGTTCAAATTGGGGATGATCAACTAAAACTTGAGCGCAGGTAAGAGTGCGATTAGTACTACCAATGATCGCTAAAGAAATTTTTTGATTGATAGACATTTGTTTAAAATAGTTCAATCATTTTTTTATCAATTTCAATTAGTTTACGCTTTTTTTCATCTTCCTGATAGATCGGTAAATCATAATAGAGAGAATAATCGGTAAAAAGAACCCCGTTAAGGTGGTCTAGTTCATGTTGAATCACTCTAGCTGGAAAAAATGCATAATGCTGCTTGGTTCGCTTCAGTTCTTGGTTAATGATCTGATCAAATTCTAATTCAATTGATTCAAAACGGGGGACTGGACCATACAGCGAGGGGATGGATAAACAACCTTCCAAAATTGGTTCATTTTTATCTGGCCCAAAAGTAATTTTTTTACTATGCTTAGTAATAACGGGATTAATATAAACATTGACTTGGGATTTACCCTCATCGGTTTCCAGCTCATTACCTGGGGGCAAGTTGGTACAAAAGATCCGAATATTTTTGTCGACTTGGGGAGCGGCCAAACCAACACCTGACGGGTTACTTTTTTCTGCCAAGGTTAGCACTAACTGATCGACAAATTGTAGAATTTTTTTATCAATCACTCTGACATCAAGTGATTTCTTTCTCAAAGTTGGATGAGGAACAGTAATTATTTTCATTTTATTTTCTCTAATTTTTCTTTAATTGTCTGACTATCAGGAGTGATGAATTTAAGGATATATTCGTACTGCTGTTTGGCTAGTTCTTTTTCTCCAGTTTGTAGATAAAAATCAGCCAGTTTGTTTCTAGCGCCATCATAGTTCGGTTTCATTTCGATGGTGGTTAGTAGTAATTGCTTACTTAGATTTTTATCACCAAGTTCTAGGGCAATTAAAGCACGATTATACATGATTTTTGCGTCAGTTGGAGCTAGTTTTTGAGCTAGATCTAAGGTCGCCATAGCTTTATAGAGATACTTAGGATTAATCTCAGCTAGCTGAATATACATTCGGGCTTGATTACGGTAAAAATTAAGATGAACAGGATTTAATTCTAAGGTTTTATTACTAATTTGAATTGCCTGGTCAGCGACTTGGGCAGATATGGTGCTTTGCCCAGATGAGTAAAGAGCGACCGCCAGTTGGGAGTAGGTGGTAGACAAGGCGTCATAGTATAAAGCTTCAGAAGGTGATTTTTTGATTGCTACCTCAAGTTGCTTGGCCCCGTCAACTAACTGATCGGCTTGAACTAATTGTGATCCCTTGTTGTAACTATAATCGGCTGACCAAGTGTTATATACCATTAATATCAGATAAACAGCAGTTAGCCAAATCAAAGATATCCCAATCAACTGATTGGTCTCCAGCTTAATTTTTTTTGTCCTGACTATTTTATTTTCATTTTTAGGACTGGAGATATGAATCAGATCTAGAATGGCAAAAAATAGAAACATAAGGACACTGACCATGACGGTAGAAAAACCAAAGAAATTGGAGATACTTAAAGAAATAAAGCCAGCCGCTAAACTAGCGGTTAATAAATAGTTGTCCTCATCCTGTTGTTTGATCAAATTAGTTAGAGTATAAAAGCCAAAACTAATCAGAAGAAATAAGTAAGCCCCGATCCCGATGATGCCAGTGGTAGCCAGGAAGTTTAAAAATTCGTTGTGGGCTTTGTTATAGAGAAAGTCCCATTCTGAAACGGTATTATGTTCAACTGGTCGGTCTTGATAATAGCTATAAGCAAAGGTTTCTAGCCCCGAGCCAAAAATTGGATGTCTTTTCCAGATGTTGAAACTACCCTTCCAAACTATTTTTCTGATATCTCCAGATTCAGTTCCACCGATCTCGAGACGATTGACAACCTGATCTGCACTTACAACTTGGTTGATTTTTTGTGACTTGGTGACTAATTGATTAAGACTGGGAGAAAAAGGCGTACCAATTACTAAAGATAAAACCAAAAATAGAAAAATGGTCAGTGAACTCATGAAAACAGTTTTTCCTAGCTTAGCTTTTTTTTGAATCATCCAATAAGCCACTGCAATGAAGTAGTACAATAATCCAAAAACCAGTCCCAGAACCCCTGATCTAGATTTAGTAAACAAAAGAGCCATCAAGGCTAAACTCAAGAAAACGAAGTAAAAAATTTGAGTGATTTTTTTGGTTGTTTTGCTGGTGAGGGAACTGATGCCTAAGGGGATGAGGGTAATTAAATAAGCAGCTAGCCAGTTTGGCTGTCCAAAGGTACCAAAAATTCTAAACTTGACATCTTGAACCCAACAGGCAACATCGAAATTTTTTCCACCGGTGATGAGCAAACAACTAGGAGAATGACCAAAATGTTCTGGAATGGCATAGACACAAGCCAAGGTAGCGGCAATTAAAATAGATAGGATGAATTTTTTTAGATGTCTAACTTCAAAATTACTGACAAAAGCATAGTAAAGTAAAATGTAACAAATAATTGATAACAGTCCGCCGTGAAATCTGGTGTAATAACCAAAAAAAGAAGTATAGGGATGAATTGAAAAAATAGTTGATAGCAGTTGGGAAATAAAAAATAACATCAGTGGTAAATCTAAGATCGTCTTTTTAAGAATAACTTTCCCCTGAGTCATCATCAGTGAGATCCAGGCAGCGACGATCAGTGAGGTAAAGCCATAGATCACGATCATTTTATTAAACTCAAATAATTCATCATTTATCCAGGTAAAACAAAAAGGTAGGATTATTACTAATAGATGGAAAAGGAAAATAATTAATTTTTGGAAAAAAGGCAACAGTGCTGGAACTTCAGCCATTTCTTGTTTCTGAGGAAGATGGGTATTGGCCAAAATATTTTTTCTGTTTCTTGATCGTCGGGACATAGAAGTAGTATATCGTAGAGACTATCTTATTACACTGTTAAGATCATTTTTTCTATTTCCAAATTATTTAAAAAATTGCTATAGTTAATTAAAAGATAATAGAAAGCCCAACTATGAATGATTCACAATCTCAACAAAATGCGTCTCAAGATGACTCATATGTCAACAACTACCAACCACCACAAGTGTCAGCTGATTTGGCCAGTCCAGTACCAGTTGTAGCAGATTCGGCTGTGGCAGATTCATCTATGCAATCAAAAAATGACTCACAATCTCTAGAAGAACAAAATGTTTTCTTTCTTTTAGGGGTAGATAAGGGTGATCCTCAGGAAAAAGAAAGCTTTCTTGATGAACTCCAGCAAGTCATTTGGGAGGATTTCCTTGAATCTGATGTTAAATTGTTAATTACTCAAGAAGAAGCCAAGCAACTAGATGAATTGACGCAGAAAACAGGCGTGGCCGAAGACGAAAAACAAGAATCAATTGTGGTATTTTTAGAAAAAATTATTCCAGATTTAGAAGAAATCATGCTCGAGAAAGCTGTAGAGCTTAAAGGTGATATGTTCAAAGAAAGAATTTTGGGATTAAAAGAATTCTATGCTAGTGATGCTGATAAATTAGCTGCCGTGAACAAGGCAGAAGAGTTGATGAAACAGAATCTATGGTTAGATTCTGCCACGGTGTTAAATCAGCTTCAATAATCTCAATTAGCCTCGTTTTCTTGTCAGAGTGAAACTGAGTCAAACTCAATATTTTGGCGTCTTTTTTTGCGTGTCAAAGTTGAGTGAGATCTGATAAACTCAAGTTAATAGTATGAAGATAGTCAAAAAAATCCTGCAAGAATTTTTTAAAATTGATGTTTTTGGTAAAAAACAGCTATTAGCTTTAGATTTGTGTGGCGATGAAACTAAAGTTTTGACTTCTTTAGTTCCTAAAATTATCAGTCAAAAAACTTGCTTGGCATATCAAATACCATCAATGACAGTGGTTGCCACTGGGAATAGAGCTTACTCATTGCAGGGGAAAACTGCTAATAATGTCAAGGTTTCTTTTCCTTTCTGGGGAAATTCAATTAAAAATTTTGAGCAGCTGACTGATTTTTTGTCTCAATTAAGAGATGAGGTGGGGCTGAAGAAAAGGAAAAACCAAGTCTTTTTAAGTGATATTTGGGAATTATCTAAAATTCACAAGCAATATTTAACTTCATTAATTAAAGACACATTTGGAACTGATCCAATTTGGGTTAACCGTTGCTTATCTACCTATACCTACTTTAAAACCACTAAAAAAATCAATCCTTCGATCTGTATTTTGTTAATTAATGAATTTAGCTCTCAACTAGCCATGATTGTTGATGATCAAGTGGTGGCGCAAAAAGGTTTTTTAATTGGCGGTCATGATTTAACTCAGCAAGTGATCGAACAAATGAGAGTTCAGTATCATTTGGCCATTAGTAATTCTTGGGCAGAGAAGATCAAATATGATGTGGGTCTAGTGTTACCCAAGGATCAGTTTAATAATCAGACCGATTTTTTAAAAACTACCGTTAGAGGGAAAAATATTTTAACTAATTTACCCTCATCCATTCAGGTCTCATCAGAAGATTTTTTACCTGGGTTTAGCAATTTAGGTACTAAGTTAACAGAGCAGATAGTTGACTTTTTTTCGACTTTAAAACCGGAAATTTTAAATTTAATCTTAGAAAATGGTATCGTGGTTGTTGGTAAAACTGGTCAAATGGCTGGGTTTAGGGATTTTGTGGAATACTATATTAAATGTCCAGTCGCATTATCAAAAGAAACCTCGGAAGTGGTGGTCAAAGGATTGTTCTTGTATGGCCAAAATCAAAAATGAATTTTCTAGCAAACAAATTTGGCTGCTATTTTACTTAACAGTCATGATTATTTTTTTAATTGATTATGTGGGACTAGGTAATTATTTTCGACTTAAAGTAGAATTACTGCTTCGACCAGTTAATCAGTTAAGTTTAAGTTTAGGTTCACTGATTCGTACTCCTTACGAAATATTAAGAAATTCATATTCAAGTACTCAAAGAATCAAAGATCTCGAAAGTCGCTATTCTCAGTCTTTAGCCATAATTGGTCAGCTTGAGGCTGTAAAAGAGGAAAACATGGCTTTAAGAGAGATGATTGGTAGTAGTGATCGCAAAATAAATCAAGTTGTCATTTCAGCGCCAATCATTTCTTATGGTAAACCTTACGTGGGCGTGGGGAGTGATGATGGGGTCAAATCTGGAAGTTGCATTTTAGCTTCGCAATCTTTGGTGGGAAGAGTGGGAAAAGTCACTCCTCATCAAGCAGAGGTGATTTTGCTTTCTCAGCAAGCTAGTGAGCCTATTTTGGTCAAAACTCTGAGTGGCGTCCAAGGGATCATTGTTGGTGATGGTAAAAGGATTGTGATGAAAGAAATTGGTAAAAATGACGTCATTAAAATAAATGACCAAATTGTGACTGTGGGGCAGGTGGGGGTAGAAAAGGATCTATTAGTTGGCAAAGTGAGTTATGTAATTAATGAAGCTGAGTTAGCTACTCAAGAAGTATATGTTGAACAAGTTGCCACATTTTTTGAGTCAAGATTATTGGAGGTGAGAAATTGAAAGAATTTAGTCTAAATTTACTAGCAACTTTTGTTTTACTGTTGTTACTTTCAGTTGAAAAAATATTTGGACAACCCTTATTGTTTTTTGCGGGAGTTTTGCTCATTTATTCTAAAAGAAAAGATTGGACTCAAGTGTTGATCAGTTTATTATTGGGTTTGATTCTCTCTGTATATTATTTATTACCCCTGTGGTCAGGGCCAGCAATTATAGGAGTTTTATTTTTAGGATTTGGGTATTTATCCAAAATTATCTCCAGCCACAGTTTGCGATTATTAATGATGGTTATTTTGGAAAGTAGTTTGATGTTTTATTTGATTAAGATGCCTTTTAGCTGGCAAGTATTTTTATATCAGTTGTTGCTGTTCATGTTACTTTGCTTATTTTTATTATTTATCGCTGGGGTTGGCTTTCGAACACAAAGAATCAGAATGTCAGAGAGACTAAAATGAAAGGTAAACCAAATTATCTCCCCGTCAAATTTTTTATTTTGCTTTTGCTTATGGTAGTGGCTTTTTGTAGTTTGCAATTAAGACTGATGGACCTGCAAATAATTAGGGGACAATATTTCCGCTCTTTGGCAGATAATAATCGCTTTTATTCATTTTTAATTCCGGCTTATCGGGGGGTTTTTTTAGATCGGTATGATGACCCATTAGTTTGGAATATGGTTCGATATTTTGAAGTTGATCAACCAGAGGCTTTATATTCTCCAAAGAAACCGATCTCTAAATCTGAGGCATTAACATTAATGAGTACTAGTAGTGCCAAAGTTCAAGATGAATATTTAAGATATTATCGTTATCCAGAAGCTACAGCTCAAGTTTTAGGTTATGTGGGTGGAGTGACTCAAGATGACTTGAAAAAAGATCGCCTAATTCCTTTACAAAAAAAAATGGGTCGATCGGGACTGGAAGCTGTTTATGATCAAGTCTTAAGTGGCCGCGATGGTCAAGAAGTTTATGAAATTAACGCCTTGGGTGAGAGACAAAAAATAGTCAAACAAATTTCAGCCTTAAGTGGTAAAAACTTAGTGACCAGCCTGGATCCTTATTTATCTGAGGTGGCTTATCAATCACTGGGGGAGCAAAAAGGATCGGTGGTCATCCTTGATGCCACTACAGGTCAAATTTTAACCATGGTGAGCACCCCTAGTTTTAATCCCAATATTTTAAGCAATACTTTTACCATCACTGATCAAGAAAAGCAACGACGACAGCAGATTCAACAAATTATTAATGATCCCAATCAGCCTTTTTTCAATCGAAGTATTGCAGGCAGTTATCCTCCAGGTTCAGTTTTTAAAATCATTACTGCTTTGGCTGGTCTTGAAGATAAGAAGATTGATGATAACACTATTGTTAAAGATGAAGGGGTTTTAAAGGTTGGAGATTATCAATATGGCAATTGGTACTTTCGGCAATACGGTCGGGTAGAAGGAGATATCGGTTTAAAGAGAGCCATTGCCAGAAGTAATGATATCTTTTTTTACAAAGTAGCTGAATGGGTTGGACCGGAAAAGATTGCTGAAATGGCCAGACTTTTTGGTTTTGGCAAGAAAAATGAGATTAATTTAGGTTATCAAGCTGATGGTTTAGTGCCGGATCCAGCTTGGAAAGAAAAAACCACCGGAGAGAGATGGTACTTAGGTAATACCTATCACTTTGGTATTGGTCAGGGGGATTTATTAGTTTCTCCAATTCAGGTAGCTCAGATGGGGCAAATTTTAGCTAACAGTGGCACTTACTGTCAACTTAAGTTAATCCAAGAAGGTAGCACTTGTCACGAAGTTGGGGTGAGTGAAGAAAATATTAATAGAGTGTTGGCTGGCATGTTGGATGCCTGTTCTGATGGGGGCACGGCCTTTCCTTTTTTTACCTATAATCGTCAATATCGCACGTCTTCAAATGGTACTGATGATTTAAATAAAGGGGCTGTAGCCTGCAAAACTGGTACGGCGGAGTTTGGTGTGGCTAATGATCAAGGGCATCGTAAAACTCATGCTTGGTTTTTATCTATCTTCCAACCTCAAATTGGTGAAAGCCAAGCAGATGTTCTGAGTGTTGAACCATTGACTGAAGACCCCGAAGCTTTGATTGCTAATTCCAGTCTAAAACAGGATTTAACACAGTTAAGGCAGAAATGGCTGCAATCAATCAAGAAAACTAGCTTTCCCAACCGACTGGTAATTGCGGTTTTAGTCGAAAGTGATGACAAAAATGAATATAAAGAGGGTTCAGCGGATGGTGGACTAGTAGCTAAAAAAATTGTTGATTGGATAACAACGGCAAATGTAAGCAAAATGCAATAATTGGTTGGTATCTTATTCTTGTGATTAACAAGCAACAATATTGGCCACTATTTTTAGCAGTTCCTGGTATCGGTAGGCAAACATTACTTAATTTGTTGAGTTTGACTAAAAGGCATCATTTGACTTTAGAGGAAGTTTGGCAGGCAAAGCAGATACCTGAGTTTTTTCATTTAACTAGCAAACAAATGACGGGGATTAGTAATTTTAAAAAGAAATATAGCATTAGTGACTACTATGAAATGTTAGCTGAGCGTAATATTCGGTTAATTTTTCAAGAAGACGATAATTACCCATTTTTACTTAAACAGATTGATGATCCACCAATACTTCTTTATGCTAAGGGGCCCAATTTATTTGTAGATCAAGCTATCAACAGGGCGATAGCCGTAGTGGGGACGCGGCAAATAACTGAATATGGTAAAGTAGTGACTAGTAAAATTGTCAAGGAATTAGTTGATTTGGACTTGATGATTATTTCGGGATTTATGTATGGGGTTGATTTGAAGGCACATTCCCAAGCTATTAAATCAGTAGGGAAAACAATTGGCGTTTTAGGGTATGGTTTTGATTATTGTTATCCGCAGTCAATCCGAAAATTTTATGATTATTTTTTAGATAGTGGTGGTATGCTAATTAGTGAATTTGCCCCCAATACTCAGGTCCGGCCAGGAAACTTCCCAACTAGAAATAGAATTGTGGCTGGTTTATCTCTTGGTGTGGTGGTAATTGAAGCAGCCATAAAAAGTGGTAGTCATATTACCGCTCAATATGCTTTAGATAACGGCCGAACAGTTTTTGCTGTTCCTGGTCCAATTACTAGCCCTTTCTCTGAAGGTACCAAATGGTTAGTAAATCAAGGCGCGGTTTTAGTTGGCTCGGGACAAGAAATTTGGGAGAACTTGAAAAATGAGTTGAATGAATTTTGAACAAAAATTTTGAGTTGAGGTAGGAAAATAGCAAAATATTTAGTTGTTTTGCTGATGAATGTTTTGACTGAAGTGGTTAGTATTGTATAAGATTGTATAATTGTCAGGTTAGTAAAAGTATCTGTTATTAAATATTTGCCTTTAGGGTTAGAGAGAGCGTATGAACTTAGTTATCGTTGAGTCACCTACCAAAGCTAAAAAATTAACTGGTTATTTAGGTTCAGATTTTAAAATTGAGGCCTCAGTTGGCCATGTTAGAGATTTACCTCAGAAGAAATTAGGTGTTGATATTGATAAAAATTTTGAACCTTCCTATGAGGTTAACCCCGATAAAAAAAAGGTCATTGCTCAAATTTGTAAGTTAGCTAAGACCGCTAACAAAATATATCTTGCAACTGACCCTGACCGTGAAGGAGAGGCAATTGCTTGGCATATTAAATATTTAATTGAGGAAAAATCACCGGGAAAAGATTTTTATCGAGCTACCTTTCATGAAATTACTAAAAATGCGGTTTTGGACGCTATTAATCATCCAGAAAGCATCCGCATGGATTTAGTTGATGCCCAACAGGCTCGTCGAGTACTGGATCGGTTAGTCGGATACCAATTATCTCCGGTGCTTTGGAAAAAAATCAGAAGAGGTCTTTCTGCCGGTCGGGTTCAGTCAGTGGCTTTAAAAATGATTAGTGAAAGAGAAAAAGAAATTTTAAATTTTAAACCAGAAGAGTATTGGGAAGTTGATGTTTTATTAAGTTTAGCTCAAAAAATTAAGGCTCAGTTTAAAGTTAAACAAGACCCCCAAGGTAAAAATATTGGTTGGGAGGATTTAAATGACGAGCTGATAGTATCCCGGGTGATGAAACTGGGTTCAAAAACATATGAGCCTAAAAATGAACAGGATGTGACCAAAGTAGTTGAAAATTTAAAAGCAGCAGCATACCAGGTTTTAGAAGTCGAGAAGAAGGAAAGAAAAAGATCCAGTTTACCTCCATTTACAACTTCAACATTGCAACAAGCTGCGGCTAATAGGTTGGGATTAACTAGTAAAAACACCATGCGTTTAGCTCAACAATTGTACGAAGAAGGGTTAATTACCTACCATCGTACTGATTCAGTTAATCTTTCAACTCAAGCTATTGATTCTGCTCGAGAATATATCGCGACTAATTTTGGTCCTAGTTATTTACCATCAAAAGCCAGAATTTTTAAAGGAAAATCTAAAAATGCTCAGGAAGCACATGAGGCTATTCGTGTTACTGATGTCAATGTACTAGCTGACTCGATTTTACGAACTAATAAGGACTTTACCCCACAACATGTCAGACTCTATGAATTAATTTGGAAAAGATTTATTGCCTGTCAGATCAATGATGCTGTTTACGACAGTACTGTTTTGACCATTGAGGCGACTAATAAAGATTTCAAAGCTATCTGTAAATCAAATGGATCGGTATTAAAATTCGATGGTTGGATGAAGTTGTTTCCGGCTGGTGATGATGTCATTTTGCCAGATTTAGCTAAAGGACAAGATCTTTTTTATCAAGACATTAATCCAGCTCAAAAATTTACTCAACCACCGGCTAGGTATAATGATGCCTCATTGATCAAGGAGCTTGAAAAGAAGGGTATCGGTAGACCTAGTACTTATGCCTCTATCATTTCTGTGATTGAAGATCGAGGTTATGTGACAAGAGAACAAAAGAAATTCATCGCTACCAGTGTGGGTATGACGGTGAGTGACTTTTTAATTGAACACTTCCAAGATATTATGGATTATGACTTTACAGCGGAAATGGAAGAAGATTTAGATCGTATCTCTAGAGGCGAGAAAGAGTGGCGAAAAGTCATTGCGGCTTTTTACACTCCATTTGAAAAGAAATTACAAAAAGTGTCAGATAAGGCTGAACGAGTTCAGATTCCTGTGGAAAAAACTGGAGAGAAATGTCCAGAATGTCTTAAAAAGGTTGAAAGTGGTGAGTTGAAAGCTGAAGAAGTCGGCGAAGTAGTGATTAGATCTGGTCGATTTGGTAAGTTCAAAAGTTGTAGCCGGTTCCCAGAATGTAAATTTACGGAAAATATCGTGGCGACACTGGGTGATCAAAAGTGTCCTCTTTGTCATGAAGGGGCAATTGTGGTTAAAAATACTCGTTGGGGTAAACCTTTCTTTGGTTGCAGTAACTATCCTAAATGTGACTGGGCAAGCTGGGCTAAACCAGCTCCAGACTTGAGTTTGACTCCCAAACAGTGGGCGGAAATGCAAAAAGAAAGAGCAGAGCGAAAGGCTAAAAGAGCTACGGCCAAAGAACAAAAATCTCAGGTCAAAGAATAGAAATTAAATAATAAAGTCTAACTGTTTTTATTAGCGGCCATTAATTCCACTGACAGCCACACCTAGTAAGTTAAGTTCCTTTTTATTTTTATAACTACTGATATACTTCTAACATGTTTAAAGATCCTAAAAAAATATTGGTTTTTGGAGGGGCATTTGACCCCTTTCACTTGGGGCATTTAAAAGTAATTGAAAATTTATTAATTAAACAAATGGCCGATGAAGTCTGGTTAGTCCCAGCCGGCCTTCATCCTTTTGAAAAAAAAGTGGCTAATGACCAACATCGATTAAAAATGATTGAGTTAGGGTTGTTAAAGTTAGATCCGCAATTACTGGCTAAAGTTAAAATTAATGACAATGAATTAAATAAAAAAGGAGTGGGATTTACTTTTGATACTCTTAACTTTTTTCAAACTCAGTATCCGGACTGGACTTTTAAATTTGTGATTGGTAGTGACAACCTAGATTCATTCCACAAGTGGAATGAATATCAGCAACTGATCACCAAGTACCAATTCTTGGTGTATCCTAGAGCGGGTTATGATTTCCAACCTTGGTATCAACAAATGCAGGCTTTACCTGATTTTCCTCAGATAGAGATATCATCAACCCAGGTTAAACAGTTATTAAAAAATCATCAATCAATAATTGACCAGGTAGGTGAATTTATTGCTCAATATATCAATACTCACCACCTTTATCAGGACTAGAAACATGATAAATTTTAATCCCCAAACCGAAGTCGAACGAATTAAAAATTTTATAACCACCACTTTTAGTGACCAAAAAATTGATCAAGCCGTGGTCGCAGTTTCGGGTGGAATTGATTCGGCCTTAAGTTTAACATTAGTTACTCAAACACTGGGTAAAAAACGTGTTTATCCGGTTTTTTTACCTTATAAAAATCAATCAATTGAGGATTCGGTTTTAATAACTGAGTATAATCAAATCCCGAAACAAAACTGGTGGGAAATTAACATTGCTAGCAGTGTTGATACTTTGGTTAGCCAATTACAAATACCTAATGATGATCGGCTTCGGATTGGTAATATTATGGCTCGAATGAGAATGGTGGTGCTTTTTGATATTGCTAAACAAAAGCGAGCCTTAGTCTGTGGAACAGAAAATAAATCTGAAAAATACTTAGGATACTTTACTCGGTTTGGTGATGAAGCCTCAGATCTTGAACCAATTGCGCATTTATATAAATCTCAAGTCAGACAGCTAGCTCAATACTTAAACTTACCCCAATCCATTATTACTAAATCACCTAGTGCTGGTCTTTGGCCAGAGCAGACTGATGAAAAAGAATTGGGATTTAGTTACACCCTGGCAGATCAAGTGCTGGAGTTATTAATTGATCAACATTTAGATAAATCCACGATTATGAAACGTCTAGAGTTTGATGAAGCGCTAATTGATCAAGTCTTAAATCATGTCAACCAAATGGCTTTTAAATTATTAGTCCCATATCATATTGACGATTGATTGGTGCAAGATAATGGTTACTATTATCATAGAGTTAATGTATTGAAATAAATTTATTAATAACAACATTAGGAGGCAGTATGGATCAGGCAATTGCTACCACTTTGGTAGTCTTAGTGTTAGGAATTGGGGGGTTGGCACTTTTTGAACCACTAATTGTGGTTATTAAATCGATATTTACTTATCTACGTCAGATTTTTTTGGGACCGATTAAAAAAGAAAAAATCCATGATTAATAATCATCATCAAATCATTTCTAGCTTAGAAAAAGTCACTCAATTAGTGAATAAACTTCGTGAACAAAAAAAGAAGATTGTTTTGACTCAAGGTTCTTTTGATATGATTCATATTGGCCATGCTAGGTATTTAATTGAAGCCAAAAAATTTGGTGATGTTTTAATTGTTGGTACTGACAGTGATACCAAAATTGCCAGACGCAAAGGACCGGGCAGGCCCGTTGTTCCTCAGGATGAGAGACTGGAAATGTTGACCTACTTGCGCCCAGTTGATTACGTGGTCCTCAAGCATACTCAGGATCCGAAATGGGGGCTAATCAAAGCAGTTAAGCCCGATGTCCTGATTGTCATTAAAGACAACTATAGCGACGAGGAAATTGCTAAGTTGGAAGATTTTTGCGGTCAAGTTAAAATCTTGCCCAGAATGGCTACCACTTCGACCAGTGCCAAGTTAAGAGAACTACAAATCGGGGCGGCTAAAAGAATCCAAGAAACGCTATCAACTAAATTGCTTCATACCCTTGAAGATGCTATCAAGGAACTGAAAGGTGAGTAGTTATTAAACTAGGTACTAATTAATCAGAGATTTTTTTAAAATGAAAGCCATCATTGCCTACATTCCAGTTATTCATCAGGGATATATAGAATTTCTACAAAAAAACCAAGTAGATATGGTCTATGTTTTAGGTAAAAGTATTACCAATCAGTTTAGACCTCTGCAAAAAGATATTAGGGCTTTAGATCCAGACCAAATAGTCACATCTATCTTAGCTCTAAAGTTGGCACCACAGGCAATGGTGATTGAGAAGCAAGAATTGGCGGAATTAAAAGTATCTCAACTAATCATGCCTGATGAAACCATTTCTCGAAGCATTGCTCAAAAATATTTTCCTCAACTAACAATTACTTTTGATAACATTTTTTTACGCTGGGATGAAGCTAAGTCAACTTCACCTCAACTAGTGAAGGCCGACGAAATTATTAAAACAGAAGATTTAGAGTTTATAAAACAGGCAGAGCAGTTGAAAAATAAAAGTGCGGATTGGTGGCGTCAGGTAGGGGCATTAATTGTTAAAGAGGGGAAAGTAATTTTATCAGCATTTAATCAGCATCTTCCCAGTGAGCAGCAACCATATATCGATGGTGATCCACGGGCTGATTTCCATCAGGGTGAGCAGATTGATAAGTCTACGGCATTACATGCTGAAGCTAGTTTAATAGCTCAAGCTGCCAGACAAGGAGTTTCTTTGTCTGGATCATCTCTGTATTTAACAACCTTTCCTTGTCCTAATTGTGCCAAGTTAATTGCTAATTCTGGGATTAAAGATATTTATTTTAATGAAGGCTACAGTATGGTAGATGGAGAAAGAGTTTTGAAAAGTTCTGGAGTTAAAATTATTCAAGTGAAGTCAAAAGATGAATAACTATTTTGAAAAGGACGGGATACATGCCCGAATTGTGGCCCGGGCGATTATCAAAGATACTTCCGGTGGATATTTGTTTGAGAGACGTCCTAGTAATGCCAACCTTGCTCCTAATGTTTTACAGCTTTTTGGTGGCAAAATAGACCCTGAAGATGAATCCGTGGTTTTGGGACTTAAAAGGGAGCTACAGGAAGAATTGATGATTAACTCTGATCAGATTACTGTTGTTGAACAGGTTGGGGCAGAGTTAAGTAGTGATGGCTTATGGTTAACCTACTTTTTTTTAGTATCTTTAGCTGATGAAGTACTAGATCAGTTAGCCCAAGTAGATAATTTAGAAGTTTTTGATAGAAACCAGTTGGAAATTGAATCAAGATCAATTACTGACGAAGATAAAGGTGGAGATATTGGTTTAGATCATGGAAACGTAATTTTGGAAAATTTACTTAGTTAAAAAACAATGGCCGGGTATTAAACCCGGCCGGAAAAAATATTAGGCGATTTTAAGCTCTCGAAGCTTTTTATCCGTCCAATCGGGAAGGATTTGAACTTCCGTCAGTTTTCCACCACATTTTTCTTCTTCGTACCAGTGGATGTGCCGCAAAATATCGGCTTGTTTGAAGGTTGGGGTAGCAGTTTTGTCTATAATTATTCCATCGTCCTGTTTGGTCAGAATGGTTGCGCACCACCCTTTCCGTTTGCCACGTTCAAAGGTGACAACGATGACCTTATTTGGGTTGGAAGAGACAAATTGCCGCACCCCGACAATCACTGGATCACCTTTTTTAGCCATCTTTTCTCCTCATTGAGTAAATTAGCTAAACTAGAATTAGATATTATATAAGAAATATAGGATAAATCAAGACGGGTGTAATTATATTTTGATGAGAAAGTGATATAATCTTTTCCTCGTTAACTTATCACCTATTAGGAGGAATATCATGGGTGATGGTAAAGGCGGATATTGCGTCAATCATGGTCCCCAGGAAAAGGGAAACTATTGTCAGTACTGTGGTGAACAACTCATCACCGTTCCTGTCAAAATGAACGATGACAAGGCTTATGAAATGTTTGGCGATGTGGATTGCCCAGCTTGTGGTTATCCACTCAATCATAGGCATCAAAAACACTGTCCTGGGTGTGGCCATGAATTAGCATGGCTCTGCCGATAATGGGAGTCAGGGGTTGTGTCATCACAGCCCCTTTTTATTAGCCTTTACCAATTTTAAATCTCACGGGTTGAAAATCACTCTTTTCAATATCGGGGACAATAAATTGAGCATGCAGATGCTTAACTGTTCCAGCTGAATAGTTGGTATCGCCAAATCTTAAACCAATTCCACCGCCAGGAACTTGATATTTCTGTTCAGCCCAAGCAAAAAATTCAATCATTTCTTTGCCAGCCTCTGGATCCAGTTCACTTAGTTTTTCACTGTGTGTTTTTGAAATTAACAATAAATGAAGTTTAGTATTATCATATGGCCACTGATTAAGAGTGAGGATCCAATATTTGCCGTCTTTAAGAATTTCTTGTTTATGATACTTTTTTAGGTTCTCTAAACAAAAAGGACAATGACCTGCTGCCAAAATATCTTGCATGACCTTTTTTTGATCATCTTTACGGGCGTTATCAAGATCGATAAATGAGTTGTTCATAGGCGTTATTTAAAAATATTAGTTAATAAAATGAAAAAGATAATTGGAATCACTATCAAACAAAAATTGATTAGAAATTTTTTACCGATTGAGTAAGCTTTAGTTTTTAATGATAAATGTTCAACTTTGGGATACTCATAAAAATAGTAAATAAAGTAATTTTTAATGACTATAACTAAAGGGAGGCAGAAATAGGCAAATAATGATAATTGATAAGGCAGGGATTTTTTTTCAAAGATTGTTGTCAATATTACAGATAATAATGATAAAAAGCCAATGATTAAATTTTGGGTAAGGTCTTTTTTGATCGCTGGGTTAAGTTTGATCAACATGAATTTTATACAGCTACTGGAATATCCCAGATTCCAGGATTAGGGTTGTAGTCAGTAAGTTGAAAGTCATTGGGTCGATAATCAAATAAATTTTTCTTTTTATTTATAATTGCCATTTTAGGCAGTGGTTTAGTTTCTCGATTGATCAGCTCTTTAACCTTGTCAATTTGATCAACATAAATATGGGCATCAGAAAAACTGTGAATATATTCACCAACACTATAGCCGGTTACTTCAGCTAAGGCTAAGGTTAAAGCCGAGTATTGAGCTAAGTTAGCAGGTAGTCCAATTGGGACATCACAAGATCTTTGGAACATGTGTAAGTTAAGTTTATTATTTAAAATTCTGATATTTATCCAGCCGTGGCAGGGAGCAACTACCACTTTTTGAGTTCGACCTTTAATTCTGGCTGTATATTGAGGAATCCAGGGAGAAATAAAATGAGTTTTTAAAAATGGCTTCTCTTTAATTTGTTGGATAATGGCCGCAAATTGGTTGAAAGTTTCGCCCTCGCTAGTAGGGAAGTCATGGAAAGCGGCCCCATATGATCCGGGTCCAAGGTCGCCCTCTTCTAAACCCCTCTTAGCACATTTTTCTGCTGTCACCCAAGATTTCCACCAAGTACAACCAAATGCTTCTAATTCTTTTTGTGTTCTTGCACCATTGATAAAACCAAAAAGTTCACCAATGGCCCCTTTCCACATTTTTTCGCTGATTTTTCTTTCGGTAATGACTGGAAATTCTTTGGCAAGATCGAAGCGAAGAGTCATGGGCGAGAGGTAAGTGATGGTGTCCACTTCCATCTGAGACTCACTTCTAATACCTTGCTCTAAAATTAATTTAAGTAACTGTTGGTATTGAGATAGTTTGTGCATATACTTGGGATAAAAAGTAGATTATCTACTAGGCACTATACCATGGAGTTGATATATTCTGTCCATATGAGAATTAAAATCAAGCGTTTTGATAAATCAATACCTCTACCGGAATACAAAACTTCAGGAGCTGCTGCCGTTGATCTTTATGCTAGAGAAGAAATCACTATTTCACCCCGATCAATTGGTTATGTTCCCCTTAATATCGCTATTGAATTGCCAGAAAGCCATTGGGCTTTAGTCTCAGCTCGAAGTTCTCTTCATAAAAAAGGCTTGATGCTGGCTAATGGCATTGGGGTTGGGGATAGCGATTATGCTGGAGATAATGATGAGTACAAAGCAGCTTTGTATAACTTTACTGATCAAGAAGTGGTCGTAGAAAAAGGGGAGCGAATTGTTCAAATGATCATTTTGGAAAGAGAAAAAATTGAGCTAATTGAAGTTGACCATTTAGGTAACCCGGATCGAGGTGGTTTTGGCAGTACTGGCCAAAAGTAGTCACTTGCATTTGATTCTTGGTTATGTAAGTATACCCTCATGGAAGTTTTTATCATTGCCGCTTTAACTGCTGATGGCTTTATTGCCAGAAGTGAACAACAACTCTCAACAGACTGGACTAGTAAAGAGGATGCTCAGTTTTTTCGTGATCGAACCAGACAAGCTGGGGCTATTGTCATGGGCAGAAAGACTTTTGAAACCATTGGTCAGCCATTACCAAATCGATTAAATATTGTTTATAGTAATGACCCAAGTAAATTTAGTCAATTTGATCCACAACAATTAATGGTGACCCAACTAAATCCCACAGATTTAATCAACCAATTAATTCAAGCAGGATACCAATCCTTGGCTGTCTGCGGAGGAACTTCTATCTATACCATGTTTATGAACTCAGGATTAGTTAATCGGATGTTTTTAACTACCGAACCAGTCCTTTTTGGTACTGGAGTCAGCCTGTTTAATCAACAAATAAACCAAAAAATTAAATTAGTCCAACAGCATCAACTGTCCGATCAAACTAAAGTCAGTGAGTACTTAGTTTTACCAGTTGGTAGTTAATTCTAACTAGTACCAACGGATAGTTTGTTCTCTTTTAGGTCCAGTTGTGACCATCAAAATTTCTACTCCTAAGGCCTGTTCTAAGAATGACAAATATTGTAGTGCTGCTTTAGGTAAGTCTTTAATCTTTTTGATGTTAGTAACACTTTGGCCATCCCACGAAGGTAAACTCATAAAGATTGGCTTGACTGTATTTAAATATTCTTGATCAGGTCGATATTCAACTGGTTTGCCATCTTTTTGATAGCCAATTACGATTTCAATCGGGGCATCTAAGTAGCAAATGTCCATGTGAGTTAAAACTAAATATTCCACGCGTCCTACTTTGAGTAAATAGGAGAGCATTGGCAAATCAATATGAACAATATCTCTGGGTCGACCAGTAGTAGTGCCATATTCATGAGCATCTTCTCTGATCCGATTGACCATTTTACCTTTCATCATGCTAGGTAATTTTCTGGATCCAACACTGGAATTGTAGGTAGCTTTAATGGCAGCTGATTTAATGGCAATTAAGTTAGGATCAACCCTGCCCTCAGTGGAAGAGAAAATACCTTCAAAACTACAATCAGAAGCAGTGACATCAGGGTAAACCCCCCAGCGTTTATCTAGTCCTAAGGCTTGAGCTTTTTCAAAAACCATCGGCACATCATTGTCCCAAGATTGATCAATGAGTTCTTGTCCAGAAATAACATAAGCTTTAATTTCTAGCCTAGCCGCTTCGAGTCTCTTTAGGAAAGCATTGACTGTTCCAACTTTAATATTTTTGCCACTTAGTCTCATTACCTCGATTTGAGCAATATTTAGTCCCAAACCTTTGATTAAATCTTGGTAAAGAGAGTAGTGATCAGTAAAAATTTTTTTCCAGTTTCGACTAACTAAATCTCTAATTCTCACTGGGTGTCGATAAACCACATCAGCATAAGCAGGAGCAATACCACGATCGGTAGAGCCATGCCGGCCACTAATACGAGCTTTAAGTGCACTTTCAAAGGCTCGGTGAGTATCTAAGGAAAGGAAAGCCATTTCATCAATACAAATTTGAGCGGGAACTTTATTGTTGGTAATCTCTTTGACTTTTTCAATTTCACTTAACAGATCTTCAGGGTGGATGACCATCTCTTTGCCAGAAACTACTAAGCATCCTTTTTGTAAGACTCCCGCTCCAAGTTGATGTAAAGCAATTTTTTTATCACCAACCGCTACACTATGGCCAGCATTAGCCCCCCCATTATCTCGATAATGGATAACTTTTTTATGAGTTTTTAAAAAATTAGCCGTAAACTCATCGGTGATGCGACCTTTTCCTTCATCGCCCAAAAATCCACCAATTACTGCCACACTATTTTTTCTTCTACCTTTTTTGGCTAAAGGATTAGCTTTTTTATTGAGGATGTGAGCATATTGTTGCTTTTTATATACCTGTTGGTATATTTTTTTGTAATCAGTCATGATCGAGCCTTTCTGTTAAGGTATTTGTTGATGAGGTTGACGCTGGATTGAGTAATAGCTACGGTTTTGCCTAAGTATGTTTCTGGAGTCAGAATCATTAGTTTTTTGCTTAAGGTTTTAGTAATATTTTGCCAGTCACTCTGAGTAATTTTTTTGTTTTTCATTTGACTTGCCGCTTGTTCATAGGCCTTGACCTGATTTTGGGTTCGAAGTTCTACGTTGATGGCCTCTGAGAGAATATTCCAATTCTGATGCAAAGCTTTTGAAATTACTTCAAAGTTAATATCGATAGTATTTAGTCCGCGAATTAAGCTGTTAAAAGCAATTAAATTGTAGCCAAAAGCTGAGCCAATATTTCTTAGTACGGTGCTATCGGAAAGATCTCTTTGTAAGCGGCAGATCGGTAGCTTGCGGCTGAGTGTTTCATAAAAACCATTAGCCATAACCAGATTCCCCTCACTATTTTCAAACTCAATGGGGTTAATCTTTTGGGGCATGGTGGAGGAGCCAACTTTGTCTAGTTTGCCTTTTTGGACCAGCCAGTCATCAGAAATATAGCGCCAGATATCTTGGTTTAAGCCAATTAAAATGGAATTGATTAAATGCAAATGATTAAATAGCTCTACTAAATCATCAGCGGGGGCAATTTGAGTAGTGTTTGCTCGCCAGTTTAAATCTAAACTGGTGACAAAATTTTGGGAAAGTTTGAGCCAATTAATTTTGGGGTGAGCAAAAACGAAACTTTGATATCCTCCCACAGCCCCATTGAGCTTACCTTGAAGTTTGATCTTTTCTAATTTTTGAAGCTGGGTTAATAGGCGAGAGCCAAAAACTGAAAATTCTTTACCTAGGGTAGTAGGGACAGCCGCTTGGCCATGAGTACGAGCTAAAATCACTAATTTAGCATGCTCTTGACTTAAAGAGTTGATTTTTGCTAAGACTAATTTTAATTCAGGTAAGATTAGTTCATGAACTGCCTGACTAACCATCCAGCGATAACTCAAATTATTCACATCTTCGGAAGTCAAGCCAAAATGGATAAAGGGGATTAAGTCATTTAATGATGAGTTTTTAAATTTCTTTTGTAAGAAATATTCGATAGCTTTAACATCATGATGCGTTTTTGCCTCAATTTTTTTGATCGCCAATGCATCCTTTTTAGTAATGGTCAATAAATCGTTTAGGAGTTTTTTTTCGAGGGGCTTTAGGGGACGACAAACACCAAACTGGGAAATTTTTTGTAAATATAAAATTTCAATTTTAACTCGATGAGAGATGAGGGCAAATTCGGAAAAATAAGAAGCTAACGTGCTTGTTTGATGGGCATAACGCCCATCAAGGGGAGAGAGTGCATCAAGACTATCTGTAATCACAAGCCCATTATACTAGATGTTTTTTTAAAACGCAGCGCAATTTTAGCTCCTAATTAGTCTGGATGAAAAAAAATAACATTGCTAGAGAAAATAATTATCGACTCCAATCACCAGTAGTAAATCTATTTTTACCCTTCATGTGCCAATCATTTGGGTTGGATTCTTGAATTGCATAGAAAAGTTCTTTAGCGGTTTCGGTGTAAAGTTTTTCTTGAGCCACATAGAGTCTGCCAGCTAAAGTGTCTTCGCCAAGTCTAATGCCGCGATATTCTTGTTCTTTAAGTTCTAGATCAACATCAATTAAGTCAGCATCTTTAACAATTTTAGCTTCAATGCAGTCTCTTTTTTCATATTCTTGCCAAATAGCCATAAATTCTTCATATACTGCAGTACCATCAAGAGTATCTTTAATAGCCTCTTCTTCATGTCGTTCCACATATTGCCTGGAAACATAGTGAGAGTCAACAGACCGACTTTCGGAAACATCATGAATCAAGGCCATCTTCATGATTTTTTCTGAATTCTCCACACCCTCATATTTGGCAATGGTTAAAGCAATCCAGACAACTCTTAAGATGTGATCACTTAAGTCTTGAAAATCTGGATTAAGAAATTGTTTCCAGGTTCTTTGGATGTGTCTTAGACAGCCGATTTCGTAAAGGAACTCTAAATCTCGAGCGGGGTTGAATTGGGTAGGGTGTTTTTGCATAATATGAATAAATTATAGGATTATTAAACCTTATTTTATGATTTTTGGCAAGAGGGATAACAATTTAGTATTTTATTTTTGCAAAAATTGCTGGGAAAAAATGTTTTTGTTTTCAAAACTTATGTTTTTCTTGTCCCATCGATAATTGAAGAGGATGCTAATTACTATATTTTGTACATTGAAATTTATGAACATACTACAGATTGTGGATTGATATAGTTTGTGCTGTTGGAAATTATATGTTTTTTGCATAAAGTGATAGCTATTGCAAAAATTAAATAAGAATTAATAAATAATGATTAGCACCTACGAACAAAGAATCCAAAAAATCAAAGAACAAGATCTTGACTTGACCAAATATGAAGCGTTAGTGATGCACTGGTTACTTAATCGTGCCCCCATGATTCACTCCAATCGTCAAGTTCCTTTCATTACAGGACTAGCAACTATAGAAGTGGATGAGGCGGTGGCTGAAATAGATAAGCAAGGAACGAGTGAATATGACAACCAAAAAGCTTCCACTGAAGTGGGCGATATCGGCTGGTTTGCCATCGGTCTAGCTGGGATTCATCAAATTGAAATTGATTACCCCCAAGTTAGATCACGGGTAAATGGTTATGGTGGTCGGTCAGACATTTTTGATTTGTTAAGAGAGACGGTAGGGAATGTTGAGGAAAAAACCTTAAAAAAAGATTTGGAACATTTCTTGTCAATTTGGATGTCAGCTTTTGCTGGGTTACCAGAGTATAGTAGCCCAGATGAAATCATTGAGTTAATTTTTGAAAAGAATTCTGAAAATTATGTTGCCGATGCTTTTGTAGGTCGAGTCGAACAGCTAGATCGAAAACAGGTCAAAGTCGTCAATCCTTTTACTGATAGAGTCATGTCACCTGAAGAATTAGAGTTGGCATATCACATCCCGCGCAAAGCTTTAAGAATGATTCGTGATTTGCATATCAAGTCATTGGGACAAACTGATCGAGAAAATGGATTAAAGTACCAAGATTACGCTCCTTACCTACCTGATGTTTTGACCTTTCTTTATTTTACTGATTTTGATCAAGCCAAAGCTGAAGGCGAAAAAGCATTAGAGGACTTATATCTAAGACTTCATATCGATCACTCATTGCCAGTGGGAGCGATCCAGAAAAGATAATTTTTTAGTTACCAGTCATTTACCATTTCTTATTTTCCATTTATGATCAAAATATGAAAAAAGGACTTTTAATTACATTCGAAGGTGGTGAAGGTGGAGGTAAGACAACTCAAATTGTCAGACTTAGGGATCGTTTAACTAAAGCTGGTAAAGATGTGGTGGTGCTTCGCGAACCCGGTGGAACCATGATTAGTGAACAGATTAGAGAAGTCGTACTGTCTAGTAAAAATGTCGGCATTGCTTTTACGACTGAAGTGCTATTATTTCAAGCGGCCAGAGCTCAGATTTATCGAGAAATTGTACTGCCATCACTTGAAGCCGGCAAAGTAGTCTTAATGGATCGTTCTAGAGACAGTAGTGTGGTTTATCAAGGCAAAGTGAGAGGTTTTGGGACAGATTTAATTGAGAATTTAAATGATATTTCCACCAAAAAAACTTACCCAGATTTAACCATCCTTCTTGATATTCCAGTAGAAATTGGTCTTGGTAGACGGGCAGAAAGTGGCGATGTAAATAGACTGGATATGGAAGGCAAAAAATTCCATCAAGAAGTTCGAGATGCTTATTTAAGCCTAGCTAAAAAAGATAAAAAAAGATGGCAGGTCGTTGATGCTAGTAAAGATGTGGAGAAAGTAGAAGAACAGGTGTGGCGAGTAGTCAAAGAAAAGATAGCTATAAAATAGAAAAATCAACCCTTTTTACCTCTGAATTTCCCCAGTTTGATGTTTTATTTGTTGATTGACTTATTTAAACCTATAATAGTATAATTAGTGCATTGTTGGGCTTTAGTCTCATAGGAGAAAAAAATGGCCCAAAAAGTTTTGGATTGCGAAAAATGTGGTAATAAGGGGTGTAGGGTTGCGGAATTAGTCCGCGACCACGTCCTGGCATCCGAAGATGCGGCACACGTTTGCCGCGACGAACGGGAAGGACGCAAACCACCGCAATCGTAACCCAACACAACCCCTCTGGTAGATGCCAGGGGGGCTTTTTTTTGCTCTATTGATCCTGACTTAAATATGTTTTACTAAAAACCATGCCACCTGAATTTTTGCAGCCTAAATTTGAAACCCTAGTGATTGCTAGTAGCTCTGCCAAAAGAAGAGATTATCTTAGTCGTAAGATCCAAGATGTCTTAACCAGAGCTAAAGAAATAGTGACTGGCAAACATGAAAATGCTAACTTAGCTCGAGCTTTACAACACTTGGCTAAAAGAGAACGAATTGGTATTGCCGCTCTATCTCCAGATGCAGATGCCGGAGTAGAAGAGTCAACATCCACAGATACTGAACAAGTCTCCATTGAAAAAATTGACCCCTTGTTGGTTGCTTTAGGATTGTTACCTGAGGATGATGTTAAAAAAAACACCCATCGGTTAAGAGGTAAAATTATTAGACGACTTGCTTTATCCAATGAAGTATCAATTAGCCCTGAAGAAATTGCAATCTTTGCAAGTGACTCTGGTACTTTTGTAGAAATTGAGCAAGATGAAGATATTTTGGGGACAGAAGAATCTCGGGAAATGCTCAAAATTAATCGTCAATACTGTTATCCTGACGGTACTCGTAAAGCCAGTTCGGAAGTAATTGGGGTAATTATTAGGGAATATCATGATGCGGTCGAAAAATATACCAAAGGTAATTTTTGGGTTTTAAATAGGATCGGTTTTGCTTTTTGGCATCAGGGTCGAATGCTTAGTGAAGAGTGGGAGATCAAATTAAAATATCGCCCTTTACCCAAAAAAATCGTTCAAGATGCCTTTTTAAAACCTAAAGAAGGAAATCCTTTTCGTGGCACTGCCGCTAAGTCAGCTCCCAGAGTTGAGTTAGTAGAGTTAATGAAAGATTATGCTACTAAGATGTGGATTAGAAGAACTTCAGCAAGTCAAAAAAAATCAGGTATTCGTCAAGATGAAAACCCTTGGCTTCAGGTTGATGTTAATCAACTAGCTGCTCAAGAGCTTTTATCATTGTTTGTCTTGGGTGGGGCGATGCCCACGATGGCCATGATTGAGTTCATGGTTGGCAATCACATCAGTCCAGAACAAATGCTGGAATACATGCAACAAGAAAAGAATAATTGACTTTTATCCCATAACATATTATCATGATGCACTATGATATTTAATGAGGTAGAGAGAGTATATTCCCACAAAGAAAATATTCAAATTTTCTTACGTCGAGCCCTGACTGGAAATGTAGGGCAACTTTTGGTGAATTACCAACCGGAGCAGGATTTTTCCGAGGTGATTGTGGAAATTGACACTGATACTTGGGCTATTTCAACGGCCATGAGACAGATATTACTTACTAAAATTAATGAGTTAGCTCCTTTTGCTAATGCCCAAGAAGCAGAGATGTTTTTTGTGGGATTAATAGAGGCTTTAAAGGAGAAAAAATAAATTGGTATTTGCATGGATTAACAACCAATATGTATAATAAGTATCCAAGTGCACCTCACTTGGTTTTTTTTAATTCCAGCAACATATTCATTATCCTGTGGCAAGATGGCCACAGTCGCTGTTTTTTGATCGATCTCAACTTAAGTTGAGATTTTTTTTATGGTGGAACAGGAAAACATAACTCTAAATGCTCTACTTGCAGCCAGCAGTTCCATGCCTCGTAGAGTTGGCGTCCAAGAAATGGGTCAAGCCAGTCTTGAGTCTAAAAATTTAGTTATCCATGGAATTTCTCCAGATGAAAAATGTGGTGTTTATGAATCAGAAACTGATCCGCCTTTGGTTGTGGCTTTAGATAAAGATTTAGTTGTGGCCGTTGCTTTAGGTTTACTATCTCCAGAACAAGTCTCAGTTATTGCTTCACGTGTTTTTGGTGGATTAGCAACTGATGAAAAAAACCAACGAGGGTGGTTGGAAAAGGTTATCAAACTTGACCCGAGCCAGTATGAGCTGAATGATGATGATTTAGTCGGTATTTGGGCATCTGATGCTCTGACATTAGTCAGAAAAAAAGGAGATTCAGAAGAAAGAGAATTATTAAAAATTGACCGCCAAACCAAAGGTAAAAGTCGAAGAAAAAAGAAAAAGATTTATAATCAAGATAAGTTGGATATGTATCAGTTGTACACTCAAACTGATTTTTTAGTTACTTTCAAAGTGGCCATGGCATATTGGGACAACACTGGTCGAGCCAGAGTCGAGCAGTGGGATATCCAAGCCGAGTTCGAGCCCGTTTCTAAGAAAAAAATTCAAGCTATGTATCGAAGTGGTGGCACAGCTCACTATTCTGGCCCCAGACTTGATTTAGCTAAAATGGCTTTGGAAGGGCAGGCCAAATCATTGATGATCAAAAACTCTCAAAAAGCAGACGAGGATTTTCATCCAGTTTCCCAAGAAGTTGTTCACCTTTTGGTCAGAAGGGGGATTCTATATCCGCATGCCTTTTTGCAATTTATTGCTGGTGAAGAAATTGAATTAGAAAAATCGGAAATTTAGGTTAAAATAAGCAAAAGTAGGTTTATTAAGTACCGGAAAGGTTTATGCCAGTTTCCCCAGAACAAGTTGCCAAAATTTTGCGAAAAATTGATTTTCAACCCCAAGATACTTTTGGACGTGGGGTGTTACTTTTAGGGAAGAGAGATGCTCAACACTATGATGCGCAAATAGATGTCGGTAATCCCTATTTTTTAGAAAAATTTGGGTTGATGCTAATTCATAACTACTTACTTAATCAAGGAATCGATAAAGAGGATTTAGATGAAATCACTCAAGTAATTCTTAATCAATATAATATTCCGGCATACCAGTCAAAAGATAAGAATCAATAATTAGATATTTGCTTTAAATATTTTTTTTGTTATAATCATAAATCTAGTGCCAGTCACTAGTTTTTTTTTGACTATTTATCCTAATATTAGCTCCCTAAGGGTAGCTTTAAGTATCATCCCCAATTATTTGGGGATTTTTTATTATCAAAAGGTAAATTTATGAAAAAAGTCAATGTTATTGATCATCCTTTTATCCAAGATTCGCTCACACATTTAAGAGATAAAAATACCGGAATTCAAAAATTTCGTCATCATTCGGATAAAATCTGTCAGCTTTTATTTGCTGAAGCGATCAGGGGACTAGATTTTTCTCAGGTTGAGATTGAAACACCCTTGGCCAAAATAAAATCGCTTAAATTAGCCGATGAGATTATCGTTGTGCCAGTACTTCGATCCGGCATTGCCATGTTATTTGGGGCAATGCATTTGTTACCAAAATCTAAAATTGGGTTTGTCGGGATGGAAAGGGATGAAAAAACAGCGATTGCTCATGAATATTATTGGAAATTACCTCCAATTCATCCAAATAGTGTGGTGATCGTCACAGATCCAATGTTAGCAACCGGTGGGTCGATTGCTCACTTGATAGAGAGAGTGGCCAAAGAACACCCAAAGTTAATAAGAGTCGTTTCAGTCATCTCCGCTCCAGAAGGGTTGGCTTCGATTAATAAGCGGTTCCCCGATGTAGAGATATTTACTGCTAGTGTTGATCAAAAATTAAACGAACGTAAATATATTGTGCCCGGTCTTGGGGATTACGGAGACCGATATTTTGGCACTGTTTAATTGATTAATTATTATGTTTTGGACTAAAACACACCATTTATTTTTTGCGGGCCAAATTCAGCCTGAATTATTATTTATTATTTTCCCTCCACTTAGGAGGGATTTTTTTAATTGCCCATAGAAAGGAAAGCAATGCCTAAAAATTATACAAAAGTTTCGTCCTACGAGGGTAAAAAAGGTGAGGTTAAAAGAGTGGTATTGCTATATTCCGGTGGGCTGGATACCTCGATGATGATCAAATGGATCAAAGATGAGTATGAAGCGGAAGTGATTGCTTTAACCATTGATATTGGTCAACAGGCTGATGACTTGGAAGAGGTTAGACTTAAGGCTTTAAAAATTGGCGCCAAAGCTGCCGTGGTAGTTGATGCCAAAAATGAGTTTGCTTATCACTATCTATCGTGGGGAATTAAAGCTAATGCTAGTTATCAAGGGAATTACCACTTAAGCACCCCAATGGGTAGACCCTTACTTGCTAAAATTGCTGTTGATGTCGCTCGTCAATATCAAGCGGATACCATCGCCCATGGCTCAACAGGGAAGGGCAACGATCAAGTTCGCATTGAAGGCAGTATTTTAACTTTAGCCCCAGAAATGAAAATAATTGCGCCAGTAAGAGAATGGAGCTTAGGTCGAGATGAGCAAATAGATTATGTTAGAAAACATAATATCCCGGTTAAACAAACTAAGAAAAGTCCATATTCTTATGATGACAATATGTGGGGGGTGACTGGAGAGAGTGGTGAAATTGAAAATCCCAGCTTAATTCCTCCCTTAGACAAAATTCTTCAAGTTTGCCGATTACCAGAAAAAGCTCCTAATAAACCTCAATACATCAAAATTGAATTTGTCAGAGGTTTGCCGGTAGCTGTGGATGGTAAACCAATGAGATTACCAAAGTTAATTAAACATTTAAATAAACTGGGAGCTAGGCACGCGGTCGGAATTGCTCATCATATTGAAGATCGATTAGTGGGCTTAAAGGTTCGCGGCTTATATGAAGCCCCAGCAGCGGAAATTATTATTCAAGCTCATCGTAATTTGGAAAAATACGTTTGTACTAGACAAGAAAATGAATTTAAAACTTCGGTAGATCAAAAATGGGCCTACCTTTGTTATGGTGCCCTGTGGTATGAGCCACTGATGAAAGATCTGCAAGCTTACTTGGATAGAGTCAATCAAAAGGTGACTGGAGAAGTCACAGTTAAGTTAATTAAAGGTGTGGCTGAAGTAGTTGCTCTGGAAACTCCTAATGCTTTGTATCAAGAAAAATTAGCTACCTTTATGACTGATTACACCTTTAATCAAAATGCCTCGGCTGGGTTTATTGAAATCTATAGCCTACAAATGAGAACTGCCCAAAATACCCAAAAATATGGCTTGATCACCATTGGCGAAAAACAGGACAAGGAAAAATTTGAGCCATTGATTAAGTCACTAGTTCAGTTGGGATTCAAGCTTTATGCAACAGAGCATACTCACGAATTTTTAACTAGTGTGGGTATTGATTCGATTCTCCTACATAAAGTTTCGGAAAAGAAAAATCCTAATTTGGAAGATTTACTGAGACAAAATCGCTTTGATGTCATCCTTCATCGGCCACATCTAAATCCTGGTAAAAAGGAGATCACCGATATGGAAATGATTGCCCAATGGGCAGTTAAAACTGACACTTTGTTAATTAATGATTTCAAAGTGGCTGAAAATTTTGTCAAGAAATTACAACAAAGAACGGTCCACCAAAAACATGAGTGAAGACTTAGAACCCTATCAGCTTCAAGAAATTTTGCTGGAAAAAATTAAACAAAATGGTGGCTTTGTGAATGCTCATGCTCACTTTGATCGGGCCTTTAGTTTAACGGCTGACAACTTTGCTCTGAGTCAAATAGATTTTCAAAAAAAGTGGGCTCTTAATTTGGAGATTCAAAGAAAATCAACTACTGATCAAATCTATGATCGGATGGCTAGAGCTGTCGAAGTCATGTTAGATCAAGGTGTTCAGGCCATCGGTACCTTCATTGATGTCGATCCAATCACTAAGGACAAATCAATTTTGGCCGCCCAAAAGATTAGGGACCGGTACTCACAGATCCCAATCAAATTTATCAATCAGACTTTAAAAGGATTGATGACAAAAGAGGCTCTTGAATGGTTTGAGATTGGAGCTGAATTTGTAGATATCATTGGGGGACTACCTAGTAAAGATCAAGGGCATGAGAGTGAGCATCTCGACATTTTGCTTTCGACCGGTAAGAAATTAGGCAAGATGGTTCATGTCCATGTCGATCAATGTAATTTGCCCACAGAAACGGAAACTGAGTTACTCTCACTTAAAACCATTCAACATCAAATGCAGGGCAGAGTTGTAGGCATCCATGGCATATCCATTGCTGCTCACGATCAGAAGTATCGGCAAAAAATATACCAATTAATGAAGCAAGCTGAGTTGATGATGATCGCCAATCCGATTGCCTACATTGATGATCCGCGCAAAGAAATTATGACGGTAATTCATAACAGCGTTACCCCAATTGATGAGATGGTACCCGCAGGAATTACCATTGGTTTGGGAACAGATAATATCAATGATTTGCACAAACCATTTACTGATGGCAATATGTGGACAGAATTAAGATTTTTGCTTGAAAGTGCTCGCTTTTACGATATGGATAAATTGGCAGAAATAGCCACAATCAATGGTTTGAAAGTATTGGGAATTAAGTTAAAAAAAGATGAAAAAAATACGACCATCAATACAAGCATCAGCTTTAGGAAAGGCGACATGACAAAACTATCAACCCCTTTTTATGACCCAAAAAAAACATATGAGGACAACTATCAACAAGGTCCATTTGGAGATTTTGCTGATGGAAAAGTTTTAGTGAGAGACCAGGAACCACAATTCGAATTTTGTGGTTTTAAAGTTCATCAGCCCTTTGGGATTCCCGCTGGTCCACTAGTCAATGCTAACTTTATTAAAGCGGCTTTTGATCATGGTTTTGATCTTTGTGTTTACAAAACAGTCAGATCTCAGTTTGTACCTTGTCACCCATACCCGAACATTTTGGCAGTTAAAATCGATGGCGATCTGACTTTATCAAAAGCTAATAAACAGTTAGTCGCCAACCAAGAATACAGTCAACCACTCTCCATCACCAATTCATTTGGGGTGCCATCAATGGAACCTAAAGTTTGGCAAAAAGACATGAAAAAGGCCATCGCAGCTGCTGGTGAAGGACAGTTACTGATTGCAAGTTTTCAGGGGACTAAAAAAAGCGGGGGGACTGTGGCTGACTTCATTGATGACTATGTTACTACCGCAAAATTAGTTAAAGCTACCGGAGCCCAAGTTTTAGAAGCCAACTTAAGTTGCCCTAATGAAGGCAAAGTCGATTTACTTTGTTTTGATTTGGAGAATGTAGAAAAAATAGTTAGAGCAGTAAAAAAGGAAATTGGATCAACCCCACTATTATTGAAATTGGCATATTTTGAAGACCAACAGATGCTGGAAAATCTGGTTAAGAAAGTTGGACCACTAGTTCAAGGATTTTCGGCGATTAACACCATCCCCTCGACCATTGTCGATCAGCAAGGAAAGCAGGCATTACCAGGTAAGGGCAGAGAAAGAAGTGGAGTGTGTGGAGCGGGGATTAAATGGGCGGGACTAGAAATGACTCAAAGATTAGCTGACTTAAGAAAAAAATATAATTTAAATTTTGCCATTGTTGGTGTGGGTGGGGTGTTAACTAAACAAGATTTTGATCAGTATCGCCAAGCTGGGGCAGATGCAGTCATGAGTGCCACTGGAGCTATGTGGAATCCTAACTTAGCTCCAGAAATTTCGCAACTCGAAAATAATTATTTTGATCAACAAAAATTTAATAATTTTGTTTTGGACCAAGGTATTGTGGGGTTTTTTCCTCGGCCAATTAAGTTGGTTTCCGGTAGATTTTCCAGCTGGTATGTTAATTGGCGCAATGTGGCAGGAGATGTCTTTTTGCTAGATCAATTAAGTGACTTTTTATTAAGTTTTGTCGCCAGCGCTAATTTAGAATTTGATTGTTTTTACGGCACACCGGATGGGGCCACTAAACTAGCCGTACTAGCTCAATATAAATGGGCTAAATCTCAACCCAACTATGCAGATAAACATTTTTGTTTACCCATGGGGCGTAAAACTCCCAAAGATCATGGGGAAGCTAAAGACAGATTCTTTGTTGGTGCCCCTGAAGGTAAAGTCATTGTTTTGGAGGATGTTACCACTACCGGTGGGTCATTATTAAAGTCAGTTAATAACTTGCTAGATGCCGGGATTGAAGTAGTAGCAGCAATTGCTTTAACTAACCGCAATGAGTTGATGGATGATGGTTTACATGTTAGTCAAGCACTGGCCAAAAGAGGTGTTAACTATCTAGCCATGAGTGAGGGCGTGTCACTCTTGCCATTAGCATTAAATAGAATTAAAGGACCAATTTTAGAGGAGTTTAAACAATATGGCCAAAAAGAACTTAAGTTTTAAAACCAAACTGAAAACCATTCAGTTGGAAAATAATTCTTTGTTATGTGTCGGGCTAGATAGTGAAACATCAAAGATCCCAGCTAAGTTTAAACAGAAAAAACACCCTCAGTTTGAGTTTAATAAATGGATTATTAATCAGACCCACAAAAATGTTTGTGCTTACAAGATTAATAGTGCTTTTTATGAAGCACAGGGAAGTCAAGGTTTTCAAGAACTGGAACGGACCATTAAGTATTTAACCAGTAATTATCCGCAAATTGTCACTATAGCTGACTTCAAACGGGCAGATATTGGTAATACTAATGATGGCTATGTAAAAGGTATTTTTGATCATTTGGGGTTTGATGCTGTGACTTTACATCCCATTTTGGGTAGTGAAGCTCTAGCCCCTTTTTTAGAAAGAATTGATAAAGGTTGTATTATCCTTTGCCGAACTAGTAATCCTGGGGCAGGGGAACTACAGGATCAAAAAATAAATCTTGGTCAGAAAAAGATTCCACTTTGGCAACTAATTGCTCAACAAGTAAGTCAAAAGTGGAATAAAAATGATAATTGTTTATTAGTGGTGGGAGCGACCTATCCCAAAGAGTTAAAAAAGGTAAGAAAAATAGTGGAGGAAATGGATTTACTTATCCCTGGAATTGGGGCTCAGGGAGGGGATTTAAAGGCAGTACTTGAAGTTGGTTTAAACTCGCAAAAAAGAGGTTTGATCATCAGTTCTTCCAGAGGAATAATTTTTGCTGATAGCCCTGAAAAAGAGGCTAGAAAACTCCAGGCAGAAATCAATGGCTTAAGATAAGACTATCCTATAATATTGACTTTTGGGGGTGTTTTGGCTATAATGTAGCAAGGTTTTTAGGCAAAAAAGAGGAATTGATAATGGATGCCAATGATGTGATTCGTTTGATTTCCCAGGGGAAGGTATTTTTTTCCAAAAAATATCTTCCATTCGAGTATTTTCAGGCCGTTATTGGAAAGGAATACTCCTTTGAAAATGTTTCTGAGGTGAACTTTTCCGGTTTGGAAACCCAAGCTGGGAAAGATAGCGAAATCTGGGTCTACTACGACACCGGATTTTCGCTATTTGCAATTAGGCTGGATAGTGAAGCTGACCTCTTTAGCTTTGTAAAAGAAGCTGAAAAAAACCTATATGCCTCCATCCGCTTTTTTCAAAAGTGAAAGGAGTAATTTGATAGCCTCAGTCTGGTAGACTGAGGCTAATTTTATATATTCATCTTTTCTCTTTACCCTAACTAAATTTCTCTATATGATCAATTTATGATTAATCTTTTTCCCAAAGCTTTAAATTTACTCAAATTTGAACTGCAAACATTCCCAGAAACTTTAGTGATTTTAGGTTCGGGGTGGAATAAGGTTTTAGAGCAGGCTGAAATCATGAAAGAGGTACCATATAAAGATTTTTTGGGAGTAGGCTCTTCAGTTCCCGGACATGAAGGTAAGTTGGTAATTGCTAAAATTGGCGAGAAAAAAATTGGCTTTATGCAGGGTCGACTTCATACTTATGAAGGTTACACCTCAAATGAAGTCACTTTACCAATTCAATTGTTTGCTGAGCTGGGGTTAAAGAAAATGATTGTGACTGCAGCTGCAGGAGGATTAAATGAGAAGTATCAAGTCGGGGACTTTGTGATTTTAAATGACATGATTACTAGTTTTTGTCACAGCCCTTTAAGCGGGGCGCAGTTTCAAGATTTGAGTCAAGCTTTTGATCCAGAAATGAGAAAAAAAGCTGTTGATATTTGTAGCAAATTAAATATCCCTTTCCATGAGGGAGTTTACTGTTATACCAAAGGGCCACATTTTGAAACTCCAGCAGATAAAAGATTATTTGCTAAATTGGGAGCTGATGTGATTGGTATGAGCACGGTTCCTGAAACCATTATGGCCAGATTTTTAGGGATTGAAGTTTTAGGTTTAGCTTTTGTGACTAATTTAGCTTTTGTTAAGCATGATCATAAGGATGTTCTGGCTGCTGCTGATCGAGGCAGTAAGCAAATGGTTGAATTACTCAGTATGCTTATTAGTTAAGGAAAAATATGTCAGAAATACCACAACCAGATTTAATTTCTAAAGCCTATAAAGAAGCTCAAGCCGAAGGCAAAGGCATACTTTATATTTGTGATGAAGAGGGGCGTAGTGGCGCTTATGCTGACTGGGCTGTAGCTAGAGGAGAAACTAATAGCTCAGTTTTAGAGGGAGGAATTAAAGCGTTGGGGAATAAAGAACAGCAAATGACTATTTTTCCTCATTTAGCTCAGAAATATAAGTTAAGGATTTTTGTTGGCAATAGATCCTCACAATTGACCAGCATGCTTTATGCCTTGTCTCAAATGAATTTAATTGATTCTGGCAGCTATGAATTAGTTAGTATTGATAAAGTTCATGGAGAAACTCAAGGTAAAATTGAAAAAGGTAGGGCTGAAAGAATTAATCCTCAACAACTTTTCGACGATCTCAAATCAGGAAAAGCTGAGGACAACTAGATCCTATAATTTGTTAATTGACAGCTGAGCGTAAATAAGGTTTAATATCTTGTTATATATAATAAAGCGAGGGCACCATTGCTTTCGCTCCCAAGACACAAACCGTTCTAATCTATAGAAAGAGGAAAACCAAGTGAGCCGAAAGTAAGACAGGTGTCTTTTTTTATACCCAAAAAGGAACAATGACCACTACCGATAAACTAACCTTTTTAAAAAATAAATTTATTCAAAGTGCTGTTGTCAAAGATGCTCAAAAAGGATATGTGGTGGTGGAAGATTTCAACTTAGCTATTGATCCAGATGTTTTACAATTTGCTTCTCGTTGTTGGGCAGAAGAGTATCATCATGATACTAATATTGATGCCGTGGTGGGTTTACCCGATGCTGGTTCAAGGTTGGTCTCAATTTTAGCTGAGATGTTAAGAGTAAAAAAAATCTTACCCTCTAAAAGAACCCAAGTTATTCCTGGAGCTTGGCAAAATGTGGTTAGTTTTTCCAACTCTTCTTTTACCACTGATCAAGAAGATATCTTAAGTCATATCGGTTTTGTCACCCCCAAATTAAGAGTACTAGTGGTGGATGATGTGGTGGCTCATGGCACTACCGCGATTGCGGCCATTAAGGCATTACAAAAAGCCAAAATTGAAGTCGTGGGTTTAGCAGTTTTGTTTGATAAAAAATGGCAGGGGGGAATAGAGAAAATTAAACAAGAAACTGGAGTAGACACTTTTTCGTTGATTTCAATTAAAAGTATCAGTCAACAAGGAAAAATAACTCTATGATTTTGATCATTGATTTTGGTTCCCAAACAACTCACTTAATCGGTAGAAGAATTAAAGATTTTGGAGTTGAAGTTCAGATTGTCAGTCCAGAGGATAGTTTAAGAGAGATCAAAAAATATCAGCCATCAGGATTAATTCTTTCCGGGGGACCATCTTCTGTTTATGAAAAGAATTCTCCAACTGTGGACAAGAAAATTTTTAAGTTAGGCATTCCCATTTTGGGCATATGTTATGGCTGGCAATTGAGTGCTCAGTTACTAGGGGGAAAAGTCATTAAGGGGAATAAAGAGTACGGGCCAACCAAAGTCCAAAGATTGGAGAAAAGTCCTTTATTTGAAAATATTAAAGCTAAAGAACTAGAAGTCTGGATGAGTCATGGTGATGAGGTAATCAGTTTACCAGTTGGTTTTGATTATCATGTCTCCACCCCCAAAGTCAAAGCTGCTGGGGTCGGAGACTTTGAAAAGAAAATTTATGGAGTTCAATTTCATCCTGAGGTTGAACACACGCAAGAAGGAAAAAGAATTTTACAAAATTTTGTACAGCTTATCTGTGGCGAAAAAATTGTCAAGCGAGTTTTAGATGTTAATCAAGTTGTGGCTCAGGTCAAAAAAATTGTTAACCAAAAAGGCCAAGATGCTCGCGTCATTGCTGCGGTTTCCGGCGGGGTAGACTCAACGGTTGCTTGCGCAATTGTGGCAAAGGCAATTGGCGATCGATTTGTACCAATATATTGTGATAACGGTTTAATGAGAATAGGGACGAAAGAAAGTGTGAAACACATTTTTAATGATTTACTGTCGGTTAAACCAGTTATTCTAGATTGCCAAACAGATTTTTTAGCGGCCTTGAAAGGTATTACCTCTCCGGAAGAAAAAAGAATAAAAATTGGCAATCTTTATATTCAACTTTTTGAAAAAGAAGCACTCAAACATCAAAACATTCACTTTTTAGTTCAGGGGACAATTTATTCTGATGTGATAGAAAGCCAGGGTACTAAAAACGCTAGCAAAATCAAAAGTCATCATAATGTTGGCGGCTTACCCAAAAAAATGAAGTTTGATCTACTAGAGCCAGTCAGAAACTTTTACAAAGATGAAGTGAGAGAATTAGGCCGGCAATTAGGTTTACCAGAGCCAGTATTAATGCAACAACCATTTCCTGGTCCTGGACAAGCAATCCGGATTTTAGGTGAGGTAACAGAAATTAGGTTGGCCAAACAGCAACAGGCTGATCAGATCGTTTTACAAGTGTTAAAAGAAACTGGTTGGTATGACAAAGTCTTTCAAAGTTTTCCGATCATGACGAATGCCAAAAGTACCGCTGTAAAAGGTGATGGTCGCGTCTATGGAGAACTAGTGGGACTACGTGTTTATGATAGTAGTGACATTATGACTGCCGGATGGACCCATCTTCCCTATGAAGTATTGCAAAAAATTTCTAGTCGAATCGTTAATGAAGTTCCTGATGTTTCCCGAGTCGTTTATGATATTACTACCAAACCACCAGCGACGATGGAATGGGAATAACTTTGATTTAGCATCCTATAATTTTAGTAATTGACAAGGAAAGATAATTATAGTTTAATTAACGGAATTAGAAATAAAGCGAGGGCACCAATTGCTTTCGCTCCAAAGACACGAACCGTTCTAGTTTGTCACTAGAAAGAGGAAAACCAAGCGAGCAGAAAGTAGCAGGTGTCTTTTTTTATATTTAAAACCTGTTAGCTTCTGTTTTCAACAGAGTTATGAGCACAGCTAAAACTGAAAAATTAATTCAGAATCAAGAATTGGTTACTTTAGGTACAGGTAAACAATTAACTTTTGATGTCTTGAGAATTTTGTACGGACTGAATCTAAACTTACAAGATCCCGAGAGTGCCGACCAAGAAAAAAACATTCCCGCTGAAACTGAGCCTGAAGGCGATAGTTTTAAAGCAGTGCTATTTAAGCTACTTAGACTCCAATTACTGATTGATAACTTAAAATTAGGTTTAGTTGCTGATATAACATATGAAGTTAATGGCAAAAGTTATTCAAGATGGATAAGAAACAAACAAGATCAAGAAAACTTTGATGATCATAAAAGAAGAGAAGCTCTGCAAGTTGCTTTGCTAGAATATGGTGACGTGGCTTTTGAACCAATTTGGACAGTAGTGTTTGGAGGTGCTAATGATTCAATTTTTAGATTGGGATCACTCAGATTTAAAGCAAAAGTTAATCCCATTTCTTTGCCTGAGATAGAAACAAGATTAAATCCTTACAGTAATGCTGGCATTGACATGTTGGAACACTTGAGAGATAACCAAATTCCCATTTATCTGGTTGATGATGATGGTCAAGAATATTTGGTGGATATTGATTTGGTGATCCAATTAGTAGTCTACAAGGCACCAACTTTACCAATCATTGAGAAGATCCTGTTTGCGGATGCGCAGGTTGGTCAGGAGCTCTTTGCGCCGGTAATCTTAGGGTTGGCTGACCTTCAAGATCCTAATATTTAATAAAACTTGATATATAAGTATATAATACAACCATGTCAGAGAAGAAACAAATACATTTAGGTTACGATGAAATGACTAAGGGTCAGTTGTTACTTGAGCTAGATCACCAGCAGTTAGCCAGTTTTGATGACCAAGAACCAGTCATTAACTTGATTGATGTCTTAAGCCGATTGATGAAAGATCAGGGGATCTCCGAGTTAATTATTCATACCGGTGAACAAGCCAGTGGTGTAGTTGAAGACATATATTTAGCTTTAAGATCTGGAGCTTTGGCAATTAGAAAAACTTATCAGTTACAACGAGAATTAACTTATCCTCGAGAAGTAGAATCGTGGTCAGCTTTACCACAGGAGGGATTACTGGAAACTTTTATGATTTTGGCTAAAGCGGTGGCTAGAAGTTCGCAAAGTGGAGCTTTGTCTTTAGAATTAAGTTATTTATTTAGTCCGCCAAATCTAGAGTTTAACTAGTAATATTTGCGATTGACATATCAACCTGCTAACCGGATACTCATTAATATGATTAAATCTTCATTAAACTTCCAACTCCAATTTTCAACTCTTTAGTATTCTTTTTTCCTTTTTTTTGTTATCTTGGTGATAACTCTAGTTAATTTAGCAAATATTTAATAGTTTTGTTTTTACATACTCAAAACTAGATAGAAAACCTTTATGCAACAAGATCTAATTTTCAACCTAATTAAGCAAGAAGAAAAAAGACAAAAAGAAAAAATTGGTTTAATTCCTTCAGAAAATACCGTCTCACCAGCTGTATCAGCAGCTCTTTCATCAGTACTTTCCAATAAATATTCTGAAGGATATCCACTCAGACGATATTATGAAGGTAATCAGATTATCGACCAAATTGAACTTGAGGCTCAGACACGAGTTAAAAAACTTTTTGGTGTCCCTTATGTTAACGTTCAACCATATTCAGGCTCGCCGGCTAATACCGCCATCCAGTTTGCTTTAATGCAACCGGGAGATGTTTTGATGGGTCAAGCTTTGTCAGCTGGAGGACATTTAACTCATGGTCATCCCAAGGTCACCTTGTCAGGTAAATTTTTCCATTCTGTTCAATATGGAGTTGGTGAGGATGGTCGGATTGATTATGATCAAGTAGAAAGGCAAGCTTTAGAACATCGTCCGAAAGTAATTTATTGTGGGACCACGGCCTATCCTTTCATTCTTGATTTTGCTAAGTTTAGACAAATTGCTGATCAGGTTGGAGCCTGGTTAGTGGCCGACATTTCCCATATCACTGGTCTGGTGATTTCTGGTGAGCATCCATCACCAGTTGAGTATGTTGACGTAGTCATGACCACCACTCACAAGACTTTTCGGGGTCCAAGAGGAGCGATGATCCTAGTGACTCAAAAAGGATTAGATCGTGACCCTAAGCTAGGACAAATGATTGATAGCGCCATTATTCCCGGTGTTCAGGGGGGACCTCATAATGCTACTACTGCCGCTATTGCCATTGCCGCTAAGGAAGCTCAAAAAAATGAGTTTAAAAAATATGGCCAACAAATCAGAAAAAATGCTTTAGCTTTAGCTGATAGCCTCAAATCAAATGGGGTGAAATTGGTGGGTGATGGTACCCAAACACATTTAATTTTAGTCGATTTATCTCAGCTTGGTTTTGGTTTAGGTAAACAAGTGGCTATAGCTTTGGATGTGGCTGGGATTTATGCCAATGCCAATACTGTACCAGGTGAAAAATCTAGCCCTTTTTATCCATCCGGACTAAGACTGGGAACACCTTTAGTTACCAGTAGAGGCATGAAAGAACAAGAAATGAAGTTAATTGGGCAATGGATTGCTCAAGTTATTGATCATGTCAAGGAGTATGAATTACCAAAAGATAAACTCAAGCAAAAGCAGTTTGTGGATAAATTTAGTCGGGAAATCCAAAAAGATGAAAAGCTACTTGCTATCTTTGCCCAAGTTAAAAAATTAACAAAGGATTTCCTTTTATTTAGTTGGGAATAAAAAAAATGTCTGGGGACAAAAATGAGCGACCGATCTTTAGCAAATTGGAAAATGATTTAGCCGATGATCTTTTGTTTGCAATATATCAGACATTTACTGATGAACAATTATTAACTTTACTAAACATACTTAGAAGAAAAGAGGAGTTAGCTCAGATTCAAACCTTAGCCGTTATTTTGATTCGTCAGATACTATCTTGGGAAGAGTTGAATCAACTAGAACAACAACTGTTGACTAATTTTTTGATACAAAAACCGGATCGATGGGATGAGATTTAGTTGGAGTTGAACCCATGGATGAAAAATAACCCTCGGGCTTGTTGGATGTTAATGATTTTGTTTTTCTTAAAAAAGCTAACGGTAAAGCCTAAGTCTTGAAGATGTTTTTGAATTTTGGCGGTAGTCGAGAAGTCTTGACCATGACACTCAATGATCATTTGTTTAATCTGTTGCAGTTTCTCATTTGTCGCTAGAATAATGTCTGTTTCCGCTCCTTCAACGTCCATTTTTAAAAAGTCAATTTTTTGGTCTAAGAATTGTGAAAGTGGCACGGCCTCAACTTCAAAGCTTTCAGTTTTTTGTTCCCCTGTCCAAGCCCCCTGATGAATACTAGTTGAGCTTAACCATGATAAATCTGGATCTTGGTGCAAACTGAGGTGGGTTTTTTTACTGGCGATAGCGAGATTGAAAGTTTTGATATCAACTAAATCATTTTCCCAAATATTTTGTTCTAATAGCTTAAAACTAATTGGATTGGGTTCGATCGCTATAATTTGAGCAAAAGGGTAAAGGTGTTTAAAGTAAAGGGTGGACAGACCAATATGAGCTCCCACATCGATAATTATGGGTTGGGGATTATCAGTCTCAAAAAAATAGATGGCTTCATTAAAAATTTCATTTTTAAGTTGATGAAATTCTGATTGATCAGAATAGTTGACAGTAAATTTATGAAGTTTAGTTTGTGGCATGTTAGCTGTGAGTTATTTTTTTTATTCTTAGAATATTCTCTTTATCTGGTCCATCACCATTGATTCCTGGTACTTCAGTAATTAAGGGTAAATCAATTACCTGTGAGTAATTGAGGAAGTATTTTAAATCTTCTTGAGGGATAAGCCCATCACCAATATTAGCGTGTCGGTCTCTACCAGAAGCAGCGTCATCTCGACTGTCATTGACATGAATACACTTAAGGGCAGGCCATAAATTAAGCTGGGTAATTTGTTCAATGACATTGTTTTCTTGTTGGCCTAACTGATATCCGGCTGCATAAGCGTGGCAGGTATCAAAACACCAACCTAATCGATTGTTGTTAACAAATTCAGGTAGCTGATCAAGAGTCCATTTAATATCAGTTAAATTACCGTGAAGTTTACCTTTTTGCCCGGCGGCATTTTCAATCAGTAGGGTAGAGTTGTTTGGGGTGTTTTCTAAAATTAGCTTGATCTGCTCAATGACCTGGTGTTGGACACTTAACCAACCTCGGCCTTGATGGCTACCGGCATGGATGATCACTCCTGAGCCGTGAATTAAGGCATCAAATTTCAATTCATAAATTAATGATTCACTGGATTTTTTAACTAATTCTAATTTATCGCTAGCTAGATTTACTAAATATAAAGCATGAGTAAAAATGGGGTCAACACGATATTTTTTTCTTGCTTCAGTTAATTTGGATAAATCAAATTGACCTAAGTTTTTTTTCTGCCAAATTCTGGGACTGCCAGAAAAAAGCTGCAGACAATTAGCACCAATTTCAGCTGCCCTGATCACTGCTTGATCCAAACCACCACTTGCTGAAACATGAGCTCCGATTTTTCGCATAGTTTTTTTATCAACCCAAATCCTGAAAGTAAGGAAATTGTTGGTAAATTTTATAAGTTTTATTCTAGTCTTAGTTTACACTAATATTTAGTGATCGATAGATTTTGCTCAACTAGCAGATTAGATCCAGATAATTTGTTATACAATACAGTCATGATTATTTTTGATGGATACCAAACTGCCAGCCAAATTGAAGCTGAACTAAAAAGCAAAGTTCAAAATTTAGTAAAGCAAGGGAAAAAGTTGAAAATTGCTTCCATCCTTTTTCAAGAAGATCAAGGCAGCAAACTTTACACTCAGCTTAAAAAAGATGCTGCTAGTAGAGTAGGGATTAATTATCAAGTAAGTAACTTTGCTATGGCTGCTGATTTAGATTTAGTAATGCAGCAAATCCAAAAAGAAAATGAAGATCCAACTGTGACTGGGATTATTATCCAGAAACCATGGACTAGTTCCTGGGTCCAAATTACGGGTAGAGACAGATCTGAGTTTGAAAATTGGTGGCAACTACTTACTGACCAAATTGATCAAAAAAAAGATGTTGATGGCTTAAAAAGTACCACTTTAGCTAGTATCAAAGATAATTCTTGGCAACAAAAGGGCTATGTTTTGCCAGCTACCGCGGCCGCAGTGGTGACTATTTTAAATAAAAATCAAATTGATTTGACTAATAAAAAGGTCATCTTGGTAGGGAAATCAAACTTACTGGGTGTGCCACTTTTTTATTATTTGAAAAATCAGCAAATTGATACCCAGTTACTGGGTAGTGTGGACTTAAAAAAAAGATTGGATTCAGGATTAGCTTTAAAAGATGCTGATTTATTAATTAGTAGTACTGGACAGAATAATTTAATTACTGGAGATATGTTAAAACCAGGTGTGGTGGCAGTTGATGTGGGTGAACCTAAAGGGGACTTTGATTTTCCAACAGTATCTCAGGTAGCTTCTTTTATTACTCCAGTTCCTGGTGGGGTAGGTCCCATGACCGTAGTCAGTTTACTGGAAAATGCTATCAGTTTAACTAATAATTAAACCAGTAATGGTATCTGTTTTTCGGTAATGGGTCAATTTGAAATTGGTAGCCGAATTTATCAGAAAAGATGATATTTACTAAGTTAATACAATTCTCTAAAGTAATAGTAATAATAAAAATGTATTTTTGATATAGTTTGTTATAATTAGGAATATAATATGTTAGATATACTACAAGACTTTCCTAGTTTTATTAAATATGATGTTTTGGGATTTCCGTTAGATATTCCCTCTAACCTTTCTCCTGACATCTTTCATCAAGAGATTAAGATTGTGAAACTTAGTGATGGTGGATATATTGCTGAATCGAAAAAATACCCTAATCTTTATGCGAGTGGCGATGATTTTGAAGAACTAAGGGAAGCTTTTTATGATACATTACTAACTTATTTTGATGTACCAAGATATTTTGCTAAGAGAAGATTAGACGATTTTAAAATTACCTTGGATGATGGAAAAGTATTGATGGCGAAAACAGAAATAAAGGACAATCTTGCACCCGCCTAGATAAGATAAACTATGGGTAGTTATCCTCCACAAAACCAAAAACAATGGTGCAAGATCCTTAAAAAACTTGGTTTTATTGAGAACAACAGAGTTGGGATAGGGGGGCATGCAAAAAAGTTTTACCATCCTGAGAGACATTCTTCTGACTTTCGAGTTCAGCCGGATTTCATTATTGTTCAGAATAAAATGTATAAACAAATGTCTCAAAAAATAATAAAAGAGTTATCTTATTTTGATTTTACACCAAAAGAAATTAAAGAATCCAGTTAGAGTTCCACAATTTTTTTAATACTCCATTTATGATCTGCTATATCAGCAGCCAGCGCTTAAGTTATGTCTATAGATTTATGAGGTTTTTGCTTGATGTTAATATCATTATTTCTTGTGATATAATAACGTTCTTATTAATTAATATATATAACAGCTAACGAGTAGCATGTCCTGATTTTCTCTCGTTACTGTTTCTCCCCCCAGGGGGGAGAATAAAAGGACAATATGATTGATTTTTCAGATCTGATGGATAAATCTCCAGAATTTGATTTAACCGCTTTACTAGAAGCTGGTTGTCACTTTGGTCACCAAAGTAAAAGATGGCATCCCAAAATGGGAGAGTGGATTTACATGGAAAAAAATGGGGTCCATATCTTTGACTTAGTTAAAACTGCTACCCAAATGAAACTAGCTTACAACTATGCCTACAAACTTGGCAAAGAAAATAAAGTTTTAGTCTTTGTAGCCACCAAGAAACAAGCTAAAGAAGTAGTCAGACAAGAAGCCGAAAGAGTCGGAGCAATGTATGTCACTTCTAGATGGCTGGGTGGGATTTTAACTAACTGGGAACAAGTCAAGAAATCTATCAAACGAATGTTAGATTTACAAGAAGGTCTTAAAACCGGTAAATTTTCCAAATATACTAAATACGAACAGTTACAAATGGAGAAAGAAGCCAACCGATTGGAAAGATTTTTTGGTGGTATTAAATCCCTCAAAGATATGCCAGATGCCTTATTCATTGTTGATCCCAATCGAGAAAAAGTAGCTGTTAAAGAAGCTAACTTAGTCAATTTACCAATGATGGCCTTAGTTGATAGTAACTGTGACCCTAGAAGAGTGGATTTAGTTATTCCTGCTAACGATGATGCTCTAAAGAGTATCAGTACCGTCGTTAAAGCGGTCGCTGATGGCTATGAAGCTGGTAAAAAAGATCGTTAAATTTTACACATCTATTAATTAATCAAGGATACTTAATGCCAAATTACACTGCAACTGACATTAAAAATTTACGAGAAGAAACCGGTGCCGGTATGCTAGATTGCAAGAAAGCTCTAGATGAAAGCAACGGTGATATGGCAAAAGCTAAAGAATGGGTTAAAGCCAGAGGATTAGCTAAAGCTGAAAAAACTGCTGACCGTGAAACCAAAGAAGGATATATTGCTTCTTATGTCCACATGACTGGTAAAGTCGCTGCTATCGTTGAGATTCTTTGCGAGACTGATTTTGTCGCTCGCAATGAAGAATTCCAAAAGATGGCTAAAGATGTGGCTATGCAAGTTGCTTCCATGAATCCTAAGGATGTGGAAGAATTGCTGTCACAAGAATTTATCAAAGATCCTAGTATGAAGGTGGAAGGATTAGTTAAATCTTTAAGTGGCAAGATTGGTGAAAAATTTGTAGTCAATAGATTTTCCAGATTTGAAGTGGGAGAATAATTAGTTTTTTAAATAGTAAAGATAAAAAAGGCTCTCAGCAATGAGGGCTTTTTTAGTTAAAGTAAGCGATTTTAAGTATTAGAACATTATTAATTGAGTTGGTTGTGCTTTCATCTGGATTGTATTATTTTTAACCAAAATATTACTGGTTAGATATTGATTTGTTTCGATAAAGATGAGTAAATGAAAAAATAATAAATATTTTAAATGTATGCTAGCAGATTACCCACCACGGCCACATCCAAAAAAAATAGAACTTCCAGAAACAAAATTTAAAAAACCTTACGCTGAAAGAGTTGCTGAAGGGAATACTAGATTTTTAAATGCCTTTACTAGTGAACAGGCAATGTTAAAAAGCATTGAGTCTCGAGAGAAATTTGTAGAACAATTTGCAGCCACAGTGATTGAAATTAATCGGCAAATGGAGGTTTTTGATTTGGATAACCTTAATCCATCACAGCTGGCTAAGGTAACGATGTTGCCAGAATTGTTTGAATTAATAATTAGTAAAATTGAAGAATTTGGTAATAAAGAAGATCAAGCGGTGCAATTGGCCGAACAAGATATGAAGTTGTGGTTAGAATCTTTGGTTGGTCTTGCCGCTAGATATCAAGATAAATTAGACAATGAAAGTAGAGCTCAGTTGCAGGCTGCTATTGATGTTTTGCAATCTTACTTGAAGGTCGAAACTAGAACTACTGTTCAGAAACATCGTAGAATTTCTGAAAATGTGACCGATGCAAAGACTACCGATCAAGGTGTGGTTGAAGCTGAGCAACTAATGGATGACCATCCTGAATTAATAGCGATTTTCCCTAATATTGAAGCTTTAATAAATAACATCAAAGATATGACGGGTAGAAATGAATTAAAAAGTTATTTAATTCAACAGTTAGATCGGGCTTTAATTGAGGCTAAAACATATTTAAAAACTCAAAGTCCAGATAAAAAAGGCCTAATACCTGGAACTAAAAGCGGATTACTAGGCAGAGTAAAAAATTAGTAACTAATTAAAAAAATAACTGAAAGGAAAATATGATGGATAATATTAGACCAAATCCAGAGGTTAAAGTCAATCCCAATGGAAAAAAGAAAGATGATGTGCCAGATTGGCTTCAAGATCCAATAAATGGAGAGCAGTCAAATGATCAGCCTGTAGATCCCAATGCACCTCCAAAATGGCTACAAGAAGAAGTGGATCCAACTGAAGGCATGCCTAAGTGGTTAACGGCAGACTCAGACGTCGAAACGAATGAATCAAAGTTGGGTGTAAGTGGTAAACCAGAATGGATGGAGACTGAAGCGGATAGAATGCCTCCTTTAGACAGAAATAAATTGGATCAAATGGTTGAAGAGTCTAGAACAGCGGCGCGTAGAAGTAGAATGGAGGCACCCCCATTTCAGCTTCCAGTTGAGCAGCCAGCTGAACAAGATCAAGTGACTGAAGAAGAACCTAAGAAAGATTTTTATGAAATTATGGGTGAATATTTAGACTTAGCTGATAGTGGTGACTCTGTAGCTGCAGAAAATATGTGGGCAAAAATAATGCAAGAGTATGTTGCTAAAATGTCGGAAAAGGAAGCAAAAAGAGCATATATGGACTTAGCATTAGAACCAAATCATAAGTCAGATGCTCTTGATCTATGGCATTATTACCAAAATTTGCCTAAGTAATAATTTGGCTACTTGTTTATGGTAACTAGATTTTGTTAGGATTCAAACTATCTATGGCCAAGTTACCTAAAGCAATTACAAAATTAGTAGAAGAATTTGAAAAATTACCAGGCATTGGGCCAAAGTCGGCTCAACGCCTGGTTTTTTATCTTTTACGAGTTCCGGAAAGTAAAGTTCAAGACTTTGCTAATCGATTAGTGGATCTGAAAAAAAATACGGTACTTTGTCATTTGTGTCACCATGTCTCGGAAACAGATCCTTGTAGCATCTGTGATGACCTAAATCGAGATCCTAAAAAGATTTTAGTGGTAGAGGAGCCTTTAGATTTAATTGCTGTGGAATCTAGTGATAAATATGATGGTTTCTACCATGTTCTTCATGGAGTGATTTCTCCTCTTAACAATATTGGTCCAGATCAAATTTACCTTTACAGTCTACTTGATAGATTATCTGGAGTCGAAGAATTAATTTTGGCTACCAATCCCACTATGGAAGGTGAAGCGACAGCTTTATACATTACTCAGTTAATTAAGGAATCTGGTAAGTTTAATGATTTAAAAATTACCAGAATTGGTCATGGTTTGCCTATTGGTGCTGATATCGAGTATGCAGATGGGGTGACCATAGCTCGGGCTTTAGAAGGTCGTCGAGGAATGTAGCTGGATAATACTGCTTTTGATCAACCCTTTTGCCATTTTTCTCAAGTCTTTTTTTGGTTTAGTTTTATATCTTTAGATATATTTTGTCACCTTGCACTTGAGTGGCATATTTGCTAAATTATAGTTAATCATGACCACCAAGAAGTGGAACATTCACCGCTTAATTCCAATTTTTTTTTGGAAGGGCGGTTTTTTAAACCTCTTGGTTGAAGGTACCTCAAGTGTAAAGTAAAACTTAAAACAATGATGCTAGCAATCAGGTTTTAAGCTAAAAATCAGATCTTTATGATTTGATCTCTATCTATTATTTAGTAGATAAAGAAAGGCGGAGTAGATGAGAATTATCATCCAATCCAAGACATTAGAGGTGACAAAAGCTTTGCAGCGATTTATTGAGCTTCAAGCTGAGAAACTGATTAAAACTGGTAGAAAAATTGAGAAGGTGACCGTTATTCTTGAATCTGTAGCCAGAAAAAAGAATGACTCAAAGTTTGCTAAAGTGAAATTTCATATTTCCGTACCAGGCAAAAATATCACCGTTCATCGCTATGCTCGTGATATGTATGCAGCCATTACTGATACTGCAGACAGAGCCATGCGCTACTTGAGAAAAGCCAAAGAAAAGAAATTACAAAAAATGCGAAATCGACCTAAGATAGAGTGGCAAATTTCCAGCCCCATAGAGAAGGAAAGAGCGCCGAATGTTTTAGCTCGCAGCACCTAGTATTAATTAAAGCAATCCCCCGGATAAATCAAGTTAGATTAGCCGGGGGATTTTTGATAGCCCAATTGACACATAATCAATTATCAAGGTATGTTTAATCTGTATGACAGACGATCAACAAAATACCTCAGCTACTCCTCAACCAACATCAACACCAGCAGGGGATGATAAAAACCCACTTGATGTCTTAGAGGATATTCTCAAAGAAGCAAAAGCTAAGGGCGCTGCTAAAAATACCGGTCCAACTCCAGAAGAAATTGCGGCTCAAGAAGAAGCTGAAGCACTCAAACAAGCTCAACAGATGCAAGCTGAACATAGAGTTCAGGATCAGCAAGAGATTTTGGTCCAAATTAGTGAATTAGATACCATTAAAGACACTCCAGAATATCAAGCCAAAGTGCAACAAGAACAAGCTGCTAAAGATGAAAAAGCTGAAGAACAGCAATCTCAAGATGGTTTCCAAATTTATCAAGTCGGTCATAAAAAAATTTAGTTAAACTATGCCTGCCTCCAAACCAATGACCCCTAGACCCTCTGGCGGATTTAACCAGGGATTTGGTGATTTTGGTGAACATCTGGACGAGACTGCAGTTCAACAAGCAATGCAGCAGAAGGCAGCCTCTCAACAAGCAACCAATCCCCAAACCGCCCAAGTTTCTGGGCAAAATAGTACCGCCCCGACTAAACCAAGAGAAATTGGTACAATTAAAGAAGAGTTAGTGACTAGACCCGCTCATGATATTTTGAAAGGTTTAGTTTCACTGTTTGATATTAAATCAATCTTGGGTCTTAACCCTCAAACTGATACCCCAGAAGAACAAGCTAAGAAAAAACAACTTCATCAAAGATTTAATCAACTGACTCAAGAGCAGCAACAGGTCGCCCAAGAAAACTATAAAAGAGAAATGGAAAGAAAAAGGAGAATTGAGGAAGAAAAACAAGCTCAAAGACAACGAGAAGAGCAGGCCAAAGCCCAGAGTATTGCTCCTCCCAGTAGTCCTTCCAAAGGTCCAGCTGGTGCTAAAAAGCCAGCTGCTGTTGATAAATTAGAGCAAGATCGAAAAACGTTGAGCGGACCACAAAGCGTTGGCTAGAACTTGGCTTGATCTTTAGTAATTTCTTGTTAGACTACAAGTTAGTGACAATCATAAAAATTTCTACTATCTGTTGTTGCCAAACTCAAAGTTAACCTTGGGTAGTCAGATAGTTGTGTAGGGCCACCCAAAAAGGGGTGGTTTTTTTGTAACTGGTCTTAGTTTACTAAATATGTTAAGAGAATAATTCTCTGTAAAGGAAAGCAAATATGGCAAAAGAAAAAATAGTAATTCAAAAACAATGGCAAGAAAAAGGAGTTGGCCTAGTTTTGGCCCATCCAGATGATGAAGGCTTATTTTGGTCATTGGTGGAGCATCTTTGTTGAAGCTAAAGTTCCAGTAACGGTAATACTAATGACTTGGGGAGAATTGGGGACGGGTAATTTGACTAATTCACAACCAGAATTTGTCAAATCTGTCAGAAAACAAGAATTTGAGCAGGCGATGCTTAAATTAGGTTTTTTTTATCACAGTTTAGGTTTTGCCGATTTGGGTTTAAGTTTTGTTAACTTAGAAGTTATTTCCACCAATATTTTGGAAGTAATCAGATTGCAAAATTTGGCAGCGGTTTTTAGCTTTGCTCCAGACGAGTATAGCTGGGGTTTTGATCATCCCGATCACACTGTTTCTGGTCAGGCTACTCGGGTGGCTGCTGCAAGTGCCGATGTTGCTAACTTCCATCCAGAAATTGAGGTCGTAAGTGAGCGGCCAGAATTATATTGGCGAGTGACAGATAAAAAACGAGCCACTCATGCTTTAGGATTGTCCAAAAAGTCTCGGCAAAGAAGAGATAGATACTTAGAAGCGAACTATCCATCTCAGTTTACAAAAGATAGTCAACAAAATTGGAGCGGAATTTTTGATAGAATTAACCAAACCAAGAAAAGAAAAAGTAAGCAAAAAGAATACTATTTAAGAATTAGATAACAGTAATTAATCACTAACTAACTATTTTTATCAACATATGAAACTATATAACACCTTAAGTCGAAGTATTGAAGATTTTAAGCCAATTAATCCACCTTTGGTCGGGCTATATGCTTGTGGATTTACGGTTTATGACTATACCCATTTAGGTCATTTTCGTAAATACACCATGGATGATATTTTAATTAGAACCCTTAAGCAACAAGGATTTGAAGTGAAATTTGTCCAAAATATTACTGATGTGGGGCATTTAGCTTCAGATGAAGATACTGGGGAAGACAAACTGGAAAAAGGAGCCAAAAAATATGGTCAATCTGTCTGGGATATCGCCCATAAATTTGAAGATTATTTTTTCTATAGTATGGATTTAATGGGTAATTTAAGACCATCAATTAGTTGCAGAGCTACTGAGCATATCACTGAACAACTTCAGATGGTCTTAGAGCTAGAGAAAAAAGGTTTTACTTATGTGATTGCGGGTGATGGGGTATATTTTGATACTGCCAAGTTAACTGATTACGGCAAACTTGCTCACTTAGATCTTACTAAGCAAAAGGAAGGGGCGAGAGTAGAAAAAGTTAAGGGCAAAAGAAATCCTAGTGATTTCGCTTTATGGAAGTTTGAACGTCCGGGAGAAAACCGAGCTATGGTGTGGAGTAGTCCCTGGCACCCCAGAAGTTTTCCCGGTTGGCATATCGAATGTAGCGCCATGAGTATGAAGTACTTAGGTGAACAGTTTGATATCCACACTGGGGGAATTGATCACATTCCGGTACATCACACCAATGAAATTGCTCAGGCTGAAGCAACAACCGGCAAAAAACCCTTTGTGAAATACTGGGTGCACCATAACTTTTTACGAGTCGATGGTGAAAAAATGAGTAAATCTTTAGGCAACTTCTTTACTATTGATGACATCATTAAAAGAGGCTTCGAACCACCAGCACTACGGTTACTATTCTTAACTACGCATTATCGCAATCAGTTAAATTTTACTTGGAATAATTTGGCTGGAGCCCAAAAGGCATGGGACAGGTTGAAGCATGAAGTTCTTCGTCTTTCTCAGTTAGATTATGGTAAAAATGACATTGACTTGGGTCGAACTGGAGAAAAGTATTGGACAGAATTTACAGAGGCGATGGCTAATGATTTAGATACACCTCAAGCTATTGCCCTGATGTGGCAGATGTTAGCTAACCAAAATGTCAAAGAAGAACAGCAGTGGGTTTTACTTCAAAAATTTGATCAATATTTTGGTTTGGGGTTGGCAAAGATTGACAGTCTAAAACTTCAAACAAGTGAAGATTTGAAAATTCCAGATCAAATCAAAGAAATTTTAGATCAAAGAAAACAAGCCAGAGTGGATAAAGATTGGCAGCGGTCAGACCAGTTAAGAGATCAGCTAGGGGAATTAGGTTATCAGGTTGAAGATCAAAATGATGGTCAACAAAAAATAAATATTAAAAAATAATTTTGTTTATAGAATTGACTGGCAAAGAAAAGAGAAATAGTCATCTTTAGTGACAATTAAATGATCAACAATTTTTATTCCCAGTATTTGTCCTACTTTTTTAACTTTTTTGGTAAAGATTAAATCCTTTTTACTGGGGTAACACTGCCCAGATGGGTGGTTGTGGGCTAAAACAAGGCCATAACAATCATAAATTAAAGCCGGATGAAAAATATCTTTAATATCAATGATTCCGGTGGGAATCTTGATACTTTGTTTGTGAATTAATTTATTATCCTGATTAAGATAGATAACCATAAAAAATTCATCTAACTGATTTTGTATCTCTCTGGTTTGGTTTAAAAAATACTGCGTCTGGGATATATTGGGGGGAGTAAGACTGTTATTTTTAATCATAATTTCTTAGTTTAAATTACAAAAATGACAGCAAGATTACATTTACAATGACTAAAGAAGTTACCCCCAAGGAGAGAAATACTCAACTAGGTAAATCAGCGGCGGAAAGACTACTCAGATGGGCATTTATTCAATTAGCGATGAAGGCAACTGGAATTAATTTAAGTACTTCAGGTGATATTCCTGAAGGTCAATTTATTTCGGGATTGGCACCGCATACTTCTCAAGTTGATAACTTGATATATTTTAAGGCTTTACAGCAAAGGGGGATTACAGTTGATCAGGTGGCTATGTTGGCCAAGCAGGTATATTGGCAGGGGTGGCGTCAGCCGATTGCAGATATGATGTTAGGGAAGACCTATCTGGTTAATATGGGTGAGGCGATGAGTATTCGTCAAGTAATTAGTGACTTAAGAGCTAACCCAGATTTAATCCTCGGTCTTTATGTCCAGTCAGGCAGAGATCCTAGTATGAGTAAGCCAGTGGAAAGTGGTTTTTCTTATCTCTCAGCCGTGAGTGGTATTCCCATTGTCCCGGTGGCACTACTAGGGGTGGATCAAATTATGCCTCCTGGTGAGTTTTGGTCATCACTTGAAGCCGGAATCATGAGAACCTTAACTTTGAATCCACAAGAAGTACAGCTTCATTGGCTTGAGCCAATTAATCCTCATGATTTTAGTGGCAAAACTAAGGACAAAATGCCGCTGATCGAAATGGAATTTATTAAGCAAATGAATAAATTTTATTTAGACAAAGGTCTAGAAGTCCCCAAATTTTTAAAAAACTAATGATTTATCACTTTAACTTTGATTGGTCTAAGATTATACTTTTTTTAGTCTCTATTTTAATCAATCAACCTAATAAAGGCTAAAGCATATGAAAAAGATAATTCCTTTGATTCTCCTGTTAATACTGGGATTTTGGGCTCCTTCAGCTCAAGCTGTTCAAGAAAAACTAGGGCTTGTTTTGGGAGTTGAGCAGGAAATGGTGGCTAAAAAAGGTATCATTAATAATCCCAATTTTCGCTTTGGAGAAACAGTTGTGATTAGTGATGATTTAACTGGTGATGTCTATGCCGCCGGTGGGGAAGTTAGAATTGATGGCTCTGTTGATGGGGATTTGCTTGTTGCTGGAGGACAAGTGATTATTAATGGCAATGTGACTCAAGATTTAAGAGTACTGGGTGGCTCAGTGATTATTAATGGTCAGGTGGAGAAAAACGTTTCCATCTTAGCTGGACAGGTTAATTTTGGTCCCAATAGTTTAGTTAAGGGTAGCTTAGTTGGGGGAACTGGCAATGCTGATTTAGGTGGCTCAATTTTAGGAGGAACTTGGTTGGGGACTGGTGAAGCAGTACTGAGTAGCGATCATGGTGACCAAGTCAATCTTTGGGCCGGAACCGTTAAATTACTACCCCAAGCTAAAATCGATGGAGATCTAAATTTACAGTTGAGCCAAGAGGGTTCTTTTGATGATCAAAGTGGCGTCGTAACTGGTAATAAAAATGTTAAAGTGGCCACTACGGCCCAGGAAAGAGAGAGAATTGAACGTCAAACCAAACAAGCGATGCAATCCTTTGGATTGGCTAAAGAATTTATTGGCCTGCTAATGGCCGGCTTGACTGGTTTAGTAATTATTTATTTATTTCCTAAATTTTCAACCAAGCTTACAACTTTAATTACTAAAGATTTGTGGGCCATGCTGGGCTGGGGAGTCATATCTCTATTTATCTTACCGGTAATTAGTTTGCTGTTGTTAATAACCATCGTTGGGATGCCATTGGCCAGTATTTTGTTCTTACTTTACCTATTAGCCCTAGTCATTGGTAAATATTTTGCCGCTCTGGCTTTGGGTCAGTATCTATTTACTAAATATCACTGGAGTATTGCCGATAGTCAGCAGAAACAATTTTTGACTGGTTTGGTTTTGATATCCTTAATAGGCTTGATCCCATTACTGGGAGCCATTGTTAAATTTGTTGCCTTGGTAATTGGATTGGGTAGTTTAACTGTCTGGTTAAAAGCAGAAATTAATGCAAGACATGCCAAATAAAATTAAAAAATTATTACGACCTAAAAAGGGTAGATTAGTAGCTGGAGTAGCTATTGGTTTGGCTAATTATTTTAGTGTTGACGTCACTCTAGTTAGGTTAATTTGGGTGTTATTAATGATTCCTGGTGGATTGCCAGGGTTGATCCCATATTTACTTTGCTGGTTAATTATTCCCGGTCAAGAATAAATAAAAATGTTAATAAAAATACAACAGCCGTGAGATCACGGCTGTTTTTTGTATTGAACAAAGGTTACCATCGGTGTCCGCATTTTGGACACAGATGATCTGTGCCTCTGTCCTGATGGGCTCTGAGCATACATACCTTCCCGCATTTAGGACATGGGTGTTGGCATTTCTCCAGCACTGCTGGATATGCCCGGGCTTTTTGTCTATCTTTATGCAAAGCCATCATTTCCATCCTTAACTAAAGTTTCGATAAAAGTATTTTATCAAAGATAAAGAATAATGAAACTAAAAAGCTTGGGACAAAACAGCCCAAGCTTTTTTTATTATCTAATCAAAATCATTTTTATTGCTGATTCTGTTGCATCATCAATTGATATTGTTGGAAAGCTTTTTCCTGGTCTTCAGTTTCAGGTTTTGCTTCAGGTTCATCGGTTTGGTTTTTAAGCATCTCCTGCTTATATTGACCAAAAGCGTTGTTGAATACTTGCTCCATATTTTGGAATTTGACACTTTCTGGAGCGACAAAGTCACTGTCTTTTAAGTCCTTTTCTTGGCAATCGACTCGGTACCCTTGGGCTTTATAGTCTTCTAGGTTATTTTCGTCACCAAAATCAGGAACTTCAGTTTCAAACTTATTATCTTGGGCAATCTGAGCACTGTCAGTGGCCACTTTCCATTGCACCCCAATGTTGTTATCTGACCAAAGATAGATATTTTTCCCATCATTGATCATGTATGAGTATTGATTAGCCGCCTCTGTCTGACTGGCTAAACCGTTAACTTTGATTTTTTTGCCCATCATCCAATATTGCATCACTCTGTCTTTGCCATCGATGGTTTGGGTAAATTGACAGTATGTGCCTTTTCCAGATTTGATGGCATTAGCTATTTGACTGAATTCTTTTTGTTGTTCAGACACAGTTTGGGGTTGATCTTGGGGTTTGTTAAGAGTCAGACAACCAGATAGAACTGATCCTAAAACCAGTAGGAAAAAAACGGTGAATATTTTTGGCATGATAGTTTCCTTTTTTATTTTATTTAGTAACTTGATGCTATCATATATTATAGTCTAATATTAAATTGACAATTTCGTATTAGTGAACTAAAATCCAATCAATGAAACAAAGTATTAAGATTGATAGCCTCTGGCATTTGCCGTTTAAAGACTAGGGGGAGTATCATCTTCTTAATATTTCCCCGCCGTGAGCGGGTTTTTTTGACCAATGACAAAATCACAATTTATTAAACAACTGACTCAATTAATATCTTTTCCTACGCTTTCAACTGATTTGGAGGCTAATTTATTGCTTTTTGATTATTTAAAAACCTTAATTGATCCCCAAGCTAAAATTAAGATTATTGTCAATGGCAATGCGGCGATTTTAATTGCTAGTTATCAAGATGATTTAGATCCCGATATTGCCTACTTAGTCCATAGTGACGTAGTTGCTGCTCGAGATGACCAGTTTAAAATGAGAGTAGATGACGATCATTTAATTGGTCGGGGGACCAGTGACATGAAATATTCAATTCCGGTGGGAGTGGCTCTACTTAATGAGTTAATTGAAAAAAAGAGTGAATTGAGTTTTGCTTTAGTTGTCACCAGTGATGAAGAAATTGGTGGTTTTGAAGGCGCTGATTATTTAGCTAAAAAAGCTGATTTTCGCCCCACTGCCATGATTGTCCCCGATGGCGGCAACAATTTTGATTTTATTGAAAAAAGTAAGGGTGTCTGCCAACTGTTGATTGAAGCCAAAGGCATTCCGGCTCATGCTTCAACTCCTTGGGAAGGAGAAAATGCTTTAGTTAAGCTGGTCAAACTTTCCAGTTTACTGCTAGAAAAATTTGAAAAAAATAACCAAAAACAAGCATGGGTGACCACCATGAATATTAGTCAAATTGAGGGGGGAAAGTCTACTAATCAAGTCTGTAGTTTTGCTAGCATGAAACTTGACTTCCGTTTCCCGGAAACTGAAACTAAGGAAGGAATTAGAGGAGTTGTTGAAGCCTTAGCTAAAACCATTGATCCTAAAATTGAGATCAGCTACTTATCTACCGGTTTACCAACTAAAACTAATACTAAATTAGCGATTGTTAAAAAATTTATTAAAAGTTTTGAGAGTGAAATTGATCGAGAAGTTCGGATCCAAGCGGGGTTTGGCGCCTCTGATGCTAGGCACTTTGCGGATTTAAAAATTCCTATTCTGATGATTAAACCCGATGGGGGAGATATTCATGGTGATCACGAATGGATTAGTTTAGCGGCAATTATGAAATTTTATCAAGGTTTAAGAAAGTTTTTGGAGTTAACTAAGTAATAGCTTAATAAAAATAAAAAAGATAAGCCCGGTCAACATTTGTTGCCGGGCTTTTAGGTGGGGGGCATTTAGCCCCCAGGATGTTGAGTGGCAGCGGCTAAAGGACGCTGAACACTTTCTAGAGTTGTCTCCTCATTCGAGATGAGGACTGGCGTTGGTACTCGCTGCGGAGCAGGAGTGTATTCTTCCTGGATCGCCGCTGGGGTTACAGTTGGATACTGATCCTGCATAGCAGGAGGAGTTGGCCCTTCTGTTGCGATTAAGTTATTAGCTTGATCGCCGTCACCACTTGTTAGAGCGATCAGGGCCACTAGGCCACCAATCGCTAGTACCATGAACGCTACGTATACAACTCGACCAGGTGTCAACAGACTCTGGTTCATCCTTGTTTTTCTCCCTAGTCGCTATTTAGCCGTGATTGGCTCTTGGCGACTATGTTTAGTTGTCAATCAGACAAATAAACGCAGTGGCCAATGAAAATTATATTTTTAAACCTATAATAATTTAGATTATATCGTTATTTACTAAAAAAGCAATAAAAAGACTAAAATGTGGTAAAGATTCGGGATTTTTAAGCTCAAATATTTTTGATAAAAAAGTGATCATTTTAATAATAAAAGCTGGTTAATCAATTTTTTTGTAATCATCCATACTGTTGGTGACAATAGAATTGTTTCTGATATACTTTGATCATCGGTAACCGACTTCATGCAGAAGAAGGAGAAATCTGATGCTGCGAGAATTGGGATACTTCGTAAGAGACGCGGGAGCTTGGCTACTCAGGCACTGGTGGCTGTTGGTAGTGGTCATCTTCCTGGTCTATGTCTTTCTTCTGCGCTAACAATAGCGTAGAAGGCTAGGGGGCATCATTATTTGGTGCCCCTATTTTTTTTGTTATTCTAACAGCTTAATTGACCCTAGTGGGAATTCTACAAACTACTCAAAAAATTCCCTTTTTGGGTGGGGTGGTGGAAAGAGTTAATATTGAGCAGATCGTTACCCCAAGTCCATAAGAATGAAAGGGGCCGCTATTTCAGCGACCCCAAATATTTATCCTCGCTTGCGTTTTTCTTTCTTTTTCCTGGCATCAATTTCTGAAGCAACAAAACCGATGATTGCTGCCACAGTGAGGATGATTACCAGGATGTAAAAGACGTTAACAGTGTAATTTGAAGCTTCCAGCCATTTAAGCGGAAATCGCAACAAATTACACGCTAGTGCAAACGGGAGCAACCATGAGTGATTTCTTTTTAGGAACTCAATCACTTTTGCCATCAAGATTCTCCTTATAGAATGATTGGCGATGAGCTATTATATCAAACAGGATCGGAATTGCTTTGGATTATCCCTATCTTCCAGATATAATATGAATGATAATTGTTGAAATTTTCAAAGGAGACACATGTCTTTAAGTATCGGAATCGTTGGCTTACCCAATGTGGGTAAATCAACACTTTTTAATGCCTTATTAAAACAACAAGCAGCTTTAGCTGCTAATTATCCTTTTGCCACCATTGAACCCAATGTCGGAATTGTTCCTGTTCCCGACAATAGACTAGCGGTGCTAGCTAAGATTGTGAACACCACCACTCTTAAACCTGCCACCGTTGAATTTATTGATATTGCAGGATTAGTGAAGGGAGCTAGTAAAGGTGAAGGCTTAGGAAATCAGTTTTTGGCTAATATCAGAGAGTGTGATTTGATCTGCCATGTTGTTCGAGATTTTTCTGATGAGAATGTTTTAAGAGAGGGGAGTGTTGATGCCAAAACTGATTTAGAAACGATCAGTTTAGAGTTATTAATGGCAGATTTAACTACTCTAGAAAAACAAAGACCACCTAAAGCTACCAAGGAAAAGATCCTGTTGGAAAAATGGGCAGTGATTGAAAGACTATTAACTGTGGCTCAAAGTGGTCAGCAATTACGAGAAGTCTTACACACTGATTTCGATTTTCAAGTTGGCAAAGAACTAAACCTGTTAACAGTTAAGTCAGTGCTTTATGTCATTAATGTAGATGAAGGGCAAATTAGAAACAGTGACTCATTAATTGCTAAATATGCTACCCTTTTTGGAGCTGATCCTGATCAGATTGTGATTATTTCCGCTAAAATTGAAAGTGAACTGAGTAGTTTGAGTAGCGATGATCAAAAACTATACTTAGAAGATTTGGGTTTGAAAGAAAGTGGTTTAGAAAGATTAATTTCTAAAGCTTACAAAAAATTAGGTCTACAAAGTTTTCTAACAGCCGGTGAGATTGAAGTCAGAGCTTGGACGATTAAAGCCGGGACTTTTGCTCCTCAGGCTGCGGGAGTGATTCATACTGACTTCACCAAAAAATTTATCAAAGCTAAAGTGGCTTCATATCAAGATTTTGTGACACATAATGGTTGGAAGGGCTTAAAAGAAGTAGGTAAAATTCGTCAAGAAGGTCGGGACTACGTGATGAGAGAAGGTGATGTGGTGGAATTCATGATTGGTGCCTAAATATCTACAATAGTAGCCCATGTTCGTATGGTATAATACCCAAACGAGTCTATCTCTCCACATAAAGTGGAGTCCAACCCTCTCAGGATAGACTTATATATAACTTATAGAGGGAGGAGAAAAAATGAAAATCATTGAAGATCCACAAACACGGCTTTATGAACTAACCTATTTAGTCCCAGCCGTTTTCACTGAGTCTGAAATTTCCAAAATGAGAGAGGATGTTTTAGCCTTAGTTAAAAAATTTAAAGGTGATGTTGTTTCCACTCAAGATTGGGGCAAAAAAACCTTAGCTTACAGTATTCGTCACAATTCCAAAGATGTGACTGAAGCTATTTATACTCATCTAGAATTAAGCTTTTTGTCTAAAAATGCACCTTTATTTGAAAAAGAAGTGTATTTATTGCCAAACCTAATTCGCCATTTAATGGTCAAGGCAGATGAGAAAAAGAAAGAAACTAAAGAAGTAAAAGAAGTTAAAGTAACAGAATAAGGGATTTACAACCTTATTTAATTAATACAGATAAGTTAGTATAAATTAAAATTATTAACAGCTGACAGCTTAGATTAACCACGAAAGGAAATGTTATGTCAGTAAGATCATTAAATAAAGTCATGTTGATTGGAAATCTGACCAGAGATCCAAATTTGCGTTTTACTCCCAATGGAACAGCAGTTTGTTCTTTTGGTTTGGCTACTAATAGAAGTTGGACTCCTAGTGATGGTGGCGAGAAACAAGAGAAAGTTGAATATCACAATATCGTTGCTTGGTCCAAATTGGCTGAGATTTGCGGTCAATTACTTCACAAAGGTGACAAAGTTTACGTCGAAGGTAGACTTCAAACCAGAGAATGGAAGAGTGATGATAATCAAGAAAGAAAGATTACTGAAGTCGTCATCGATAACATGATGTTACTAAGATCCGCTGGTACTCCATCTGGAGCCCCTGCCTCTGAAGAACCCGAAGCAGTCACTCAAGAAACTGCAGCTGAGCAGGTAGATAGTGTCTCAGATGACATTCCTTTTTAACTAGCTGTATTAACGAAAGTAAAATATGAAACCACAAAAGAAAAGAAAAATCAAAGAACCCGTAGTGCCTAAAGCCGATCGAAATCTAACTTTTTCCTACAAGGATATGGCTGGACTTGGTCGATATATCACTGAACAAGGATACATCGTTGCTAAATCACGAACTGGTTTATCACAAAAACAACAAAAACAATTAGCTACGGCTATCAAAAGGGCTAGACACCTAGCTCTGTTACCGTTTACTCAAACATTGTAAACAAGTTAACTCCCTCACCCAAAGTGAGGGAGTTTTAGTTTAAGTGGTTTTAAGCAAAACTGGTTGCAAAAAGTAGGGGATTCACCGATGGACGATCCACAAGATAATAAGTACAATAATTCTTCTATGACTTTAAATAATTCAAGATTTAGAAATTTTATTATTGGCGTGTTGCTTTTGGTGCTAGGTGGAGTGGTCGGGTATCGACTTCAACCCAAAACAGATAGTCAGAGTAAATTGCCAGTATTTGAATTGAAAAACACCAATCAACCTCAAGAATATAAAGAGGTAGACTTTAAACAATTTTGGGAAGTTTGGGCCATTTTAAAGAAAGATTATTTAGATCAAGAAAAATTAAACGACGATAAAATGGTTCAGGGTGCAATTGGAGGAATGACTTCAGCCTTAGAAGACCCATATACTTTGTATTTACCACCAGAAGAACAAAAAAGGAGTGTTGAAGATTTGCAGGGATCATTTTTTGGGGTGGGGATCCAGCTTGGCTACATTGATAACACTGTAGCGGTTATTGCGCCAATTAAAGGTGGCCCGGCTGCTGCCAAAGGAGTTATGGCCGGTGATCTTATTTTGCATGTTAAAGATGCCGCTAAGGGGCTGGACAAAGATACCACCGGTTGGTCTCTGAATGAAGCTGTCAACAATATCCGTGGCGATAAAGGAACCGAAGTAACTTTAACTTTGTTTAGGAAAGATAATGGTAATCAACCATTTGAAGTTATCATTGCTCGAGATGAAATTGTGGTGCCCACAGTGGAATTAACTTATGCTGAGAAAAATTCTCATAAAGTGGCTCACATTGTTTTATCTAGATTTGGCGAAAAGACCACTCCAGAATTGGAAAAAATTATTAGTGATATTTTGATTAACCGACCTAAGATAGATGGGATAGTTTTAGATTTAAGAAATAACCCAGGTGGGTTTTTTGATGGAGCGATTGAAATTGCCAGTGAATTTATTGAAGAAGGGGTAGTAGTATCCCAAAAGAGTAAAACTCAACAACAAGACTATAAAGCTTTGGGGAATGCTCGACTTGCTAACATCCCAATTATGGTTTTAATTAATAGAGGTAGTGCCTCAGCTTCAGAAATTGTGGCTGGAGCACTTAAAGATCGCAAAGGTGCTAAATTGATTGGTGAGCGCAGTTTTGGCAAGGGTACGGTCCAAGATGCCCGGCAGCTAGATAATGGGGCCGGACTGCATGTGACTATCGCTCGCTGGTTGCTTCCTAGTGGGGCTTGGATTCATGATGAAGGTATCCCAGTTGATGTTGAGGTGAAAGATGATCCCAATACTCCAGAAGACGAAGTAGTGCTTAAGGCCATTGAAGAATTTGCTGCGCAAAAATAGCGATAACTTGAGCTTAAGCAATGATTCACTATCTGGCTAACTTGATTTATGATTAGCTTATGTCAGAAGAACATACTTTTCCTTCCCAATCAGGCAAAGAGCGTCTTATTAAAGCGATCCAAATCAAATATTTACTCCTAGGTCTTTCTTTATCGGTTTTAATCATCTTTTCTTTCTTTTTTGGTGCTTTTGCTGATCGAGTTTTTGTCCTCAAACCCCTTGATTTTTTAACTGGTAAAAGACAGTTAACACTTAACCCAGGACCCAATCAAAATTTAACTGGTAATTCATCTTTAAGTATCGATGTGGCCACAGTGGCTGAAAAAGCTTCTGAGTCAGTAGTGACGGTCTCGGTTAAAAAACAACAACGAGTCCTAGATCCTGTGACTAGTGGAATTTTTGGTTTTGCTTTAGGAATGCCAACCGGTGAAATTAAAGAAGTGCAACAAGATATTGGCACTGGGTTTGTAGTTAGTCAGGATGGCTTGATTGTCACCAATAAACACGTGGTTGAAGATTCAGAGGCTCAATTTTTAGTAATTGATAAAAATGACAAAGAATACCAAGTTGTTAATATATATCGTGATCCGGTTAATGATTTAGCCATCATAAAAATTGAAGCAGCTAACTTGGCACCACTAGCACTAGGTAATTCTGACAAAATTAGAGTCGGGGAGAGTGTGATTGCGATTGGTACGGCTTTAGGAGAATTTCGTCACACGGTCACGACAGGTGTAATCTCTGGATTGGGTAGGGGGGTTCAAGCAGTCGGTGGACAGGGAGGAACGATTGAAAGTTTAGATAATGTCATTCAAACCGATGCTGCTATTAACCCAGGTAATTCTGGTGGGCCTTTACTAAATAGTAATGGTCAAGTGATTGGTGTTAATGCTGCTATTTCTGCTAACGCTGAAAATATCGGTTTTGCTATCCCTATTAATATTGTGGCCACTTCCATTGATAATTTTAACCAAACAGGTCAGTTTGATCGAGCTTTCTTTGGAGTTAAGTATCAGATGATTTCTCAGCAAGCTGCTTTAGTCAATGAAGTGCCTGAAGGGGCATATATTTTAGAAGTGGTGGTCGATTCTTCAGCTGAATCAATTGGCCTACAGCCAGGTGATATTTTAACAAAATTTGATGGTGAAGACATTAAGGCAGATGCTAATTTAGCCCAGATGATCAACCAACGAAAAATTGGTCAGGAAGTGAAAATAGAGTATTGGTCAAATGGAGAGAAGAAAGAAGCTCAGATTAGACTTCAGGGTGGCAAGTAATTAATTCAAATATATATTGATAGCAGAAAGGGGGGCAAATGCCCCCCTTAATTTTGACCTTAGTCCGAATTTTCTAAATCCGGCTCAAAGGCTTCTTCCAGTTCCGCTATTGTCAGCTTTTCAGTTCGCCCCTGGCCTCGAATCTGCGATATTTGCCGATCTTTGTTGCGTCTGACTATGTCGGGACGCTTTGCAAACTCATCAGGATCGTGAAGCCCGTGTGGCTGAACTCTTTTAGCTTGCTTGCTCAATGGTAATCTCCTATTGAGTCTAAAACGGAACGAAGAGAATATTATAGGGTATAATTTAAAAAAAGTCAAAGGTTATGCTGATTTAGCCAATTCTTCTGCAGCTTCTTGTTTCTCTAGCTGGTAAAAGACGGTACCCATAACATGTCCAAGATTGCCTTCGACGATGTTTTCCAGGTTGTACCACGATTGGTTAATCCGATGATCAGTAACTCGGTTTTGAGGATAATTAAAGGTGCGAATTTTTTCGGCTCTCATGGCTCGACCAATGACACTACGAGCTTTACCAATTTTTTTTAATCGTTCTTCTTCTTGGATATCCCAAAGTTGAGAGCGGAGTAGATCTAAAGCAATTTCTCGGTTTCTAACTTGAGTTCTTTCCGAAGAACAAGTCACCACGGTATTAGTCGGTAGATGGGAAAGTCTAACAGCGGTATTAACCTTGTTCACATTTTGTCCACCAGCCCCACCAGCACGATAAAATTGCCATTCTAGCTCTTCTGGTCTAATCTCTACCGCAGTTTTAGGCACTTCTGGTAGAACGGCGACACTAGCAGTAGAAGTATGGATTCGACCCTGGGATTCAGTCACTGGTACTCTTTGTACCCGGTGTACTCCTGATTCATATTTAAAAAGTTGGTAGGCAGTCAGAGATGCGGGGGGAAAGTTAAGTTCATTTTCGTCATCGATAGTTAAAAATTCATCGGGGGCTTTTAGTTCTCCTTTAACCTTAATGACTAAATCGTCTAAGTATTCAACTTTTAAGCCGACAATTTCGATAAATCTTAAATACATCCGAAGTAAGTCAGTAGCCCAAATTTTAGCTTCATCTCCACCAGTACCTGGGCGAATTTCAATAGTACAGTTACGAAAGTTATTATCCAGTGTTTCTTCTTGGCCACTCACACCACTTTCAAAATCTTGAGCAGCTGAAACTAACATTTGTTTTTGCTGGTTTAAATTTTCTATTTCCAATTGAGCCAATTCTGCTAATTCAGGATCATTTAAAAGTTGTTGGTTTTGGTCAATTTGTTGGCTTAGAAAGTCAATTTGAGCCTGATATGGGTTTGACATATTGATTAGATCATAAAACATTCCAGTTAAATCGTATAGCTATGATACTTTAAGCCAAAATTTACTGGGATGTTTAACTAGACAATCAAGACGAGAAAATTATTTACTAACTTCTGGTTTCTGCTCGGCAACGGCTTTAACTGCAGAAATAGCTTGTTTTTGTTGTTGTAATAACTGTTTGTATGATTGGAATTTTTCTTGTTTATCAGAACTACCTTTGGTTTTCTTTTTCTTGGAAACCATAGCTTGCTGTTTGGATTGAGCTGTTTGCATTTTTTGCATAAATTTATCGACACGACCTTGTCGATCAACAAATTTCATCTCTCCAGTAAAGAAAGGGTGGCAGGCACTACAAATATCGACATTTAAAGTGTCTTGCATTGAACCAGTGGTAAAAGTATTGCCACAAGAACAAGTAACTAGCGCGGTGTGATTCCAATTTGGGTGAATGTCATTTTTCATATTAATCCTTTTATCTCTCGCTTCTGATACGAGAGTAGGGAAGTATTATAACATAAGCTTTTTGACTTGTCCCTCAAGAAGGAATAACAGCATTTAAACGATCCAATATATACTATTTTGATCTAGCTATTGACAGACCCTAGTATTTATTATAGGATTAATAAAGTCGGAAAAATATGTTTTGAGGGAGATTGTTTAATGGGACACCCAGGAACTTCAGACAACGTTCGTTCAGTGCGTAATGGTACTAAGCGGACGGAACCCCGACCCACTTCGGTGGATGAAATTGTGGCAGAGTATAAAGAACTCTTCCCAAATGATTGGCGCATTTTGTGCCAGACCGTAAATTGTCCTGAAGCTGCTGCCCTAAGATGGGCAGGGTGGACGGAATATCAAATTATTAAAGCGTTGGATATTGCCAGTTAGGCAATTCATCAAACGCAAAAATATTCGGCCCCCTCAAATGAGTGGGCCGTTTTTTTGGCTAATATTCTTCTAACCACGAGTCATCGTCTTCTTCATGATCATCATCAATTTGAGAATCAACATATTTTTCGATCAATTTATCTAGCTCTTCTTTAACTGCTGTTTCCTGGATAGGACCATATGATGAAGAAATCCCTTCTTCCAGACCATATTTGGTAATTTCATATCTACCCCCACCAATAAAACTTCGATCTTTAGGAACTAATTGTAAAGCTTTAACATATCCAGCTAAATCATCATGGCCTTCATTATTGTTTTTTGTTCTTAAGAAAAAAACTACTCCCCGCGGGTAATCAGAATGGCGTGCGTGGATATAAATAATATCTTCGCCTTTTGGATCAGAAAATCCAGTCATGTGAACCAAGGCAATTAATCGTCCGGTAATAATATCAACTTGCCCTCTCATTTCGGCAACTTCTAAATTACTTGGCTCAGGACTAGTTTCTCTTGACATGTTTCTTCCTTTTTCTTGTTTCGGCTATTAATACACCTAAGATGATAATAACTATAGCTACTAGTTGAAGAGAATAAATATGTTCTTTAAGTATGAGAATTCCCAGAGGGATAGCGATGATTGGTTGTAAATAGGTGAAAAGACTGGCTTCAGAGGCTTCAATTCCGTCTTGGCCTTTGTAATAGGCAGTTAGTCCAATGATTGATCCCAAGAAAGCCATATAGATGGCTGCTAGCCAAACTTCAGGATGAGTAATATCAGTCATGACAGCACCAGCTAATTGAGTAGCAGAAAAGTTACTTTCAGCAATTGATAAAAATAAGAAACTAATTAAACCGACATAAAAGCTTAATGAAGAAATTAAAAACATTGGTAAATGATGATAGGTTTTTTTAATTAATATTAAATAAATGACGTTGATAACCATGCTGAAAAAAATTAGCATATTTCCTATCACTGAAGTAAAACCTAAGAATTCGCCTTTTATAAGTATGGGGATAATGACTAGTAGAATTGAGCCAGTAGCTGCTAACAGTAAACCCAAAGCTTCATTTTTTTCCTCTTTTTCTTTTAGAAACCAAATACTAGCAATGGTCATTAATATCGGGGTGGTGGAGGTTAAGAGATTAGCTTCAATGGCAGAAGTTTTTTCTAGGCCCAGATAGAGTAGTGCCAGAGCAAAAGTCGTCCCCAAAGCTTCAGTAAAAATGATCACTTTGAGTACAGATTTAACTTTTTTAAAGTAAGTTCGATAGTGCCATAAAATAGGCAAAGATAATAAAACTGCCAGAATATAACGATAGAGTAAAAACCGAAACGGAGTGGTGATACTTAGTGATGGTTTTACAAAAACAAAAGCAGCTCCCCAAACTACGGTGTTAATAAGCATCCACAAATATGATCTTAATCTTAAACTGCTACGACTTTGGGACATGAATTAATGGTAGAGCCAAATCAATCAATGGTAAATACGCTATTTATCTTGATCGTTCAAAATATATTAATTATTCTTTTATGATACAATCAACTTCTCTTAAAGCTGGGTGCTCTTTAACAAGGAGGTCACAATGAAACGCGGTTTGATCGTTGTTCTTTTCTTGTTGGGTGTCTTGATCTTCAGTCAAAATACCAAGGTGCAGTCTCAAACAGAAGCAACTAGTATCTACTTTGCTCGGGCCAGGTTTACTGATGTCCCAGTCTACTATGATACTAGTGACCAGGCAATTTTTATTCCCAGTCATGACCGAATTTATCGAAATTCGGTGCAGCGATTGGAAAGAATTGATGATCAATGGTCAAGGTTGTATCCAGACAATGGACTTTACAGTCCTTGGTATGAATATGATGGTTATTGGGATGTCTATGTCCACAATAGCGACTTTGATCCGATCACCAATTTTGAGCCGATTACTGTCCTTAATGACACGGCTAACACGGAAAAACTAGTCATCGTCATTAGACAGTATTATCCTGAGCTCTATCTGGTTGAAAACAATCAGATTGTGGCCAAAATCCCCACTTGCTTGGGAGGGTATTACAACAATAGTACTACTCCGATAGGATTTTTCCGAATTGATGCCAGTTGGGTAACTAGGCATATGAATACTTTGCCGGGAGTGCCTTTTACTGTTTTCTATTCACAGTATTTAGGTACAGCCTTTCATGGCGCACCTTGGAGAGATTGGGACCTCATGGATAGAGGTTGCTATGGCAGTGCTGGTTGTATTAATTTGCCCACGCCTAGCAAATGGGATGTGTTCTGGAATGGAGAAAGATTTGGTTTCGACCATTTCTTTTTCAACTGGACTCGGACAAATCTATTTTATGACCCCTATACTCAAGAACCTTGGATTTTGAGTTGGGTGGATGAGGGCTGGTATGAGGGACAGACCTCGATTCGGGTATACGTGATTGAAGAAATCAATGATCTGTGGAACTATCAACCTGATCTGACTGGAACGGGAAGACTTGATAGCTGGCAACCCATCATTGACCAGTATTATCAATTAAGTGAAGTTTGGCGTTTGCCAGATAATACTGATGGAGTGGTTAGCTTTCGGGATATCCCGATGGAATAACCAAAGTTTAAGTGAAAAACTAGGGGGGGCAAATGCCTCCCCTTTATTTTTGTCAAAATTTAGATTCAACTAGTCGAAATATTATTAATCAATATGTTAAAATCATTGCTTAGTGTTGGAAGGAGGAAAACATGAGAAAGCTATTCATTATAGCTTTTCTCCTGGTCACTTCAATTTCTCTTGTCTATGGTGGCTATGGTTACTACCAGGCCCGCGATGACGAGAAGAAAGCTGAATTGACACCAACTTGGTCACCAGATGAAGCTGAGCAAGATATCTCACCAGCAAGTGTGGTGACACCTGATCTATCAGAATATCTGGTATGTCAGGAAGCGTCTATCCGTCTTAATTCCGGTCAAAATGAGCCAATTGTTGGTAGTTTAGCTGTTGGGGAGAGGATATTTATCCGATCAGCCACAGATGATGCTGTCCAAATTGAGACTCAGACAGGGGTAATTGGATGGGTAGATAAACATCTGGTAGATGAAAGTTGTAATTAGTTACAACTTTTGTTTACCACAAATAAAGGGAAGGGGAACCTTCCCTTTTTGCATTTAAAACCAATTTTTATTTGGAGATTTTTTCAACTGCCTGGTCGATGGATAATTTTTCTTGTTCACCACTATTCATGTTTTTTAAAGTGATTTGTTGAGCTTGAGCTTCTTGGTCACCGATCATAATCACCCAAGGAATGTTTTTTTGATTAGCATATTTTAGTTGTTTATTTAATTTCTCAATGCTAGGAAATACTTCAGTTTTTATTCCTTTGTTCCTTAAATAATTAGCCGTTTGCAAAGATAAATTTTGTAGATTTTGATCAAAAATTGTTACCAACACGGATGTGCCCTCAGTTTCCATAGGAATTAAATTAAGTTGGTTGGCAGCTTCTACCATGCGATCAAAACCAAAGGCTATTCCAACGGCGGGAATATCAATGCCACCTAGTTGGTTAATTAAGTTGTCATAGCGTCCACCACCACCACATGAACCGGCTGAATAATCAGCTAGACTGACTTCAAAAATCATTCCCGTGTAGTAATCCAGTCCTCTAGCTAAGCTAGGGGAGAATTCAATTGCCGACTTTGGCACACCTAAGTCAACTACGGCTTGGATAATTGCTTGTAAATTTTCAGAAATTTGCGCTTGAGCAATCGCTATGAGTATTTTTTGAGCTTGGCTAGATTGCACACCTTTGGCAATCAATTCCTGGATAACTTGGGTTGACTCGAGTTTATCAAGTTTATCAATTGTTTGGATAATTGATAAAACACTAACTTGATTGGTAGCAAAGGGGGAGAGGGTTTCAAATAAAACTTGGCGATCATTGATTTTAAGCTTGATGTTTTTAAATCCGACATTGGCGAAAGAAAAGTAGGTGCAGGCGATAATCTCGGCATCAGCAACTGGGCTTTGACTGCCAAAAATATCAATATCACATTGAGTGAATTCGCGGTAGCGACCTTTTTGGGGTTTTTCAGCTCGAAAAGTATTTTGAATCTGGTAGCGACGAAAATATTTGGGTAACTCATTTTGATATTGAGCAAGCACCCGTGCGGTAGGCACGGTTTGGTCATATCTGAGTCCAATTTGGCGTCCGCCGCGATCTTCAAAGTTAAAGACTAATTTATCGGCTTCCGCTCCATATTTACCCAACAGTAAATCAGCACTTTCAAGAGTAGGTGTCTCCAGTGGCTCAAAACCAAATTTTTCAAAGACTTCAACGATCTTACTTTGTACAAAATTTCGTTGTCGTTTCTCTTGTGGAAGAAAATCTCGAAATCCTTTTAGTGTTTGAATATTAGTGTTTTTCATATGTGTTTAATAACTGATATTGTAGCATCCCTAGAATACTTTTATTTTTTATTTTAAAAAAAACAGAGTAGAGGATGGAGACTCTGTTTTTACAACTTACCGACGGTAGCTTTTATTGCACACAGGGCAATAGGCTTGAAGTTTTTGTAACCCATGATATGGAGAACCAGAAAGTCCGATAATTAGCTTTCCTGGACAGTCTGGAGTCTCGTGTTCAAAAATGCGTTCAGCCTCTTGTTGGAACTTGGCCATTGTCTCTGGACTAGGTCCACAATCTAGCTTTAGTACACCAGGCCGAGATCTGTTATCTTGATTTGTTGGTTGAGTCACTTTGTTTCTCCTTTTATTTTTTGGTTGATTTTCCATCCTCTACTGCTGTTAAAGAGCGGCGTAGTTACAAACAAACAGTTAAGCTTGTGATGTAATCTGCGTCCATGCTTGGCGAAAATATATTCGCCAAGTATCGAAACAGATTATTTATTTTGCTTTTTTTGCCTATCTTCCCATTCTCTTGCTGTGGATATTGGAATGCTGGCTGCTTGCTCTTCTATTTCTGTGATTAGTCGCTGATATTCAACCACACTTATTTTGAAGGGTTTTTTTGTAGGTTGAGATAGCTCCTCTGATAGCTGAGCTAAGTAGGTTGGACCAAATAGGCTGCTTGACCTTTTGACTAATTGATCTGCGCTCTGAAGATTAAAAAAATCGAGCGTCATCTTAAGTAATGAAGCTGGTACAACTTCACCATCCCAATCAACCATCAGTAACCAAGCAAGCTGTTCAGGACTAGTTATCACCAGTTCATCACCAACGATAGCATCGGCAATAACAGTTTCTACTAATTTGTTATTCTCAGTTTTACCATCACGAAGTGGTTGGTATTTTTCTGTATAAGACATATTTTCTTTCTTTTTATTAACTACCTTTTCTAGTCAGTGATTGTAAAATCAATCACAAAAAATCCCCGAGCGGGGAAGAGAGGTAGTTTTGAATTAATTATTACTAACGGAAATTACCCCCGCACGAGGAATGCGTGGGTGTGATGATCAGCTGATATTTGATAATTACATAACATAGCGGAAATGATAACATACTTTTGAATCTATGTCAACATGTTAATACGCTAATATAAAATTACTCAATAAAATTATATTTTTATTATAAACATTTAAAATTTAGTCCTTTATTTTTGGATAAAGTCGTTGCAGAGAAGTGAAGTAACCTTTGTTACGTTCTTTGTGAAGAAATCTAGCAACCCGGGTGACAGTGGTGGTACTGGTTTGCAACTTTTGGGCGATATCTAAATATGAAAGTTTTGTAGTCCAAAGCAATTTGGCAATTTGAAAGCGAGTAGAGAACTCGTCGATTTCTGCCGGAGTAAGTAAGTCTTTGAGAAAATTTTTAACTTCTTGTTCGTCTTTTAGATTAGCGATGGCTTTGATTAGATCTTTTTGCATATTTGCCTGATTATATCAACCTCAGGATGTTAATCAAATAGTGATACAATTCTTGTTATGAAGGATCAACCTGATCTAAAAAAATTGACAGCAGAAATAGTCAAATTTAGAGATGAGCGCAATTGGAAACCATTTCAGACTCCTAAAAATTGTGTCTTAGGTATTTTAATTGAAGCTGGAGAATTAGCTGATCATTTTCATTATTTAGACGGGGATGAATTATTGGAGTACATTGAGGAATTTAAAGAAGAGATTGGGGATGAGCTAGCTGATGTTTTGTATTGGGTACTACTAACAGCGGCAAATTTGGACTTAGACTTAGCCGAAGTCTTTCAAAGGAAAATGAAGAAAAATGCGATAAAATATCCTGTTTCTGAAAATGGAGAACTAGTTGGTAAACTAACCAATAGAAGAAAAAATAAAAGGGCTCATAGGTAAGTTGGTATACCACAGCATTCGCATTGCTGAATCCCGGGTTCGACTCCCGGTGAGTCCACGGAGACCGTTGAGACCGTTCAAAAACGGGCGCGTTTTTTCAAAAAAGGGTTGGTATGTCAATCCCCGATTTTTTTGTGATTTGCAGTGAGGTTTTTTCATTTAGTCTTCTGACGACGAACTATTGTTTTGAACGTTCTCATTGCTTTGTGAAAGAAAAAACGTCATTGACAGATAATATACATTTATGTATATTTAGTGTTAATGACATTTAAACAACTTCGACAAGCTATCAATACCCCATATTTTACTACTGCTCAACTTACTAAGCTCTTTTCTAAGGAGTCGGTCGAGTCTCGAAACATGCAGCTAAAAAGATTCGTTGATAGACATGAACTTACTAGATTAAAAAGAGGTGTCTTTATTTTTGCTGAGCAAGAGTTGGATGAATTTTCATTAGCTAACATCCTGAATCCACAATCATATGTGAGTTTGGAATCGATGTTAAATGCCTACGGACTGATGCCAGATATTCCGGCCCAAGTCACGAGTGTGACACCGTTGACTTCTAAAACATTTACAACTCCAAAAGGTACTTTTTTGTACAGTAAAATTGATCCACGACTCTATTTTGGTTTCCAAATTGAAAATACTCAAAACATTTTGCCTTATCGTGTAGCTGAACCAGAAAAGGCTGTGCTAGATTATATATATGTTCGCAAAGTCAAGGATTTAAAAGAAAATCGGCTTGACTTGAGTTCACTTAACAAAAAGCGTTTAACCCAATTGGCGGTACCTTTTCCTGAATGGGTTAAAGAGGTAATTGCTTAATATGAATAATATTATTTCAAATTTTAATCAAATTTTGACTTTTGCCCAAAGTTATGGACTACCAATTGAAAAAAAAAGAGGTATTTTAAGGGAGTATTTGCAATCACTCTTTATTAGTCGTTTATATGCTTTGCCCGATTCACAAAAGTTGTCTTTTGTAGGTGGTACTAGTTTAAGACTACTCAGGGGTTTACCTAGATTTTCAGAAGATTTAGATTTTGATAACTTAGGATTAAGTAATCAAAGAATTGCTGAATTAATAAATGAGGTTGTTTCTTCATTACAACGTGAGAATATTGAAACAGAGCTGAATGCCTATAATAAAGATTCTCGAACTTATTTTACGGTAAAATTCCCTCATTTACTGTTTGATCTGCGAGTTTCAACTAACTCTAAAGAAAAAGTTTCAATTAAAGTTGATTATGCCGAGTGGTGGCATGATCAGGAAACTGAAACAATTTTTTTGAATCGCTTTGGGTTCTTTGAACAAATAGTGACTAATACTTTAGGATGTCTCTTAGTCCAAAAAGTGGCAGCATATCTTAACCGTAAAGAGACTCAACCCCGTGATCTGTATGACCTAGTTTGGTTATTCACTCAGCAAGCTCATTATAATCAGCAATTTGCCATTAGAAATAATTTATCTGATCTACCTCTTAAAGCGTTAGCTAAATTTGAATATGAGGGAGTCAGCGAGAAAATGAAAAAAAAACTTGCGCCCTTTTTGTTTAATGATTCTGAGTTGAATAAGCTTGGTAAAGCTGGCGAAGTATTGAAGTATCTAGTTGACATCCTTCCTGTGGCAGATTGGAGACCAAAGATAGAGATGACCAATAAGTAACCTAGTAGATCACTTAGTTCTATTTCAAACTACCGATCATCCTTAATTTTTAAGATTCAATTCCATTTCCACCTCATCATCATAAATCCCTTGATATTTGATGACATTCTTTTTGGTAGCAATAGTGGTAAATCCCAGGGATTGATAAAACTCATGACCAATTTGATTTTTACCATTGTGTGACAGCAAAATTTTTTCAATTTCTGGCGTTTGGGTTTTAATCCGGTTAATGACTTCAGTTAACAATTTTCTACCAATCCCAAGTTTTCTAAAATCTGCATCAACATATAAATTGTGAATCAAACAAATATGGTTTTGTTTAATTAATCCAGTTTTGGAGATTTGTAAGTATGCTTTAAGTTGATCATCGTCAAAATATCCTAAGTAGCCAAAAATTGGTGCTTGGGCCATGCTTCTGATTTCCCAGTCAAAATCTGACAGTTCTTTTCTGGCTTCAGTTTCATAGGTCGATAAAAAAGCATCTGGATCACTACGTAGTGCTTTTAATCTAAGTTGGCGATACCAAGCGGCATCATTTCTGTTTAAATTACGAATTTGAATCATAACAAGGTCAACTATTTAGTAAGTTCTATAATTTTATCGTCACTAAGGTAAACAGTATTTTCGTGTCGATAGCCAAACTGATTAGATAAGTATATACCGGGTTCAATGGTAATCACCATGCCTGACCGAATTGGTTGGGTATTTTGCCAGTTTAAAGAAGGTGGTTCGTGAATATTAAGGCCCACACCGTGTCCAGTTGTATGAATAAAATAAGGACCAAAGCCATCATTTTGGATTGTCTCTCGGGCAGACTGATCGACAGTTTTAGCTAACAAAATTTGACCTTCATTTAGGTTGGTTTTAATTACTTTGAGAGCTTGCTGATAGGCTGAATCAACAGATTGTTTAATTTTAGTAAACTTAGCGTTAGGTTGATCACCAAACCAGAAGGTTCTAGTCATATCACTACGATAGCCATCAACAGTAGCGCCAAAATCAATTAAAACTGACATTTCTTTTTTCAGGATTTTTTTAGTTGGTTGATGATGGGGTAGAGCGGTATTTTTGCCAAAGGCAATGATAGTAGGAAAAGCTGGGGTGGTGGAACCCAATGAAATCATCTGTGCTTCAAGCAACTTTTGTAACTCAATTTCACTGATGCCGGCTTTTATTTGTGGCCAAATTTGTGCTAAAGATTTTTTGGCTAGGTGGCAACTGGCCTTAATTTTTTTAAGTTCACTTAAGTCTTTCTTGATTCTAATTGGCCAAGTTAATTGCTGACAATTTTGTAGGATAGTTAAACCCAACTTGGCAAGAGATTGGTATTCAGAGAAAAAAAATGAATCTGGGTCGATGATCAAAGTATCTAGTGCTGGGTGGGTTTTTTTAATTGTTTCAAAATGCTTTTGTAGCTGAGAATGATGACAGGAAGACAGAAAGGTTAAAGTTGGGTCAGATAGTAAAGGAGAAAAAGTAGAATGTATTAAGTAGGTAGATTTTTTAGTGACAACTAACAAGGCTTCTCTTTCTTCAGGCACTAAAAATTGAAAACCGGAAAAATAGAAAATATCTGAGGCTGAAGAAATGAGTAGTGCTTGGTTAAAAGTGAGTTTTTTTTGAAGACTTGTTCTTCTTTGGACAAAGCTGTTATTTTTCATCATCGGTGGCGCTAACAGCTAATGATTTGATGGTGGTTGCTGTAGTAGTACTGGCATCTTTATAGCCAATGATCAACACTTGAGTTTCTGGCTTAATGACTTTTAAAGTAATATCATTGCCATTTAAATCCTGGTATTTGGTATTTTTATCAATTAGGAATTCGGCTCGTTCTTGATTGTTACGCAGAAAAATTTGAATTTTTCGACTATCAATTTTTTCGACGGTGCCAATAGCGACATGGAAATCTTTAGGCCATAAATTTTCATCACTAACTAGGATTCGTTTGAGGGTAAAACTATCTTGTTCTTGAAGGCCCATGATAATCACCCAATTTTCCACCGCAATTTCATCTAAGGAAATTTCTTTGTTATTTTTTAAAATTGTCACGTTTTGCTCATCAATCGGTAAAATTTCTATGCCCTTAGCGTTTTTGATGGTGATGGAACCAGTGGAAACTCTTTGAACCTGGGCAATATAACCACGTTTTTTTTGATAAATTTTTTCGATCACACCCTTAATTTGTTCTCTTTTTTCTTGAACAACCTTTTCAATTCGAGTTTTTAAGTTTTGAGTAGATTGTTCTGAAGCTGATGGGGTACTTTCTTGAGCCCTAACGGATTTGATATTAGAAACAACTAATAACATTAGGCAAAGAAAAGTGAGTTGAATTTTCAATTGAGGATTATTTTTCATTTGTTGTTTCTCCTGAGCCAGTGGCTGGGGTTTCATCTGAGGTGGCAAAATCAATAGTACTATAAATAACTGTTCTTTCTTCAACGATACTGGTGCCATCTTCTTTAAGCGCATGAACTCGAATGACGTTACTACCTTTTTCCAGCTCAACTTCGACAGAAAAGTTACCGGTCTGATCAGCGGTGGTGATTTGGTCCTGATCATTAACAATGATAATCACGAAAGAATCGGGAGTAGTTGTTCCCGCGACATTAATTTTTTCTTGATCAGTGATGATTTCATCCTCTGGAGATATTAGCAAAAGAGAACTGTTGTTGGTGGCTTGTGGAGTAGAAGAAGGTAAAGTTTTTTCCTCTTTCTGAAGGGGTTGTTGCAAGGTCATTTTAGCTCGATAAACGCCGTAGGTAATGATTAATCCCAATGTCAGCCCAAGTAGAATTGCAAAGATAATTTCTTTTTTCATGCGTCTCTATCTAAAGTATCTAAATTAAATAATAAGTCTAAAAAAAGTGAAGTCAATTATACAAGATAAAAATAGTATTAGAACCGCTAAACTAGATTAGCTAGGTGGCAGAAGGGTCATTCTAACCATCATTCTTATTCTTGTCTACCAGACTTTCTTTTGGTATCCTGTGGTTAAAGCCCCAGATTGTATTACTTATAAGGAGAAAGCACATGGAAATCACATATTATGGTCATTCGACTTTTAAAATTAAGGGAAGTACTGGTACTGTGGTTACCGATCCTTTTGATAACTATATCGGTTTAGCTCTACCCACATTAAATGCTGATATTGTCACTGTCTCTCATCAACATAAGGATCACAACGCTATTTCCAAAGTAAAAGGGACAGCTCAAAGAGAGAAACCTTTTATTATCTCTGATTGTGGTGAATATGAGGTAGGTGGCATCTCAGTGTTTGGAATCAAAACCTATCATGATGATACTCAGGGATCTCAAAGAGGAGAAAATATTATTTTTACGATTATGATTGATGATATCCGAGTTTGTCATTTAGGTGACTTAGGTCATGAGTTAACCAGCGAACAACTGGCTGAAATCGGGGCAGTTGATGTAGTCTTATGTCCAGTTGGGGGAGTATTTACTATTGATCCTAGTCTAGCTGCCAAAACCATCAGATCGCTTGAACCAAGTATTGCTATTCCCATGCATTATAAAACAAATATGCATAATAATGATGTTTTTGTTGACATGAAACAGTTAAGTGATTTCTTACAAGCATATGGAACAGAAACTGTGGAAATTGAAAAACTTAAGTTGGAAAAAGCTCGTTTGCCCGAAGAGACTGAGCTGGTAGTACTCAGCATGTTAAATAAATAAGTATTGATTTTTAGGATTTTTGGTTACAATCAGATTTTAGATGAAGTTGTATAAATTATGAAAGCAAAATTACCACCCCACAATATTGAGGCCGAAATTGCTGTCCTAGGTTCACTCTTGGTTGACCCCGATGCAGTGGTCAATGTTTTAGATTTTGTTCGATCTGAGCATTTTTACAAACAGGAACATCAGGTTATTTTTGAGGCCATGGTGGAGTTGTTTGACAAACATCAACCCATTGATGCGGTAACCATCAGCCAACAATTGAAAAAAATGAAAAAATTGGAGATTGCTGGTGGGGCATCGGCCATTGCTCTGTTATCTAACTCCGTTTCCACTTCCGCTAACGCCCTGAGTTATGCCCAAATTGTGCATGAAACCGCTATCAAACGGCAAATGATTACTCTCTCAAGTGAGCTAAATCAATTAGCTTTTGATGAAGGAAACGAGATTACCGATGTACTAGACCATGCTGAGCAGTCAATATTTGCGCTGTCTCAAAGACAAGACCATAAAAGTTTTGCCCCCATTAAAGAAACTTTGGCTGAGAGTTTTGAAAGGCTAGATGAACTACAAAAAAATGGTGGGGAACTGCGAGGAGTGCCAACTGGGTTTATGGATTTAGATCAAACCCTAGCTGGTTTTCAGAAATCAAATTTAATTATTTTAGCAGCTCGTCCAGGTATGGGTAAAACCGCTTTTTCACTCAACATGGCTCAATATATTGCCGTGACTGCCAAAAAAAAGGTGGGTTTTTTCTCTCTGGAAATGAGTAAAGAAGAGTTGGTCGATCGTTTATTGGTTGGGCAAGCAGATATTGATGCTTGGAGACTAAAAACTGGCAGATTAAATCAACAAGACTTTTTAAAAATTTCTGAAGCCATGGGAGTACTGGCTGAAGCCTCAATTTATATTGATGATACTCCAGGGCTTTCTATTTTTGAGATGAGAACTCGGGCTAGAAGACTGATGGCTGAACATCAAATTGATATTCTTTTTGTTGACTACTTGCAGTTAGCTCATGGCAAAACTAATGATAATCGGGTACAAGAAGTGGCGGAAATTTCTCAGGGATTAAAAAACATTGCTCGAGAACTAAAGATTCCAGTGATTGCCTTATCTCAGTTATCTCGTGCCATTGAAAGTCGAGGAGAGAAGACACCTCAATTATCTGACCTTCGTGAATCTGGATCTATTGAACAAGATGCTGACGTGGTCATGTTTTTATATCGTAAAGATGATGATATCCGTGAATCTGTAAATTTAAAAATTGCTAAGCATCGAAATGGTACTTTAGCCGATATTGACCTATTCTTCAAGGGTGATCGAATTAAATTTTTTGGAATGGAGAGAAGAAAAGAAGTTTAATTTTACTGTGCCGGGGGAGGGAATCGAACCCTCACGAGAGGTGAATCTCATGGGTTTTTGAGACCCACGCGTCTACCAGTTCCGCCACCTCGGCTAATTGAGATAAGTTTCAGTTTACAAGTATATCATAGCGCTTGCGTTTTGGAAGAAAAAAAGGCATATTGGTAGTATGGAAATGGTTCAAACAGTTGTCAGTTCATTATTTAAAGTTGATAGCATTTGGTCAGTAATTTTTCGCGGAGTAATTTGGTTTGTGGTATCAATTGTGATTATCATGAGTGTTGACTCTCCTGATATGGATAAATCACTTAGTAATATGAAGGCCAATCTTGGCTTCTTTTTTGTCTTTCTGATCCTGGGAACTGGTTTGACTATGCTTCTGTTTGGCTACAAACCCGCTTAATTAATCTTTTCAATTAAAAGTTTTAATTTAAATTCACCTGTAGTTGTGTGGTTTTTTGTTATTTCAGTAAATAGATTAGGATTACCAATATTACTTGAGGGGTGAGGCCTAACAATTTATTGGGTGTTGAGTGGTGAAATTTACCATGGAAGGTATTGATTGGTTTTAAAAACTTGGGTTCCCATTTAAGAAAGTTACGGGGTGCTTCTAAAAAGTCGGGAACTAAGCCTACAAAAGCGCCCATAAAGGCATAAGAGTTAATTAGTAAAGAGCTATCCTTCCAAAAGTAGTAAACCAAAAAAACAGAAACAATTAATTCGCCAATTTCCAAAATCATAGCGGTAGATTTTTTGCGAGAGCCATTACTTAAGCCCGTACCAACATCCCAGTGGGGAATCCAATCTTCCAGATAATGGGAAGCAAAAATAAGCGGAATAGCAATTAAAGGGTGAGGTATTTTGGTAGCAATAAAAGCACCAGTTAAAGAATGGGAAATAGATAGCATAGAGATATAGTATACTATAAATTATGCTACCAACTCTTATTTCCTGGGGCCCATTAGTCGTCAGAACCCTCAATATATTTGCTATCATTGCCTTTTTTGTATCAGGCTTTATTTTTTGGAAAAAGGGTCGAGAAGAGCATTATGAAGAAGATGAATTGTTTGATGGCTTTATCTTGGCTTTATTGGTGGCATTAATATTTGCTCGCCTTGGTTTTATCCTGACTCACTTTGCTAGCTTTTCTATCAATATTTTAGCCTGGTTAGATCTGGTTGGTCACCCGGGTTTAAATGGTATCTTTGGAGGAGTTAGTGGCACGATTTTTATTTACCGTTTTGCCCAAAAGAAAAAATGGGATGCTTTTGAAATTTTAGATTTTTGGGTCACCAGTTTAGCCATTTGTTTGGCAATTGTTTCCGTGGGCTTATTTTTTGATGGCTCTGGTTATGGTTATGCCACTAATTTACCTTGGGGTTTTATCTTCCCCGGAGTTTTTGAAAAGCACCATCCAGTCCAGTTATATTCTGCCTTTTTATATTTAGGATTATTTATTTATTTAATTAAACTGGAATATAAGTACCGTACTTTTGTTTGGTATAAAGCTAAAAGGAAAAGTGCTCAAACCGGCTTTTTATTTGGTTTCTTTTTAATCGCCATGGGACTCTTTGAACTAATCCTGTCTTTTGTGACCCCTTCACAACTCAAGTTTTATAACTTTGATTTGGATGGGTTGTGGGCAGTTGGTATTAGTTTGCTTGGCTTGTTTATTTTATTGTTAAGAGCTGGACGAATTCCTTTTTGGGGACAAAAATGAACATGGCAAAAAATATTGTTCAGCTAAAAACATTTAAGTTAGCTAGTCTATTTGTTTTTATTTTTTTGCTCGATCAAGTCACTAAATATTGGTTCTCTCGTAATCTAATTTTAGCGATTAACACGGGTTTTTCTTTTGGGTTGATCAATAACCTTTCAATTATGGTAATATCAGCCCTACAAATATTTTTTTTGGTAGTGGTGGTGTTCTTTGCTAAATTTAGAAAAATTGGTCAATATCAGGCAGTGATTATTTTAGCTGCTGGCAGTAGTAATCTACTTGATCGATGGCTATTCTCAGGTGTTAGGGATATCTTTTATTTGCCAATTTTAAATTTAACCAACAATCTAGCTGATTGGCTGATTTTTTTAACGATTATTTTTGGGATTTTAACTAAACTAAAACAGGAGCATCAATGAAAATAGAGATTTTATACCAAGATCAAGATATTGTCGTAATTAACAAACCAGCTGGCTTAATTGTTAATGAGGCTGACACGGTGGTGGGTGACACTATCCAATCCTGGTTTAAAACTAATTTTTTAGCCAAGACTGATTTGACAAATGATCAGCATTGGCGTTCTCTGGTACCTGCCGATTTTGATGCCACCTTTGGTCAACCAGAAGACGTCTTTGAACTTAGACAAGGTCTAGTTCACCGACTAGATAAACAAACTAGTGGGGTGTTGCTCTTAGCTCTTAACCCCGGGGCTTTAGTGAATTTACTTTATCAGTTTAAACAACACTTAACTGAAAAAAAATATTTGTGTTTAGCCCATGGCAAGTTTACGGTTGCCAAAGACCGAATTATTTTACCAATGGGTAGATCAAAACAAAATCCAACTAAGTTTGCGATTAGGCAAGATGGTCGACTGGCTATTACCGACTATCAGGTCAAGAGTTTTTATCCTAGTCTAAACCTGGAGAAAATGTCGTTACTTTTTAATCAAGATGAAGAAATGAGTTTAGCCGATTTTAAAAAGAAATCAAAAAATTATCAAGGCTTCAGCTTGCTTGAATGTTGGCCCAAAACTGGAAGAACTCACCAAATTAGGGTGCATCTGTCAGCAATTCAGCATCCTTTGGTTGGGGATCGAACCTATGTTGGAAAAAAAAGGTCTAAGTTAGATCCGATGTGGTGCCCTCGACATTTTTTGCATGCTGAGCAACTTAAATTTACTCACCCCAGAACTCAAGCCCCCATGGACATTTCCGCTCATTTAAGTCCCGATTTAACCAAAGTCTTAACCTACCTACAGGAGGAGTAAAATGAAAATAACAGCCCATCAAGATTTAGCTTGGTTACCAGCCACGCATGAAGACCCAGCTAATCCCGGAGTACTAAAGCAAGTTATTTTTTCCCAGCAAGATTTTGACCCTGATTGTGGCCTGAGAATGCTAAACTTTGCTAAAATTTTACCTGGCAAATCTTTTGCTTTGCACCTTCACGATACCCTTGAGGAAGTCTTTTACATATTACAAGGTGAAGGATTAATTAGAGTAGGGGAGCAGGAAGAAAAAATTAGTGAAGGCATGTCTGTTTTGATTCCCAAAAAAACTAAACATTGGCTGAAAAATACTGGTCAGGTTGATTTACTATATTTAGCTTTTGGGGCATCAAGAGAAGTAGGGGAGACCAGAGTATTAGCCTAATTTATTTTAATTAAACTGACAAGCTTCATAATATCGATAAAAATTGCTTACAAGATCAACATCGCATCACCAAAACTGTAAAATCGATACTCTTTATCGATCGCTTGCTGGTAGGCGAGACCAACAAGTGATTTTTGAAAACTTTCAAATTTGGTTTGAGTTTGGGGAAAACTGGCAAAGGCACTAATTAGCATCAGTAAAGTAGATTTGGGTAAATGAAAGTTTGTGATTAAACTATCGACAATTTTGAATTGATATCCGGGGTAAATATAAATATCTGTTTCTCCTGACTGAGGAGTTAACACTGCTTGGTTGTTAGCACAACTCTCCAGGACTCTGGTGGTAGTTGTGCCAACAGACAGGATTTTTTTGCCATTGTTTTTAGCTTGATTGATTTGGTCCGCGGCTGAGTTAGTTAGTTCAAACTGTTCACTATGCATCTGATGATTGATAATATTTTCTTCTTTGACTGGCAAAAAAGTGCCTAATGAAACATGTAAAGTTACTTCAACAATCTCAATTCCTTGCTCTCTAAGTTTTTGATCTAATTCTTGGGTAAAATGAAGCCCGGCCGTGGGAGCGGCCACTGAACCCTGGTGTTTAGCAAAAGTGGTTTGGTAAATATCTCTTAAGTGTTGTTCATCAGATTGTTGCCAGTGGATATAGGGAGGAATGGGAGTGTGGCCAATTTGATCTAAAGTCGTAAAAAGTGTAGTGGCTGATTGGTTGAATTTAATGATTTGGGTGTAGCCATTGCGGTTTTGACACACACCAACTAGGGGAGAGTTGGGAAAAACAATGGTTTGGCCGGGTTTTAGTCCGGGTTTAGTCAGACACTCCCAGGTTTCACCATCAGTAAGAATTGAGGATCTTTTGATCAGTAGTAGCTCCACATGGCCCCCAGTAGTTTTTTGGCCAAAAATTCTGGCCGGAATGACTTTAGTATTATTGCGAACAATTAGATAATTTTGATCGATAATTTGAGGTAAATTGAAAAAATGTTGATCAGTGATTAAACCACTCTTGCGATTAACTACTAACAACTGGCTATGATCTCGAACTTCAGCCGGTTTATGAGCAATTAAGGGTGCGGGAAGGTGGTAATCGAATTGATCGATGGTCAACATAGAATGGTATTATACTGGTTTAGTTTAAAGTCAGCAGTAGAGGATGATAAAATAGTCAGATGTCAAAGTTTGAATTCCAATTAGACGGGGTGCGTGCCAAAGCCAGAGCTGGTCAATTTACGACTGCTCATGGAGTGGTTAAAACCCCTATTTTTATGCCTGTTGGCACGCAAGCCACAGTCAAGGCATTGGATAGCCTAGATATTGAGCACCTCTTTGCTCAAATTATTTTGGCCAATACCTATCACTTATATCTTCGACCGGGTATGGAAGTGCTCAAATCTGCGGGGGGAATTCATAAATTCATGCATTGGCAGAAACCCATCTTGACTGACTCTGGTGGTTTTCAAGTTTTCTCGTTAGGTAAGCAAACTCAAAGTGCCGGCAATCAATCATTAACGGTCATTAATGATGATGGGGTAGTTTTTAAATCTCACTTAGATGGTTCCAAACATATTTTTAGTCCCCAAAAAGCCATTGAAATCCAGAGAGAAATTGGAGCCGATATCATCATGGCTTTTGATGAATGTACACCTGATAATGCTGATGCTGAATATACTTTGCAAGCATTGGACCGTACTCACGCTTGGGCCAAACAATGTTACCAATACTGGCAGGAAAAACAAAGCAAAAGTGTTTATGGTGATTACCAAGCATTGTTTGGCATTATTCAAGGGGCGATGCATAAAGACTTACGAATTAAATCAGCTCAGGAAATTACGGCTTTAGATTTTGATGGGGTTGCTGTGGGTGGGGAAACCATTGGATATAACATGGAGGGGACAGTTGAAGTGATGGATTGGCTCAAAGATATTTTGCCAATTAATAAACCTCGATATGCCATGGGACTAGGTCGAGATCCACAAAACTTAATTGATGCGGTTTTGTCAGGCTTTGACATGTTTGATTGTGTGGCTCCAACAAGATTAGCGAGAAATGGTACTTTGTATTTTGGTCAGTTGAAGGCAGAAAAAGGCGATAACTTAACATTTGATTCTCCCTACCATCACGGTCGGCTACAAATTGGTAATGCTATTTTTACTCATGACCAAGAAGTCATTCAACCTGGATGTGACTGTTATACCTGCCAAAGTGGTTATTCTCGTTCCTATTTAAGACATCTATTTAAAGTTGATGAACTATTGTTTTATCGCTTGGGTTCGATTCATAATGTTAGATTTATGGTCAGGTTGTCTCAAGAGATTCGTAATTGGATTCTTGGGTCCTGATTTTTTCGTAGTATTTTGTCAGAGATAGATTTTGTTATAATTCCTCTAACTATGACATCTGCCCGAGAAAGAAAAAGGAAGCGTCGCCGTTTAGCTAAAGGTAACAGTGGTTTAAAATTATTTTTTTCCAAATTTGTTAAAATTAGTCTGTTACTACTAACTGTTTTTGGTTTATTATTTTTACTTTTTGTCGTCTATCTTAAAAAAGGTATCGATACCACCTCGGTTAATCAAAACATCTTATTTGCCTCCAATGATTTAGCCAGCCAACAAAATAGAATTTATCTTGCCATTGTCAGAGGTAGTAACGATAGAGTTATTATTTTTTCCTTCCCCGGGGATATGAATGTTGATTTAATTGGGGATTATGGCAGTTATCCATTGAGATCAGTTTTGCCCCTGTTAGAGATTGACAAAAAAAATCATCAACTAGTTAATAGTGTTTTCAGCTTTAGTCTAGATATTTTAGTGAATGATGTTTGGTCCTCAAGCCAAAGATTTGAGATTAAAGATAAGGCTAGTTTACAAAATTTTGTTAAAAAGTCAGTTTATTCTGGTCAAGTTGAGACTGGTTTATCCATATTTAACCGTTTGCAGTTATTTGCTCGGGTTGATCGATTAAGAGCTGATCAGTTTGATTTTATCGATATTTCTGATCAGCAAGACTGGTCTGATTATTTGAATAATCGGTTAGCTCAAGTCCAAGAACCAGACTGCCGCTTGGCGGTCATTAATGCCACCGGCAAAGCTAAGCTAGCTACTAAAATTTCTACTATTTTAGAAAACGATGGTTCCAGTGTTATTCGAACAGATGACGTGTCGGAGAAAAAAGAAAAATCACAAATTTTTCTTAATCCTGAGTCAGAAGTTAAATGCCCACAAACAGTCGCCAGCATCTTGCAACTTTTTCCTTTTGATGTTGAAATTGTGAAATCGAAAGTAGCACTAGAACAGTATCGAAGCGATTTGGTAGTTTTTGTTGGTGATGACTTTAAACAACTTTGGAAAAACTAGTTATTTATCAATTTTATCTTCTAAATCTTTGCGGTCGTAGGTTTTTTCTTCATCGTAGTCAGTTTCGACAATTTGGATTGGGACATCATCTTCGATGAAAGTGTCGTCGATATCATTAATGGTGGTTAGCTGAGTTCTAGCCAAAGGAAATGAATTTATATATTCATTTTTCAATGATCTTTTCATTTCTCTTAAGAAAATCACACAACTAGAGGCATTAATGGATCTAATATAACAAGAATATTTATTCCCGCCTTTAATTAGCTTGCTTAATCTAAATGACAAATCTTCTGGTAGTGCACCGATGTAGTTTTGATTAGCCTCGACGGAGATATATCTGTTTTTAGGAATTAGTTCACAAGCAGTGCCAACTGTTAGTACATTCAGAACATTTTTACTAGCTAGCCGGTGGAGTTCAACAGTTTTAGTTTTGCCTGGTTCCTCAATAAAATGGTTATTAGCAAAAGAAGGAGCATTCAGTTTCTTGTTTTTACTTAATCTTTCTAAGTGTTTTTTGGCAATTGAGTTAGATTTATCAATTTTTAGAGATCTCTCTAAATATTTGATAGCGGCAGCTTTTTCTCCTAACTGAGATAGAGCAATTCCTAGCCGATTGAGGGCAGAGGTGTCATTTTCGTCAATCTTGATAATTTCTTGATTAAGCTGGGTAGCTTTTTCCCAATCTTGGTTTTTGGCTGATTGAATTGCCAATCTTTGGAGGATGCTTTTGTTGTTCATAGTCGTTTGATTAAGGTAATACAAAAATGCTAATTTGACAATCTTTACTTTTGTATCCTAGCTGACGAAAGATACGCTTTTTTGACAAATTTGTCAACAGAAACTCAAGCAAGTGATACAATAGCATTTACTAGCCAGGAAACAAAGGAGTAATTTATGTCTGGGCACAGCAAATGGTCAACCATCAAACATAAAAAAGGTGCGCTCGATTCTCAAAGAGGCAAACTTTTTGGTCAGTTATCTAAAAATATTAGAGTCGCGGTTAAGGAAGGTAAAAATGGTGATCCCAACTTTAACCCGATGTTAAGATTAGCGGTTGATAAAGCCAGAGCTGCCAACATGCCTAAGGAAAATATTCAGCGAGCTATTGATCGAGGTTTGGGTAAAAGTGCTTCTGGTCAAGTTATTCAAGAAATGGTTTATGAGGGTTTTGGCCCTCAAGGCATTGGCATTATCGCGGTCGGGATGACTGATAATGTCCAAAGAACTAGTTCCCAAATTCGAACTATTTTTGGTCGGGCTGGAGGCAGTTTAAGTGGGCCTCATAGTGTGCTTCATATGTTTGAAAGAAATGGTGAAGAGTATTTTCCCACCATTCCTTTTGTGATTAGTGATCCTGAGCTAATTAGTCAAATTGAAGACTTAATTGATACCTTAAGAAGTGATGATGATATTGAAGACGTTTTTTGTGTTGCGCAGTGGGAAGGGCAGCAGTAAAGTATAGAGTATGAGACGTAGAGAAAAATTTGTTATTGCCTCAATTTTGTTAAGTCTGGGATTTTTGGGTTCTCAATATGTAAATCTAGATTATCGTTATTGGGCAGTCCTAATTTTTAGTTTACTTTCTTATCTAGTTTCTGCTTGGGTGCTGTCTGATGATTTACAACGTTATGAGTTAATCACCATTGTCCCTTTTCCGGCTTTTTACTCAGCGGGGGTAGGATTGTTCTATTTTTTATTGCCAGAGAGCCTTTTTAGTCGAATTTTTATTTTAGTTTTGTTTAGTGTTGGCATGTATGGGCTGTATTTAACTTTGAATATTTTTTCGGTGGCTAAGGGGCGCAGTATCCAACTACTTCATGCCGCTCATGCTATTTATTTACTCTTTACTCTGTTAACTTCCCTTTTATTCCTCAACACCATCTTGTCACTGAAACTGCCATTTTGGAGCAACGGGATCTTGACGGCTTTAACTCATTTCCCATTGATTTTTTTGTCGCTTTGGTCGATTAAGCTGGAGCCTAAAGTGGGTGGGGAAATCGTCCCCTTATCCTTAATGCTAACTTTGGTGCTAGTGGAGATGAGTGTGGTTTTATCCTTTTATCCTTTTTCAGTTTGGCATGTGGCTTTGTTTGTAATGTCGACGATGTACATCGGTTTAGGTGTCTTTCATAGCTATCTGAAAGATCGACTTTTTGTCAATACCCTTCAAGAATATTCCATGGTAGCCGGCTTGATTGCCATGGTTTTCTTTATTCTTTTACCCTGGAGATAAAAATAGATTGGTAAATCAACCCTTTTTATCTAGTAGAGAAGAGGGCAGCAGAGAAGTAACTTTTCCCCTAAAAAATAAAATTTTGTAAAAAAAGGTTTTAATTTGCCAGGGTTTATCCCGGCTTATTAGCTATTCTTTAAAGAATATAAAAATAAAAAATTAATCAGATTTTTGGAAAATATAAAAAATGGAGAAGAGGTGGTGAAAAATTAAAGTGAAAATAACATACCAGACTAAACCAGAGGAGAGGGTAGTAAATGATATAGTTTGATATAGGGAATAAATGTGAATAACTTTGAAAGTTATAGGACTTATTCCCGGCATTTCCAGGCTAAATGTAATAAAATTGTTGTTTGCAAGAATAAATTTACGCATCTGCTACTAGTGGTGAATTAAGCGTTTATCTAGCATCTACCTCTGGTAGAGTGAGAAAGTAAAAAACCCGAATGCCAGTTTAGCCAAGAGTGGTTGGAAGTGGCTGATTCCATGGTTTCAGTTACATAAGCTAGAAGGAAATAAAGGTGACTATGTCACAGTGATGGGAAGTACAGGTCAACAATCATAATTTTGGTGGGAACTGCTTCTGCTCTTTTGGAGAGAGTACCTATTTATTGATATTCATATATGTCGCACAATATAACTTTTACGACATAACATCGAAATAGTCGATAGAAGCTGTTTTGATTATTCTATTTTATAACCACAATCTTTCTGCTTTTATTTACCAGTTTTATTTTTATCCCCTGATTTATTCTTGATTTCCCTAGTTTACCTGAATCCTATCTATTTTTTTGATTTGTTAGCTCGTTTGTTATCCAAAATCATCAATTTATATCGTTGAGCTTCAAAGTAGCTCTTTTTAGTCTGATTTAGATGACCAACTGGTCGGCGCAATTAAAAAGAGCCGATTTTGGGGCTTTGATAGGCTCATATGAGGAAAAGATTGACCGTTCAACCCTTTTTAGCCTGGAATGACTTTTGGAATCGTAAAGAAACTGATTTTTAGTGACTTACACTACTTGTTAAACCATAAGTCAGCTAGATATTGATTATTCTGAGTGAATTGGCTGGCTTAACTAAATTTTATTTTCCCAACTGCTATTTAGTATTTTTATTGTCTCTTTTATTTTTAATGGTGCTGGGTTTTTTTATATATGTTTGGTTTATTTTAATTTTTTTATTTTTTTAAATTAAGTTTGTATTTAGGGATGGTTTGAAAAAATGTCTGTTTCTGGGTTTGAAGGGTAATCTGTCCGTTTTTTGCAAAGATAAATAGAGTAGCCTCTATCACCTGTTCAGAAAATGTGCTAACTTAGATTGTGCGACATTAAAATGTGGAGAGTCCGGTTAAGTGAAAAAAATATATGTAATGGATGCGCAGCAAGTGATCAAATACTAACAAATAACACTGGAGCATCAATTCCCTTACTCAGGTCTCACTTTTGGCAACACAGTCAACAAGTTGCCAGTAACTTATAACATATGAGTCTATCTACTCTACCCCAACCAGCATTAGTTGATTTCTTAGAACACTTAGAAGTGGAAAGAAATGTGAGCCGGTTGACTATCCGCAATTACCGTCATTACTTGCAAAGGTTTATTGATTGGTTTAAACAAAATGGTTTTAACGACTTAAGTCAGCTTGATCCTTACTGCTTGAGAAAGTATCGTGTCTTCTTGGCCAGATACTCAGATAGTCAAGATCGGACCCTGTCCAAAAAGACCCAAGGTTATCACATCATTGCTCTCAGGTCCTGGTTAAGGTGGTTGGTTAAGAATGATTTAACGGTTCTTCATCCGGAAAAAATAGATTTGCCTAAAGCTGAGTCTAAACAAATGAAGTTTTTATCTAAAGAGCAAGTGGAAAGATTAATTTCTCAACCCCAGGTTTCGACCTTTGCGGGTTTAAGAGATAGGGTCATTTTAGAGGTGCTTTTTTCTACTGGCCTTCGTGTGAGTGAGTTGGTCAGTTTGAGTCGGGACCAAATTGATACTTCCCGTCGGGAATTTGGGGTTATTGGTAAAGGTCGTAAACCCAGAGTAGTTTTTTTGTCAGAGAAAGCGGCGGTTTGGTTAGAGCGGTGGCTAGTCTCGCGGCAGGATGAATGGAGGCCTGTTTTTATTAGGGTCTCTGGCAAGCAAGACGACTTATTAGCGGATGGTGAAGACATGCGATTAACTACCAGAAGTATCCAGCGGATTGTAGATAAATATGCCCGGAAAGCCAAATTACCCATCAAGATTACTCCTCATGGTGTCAGACATAGCTTTGCAACGGATCTGTTGTTTAACGGGGCGGGCTTAAGAGATGTCCAAGAAATGCTAGGGCATAAAAATATCGCTACCACCCAGATTTATACCCATGTGACTCAACCTCAACTTAAAAAAATACATAAGCAGTTTCATTCAGATCTCTAAGCCTGGAAAAAAAACTAAAAACTGGCAAAAACCGATAATTATTGTTATGGTGAATTAGCAGATACTTACTCGGTCTGCTAATAGCCCATTCTTGAGTTAAGGATTGACATATCAATATATTTTGAAGATACGTTTTTTGATGATTACTTGAGGTTAAAATTGAAGCTTGGGTTGGTTTTTGTAATTATTTATACTAATTTTGCTGATTGGCTTTGTGGCCTTGGTTAATGAATTGATATTTATAATTATACATTGCTATCTTTAATAATACTAAGACTTGGTAATATGGGGTATTGATATATTTAATTTGGGAGCCGAGTTGGTAAGATGAAGAAGTTATGATAAAATAAAAATCTGCTTTTAAGTGGGCTCATAGCTCAGTTGGCTAGAGCGCTTGTATGGCATACAAGAGGTCAGGGGTTCGACTCCCCTTGAGTCCACAATGATCCATGTTTTTTCCCTAAATAAAAACTAACGATTACTTTGAACTATTTTTTTTGTTATATCTAAGCATATGCCCATCTCAAAAGATTCCCTCCCACTACATGAAGAAGAAAAAGAAAAAGGAGAAAAAAGATCAAACCGGCTTTGTGTGGTTGAAACAACGCTATCTATAGCCTCAAAATTGATCGAGGTAAATTGGAGCCAAGAACCTTACCAACAATTGCAAAATGAAGCAGTCGAAAGAAGACTTGATGAAGTCAGTGCTCTTAAGGCAGAAGTTATTCAGATGGCAGAAAATATCGACCCAGAAGAATATGATCAAATATATCAAGACAAGCTTAAATATTTACAACAATTTGTTGATGAAGATGGACTGCTTCCTGCCGGACGAACTCCTGAATTCCAAGCTCACTCTCTAACCAGATTGAGATTAAGAGAAAAAATAGAAAGATACTTTTTTGTTCAAGACAGAAAGAATATCAGGGAGCTGATAACCTGGTTTTGGACTAGGTTATCAGAACTAACGCACCAAGAATTTGTGACTAGGTTTGAAAAAATCGATATCGATGATTTACATGATCCAGCCTATGCCGAGTCAGTTTTTAATCAAGATCAAGAAGTTGGTTTGTTAATAAATACCGGTTTGGTAGGAGTGTATTTTAATGACAAGAAACTATATGACGGACATATGGCTCATACAACCATGCTTGATCAAGACAATTACCAATTTTTAAGCGATGGGTTTTTGTCACAACCACGATTAAAAAGTTTCAATTTAAATACTATGAGGGTTGGAATGTATGAATATTCTGGTAAAACCGGTGTTAACGACGAAAATGAAGCCGAACAATGGAACGCTGTTATAGTAAACAGAATTAACTAAATTGTAATTTTTTCAGGTCCACCCTACTCTACCTATTATGGCTTGGTAGGGTAGCCAATTAATGATTTTATCAATTCTTCAATTTGGTCCCTAATTCTATTAATTGTTTCAAGTTTTTGTTGATGGGGATCTTGGATTGGCAAGTAAGTTGTTTTGGGATCATTTAAGATATAGTCAGCACAAAATGAGCGGTGGCACAAAACAACAATCCTTTCAGCTTGTTCACACATTTGTCGATCTACGACTTTAATTTTTTGCCTAGAAATGTCTATACCTTTTTCTTCCATTGATTTAATTATCTCAAGAGTAGGATGATGGTGATACTTTTCTCTAAAGTCTTGTGCCCCGGCACTAATGGCGTTTTCAGATTCGGTCAAATAGTTGTAAAAGGCTTCAGCCATTTGACTTCGTCCCACATTAGCTTGGCAAACAAAGAGTACTTTTTTCATGTTAATCCTTAGATTTTCAACTTTCTAATAGTTTTATTTTCGAGCCACTCTTCATCAACCTTAAGATCTAAACCGATGGCATCATCTAGGGTGAAAATCCCCTGGTTATAACGATCATTGATGTTGGTAAAAGTGCTATCAAAATAAGTTGTCCAGTTGGAGATATCGGCAGGCAAAGTAAACTCTGACAAACTAGCTGATGCCAAGTTGGCTATTAAGCCAATATCCGACTCTAGCATTCCCCCACACCAAAGCTGGATACCCGTCTTCTTGGCTAACTGATTGATTTTTTGGACTTCATAAAGGCTAGCTACTCTGGCCGGTTTGACGTTAATGATTTTACAAGCCTTGAGTTCAATAGCTTTACGAGCATCTTCAAAAGAGCGGATACTTTCATCTAGACAAATGGGAGTCTTGATTTGTTTAGCTAATTTAGCATGGTCAATGATGTCGTCATATGCTAGTGGCTGTTCGATCATGATTAAATTAAATTCATCTAGAGCTTTGAGTTTGTCGACGTCAGCTAGAGTGTATGAAGAGTTAGCATCGGCCATGAGCATCACCTCAGGAAATTTTTCTCTGACTGCTTTAACCAATTGATATTCTAGTCCTGGTTTGATTTTGAGTTTGATCCTAGTTAGCCCTCGATCCAGTGCCTTTTCCACCTTCTCCAGAGTTTTGTCAATGTTTTCTTGGATGCTAATACTGGCACCTGATTGAATTTTTGTCCTTGTTCCACCTAAGAGTTGCCAGACCGGTTTATTAGCCAGTTGTGCTTCAATAGACCAAAGAGCTGTTTCAACGGCAAACTTGGCAATGTTGTTACCCCTTAAATGTTTGATTTTATCAGCAAACTCTTGGGAAGTAATTTCTTGGTTATTGATGATGGGAAATAAGTAGTTGGTAATAAATAGCCAGCCCCCACCTAACCATTCTTCAAGATAGATGGGATCTTTGACTAGAGCTGCTTCCCCCCAGCCAATAATTCCGGATTCATCCTCTAATCGGACCAGTAAAGTATCTCGATCCCAGAGAGTGCCAAAACCAGTAGTAAATGGTTCTTTGAGTGGTAACCGGACTTCAAATAGTGTAGCTTTAGTAATTTTGGGTTTTTTCATCTTATCTTTTCCTTGTTAATAAATAATAATTTTGGCGTTTTTTATCTTCGCTTTTTATAGAGAAGAAATCAGAGATTTGATAATTCCCTTTTTTAATGTGGTTACTTTGACTTGGGGGTAACAGGACAACTAAAATTTGTCTGAGTTTTTTGCGCCAGATAGTTTTGTCTAAGTCAGATAACAGGTCAATATCCGCCGGAATCTCTACCAGTAGTTTTTGGTAGTTATTGACGATTTTTTGTAAGTCCAAATCTTGACTATCCACGATCGGCAGTTTGGTAATTTTCTTAACTGATGACTTGACCGTTTGTCTCTCCACACCAAGTAATTTTCTGATCACAACAGGATCACTGATATCCCATTTCACCAATAACCGATCAGTGGGAATCTGCCCATAAAGGGTGGAAGAAATTTGACCATACTTATCAATTAAATAGGTATCTGATCTCCCCCCCAGTTTGGCAAAGTTGAGGTTCGCGTTACTGCCCCTAAGTGGATCAAAGGTCCAAATGATTTGGTCAATATGTTTTTCTTGAGCGATCAAGGCGACAAAAACTGATAAGTTAAAACCGAGATTGGAGAATCTAAGATTGGCAGTAATGCCAATCATATGTAGCAATAAAAAGTTATCAGTTGTCCCTAAACACAGCGCAAACCCCAAAGCCTGACCAGCTTGATTTTCGACCAAGACAATTAATCCTCCCGTATCGGTGGCGATCGATAAAATATTTTTCGGTACTACACTAATATCATCAAATCCCCAGACTTGTTTTTGCAAATCAAGTATTTGTTCAAACTTGTCTTGATTCTTCCAATCAATCAGCTTGAAAAATATTGGTTCTCCCCTCAGTTTTTTGACAAAACTTTGATCATTAATTTTGGTGAATGAAAAATCTTGGAATCGGAGTCTAGCTTGATTTTTTTTCATCATCACCTTTCAGAATGAACTTTTGTAGAGCACGAGAAAATTTCATAGTGCTATCCACATCTAGCCATTCACTATCACAGTGAATATCTCCACCAACTGGTTTAATCATCAAGACTGGAGTAATAAATCGCGCAAAGTGGCGAGCATCTGAAGCTCCATAATTTGGCTGGATCAAAATTTGTTGACCAAATTCCTGAGAAAGGACCGCTAGAAATTTTTTTACCACGGGTAAATTAGTGTCAGTAAAAGTTGGAAGACCCGTTGAAAGTCTTGTTATTTGAATTGACTTATCAATCTGATTTGCTAATTGACGTAACTCCAGTTCTATCCTTTCTAGTGAATCAGTTTCGGGGTAGCGAAAATCAATCTTAAGAGTGGCGAGATCACAAACTTGATTAGTGGAAATGCCCCCAGTTAATTGGCCAAAATTAAGAGTCGTGTTCCAGTTTTCTTTCTGGCTATTAACACCATATTTTTTTTCTAACTGGTTAACTAGCTGGCAAATTTTTGGTAAAGCATTTTTACCTTGCCACGGGCGAGAGGCGTGTGCCGCGCTGCCTTTAGCAGTCACCTCAAACTGAGCTACTCCTTTGGATTTATTAACGAATAAAAGATTATCGCCACCATCAGGAACAATCAAGGTCAGGGGTCTTAACTTGAACTCATCCGCCAGAAATTTGCCCCCATTAAAACCACCGATCTCTTCGTCGGAAGTAATAATCAAGCAAAAACTGGTAGCCGATTTTTTTTCAATCAACTCATTTAACAGTGAAATGCCAATGGGAATGGAAAATTTCATATCGCTAACTCCTCGTCCAAAAACTTTATTTTTTTCTTTTCTCATTTTGAACAAAGAGCTGGTAGCTGAGACCACATCAAGGTGGACCATGTAGCCGAATTCCGGTTTTTTAGTTTCTTGGTTAAAAGCTAGTAAAGTTTCAAAGCCATTATTTTCTAGCCTTTTAACTTTGGCTTTGGCAGAGATTAAACTGACAATATAGTCAAAAGCTTTTTTGACTTGGTCCTGGTTACCGGTCACAGTTTGAAACTGCACTAGTTGATCTAGTTGCTGGAGAAATTGGGTTTTGGTGAGCATTTTTTCCTTTTTAAGCATTAAAAAACCTCCCTTGGGGGAGGTATCTGCTTTTTTATAATATTTTATATTTTAGTTATTCCAATATCAGCATCCACCTCCTTTTTGGGTGTTCATCCAGAAATATCGATGCATGAATTTGGATAATAACATTAACTTATGATTATATATCTCTAAAAAATTAAGTAAAGAGACCAAATAATAAAAGAAATTAATACTAAAATTGATGCTGACGTTTAAAGATTATTTTTTTTAGCTTTAGGCTTTAATTTTAGTCTCCACCGCCTCTTCCTTGTAAGTAAGGGCTGCTGCGACGACTCTATCATCGTTTTTCAGTCTCATTAGGATGACACCTTGTGTTGGTCTAGTTAAGACGGGTATGGATTTCTTTTTGATCGGTAGTTTGATGGTCTGACCAGAGTTAGTGGTGATCACCACCTCTTCATGGTCTTGGTCAACCAACATCGCGGCGGCCACATTTCCAGTTTTGGGAGTAATGTCAGCTACCTTAACTCCCTGTCCAGATCGTTTCTGAACTGGATAGTCAGCTAAGGGGGATCTCTTCCCCATTCCATTTTGAGTGATTAAAAGTAATTGTTTGAAGGTTTTTTTGACTTTGTCATCTTGATCAGCATTGGCTGGGAAGGTTTCCATGCTCACGACAAAATCAGCTTTTTTCAAAGTAATACCTCTCACCCCTTTAGTATCACGATTGGAGGCTTTGACTTCATCTTCACTAAACCTAATCGATTTACCCTGATGGGTAACTAACATCATGTGGTCATTACCAAGGGTCAGAGCGCCAGCGACTAATTGATCATCGTCATTCATGGTGATAGCAATGATCCCATTTTGGCGGATGTTGTCATATTGTTTGACCGCGGTCTTTTTGACCAAGCCTTTGACAGTAGCGAAAGTAATGTATTTATCTTTATCTTTTTGCTCATCAAGAACTAACATTGATTGCACCTTTTCGTCAGCTTTCAGGTTAATTAAATTAACTACAGCTGTGCCTTTCGCCTGTCTGGAACTTTCACTCATTTCGAAAACCTTCATCTTAAAAACTCTGCCCAGGTTAGTGAAAAGTAGTAAAGTATCGTGGGTGTTGGCAATGACTAAGTGTTTGACCACGTCTTCTTCTTTGGTCTTCATTCCCACTGTCCCCTTGCCTCCTCTAGCCTGAGATCTAAAGCTACTAGGATCAAGTCTCTTGATATAGCCACTCTCGGTGAGGGTAATCACCGTTTCCTCATTAGCCACTAAATCTTCTTCACTAAATTCATCAATTTTGCCTTTAATAACTTTGGTTTTGCGTTCGTCACCATAAAGGGTAATCATCTCTTCAGTTTCGGCAATGAGAACTTGAAGAATTTCCTTGGGGTGACTTAGTAAGATTATTAACTTATCGATGGTTAATTTAATTTCTTTATATTCGTCTTCAATTTTTTGTCTTTCCAAAGCCGCCAATCTTTTCAGTTGCATTTCCAAAATGGCAGTGGCTTGGGGGTCTGATAAACCAAATTTGGTCATCAATCTAGTCTTAGCGGTTTCACTATCTGGGGATCGGCGAATAGTTTCAATGACATCATCTAAGTTGTTTAAGGCGATGATTAAGCCTTCTAAGATGTGGGCGCGATTTCGAGCATCAGCTAAATCAAATTGGCTTCTTTTAACGATTACTAATTGGCGATGAGCAATATATTCAAAGATGACTTGCTTGATGTTCATCAGTTGAGGACCACCATCGCTGTTTAAAGCTACCATGTTCATAGGAAAGCTTGTTTGCAGCTCCGAGTATTTGTAGAGTTTGTTTAAAACCACTTTTGGTCGAGCATCTCGTTTTAGGTCAATGGTAATCTGTAATCCCTGTCGGTCTGAATCGTCATTAATATCTCTAATACCAATAATTTTTTTGTCTTTGACTAAATCAGCAATTTTAACAATTAAGCGAGATTTATTTACCTGGTAGGGAATTTCGTTGATGATAATTTGAAAACCTTTAGTATTTTCTTCAATTTTAGCTTTAGCTCTGATAATGATTCGACCCCGACCAGTCCGATAGGCTTCTTTAATAGCACTTCGATCATAAATAATACCGCCAGTGGGAAAGTCTGGACCTTGAATTTCTTCCATGATCTCATCAATGGTAATGTCACTGACAAACTCTCCAGCCAGCTGAGCAGCAGGTGTTTTTAAGAGCAAATCAATATAGGCATGGTTAATGGTATCTTTAGCCGTTGGATCAGGAAAAGTTAAGGGCTGGTTATTCTGGGCTTCTCCCTTAGAGATGGCTAACAAAATGGCTTTGCCAACTTCAGTTAAGTTATGAGTCGGAATCTTGGTGGCCATACCCACGGCAATACCTTCAGCACCCATGAGAAGTAAGTTAGGTAATCTGGTTGGCAGTACCAATGGCTCCTGAAGTGATCCATCAAAGTTATCGGTAAAAGGAACGGTATTTTTATTGATATCGGCCAATAATTCTTGAGTGATTTTAGCTAGTCTGGCTTCGGTGTAACGCATGGCAGCGGGGCTATCGCCATCAACTGAACCAAAGTTCCCTTGACCATCAATTAGAGGATATCTCATGCTGAAATCTTGGGCCAAACGAACTAAAGCCATGTAAACTGAACTGTCACCATGTGGATGATATTTACCTAAGACGTCTCCAACAATACGAGCAGATTTTTTGTAGGGCTTACTGTGATGAATCCCACTACTCGACATGGAGAACAAAATACGACGATGCACTGGTTTCAGACCATCTCTCACATCTGGCAAAGCTCTAGAGACGATAACACTCATAGCGTAATCCACATAGGATTTGCTCATTTCATCCACGATCGAAACATGCTTGAGCTTGCCATATTTAGATTCGGTGATGGTGCCAACTAAAGAGTTGCCATTAGTAGGAGTTTCTACTGTTTCGGCGGTGACTGTTTCTTCTACTGGTGGTTGAGTGTTTTCTTCTATCATCTTAGTTGCTAACTGCCTTTTCAATCAGTGGTGCAATCTCTTTTTTACGAGACATTTTGGGTCCAATATCTAATACATTTTCACTAACTTGACCGCCAAAAGCTTTGGTGGCTATATTAGCTTCGGCGTCAGCTAAAATTAGCATTTTGCTATTAATTTTCAGCACATCGGTAATGATCACAAACAATAGGTCAGCTGACTCTTGCTGTTTGACTGTTTGCATCGCTGTTAATAATTGAGCTTTTTTGGTATTTAAAACCACCTCTTGTTCCACGGTTTCCAGTTGGTCGATAAAAACTTTTTTGCCGCCAAAGTCAAAGATTTTATAATCATTTTTAATGATTTGTTCATCAGTGAGTTTGGAAACATCTGATTTAGCCTTAAAGATTTCCAGGGCCAGACCATCAATGTCAGTAATTTGGGCAATTTGAGCAATTTCAGCTCCAAATTTTTGATCCCACTTGGTAGTGGTCGCACCTTTAAAGCCAATCGTATCAGACAGGATGGCACACAGCATTAAACTAGCTAGTTTTTGATCTGGTACCACGTTATTTTTCTTCATTAAATAGTAAACAATGGTGGATGAAGAACCCCAAGTTTTAAAATTAAGATAAATAGGGTTGTTTAAATTAAGATTAGCTTTATGATGGTCAACAATTTCTACAATCTGATCTGGATTTAAACCAGTTAATCTTTGACTTTCTTCATTATGATCTACCAAGACAACTTGATCATCACTTTGAATTTGGTCAGCCGTTAATATCTCTGGAGCGTTGATGCCAAATTTGTTAAACAGATAACTGGTCTCCGGATTAAGTGGATCCACAATTCTAGCTTGTGAGTCAGGGTATCCCCAACTTTGATCTTGTTGATACAAGTGAGCTAAAGCCATAGCGGCTACTACGGAATCGGTATCTGGTTTTTGGTGTCCAATGGCGTAAGTTTTTGACATAGTTGTTAGATATCCAAACTCGCTAATTTGGCATTAGCCTGGATAAACTTCTTTCTGGGAATGACGTCATCCCCCATTAGAGTACTGAAAATTTCATCGGCTTTTTGAGCATCTTCAATGGTGACCTTTTTAAGGGTTCTGGTTAAAGGGTTCATGGTAGTGGCCCATAACTGCTCGGGGTTCATTTCACCCAAACCTTTATATCGTTGAATATTGATCTTAGCGTCAGCTGATTTTTGTTTGATTTCTTTGACCTTGCTGTCTTTATCCACTTCATCATAAACATAAAATTCATCCTTGCCGGAACTGACTTTAAATAGTGGTGGCATGGCAATATAAAGATAGCCTTGCTCCACGATTTGAGGTAGATGCCTAAAAAAGAAAGTTAAGCCAAGTGTAGTAATATGTTCGCCATCAACATCCGCATCATTCATGAGAATGATCCGATGATATCTTAGCTTACCAGCATCAAAAGTCTCCCCAATACCTGCCCCCATAGCAATGACCAAGTTCTTTAATTCTTCAAAATCAACAATTTTATCTAATCTAGCTCGTTCAGTGTTAAGGATTTTACCTCTAAGTGGGAAAATAGCTTGAAATTTACGATCTCTTCCCTGCTTGGCACTACCACCGGCACTATCACCTTCCACAATATAGATTTCTGATTCTGCTGCATTACGACTCTGACAGTCAGCTAGTTTTCCAGGTAGAGAGGTACTTTCCAGTGCCCCTTTTCTAATCACAGCATCTTTAGCAGCTCTAGCCGCCATTCTAGCTCTAGCAGCCAACATGATTTTATCAATGATGATGCGGCCAACTTTGGGATTCTCTTCTAGAAAGGTTTCAAAACCTTCTTTGAAGATTTGATAAACCGCTGATTGAGCTTCGGAGTTATTAAGTTTGCCTTTGGTCTGAGATTCAAACTGAAGATCATTGGAAGGCATCTTCACAAAAATGACAGCTGTCAGTCCTTCGGATAAATCTTCACTGGTAAATGATTCTTTTTCTTTAAGTAAATTGTTTTTGGTGGAATAGTCTTTCAGAACTTTATTTAAAGCCATTCTAAAACCAGTTAAGTGTGTTCCTCCATCTGGAGTACGGATAACGTTGACATAACTTTCCACAATCTCAGAATAAGAATCAGAATACTGGATGGCAATTTCAGCACTAATTCTCTTTTTAGTATTTTCATCTTGCCATTCAGATTGAGTATAGAAAACCTGATGTAGGGGTTTTCGATTCATATTAATATGTTTAACTCGAGCCTTAATCCCACCTTCAAAGTAAAAATGTTTGGTGACATTAATAGTTTCATCAATAAAATTAAAATAAATGCCAGCCATTAAATAAGCTCGATCACGGACAATCTCCACTAATTTTTTGTGGCTGCATCTGACAATGGAAAAAATACTTTCATCAGGAATAAAATAAGTTAATGTCCCAGTTTTAGCCTTTATTAAGTATTGTGATTGAGTAGGAAACATTTCGATAAACTTTGATTCACTAATCACGGCTACTGATGCTTTAGGTATACCTATGCTGTATTCTTGAAAATAATAAGTGTTTTCTCTTTTGACGACCACTCTAGTTAATGATGACAGAGCATTGACGGCTGAGGAACCAATACCATGCAGTCCACCTGAAGCTTTGTAAGCGGTATCTTCAAACTTGCCGCCAGCATGCAGCTTAGTCATGACTATTTCTAAGGCGGAAACTCCACTGGAATGCATATCTGTCGGAATACCACGACCATTATCAACCACAGTAATGGCACTTTTGCCTGGTTCTTGTCCTTCAAGTAGTTTTTTGTGGGATTCGATTTCTTGATGAAATAGGTAAATAGTTTTGCCGTAACCTGCTAAAGCTTCATCCACTGAGTTATCTAAAATTTCTTTGACTAGATGATGTAATCCCCGACCATCGGTGGAGCCGATATACATACCTGGCCTTTTTCTGACCGGTTCGAGTCCTTCCAGGACTTTGATGTCTGTAGCTTGATATGATCCATTTACTTGAGGCATAACGCTTTCTTAAATTTTTACAGCAACAGTCAAATAGCCTTGATTTAGAGGAAAAAATCCTTTTTGTGTCAGCTACCTAGCTTTGCCAAATTAACTTTATTTAAATATCAATCAGATCATCTTTATATCACAAACAGTAGCAAAAAGAAAAGAGGTGAAGCACTTGAGATTATCTGAAATCGGCTTTTTTTGCTTTTGATGTTCCCCCTATAGTCTTTTTAACTCAAAAAACATCAATTCTAAGACCAATTTTGAATTTATATTGGTTACCAGTAAATTTTTAGACTGTTGCAGCTTTTGTAAAGCTTGAACAGCTTTTTTGGAAGGGTAGTTTGGCTGTTGGTGCACATAATGGCAAAAATTATCAACCAAGGCCAGAGCCTGATTTTTTTCTTGATATTGTTCTGCGATATCAATTAGTTCACTATAGGAAGTTTGTCCGCTTAAGACTTGTGCAAAAAGTTGCTGATCATCATTTACTTTATTAGGCTCTGATTGGTGGTTGACTACTAAACATCGAGAAATAATCGTTTCCAGTAAACTATCCATTGACCCCACCACTAAAATGATTTGATTGTTTTTGGGTGGTTCTTCCAAAATTTTTAGTAAACTATTTTGACTGGCTAGGGTCATTTTTTCGGCTTGCCAGATGATAAAGAGGCGTTTGGTTTTAGCAGAAAAAGTGGCGTAGCTGGCTTGCATGATAAGGTCGCGAATTTGATCAATGCCGATACTATTTTCTGGACTAGAAATTAAAACCACTTCACTTTGATCAAAGTCATTAGAATTAATGATTTGTTTTAATAACGATTGGTCAGGATGTGTCTCTGTTTGGGACAATTTATCGATGATTAGCAGTGAGGAAAGCGAGGTTTGGGTCATATTTTTTATACCGACATGCTATGATGAATATAGAACATTTTTGGTGTACTGGGCGCTATCGTACACTTATATAGTAGACTAAATCAAAACTAAAGTCTGATGACGATATGAGTCTAAAACTTTGGTTTGTAATGAAACTAAGATCAAGGTGATTCTCAAATACCATGACTGACCTGCCTAAGAATCAACCAGCTAATTCCACTAATGACGACTCGCAGCCACACGCACTGGTCGATGTTTTGGTAAAAAAAGGCGTGATTTCTCAGAGCCAGGCTGACGAATTACTTTTTCAACAAATTAATAGTGGCCAAAAGACAGAAGATTTAATTGAAGAAAAAAAGATTGTTTCGGAAAAAGATTTAACTCAAGCTAAAAGTGATTTTTACCATATTCCCTTTATCGATCTAGATGAAATTGGCGTTTCCCCTGAAGCTTTAACCCTACTACCTGAAGGTGTCGCCCGTCGCTATGGGATGTTGCCCTTTGCTTTAAATCAACAAGAGAATACCCTGTCCGTAGCCATGCGAGATCCTCTGGACTTAAGTGCCCTTGATTTTGCGGAGCAAAAAACGGGGCTTAGAATTATTCCTCACTACGCCACTACTTCTGATCTAGAAAGAAAAATTGCTGAACGGTATGCCCAAAATCTTTCCAGTGAAGTTAAAGCCGCTTTAAAAGACACGGATCATTCCGATGATAAAAAGAAAAAATTAACTGATTTATCATCTCTAAGCAAAGAAGTCGTCCGCGAAGCTCCCATTACTAAAATTGTGGAAACTATTCTGACTTTTGCTATTAAAGCCCGAGCTTCTGATGTCCACATTGAACCACAAGAAAATATGACTCGGGTTAGATATCGGATTGATGGTATTTTGACCGAAAAACTCATTTTACCTAAAAGTGTCCATGAAGCGGTGATCTCTAGAATTAAAATTTTATCTGATTTAAAAATTGATGAACGCCGAGTGCCTCAGGACGGTCGTTTTAATTTCATTGCAGATGGTGAAGAAGTTGATCTTCGTGTCTCTACTCTACCGACCATGCATGGTGAGAAGGTAGTGATGAGACTTTTAAAGAAAAATATTTTGGTACCAACATTACCAGAGTTGGGACTGAGGGGATTTGCTTTAAGACATCTGGAAGATGCCATTAGGGTTCCTCACGGAATTGTCTTAATTACCGGACCAACTGGATCTGGTAAAACTACTACCTTGTATTCAATTTTACATAATATCAATACCCCTCAAGTTAATATCTTAACGCTGGAAGATCCAGTTGAGTATGAAATGAAAGGGGTCAACCAGGTACAGATTAATCCTCAGGCGGGATTAACTTTTGCCTCCGGGTTAAGATCATTTCTTCGTCAAGACCCTAATATCATCATGGTGGGAGAAATTCGTGATAATGAAACAGTCGAGTTGGCCATCCAGGCATCTCTAACTGGTCACTTGGTCTTCTCTACTCTGCATACTTCATCAGCGGCTGGGGCAATTCCTCGTTTACTGGATATGGGTGGCGAGCCATTTTTGATTGCTTCTTCCCTAACCCTCTCCATGGCTCAAAGAATTGTCAGATTGATTAATCCGAAATATAAAGAGGAATATCGTCCTGAACAAGCGGTGATTGATGACATGAAAAAAGTTTTGGGGCCACTATTTGACTCCTGGTGTCGGCAAAACAAAAAAGATCCCAGTCAATTAACTCTCCAGCGACCATCGGAGAGTCGGCCACCTAATGAACCAGCTTACAAAGGTCGTATCGGTATTTTTGAGGTGATGCGCGTGACTGAAGAAATTGGTAGACTAATTATGGAGCATACTCCCGAAGGAGATATGGAGCGGGTGGCGATCAGAGACGGGATGTTGCTGATGAAACAGGATGGTTACCTAAAAGCCCTAGAAGGACTAACTACTGTCGAGGAGGTCTTAAGAGTCGCTGAAGTTTAATTAAGAATATTTATAGTAACAACTAAACCAAATCAAATATATGAACATACATGACATGCTGCAGATAGTAATCGATAAAAACTCATCTGATTTGCATCTTATTACTGGAGCCGCACCCGCCATCAGAATTGATGGTGCCTTATTACCTTTTGAGGGTGCCCCAGTTTTAACCAAAGAACAAGCTGAAGGCTTAATTTTGCCGCTGATGACTAATGAGCAAAAAGATTACGTCACGGTTAATAAAGAAATTGACTTTGGTTATCAATTTAAAGATCAAGGCAGATTTCGTGTCAACGTTTATCATCAACGAGGAGCAATTGCCGCGGCACTTAGATTAATTCCCACGGTTATTCGCAGCATCGATGAACTGCAATTGCCACCCATTATTCACGACTTTGTCAATTACCGACAGGGGCTAATTTTACTAACTGGTCCAACTGGTGAAGGTAAATCAACTACCCTAGCGGCTATTATTCACGAAATTAATGCTACTCGAGCAGAACATATCCTCACTATTGAAGACCCAGTCGAGTTTGTGCATAAGCCTATCAAGAGTGTTTTTTCTCAGAGGGAAATTAATCATGATACTCATGGTTGGGATATTGCCCTTCGTTCGGCTTTGCGTGAGGATCCGGATGTGGTGTTAGTGGGAGAAATGCGCGACTTTGAAACCATTTCCGCGGCTATCACTGTGGCCGAAACTGGACATCTAGTCTTTGGCACCCTGCATACCGCCACGGCCGCCCAAACTATTGATCGTATTATCGATGTCTTTCCAGCTCATCAGCAATCACAAATTCGCCAGCAACTGTCATCGGTATTAGAAGCAGTGGTGTCGCAAAGGTTGATCCCGATGATTAATGGGGGCCGAATTGCCGCAGCAGAAATTATGTTGGCGACCCCAGCTATTCGTAACTTAATTCGTGAGCAAAAAACTCATCAGATAGATAACTCAATCCAGACTTCGGGTGAACAAGGCATGATGCTGATTGAAACCCACTTAATTAACTTAGTCCAAAGAGGGGCAATTAGTAACGAAAAAGGTCGGGAATATTCCTTCCGACCAGAAATTTATGACCGATTAAGTGGACAAGGATAATCTTTATGGCTTTCTTTTTATACAAAGTTAAAAATGAATACGGGGAAACTATTAAAGGCAAAGTTGAAGCCAAGAACGTGGCTCATGCTGGTTCAATTTTACATAGTCGTGATTTATTTGTCATTTCGGTCACCCCAGCCGGTAGTGATAATTTTTCGGCGATTTTTAACTCCCTATCGGGAATTAAAGTTAACGATATCGTCAACTTCACTCGTCAATTAGCGACCATGATTACCGCCGGATTACCCTTAACTGAAGCTTTATCGATTCTTAATCAAGAAAGTCGACCAGTGATGGGTAAGATGATTGAAGACTTGACCAGAGAAATTGAGGGAGGCAGTACTTTTGCTGCGGCTCTGCAAAAACAGAGTGCCCATTTTTCTAAGGTTTATATTCAACTAGTCCGAGCTGGTGAAGCTGGAGGGGTGTTGGATGAAGTCTTACAACGGTTGGCAGAGAACTTGGAAAAAGATAAGGATTTTCGAGCAAAAACCAAAGGAGCTTTAATTTATCCAGTCATTGTTATCGTTGCCATGGTGGGTGTGGTTTCAATCTTGATGATTTTTGTGGTTCCCAAACTAACGGAAATGTACAAAGATTTTGGGGCTGACTTGCCTTTTGCCACCCAGCTGCTAATGGCTATTTCAGATTTCTTTGTTAATTTTTGGTGGTTGATGGTGGCAGTGGTAATAGGTGGGATGGCATTATTTAGATCTTGGGGTCGGACTAAATCGGGAAGATATAAGATTGATAGTTTGATGCTCAAGATGCCGCTATTTGGGATTTTAAGAAAAAAGATTGTCTTAACCGAATTTGCCAGAACCTTGTCCTTGCTTCTAAGTGCCGGTATTTCACTACTTGATTCACTAAGAATTGTCAATGATGCCATTGATAATGTGGTATATAACGAAGCCTTAAATAAATCAGCCGAACAGGTCGAAAAAGGTGTCTCTCTAGCTCAAGCCATTGGGGCCTATGAGATTTTCCCCGCGATCTTAACTCAGATGATGACCGTGGGAGAGCAAACCGGTAAATTAGATGAAGTCTTGTTAAAATTATCGGTGTATTTTCAATCTGAAACTGAGCAAGCTGTTAAAAATTTAACCACGGCCATTGAGCCACTATTAATGATCTTTTTAGGCATTGGGGTGGCGGTGATCATGATTGCTATTATTATGCCAATCTATAACTTAACCAGTCAGTTCTAGTTAAGGAGTAACTTGGCTTTTTATCCTCTTGCCTCATCAATCAAATTTAGTGTAAAGTTAATAAAGATAGATAGTTATTTAATTGAAATTTAAGTATCGCAAATTAAAAGGAGTCTATGAAAAAAATTCAAAAAATTTTCTCTGCCCTGGCTCATATTAGTCCAGGTTTTACCATGATTGAGTTGCTGGTGGTGATTGCAGTGATTGGGGTGTTAGCGGTGGCTGTGCTCTCCTCTATTGATCCAATCGAACAGATCAATAAAGGGCGAGACACTAGAAAACGATCCAATGCGGCTCAATTGATTAACGCTGTTGATCGTTACTATGCGATTGCTGAACTTTACCCATGGAACGATGCTACTTATAATGGTGAGGTTGCCGACACTCTTCCTGCTGAAGAATTTCCTAACACCGGAAATTTAGCTGGTGTTTGTACTCCTGATGGCAATGGTTTCTGTGTGATTGGTGGTCCAACTTATGCCGCTCAGGCATGGTTAACTGCTTTATCCGAGACTAGTGAAGTTAAAGCTAGCTTTATTAATCAACTGGAAGATACTTCAGCTACCAATGCTTTGTATATGTATAAACCTACTGAAGCTGCTGGTGGAGATCTGTATATCTGTTTCTCCCCCGCTTCAAAACAGTTCCAGAATGAAGCTATCAAGGGTTGTATCCAACGGGCAAGTATTCTACCCAGTGGGGCTTGTTTAAATGGACCCTATGATGACACTACAGTCTGGACCAATGAACTAATTTGTCTACCATAATTTAGCTTGATATATAGAGAAGAATTTATAAATTACCCGATTAGCAGAGGAATTCATACTCTGCTAATTTGTTTAAGCTGCTTTGATCTATTACTTTATATTTTGATTGGCTTAGTTATACTACTGGAGACTGATTAGTCGCAGTTAAAAAATATATGGTAAGCTATCCACAATGATCCTCTTTTTATACTTAACTATCATCCTTTTTATTTTAGGCTCAGCCATTGGTAGTTTTATTAACGTCCTGATTAGTCGAACTAGAACTTCACAGCAATGGGTTAAAGGTCGATCTCACTGTGATCATTGTAATAAACCCCTTAAATGGTATGACATGGTTCCCCTACTCTCATATATTTGGCTAAGAGGTCAAAGCCGTTGTTGTCATCAGCCGATTTCTATCTCCCACCCCGTGGTGGAGTTTTTAACTGGGACAATGTTGGTGTGGTGGTTCTGGGGTGGGTCACTTTTTTTCCAATTAACTAAAGCACCTTTCCAAATTATTCAGCCTTTGTTTTGGTTAAGTGTGGGTATTATCTTACTGGTCATCTTCTTAGTTGATTTCTATACCATGATCATTCCTGACTTAGCAGTTTGGTCTTTATTGCTATTAACACTGCTGTATCGTTTAGCTTTAACCATTACTGGGGTGATGGCCCAAACTGATTTTATTTGGACGATTTTAGCCGCCGTTGGCGTTTGGTTTGCCTTTTTCCTGTTATGGTTTTTGACCAAAGGTAAAGGGTTGGGCTTTGGTGATGTCAAGCTTTCTATCCCGATGACTTTACTACTAGGCTGGCCACAAATTCTGGTGGGATTGTTTCTATCTTTTACCATTGGCGGAGCTGTTGGTGCGGTCCTACTTTTGACCGGTAAAAAGAAACTCAAACAGGTTGTCCCTTTTGGCCCTTTCCTAGTTGTAGGAACAGTGATTACCCTTGTTTTTGGTGACTTGATCCTTCGTTGGTATTTGAGTCTACTGTAAATATCAGATTTTTTTGTCCCGTGATATAATTTGCCAGATATAAATCTAGATATAGATTGATTTTTAGCACCTTAACAATCGATTTCACTTAAGGATAAAGAAATTGATACCTTTTTATTGATTTTTCTATCCTTAAGTGAAG
>Ga0172379_10000376_pt1 | contig 114819 bp, 115 predicted proteins | sample GrowelOW334metaG_FD_119756 | JGI IMG/M metagenome (GOLD analysis project Ga0172379, IMG submission 119756) | Groundwater microbial communities from an aquifer near a municipal landfill in Southern Ontario, Canada - Groundwater well OW334 metaG | ecosystem: Environmental > Aquatic > Deep... | reverse complement strand
TTTCTTCCTAATTAATATCGCAATTTCGTTTCGTTCACTTTTAGAAAATCTCAAAAATCTTTTTTTGCTTTCATAATTTAATTATACAAGTGATGCAATACAAAACGGAAATTCAGAAAGATCTTTGTAATTTTTTTAGTTCACAGTTATTTAATTTTTTCAGGAGAGTGCTATGAATAGAACAGTTGTTGCATCGTCCCTGAAGGTTCGCCAAATACAATTCAATGAATTTGGTGAAATTGTCAGAGTCGGCGGATTCAACGCGGGTATTTACTCGCATCTGGAGCAAAATAGCGTTTGCAAAAACGCGATTCTCGCTCCAGTTTTCAGTACTGAAGAGGAAGAACTCTTCCTGTACTGGGAAGGAAAAGATCAAGTCATCCCTGGCGGAAAGGATATTTATGATTACTTCGCGTCCCAGGGATACGAAGTGGTCGAGAAAGCTCATCCGAGTCTTCTGGTCAATGCCATGGCGGTGTTGACTGAGGAGAGATTGGCAGAACTTGGAATTCCGAGTAACGTCAACATTGTTCTGCCGACATCAGTTTCTTTGCTTCCTGTCGGGGACGGCCGCCAGTGTTTCCTCTCGGCCGATCGCAGCGACGGTTATCGTAGGCTGAGCCTCGTCAGCTTCGACGGCGAGTGGCACGGCGGTTGCGCCTTTCTCCTCCGCAAGAAGAAAGCTTAGTTCCCTTAAATTTTGGGAACTGTTAGACCCTTAGATTCTTTGAATCTTTGGGTCTTTCATTTTTATAATGTGCTATACTCAGAAATGTATTTATTATTATGTTAAGGTTAAGGCTTTATCATATAAATACTCGAGTATATTTGTGAGAGGTGTATCGGTTAAGGCTTATACATGAGTGCAAATGTATTTTGAACAAAAATATAAATTCTTGGTGTTTGGCATTGGAAGATTTTTAAATCTCAAATAATATACAGCACGATCTCTGACATTAAATTGTGCCTAGATCGGCAGTGGAATAGATGGTGCCTTACACAAATTCTTTGCTTCCTGACGAGAACGGCAACCAGTGTTTCCTCAAGGCCAATCGCAACGACGGTAATCGTAAGCTAAACCTCATCAACTTCAACGGCGAGTGGAACGACAATTACGCCTTTCTCCTCCGAAAGACTTTATGTTTCTCCTCTACAATCGTGGAGGAGTTTTCTTTTCCAATCCTTTCTTCCAACCACCCAGCATTCTACCTATTTCATTTAGAGATTCTGAAAGAGTAGGATACTTTTCATTTGTAATGCATTTATTTTCCCAAGCAATTTGTAGGAAGAATTTAACTCCATCTAATTTAGATATAGCTATAGTAAGTCTTTGTATTTTCTGCTCTGGTGGGAGATAAATGGAGATAAAGATATTTTCTAAAAGACCAAGGAAATAATCTTCAATCTTTCCACCCAAAGTGTATCTATAAATTTTAGGAAAATCGTTATATATTTTAAACCAGAGAGAATAAGCGTTTTTTGCTTTTAAAAGCGCTGAAGGCGCTGCGGGGGGGGGTTCCAGAGATATGAAACAATTTATTCATACTTACGATAGTATCATAACCATAGAAAAAATGCTTCGAGCCTGGCAGGAGTTTTTACATGATAAAAAAGATAGGAAAGATGTAGTACTGTTCCAAGCTAAATTAATGGATAATATCTTTGAGCTTTATTCAGATTTAAAAAACAAAACATATAAACATGGAAATTATACTGCTTTCAACATATCTGACCCAAAACCTAGAATAATTCATAAAGCTACAGTTAGTGATAGATTACTGCATCATTTGATATGTCAAGAGTTATATAATTACTTTGATAGTAAGTTTATACACGACTCTTACTCTTGTAGAAAAGAAAAAGGAACACACAAGGCAATATATAGATTTGAAGAATTTATCCAAAAAGTTAGTAAAAACAATACAAAGACGTGTTATGTATTAAAATGTGATATCAAGAAATTCTTTGCAAATATTGAGCATAAAATATTAAAAAAAATTTTAGAGAAATATATTCAAGATAAAGATGTTCTTTGGTTGCTGAACCAAATAATAGACAGTTTTCATACAAATCAAATGTCAAAAGACTCTGCTATCGCAGAAAGTTTTGACATTGGTCTTCCACTTGGCAATCTGACTTCTCAACTCTTAGTGAATATTTATATGAATGAATTTGATCAATTTGTGAAAAGGGGATTGAAAGTAAAATACTATATTAGATACGCAGATGATTTTGTAGTTCTTTCAGAAGATAAGGAATATTTAAAAAATATCTTGGAAGAAATATCAGAGTTTTTAAAAAATAATTTAAAACTGAAATTACATCCTGACAAAGTATTTATTAAAACAATAGCTTCTGGTGTTGATTTTCTAGGTTGGGTACATTTTTCAAAATATAGAGTATTACGAACAAGTACTAAAAGAAGAATGTTGAAAAACATTAATGAAGATTCAAAACTAGAGACCTTAGCTTCTTATTTAGGGATGTTAAAGCATGGAAATACGTATAAATTGAGACAAAAGCTTGGATTTGAATAAGAAATACTTTTGTTGACTAACTAGGCTTTCTTTGCTAGACTATGGAGGTCTAGGGATTAGGTCTGATCTGTGTTTCTCCTTAAGGTTTTAATAGAACTTTAAGAAAAGACATAAGATATCGCCTATAAATAGACTATATTTTATATATGGCAAAAACATCAGTTTTAGCAAGAAATAAAAAAGTACCTAAATTTTCTACTCGACAGAAGAATCGATGTTTTCGTTGCGGACGAGGCAATGGCTTTATGAGAGATTTTGGCATATGTCGTATTTGTTTTAGAGAATTAGCCAATGAAGGAATGCTTCCGGGTGTTCGTAAATCAAGCTGGTAATAAAATTTTATGGATTCAATTTCAAACATGATAATAATGTTGAAGAACGGAAGTCTTGCAGGCAAGGAGTCTGTTTCTTTTCCGTATTCTAAAATGAAAGATGCTATTGCTGTATGTTTGAAGAAAGAAGGGTATGTGAAAGGAGTTTCTAAAAAAGTTAAGAAAGGTTTTCCAGTTTTAGAAGTTGAATTGAGTTATGTAGATAAAACACCAAAGATTACAGAAGCAGAGAGAATTTCCAAGCAATCACGACGTGTTTATTTTAAAATGAAAGATATTCATTCAATTAGAAATGGTTCAGGACTTCTTGTACTTTCTACACCAAAAGGGATTTTATCAGGTAAAGAAGCAAGAAAAGAACAAGTCGGAGGTGAGGCATTATTTAGACTTTGGTAAAATTATATGAGTAGAATAGGAAAACAAGAAATTTTAATACCAAAAGGAGTTGAAGTCACAAAGAGTGGAGATATTTTGAAAGTGGTTGGTCCAAAGGGCACACTTACGAAAATTTTCCGTGATGATATCACTATAAATATTGCAAGTGGTTTGATAACTTTAAATATAAAAAGAAACGATAAATTTTCTAAATCTCTTTGGGGTACTTATGCTTCACTTATAAAAAACATGATCAAAGGAGTAGAAACACCATATCAGAAGAAATTAATTTTAGAAGGAGTTGGTTTCAAGTCTGAAGTTAAGGGAAAAGAATTTGTTTTTGCTCTCGGGTTTTCTCATCCAGTCATTGTTAAGATCCCAGAAGGTATTACTGCTACAGCTGAAAAGAACAATATCACTATCACTGGGGTAGACAAAGAATTAGTTGGGAGTTTTACCGCAGGTATACGCGCTTTAAAGAAACCAGAACCATATAAAGGTAAAGGTATGCGTTATGAAGATGAAGTTATTAGACGAAAACAAGGTAAGAAAACAGCTTAAATAAAATGAAAAAGAAAGATGAAAAAAGAATAAGATTAAAAGCAAAAATCCGAGCAAAGATTTTTGGTACGGCAGAACGTCCACGTCTTTCTGTATTTCGTTCTAATAAATTTATTTATGCGCAAATTATAAATGATGAAAAAGGAAAGACTTTGACACAAGCTAGTGACGTAAAAATAACGAAAGGCACAAAAACAGAAAGAGCAAAGCAAGTAGGCAAAATGATCGCAGATGCTTGTACTAAAATAAAAATCGACAAAGTTGTTTTTGATCGAAACGGATTTAGATATACAGGACGTATAAAATTAGTAGCAGACGAGGCTAGAGCTTCGGGGCTTAAATTTTAATAAATATTTATGGAAGAAGAAAATAAAAAAAAGAATAATAATCGTAGGTCTTCATCTTTCAATAGACCAAAACCCGAATTTGATCAGAAGATCCTTAGTATTCGTCGTGTGACACGTGTCGTCGCTGGAGGGCGTAGATTTTCTTTCAGTGTCGCATTAGTAGCAGGGGATAAAAAGGGGTCTATTGGTTTAGGTTTAGGAAAAGCAGGTGATACTTCTCTTGCTATAAATAAAGCGGTCAGAAATGCAAAGAAAAATATGGTGAGATTAAAACTCACGAAGACTATGTCTATACCTCATGAAGTTTCAGCTAAGTTTTCAAGTTCAAGCGTAATGCTTATGCCAAATAAGGGCCGTGGACTTGTAGCTGGCACAGTGCTTCGTGACATTACGAAGTTGGCTGGTATGAAAGATATCACTGGTAAAATATTATCTGGTAGTAAAAATAAATTAAACAATGCTAAAGCAGTGATGGCAGCGCTTTCACAAATTTCTTCAAAATATACAAAGATTGTTCCAGAGAGTATCGTTATAAAGAATAAAGAAGTGGTTATTCCCGAAGTTCCTGCCCGCAATGCTTCGCATAGCGATGCAGGCGGGGAAAAAGAATCCCAGTAGTAGAGCAAAGCTCACTACGGGACAAGTAATTAAATATATGCAAATACATAATTTAAAAAGACAACATAAGAATAAGAAAGATCGTATCGTCGGACGTGGAGGTAAGCATGCCAAGACTTCTGGACGTGGAGGCAAAGGTCAGACAGCTCGAGCAGGCAACAAGCGTCGCCCTGAACTTCGTGATATCATTAAGAAGTTACCAAAGAATCGTGGATATCAGTTTAAGTCCGTTAAGAAACCATTTATAGTAAAGAAGGACAAAGTTCTTTCTAAAGATGGCAATGTTGAGACATTTTCTGCAATTAGAAAAAGTCTTGGGATAAAAGGGAGACATATAGTTATAAAATAAAAGGATATAAAGTGTAATGGAAAATTTTTGGAATAAAATAAAATTAATTTGGACAGATACACTTTTAAGAAAAAGAGTATTGTTTGTTCTCTTAGCATTAGTAGCTTTTAGATTACTTTCAGCTATCCCTATTCCAGGAATTGATACACTAGAGCTCAGTCGTTTCCTTACAAATAATCAATTCTTTGGGATATTAAATATATTTTCAGGAGGCGGACTTTCTAACCTTTCTATCATCATGCTTGGTGTTGGGCCATATATCACGAGTTCCATCATCATGCAGCTTTTGACCATCATGGTTCCTGCACTCAAAAGAATTTACCATGAAGAAGGTGAGGCGGGCAGAAAAAGATTTACTCAATATTCAAGATTGCTTACGATTCCTCTCGCTGCTATTCAAGGATTTAGTCTTTTAGCTATACTTGAAAGTCAAAAGATTTTGATAAATTTGACAGCTTTTGATCGTGTCACAAATTTAATAATTGTTATCTGTGGTTCGATATTATTGATGTGGATTGGAGAACTTATGACTGAATTCGGCATTGGTAATGGAGTTTCTCTCATAATTTTTGCAGGTATAGTCTCTAGACTTCCGACGGAAATAAGCCAACTCATTTTCACTTTTGATGTTTCCCAGATTCCTCTTTTCTTGTTATTCTTGGCTGGGGGGGCATTGGTTATTGCAGGGGTCGTCGTTGTTACAGAGGCAGAACGTCCTATTCCTGTCACTTATGCCAAACGTGTAAGGGGAATGAAGATGTATGGTGGAGGTTCCACATATTTACCTCTTCGTGTGAATCAGGCAGGAGTCATTCCAATAATTTTTGCTCTTTCTCTTTTACTTTTTCCTCAAATGATAGGTAATTTCTTGGCAAGCTCTTCTAACGCGGTTTTGTTATCTATTTCTAAAGTATTAATGTCATTCTCTCAGACTAGTGTACTTTATGCAGTGTTATATTTTATTTTAGTATTTCTCTTCACTTATTTTTATACAGCTGTCACTTTTGATCCTGAAGCTTTAGCTACAAATCTACAAAAAAATGGTGCATTTATTCCAGGTATTCGTCCAGGAGTTTCTACTTCTCAATACATCTCAAAAGTTTTGAGTCGTATCACTTTGCTTGGTGCCGTCTTTTTAGGGTTTATCGCAGTTTTACCTCTTATTGTAAGATCTTTTACAGGCATCACAGCTATCGCGCTCGGTGGTACAGCGCTTCTCATCGTCGTTTCTGTAGTTCTTGACCTCATCAAAAAAGTAGATGCTCAGATATCAATGAGAGAGTACTAAAAATAAATACAACCCCTTATTATCCCCCTTGTCAGGGGGATTTTTAGTTTATTTTCCTTTTTTATATTTCTCAATTTCTTTTAGAATATCTTTTGTGACTTTTTGTATAGGTTGATTGCTGTTGATCTTTTTTAGTTTGTTTAAACTCTCAAAATATTTTACAGTTTTACTAACTTGGTTTTTATAGTATTTGATTCTCTCTTTGATTATTTTATCTGTGTCCAACATTTTGTATATTTCCTTTACATTGCTTTCTCTGCGTTTTAATGACCGCCTATATACTTCTTTGTCTGGGAGGGTAAGATAAAAGACTATAAAATCCTCTTTGCGTGAATTAAGGATTTTTTTTAGAAGTTGTGCTTCTGGTTTTAACCTTGGGCCTCCTAAGAAAAGGAGGTTTTTATTTTTGGGTTTTTTATTTATTTCATTTATTAAGAATTCTTTTAATAGAATGACAGGCAAAGGTAAACCTTTTCCTGTGGTGCGTCTTACCCAATCGCCAGTTTTACTTTTTTCTTTCAAAAGTTTGCGTGAATATACACCAGTTTCCACAAATTTTAACGCATATTTTTTCTTTAAAATATTAGCCTGGGTTTCTTTTCCAGAAGCAGTATCTCCGAGCAGTACTATATCGAATCCTAGTTTTTTCATACATCCATTAAAGCATAATTCAGAATATAATTCACCTCACCCGCCTTTGGCACCCTCTCCTTATTAAGGAGAGGGTTGAGGTGAGGTTCTTGATTTTGGTCATAAATTCCTGTATTCTGAACATATGAAACCACGAACTTTTGTGTTTTTTGGAATAATGGGTTCAGGAAAGGGTACACAGGTGAAGCTCCTCATGGACTTTTTAAAGGCTAAGGATGGTAAAGAGTCGGTTTATGCAGGTACAGGAGAAGGGTTTAGGAAACTAATAGCCTCAGATAATTTTACAGCGAAGCTTGTGAAAGATTGCATGAATCGTGGAGACTTGGTTGCTGATTTTTTGACAACGACAATCGTGGCAAACACTCTTATTTCTTCTTTGACCCCAGAAAAACATTTGTTTACTGATGGATATCCTAGGAATATTACTCAATCTCAAGATTTTGAAAAGATGATGGAATTTTATGAGAGAGAAAATATTGTTGTTATTTCTATTGAAATTGGGAGAGAAGAAGCTATAAAACGTAATAAATTACGTGGTAGGGAAGATGATACAGAAGAAGGATTCTTAAGAAGATTTAATGTATATATGAATAATGTTGTACCAGCAATAAATTATTTTAAAGATAAAAAGGATTATGAAATTTATACTATAAATGGAGAACAGAGCATTGAAAATGTTCACAAAGATATTATCAGTAAATTAGGTTTTAGCTACTAGGTTCTAGTACCTAGTCACTAGAAACTAGCAACTAACTCATGGAAACTATTATCATATCGCTTGGTGGCTCATTGATCGTGCCAGAGGATATCGATGTTGATTTTTTGAAAGATTTTAAAGATTTAATATTGTCTTATGTAGATAGAGGTAAAAGATTTGTGATCATAACTGGTGGGGGAAAAACTTGTAGAAGATATCAAAACGCTGTTAAAAAAGTTTCAGATCTTTCAAATGATGATCTTGATTGGCTAGGTATTTACTCAACTCGTTTGAATGCTGATTTTATGCGTTTATTATTGGGAGAAAAATATGTAGAAAAAGAATTAATAATTGATCCGACTCTACCGATTGATTTTGTGAAGCCTATTATTTTAGGAGGAGGTTGGAAACCTGGGAATAGTACAGATTTGGATGCAATCTTGATAGCAAAAAATGTTGGTGCGAAAAAAGTGATTAATTTATCTAATACTGATTATGTTTATGATTCTGATCCAAAAATAAATAAAAATGCTAAAAAAATCGAGAAGATATCTTGGCAAGATTATAGAAAACTTATTCCAAAAGATTGGAACCCTGGGCTCAGTACCCCGTTTGATCCTGTGGCCTCAAAGGTGGCAGAAGAAGAGGGGGTAGAGGTAGCCATTATGAATGGTAAGCCAATTAATAATTTAAAAGATTATTTAAATGGGGAGAAATTTTTGGGGACAATAATCTCATGATCATAATTAAAACACCAAAAGAAATAGAAATATTACGAGAAGGGGGTAAAAGACTTGCCACTGTTTTGTATAAAGTTAAGGAAATAATAAAGCCTGGGATTTCTACTTTAGACTTAGATAATTATGCTTTTAAATTGATAAAGGAAATGGGAGATTCTCCTGCTTTTTTAAATTATCGTCCAGAAGGAGCAGATTTCGCTTATCCGGCTTCATTGTGTGTTTCTGTAAATAATGAAGTAGTGCATGGTATCCCAAAGGCGGATAAGATATTAAAAGAAGGAGATATTGTTTCGATTGATTTGGGACTTGAACATATTAGTCTTTATACTGATATGGCCTTGACTGTGCCAGTAGGGGAAATAAGTAATGCGTCAGCAAAGTTGATAAAGGTCACAGAACAAGCCTTGGATGTGGGTATTAATGTCGCGCAAGGAGGAAATAAGGTGGGAGACATCGGACATGCGATAGAGAGCTTTGTACGTCCTCATAGATATGGTATTGTAGAGGTTTTGTCTGGGCATGGTGTCGGACGGGCTATACACGAAGATCCGTATATCCCAAATTTTGGGAAAGCTGGGACTGGAGCGAAGCTCGTGCCTGGGATGGTTATAGCTATAGAGCCAATGTTGAATAACGGAACAAAAAATGTGGTCTTAGATAATGATGGATATACTTTTCGTACAGCCGATGGTAAAAAAAGTGCACATTTTGAACACACTATTTTGATCACTGAAGGTGAGCCAGAAATATTAACTAAAATTTAGCTTTTATTGTATAATTAAAAAATGGCAGAGTCATTTTTAAGTGGTGTGCCAAAATTTAAGACTCCAGAAGAGGAGCTTGATTATTTACGTGCACATGTAGCTAAACGTGAACGAGAACTAGTCGATAAAGGAAATGTTGAACATGCAAATGAGGATGCGGTAAAGGATATCATCGGAGCATACAAAGAAAAACCGCTAGAACAAGTTGTACATAAAGATAATGTTATTAAAAATTCTGAAGCAGAAGCTATCGTACTTAAATTAAAACCAGAAGCACACGATACAATTATGGAGGAGCTTTTAGGTATTGTTATCACTAAAGGAGTCAGGAATGCACTTTCTATAGTAGAAAAGATGACAAGTCCTCATATAGATGCTGATTTCCATCGTTTGTTAGTTCAATATCTAAAAACAGGTAAAGTATTTGATTTGAAAGAGGGGACCTCTCTTTATAAGTCTCTAAACATGACACTTTTCGAGATAACCCTTCCACCCCCTAGAGAAGAAGCTGATAAGTCGAAAGGTTTTAAAGAGTTTATTGGAGCGATGGAACAATTTTATGCAGGAATGCAATCTATTTCAGAAGGTAGGAATAATGAGAAAGAGAATTATTTTACCTTAGAAGTTGCTCTCAGTAATACTTCTGATGAAGTAATAGTTTTTGCTGCAATACCAAATAAACATCTTTCACTTTTTGAAAAACAAGTACTTTCTTTTTATCACGATGCAAAGATTCACGAAGTTCCAGATGATTATAATATTTTTAATGAGAAAGGTGTGTCTGTCGGTGCATATGCTAGTTTTAAAGAACGTTCTGTTCTTCCGATAAAAACTTATGATCAAATAGAGCATGACCCGATGAATAATATTCTTAATGTTTTTTCTAAATTGACGACAGAAGGGGAAGGTGCTGCTATTCAGCTAGTGATAGCCCCTGCAGGTGAGAAATTTATAAATGAATTTCACATGATACTTGATGATGTGAAGAGTGGTATGTCTGTCAAACATGCCGCAGACAATTTCTATAAATTTAATAAAGCATTTTTAAAAGCTACAAAGGAATTGTTTATTACCCCTAAGAAGAAAGAAGAGACAAAAGAAAAATATATGGCAGGTAGGAGAGCGGTAGATGAAGGAGCAGCTGAAAAAATAGGGAATAAGATGAAAAGTTCAATCATGAAAGCCAACATTCGTGTTATTGCTTCTGCTTCTACAAAAGAAAGAGCAGATGACATCTTGCAAGAAATAGAATCCTCCTTTAATCAATTTACCGAACCAGCAAGTAATTCTTTTATTTTTGAGAAAGCTCAAGGTGGTGACTTAAAAGAACTTTTCCATGATTTTTCATATCGCATATTTTCTTCTGACAAAATTTTACCCATGAATTTGAAAGAGCTTTCCTCAGTGTTTCATTTCCCTGTTGGCATTGGTAGCCAGCCTCAACTTAAAGAAGCAAAATCAGGGATAGCTCCAGCTCCAATCGAGATGCCACAGGAAGGTATCATTTTAGGAATAAATAGTTATAGAGGCAAAGATACTACTGTCCGTATGTCGCGAGAAGACCGTATGAGACATTTCTATGTAATAGGGCAGACTGGTACAGGTAAGACAAACATTATGTTGAATATGATTACTCAGGATATAAAGAATGGAGATGGTTGTTGTTATATCGATCCACACGGCACAGATATACAGACTATTCTTTCACGTATTCCAAGGGAACGTATTGATGATGTTATTTATTTTGACCCTGCCTATACTGTAAGACCAATGGGATTAAATATGTTGGAATATGATCCAAAATATCCAGAACAGAAGACTTTCGTGGTTAATGAAATGATGGGAATTTTTAATAAACTTTTCGACATGAAGGTGGGTGGGGGAGCTATGTTTGAACAGTATTTTAGGAATAGTGCATTTCTAGTGATGGAAGATCCAGAATCTGGTTCTACATTACTTGAGATTACTAGAGTTTTAGCTGATAAAGAATTTCGTGATATGAAACTTGCTAAATGTAAGAATCCTATTATTAAACAGTTTTGGGTTTCTGCTGAGCAGACGACAGGCGATCAATCTCTTGCAAACTTTGTGCCTTATATTTCATCAAAATTTGATAATTTCATCTCGAACGACATTATGCGTCCAGTCGTGCTTCAACAGAATTCTGTTTTTAATTTTAGAAAAATAATGGATGAGAAAAAAATCCTTCTAGTCAATCTTTCTAAGGGAAGACTAGGAGATATCAATGCGAATTTGATTGGTCTCGTGTTGGTGGGCAAGATACAAATGGCTGCACTTTCCCGTGTAGATATGTTTGGTAAACAAATGAATGATTTTTATCTTTATATTGATGAATTCCAGAATGTTACTACAGATTCTATTTCTTCTATTTTATCTGAAGCTAGAAAATATAGATTGTCGTTAAATATAGCTCACCAATATATCACTCAACTTGAAGAAAATATTAAAAATGCGGTCTTTGGCAACGTCGGATCTATGGCAGTGTTTAGAGTAGGGACAGAAGACGCAAATTTTCTAGAAGCGAAATTCAAACCTATATTTAATGCACAAGATATAGCAAAACTTGATAATTATAATGCCTATATGAGTATGTTAATAAAAGGACAGCCGACGAAGCCTTTTAATATAAAGACACTGGCACCGGAAGAGGGGAATAAAGGTATAGTGGATAATCTAAAGCAACTTTCATATATGAAATATGGACGAGATAGGGAAGAAGTGGAGACAGAAATTATGTCTAGGTTTTCTACAATGCAGTAGAATTTTGATTTTGCAAAATAAGTTTTTTCTGATAAGATGCTAAATATGGATAATATTGAGAATAATCCTTTAAGTCCCTCAAATATACCTGAAAAACAATCAGAAACTCTCAAGGAGTTTTCTTTGCGACAAGAGATAGAGTCTAAGGCAGACCTTAATAGTTTTATAATGGGAAAGAGAGAAGAAGTTTTAGCCAAATTTGAGAATTTTTTTTCATCGTTAATTAAAAAATCAGGAGAAGATATTGATGAAGATTTATCTAAATTTATAAACGATTTAAATAAAATAGATTGGAAAGATAAAAATACTATAAAAATGGCTGATGATAATTTTCGAGATAAAATATCAGGAATGAAAAAAGAAATAAATGAAGAGTTTGATAGAATTATTAGATTAATAGATAATAAAAAATAAAAAAATATTATGAAGCATCCAAAAGAAGAACAGACATATGTAATGGTAAAACCAGATGGGGTACGTAAAGGTCTTACAGGTGAGATTATTCGACGTTTCGAACAACGTGATTTGAAGATTGTGGCACTTGAAATGTTTCAGCCGACGCGTGACCAGATAGATAATCATTATCCAAAAAAAGAAGAATGGATCACAAGATTAGGTCATAAAACTTCAGATACATATCAAAAATACGGTTATGATTTAGTTGCGGATTTTGGTACAGATGATCCAGCAAAGATTGGTCCTGAAGTTCGTAAATGGCTCGTTGATTTTATGATTAGTGCTCCTCTTGTAAAGATGGTAGTGCAAGGGCTTCATGCTGTAGATGTCGTTCGAAAAGTCGCTGGTGAGACTATGCCATACAAAGCTGCTGTCGGAACTATTCGTGGAGATTTCTCTATCGATTCTCCAGCTCTCGCAAACAAAGAGAAACGTTGTGTGACAAATGTCATACATTGTTCTGAGACACCTGAAGAAGCAGAACATGAAATAAAACATTGGTTTGGTGATACTAAAACCTTTAGCTATAAGCGTTTTGGGGTGGATGAATAAAAATGACGAGTTATCCTAAAAAAATAAGTTTGGATAATGCGAAAAAAGAAAAGCTTTTTTATTTTGTTTCTACGGTTGTAGTTTATAGAGAATCTGATAAACGTTGTCTCATATTAAAACGTCACGAAAGGGAGAAAGTACATCCTGGTAAATATTGTGTTCCAGGAGGTAAACTTGAATGGGAAGATTTTGATATCAAAAAAGGTAAAGATGGAGGTGGTGGGGTATTGTATTTCGATGATGCCATAAAAAACTTATTAAAAAGGGAAGTTTTGGAAGAAGCGGGAGTTCAAATCAAGAAAGATATTCACTATCTTGCAGATATGGTCTTCATAAGGCCAGATGAAACGCCTGTTATGTTAGTGCGGTTTGCTGCTAAATATAAAAAAGGGAAAGTAAAATTTGATCCAAAAGATTTTTCAGATTTTGCTTGGGTAAATGAAAAAGAATTAAAAAATTATGATTGTATAGGTAATGTCGTCGATGAAGTAAAAGATACGATAAAACATTTTAAGAAGGGATAACGAGCATTCATATAATGGAACAAGAATTAACTAAAATCTTAAAATTTACCCACGAGTTAAATAAGGTGAAGAACTTACTTCGTTTTAAAGGTATGCTCGGTTGGGAAAATGAAAATATCAAACGCTGGGACAGCGTGGCAGAACATTCTTATCGCATGGCTCTTCTTGCTGTTATGATTGCTCCGTACTTGAAAGAGAAAGTTTCTTTAGAAAAAGTGTTAAAAATTATTTTGGTGCATGATATTGTCGAAATAATTGCACTTGATCATAACGCATTTGTTTTGGATAAAAATGGCGGAGGGCATGCCTTTGACGAAAAAGCTTTTAATAAAAAATATAAAATGGAAACAGCGGCAGCAGAAATTATTTTTAAAAGTTTACCTAAAGGGTTGTATCTAGAATTTAAGAACTTGTTCGCTGATTATATTAACACGAAAGCTCGAAAGGAATTTTCTACAAAAGAAGGTCGTTTTGCATATGCTCTTGATAAAATTGAGGCTGTTGTCCAAATAATTGATTGGAAAAAAGAAAGTAGAAATTGGGAGAAAGAAAGCTTTGAGAAATCTATGAATTATATGCATGAATGGTCTGACCATGAACCGGTGTTAAAATATCTCGCTAATCTCATAGAAAATGAGGGAAGAAATTTAGTTGTGTAATTTTATGCAAGAAATTGAAACAAAAGTTTTAGATGTTGATGTTGAGGAAATAAAGAGAAAATTAGATGCTCTAGGAGCTAAAGAAATTCAAAATGCTAGACTTTTTGTTGATTGGTTTAGACCACAAGGACATGAGGAAGGAGAGACTCCTTGGTTTTTAAGAATTAGGACAAATAAAGAAGGTGATAGTGAGGTAACATGGAAAAGCAAGAGAGAGTTTTTAGGTGTTTCAAGTACGAAAAAAGAAATAAATTTAAAAATTTCAGATGAAGATGCTATGTCTGATTTATTTATTGAGATAGGAATGAAAAATTATGCTCACCAGGAGAAAGATAGGATATCATGGTTATTTAAAGAATGGCAATTTGATTTAGATCAGTATCCAGGAATGCCTGCTTATCTTGGAATAGAGGGGAAAAGTGAAGAAAGTATTCGAGAAGCAATAAAATTGTTAAATCTAGAAGATAAAATTGCAACACCGAAAGGTGAAAGAGTTGTTATAACAGATAATTACAAACTTGATTGGTATAATATGCGTTTCTAGTCTAGAAAGTAATTCAGAAACAAAAAAAAGGATAAGTCTAGTTGCTAACATTGTACCCTTTGCTATACTTTTAGTAGGGTTATTTCCAATTATTACCTAGAACAATATTTTATGGGAGCCTCGATCATGTTTGGCTTTGGCCAGATATGTCTGGTACCCACTTAGCTATAAGCTATGGTAATACATTGGAAATAACCCTAAGAAAAATTCTTCACTTTGTGAGGATTTTTTCTTAAAAGGCGATATAATATCAATTATGGATTATAAAAAGCTTGCAGTACGTTTATTTCTTCTTATTCTTCTTATTTTTTTGGTAAATTATTCAGCGATGCAATTTCATTGGTATTCTTCTATTTGGTATTTAGATATGCCCATGCATTTTTTTGGAGGATTTTGGATAGGGTTGGCTTTTATATGGCTTTTTAAAATTAAGGAAATTTCTTTTAGATTGATTTTAAAGATTATCTCAGTAGTATTGTTGGTGGGTGTTTTATGGGAGTTTTTTGAGATTGTTGTTAATAATTATATTATTCTAGATTCTTTTAACACCTTAGATACTCTATCTGATATATTCTTTGATTTAGCTGGTGGAATTTTCGCGATCTTATATTTTTTAAAAAAAGTTTCGTTGATTAAAGAAGATATAGTACAATAGAATTATGTCAAACGTTGCGAAAATAACTTTTTGTGGAGGGGCTGGTTCTGTCACGGGGGCAAATTTTCTTTTTGAAATTGACGACAAGAAGATGTTGGTTGATTGTGGTCTTACTCAAGGATTGGAATTGGCAGATGATACGAACTGGGTGCCTTTTATTTATGATCCGAAAACGATAGATATTCTTTTTATTACGCATTCTCATATAGACCATATAGGAAGGATTCCGAAATTAATTAATGAAGGATTTGTTGGGAAAATTTACTCTACAAAGCCCACCAAGGCACTTACTTTGCCGATGCTTGAAGATACTGCAGGAATATTGTCAAAAAACAGACAATTTGATCTGGATAAAATATATACTGAAGACAATATCAATAAAGCATTTTCGTTGTGGATCTCATATGATTATCACGAAAAAATACAAATAACTCCTGACTTGGAAGTGTCTTTTAGAGATGCAGGACATGTGTTGGGTTCGGCTATGATTGAATTTATTTATAAAGGGAAAAAGATTCTTTTTACAGGTGATTTAGGCAATTCACCTTCACCATTATTGCCTGATACAGAAGAAGTGACAGACGCAGATTATTTAATCATGGAGTCTGTTTATGGAGATAGGAATCATGAATCAAGGAGTGATAGAAGAATTCTTCTAGAGAGGGTTATTGAAGATAATTATAAAAGAAAAGGGACACTTATCATACCTACATTTTCTCTTGAACGTTCCCAAGAACTTTTATTTGAGCTCAATGAGCTAGTAGGGGATAATCGCATACCTATAATGCCTATATTCTTTGATTCACCACTTGCTATTCGTTTAACTGAAATTTTTAAACAATACAAAAATTATTTTAATAATGAAGCACAAAAAGTTCTATCTGAACATAAATATTTATTTGATTTTCCAGGACTTCATTCGACCCTACGATCAGAAGAGTCAAAATTAATTAATTCTACGCCTAATCCCAAAATAGTTATTGCTGGATCAGGGATGTCTTCAGGTGGACGCATCGTGCATCACGAGAAACATTATTTACCAGATCCAAATAACACGATATTGCTCACTGGATATCAATCTCTCCATACCCTAGGACGTATGATTGAGGAGGGAATCAAAAAGGTACATATCTCAGGAGAAGATGTCGATGTAAGAGCGCATGTGGTAAAAATTTTAGGGTATTCAGGCCATAAAGACAGTGATGGTTTATTTAATTTTGTTGAAGATATGCAAGACACAGTGAAAAAAGTTTTTGTGGTTATGGGTGAACCGAAGTCTTCAATGTTCCTAGTTCAAAAACTTAGAGATAATTTAGGTATAGAAGCATCTGCTCCAACCAAGGGAGATAGTGTTATAATAGAATTATAAAATTATGAATATCAATTCATCTTCAAATAGTCCGTACAATAAACATGGACATGATCAAATTAAAATATGTGTTTCAGGTTCAGCTGATACTAGTTTTTCTGGGGCAAATACCTTAGATATAGCCAAAGAACTTGGACGTGAGATAGCACGACAAGGAGCAGTCCTTGTGACAGGAGCGACTACTGGTTTTCCTTTCTGGGCAGCGATGGGGGCGAAAGAAGAGGGGGGCATCTCTGTAGGTTTTTCTCCGGCGTCTTCTGAAAAGGAACACGTAGAAGTTTATAAACTTCCTTTAGATTATATGGATTTGATTATATATACAGGCTTTGGTTATCCGGGGCGGGATCTTCTGCTTACACGCTCTTCAGACGCTGTTATCTTTGGTTGTGGGCGTATTGGCACCATACATGAGTTTACAGTAGCTTTTGAAGATTATAAGCCGATAGGTATCTTAAAAGGCCCTTGGGATATGAGCGCAGAGTTGGAGGACATAATAGCTAAAAGTCATCGCCCAAATGATAAAATTATTTCAGCCGATGATCCGAAGAAAATGGTAGAGGATATTATTACGCTTGTTAAGAAGTATAAATTAGACGAGCATAAAAAGTAAAAAGCAATGTTTTTAAGGGGTTTCGAGCGCGACGGCGCGAGAATTTCAGGATTTTTTAAGCTTCAAAAAATCCGTACCGACAAAAACATTGCTTTTTACTTTTTATTTATTTGAGAGACTCTATTATTTTTGCAAAAACTAGAGGGTGATTTTCGGCAAGGTCAGATAATATTTTTCGGTCTAACAATATATTTTTCTTTTTCAATGCACCGATGAGCTTAGAATACGACATACCTAGGGTCCTTGATTCTGCATTAATTTTGATATTCCAGAGTTTTCTGTTATAAGATTTTTTGTCTTTTCTGTGGGCAAAAGAATAATTACCGGAATGTAAAAGCGCCTCTTTTGCTTGACGTTCCTTTGTACTTCTTCCATGTCTAAAACCTTTTGTTTGTTTCAAAACGCTTCTTCTTCTTTTTAATGCATGTACTCCCTTTTTTACTCTTGTCATAATTTATTTAGCTAAATGGTAATAGATGTGATTTCGGTTTGTTTTTAATCAAGAAATTCTGACCTTTGTGACCAGCTAATTGTGTTGTGCGTGATTGTTTGGCATTGAAATGATTGAAACCTGGCTTTCTAGAAATAACCTTACCATTTTTTGTAAGTTTTAATCTCTTTGAATACGATTTATTTGTTTTCATTCCCTTCATAAATTTATTTTGCTTTTTCTATTGTTGTAATTAATCCTTTAGGACCTCTTTTATATGCATCAGAAACTTTGTAATCTTCAGTGATGAAGTGAAGCACTCTATCTAATCTTTCTCTCAAAAACTTTTCATCCATATACTTTGTGCGTCCAGTCAAGAAGAGTTCAACTTTTATCCTATGACCTTCTTTCAACCATTTTGAAGCAGTTTTAGCTTTGAGTTCTAGATCATGATCCCCAGTGCCTATCTTTATTTGGATAGATTTGGTTTCTGTTGGTTTAGAACCCGCTTTAGCTTTCTTCAATTTTTTGTTTACTTCGTATTGGTATTTACCGAAGTCCATCACCTTAGCAATGGGTGGATTAGCATTTGGAGATATTTCAATCAGATCTAAACCCTTACTTTGGGCTAGTTCTAATGCCTCTTTTATACTTAAAACACCTAGATTTTGGCCTTCACTATCTATAACACGAAGTTCGTGCGCTCGTATTTGGTTGTTTATTCTTTCACGCAATTGTTATATTTAAACCTTTAACCTTTTAGATTCTAGCTTATTGGGAGCCTAAAGTCAACAATTTTAAAGATATATGCTATATTGGATCTATCCTCATTAAAATTATATGATTAAGCAATTTAAGTCCACAGACAAAATATTAGTCCTCGATTTTGATCATAATTGTTATGATACTGACGCTTTTTTATTGTTTGAAATTAGAAATCCCATGATTAATAATTGGAATATTCCAGTTGTTGCATGGCAAGAAGCCTATGAAAAAGCGGCTAAAGTTGGATATACATTGGAAGTTCACAGGGAAGAACTTATTAAAATTTTAAATTATGAACCATTTACTTTAGAGGATATACGTAATTTTGAAAAAGGCATGGACTTTAGTAAATATTTATATTTTGATGTTTTACCATTTTTAACAGCTGCAAAAGAAAAGGGGTATAGAACGATGCTTCTTTCTTTTGGTGATCCAGGTTGGCAAGACAAAAAAGTTAAAGGAGTAAAATTAGATAAAGTAATGGATGTGATAAAGTTTACGAAAGAAGAGGGGAACAAAGCTGAAACGTTGATAAAATATGTGAAGGATTGTGAAAAAATTATTTTTGTTGAAAACAATGGTTTAGATCTTGACGCTGTACACAAGATTTTACCTAGAGTAGATATATATTTTATGAATAGAGTGCCTACAGAGGCAATGAATCCAAGAGAAAATGAGTTTATAAAAATGAGATATGATGAGGCTCGTAAGATAGCATTAAGACAAGTTGTTTTTAAACACAAGAAGGTTAGTTCATTTAATGAGATAACTTTATGAATATTCAAGAAGTATTAAATAAATATTTTACAGAATCAGCTGAAATATCCATAAAACAATGTAAAAAAGGAGCGATAAATTTAACTTATCATCTTATTGTAAAAATAAATGGAGAAAAAAAAGAATTTATTTTACAAAAGATGAATCCAATTTTCAATGTTTCTATTATGAGAGACATAGATTTTATTACAAATCATTTGAAATCTAAAAAAATTAAAACTCAGAAAGTTGTCAAAACTTTGGAAGAGAAGAATTTTATTAGAGATGGAGTTTCATGGTGGCGGGTACTTACTTTTATACCTGGTAGAAGTTTTAATGTCATGACATCAAGTAGTCAAGCGAGAGAAGCAGGAAAATTGATAGGATTATTTCATAATTATCTTAGTTCCTCTGATTATAAGTTTAAATTTAAATTGCCTCATTTCCATGATACTGCTTTTTTTATGAAAAAGCTTCGTTCCACTCTGACAAAATATAAAAATACGGATAAGTATATTGAACTAAAAGTTCTTGCCAAAAATATATTAATTTCATATGAAGGACTTTCTAAAGAAACTTTGTTGAATAGACGTATTATTCATGGTGATCTCAAAATTAATAACATTTTATTTGATAAGAATGGTGGAAAAGCTATAGCTTTGATAGATTTAGATACATTAATGCGTGGTAATATCGCCATTGAGCTTGGTGACGCTTTACGCAGTTGGTGTATGCCTGGCGGGGAAGATGTTAAAAAAGTAGATTTTGATATTAATATTTATAACAAAGCATTAGAAGGATACAAAACTACTGCAAAGTTTTTAACTACTTTTGAAGAAGAATCTATCCCTTATGGGGTGAAGCTTGTTACACTTGAGCTAGCAGCACGTTTCGTTATTGATGCATTTGAAGAGAGTTATTTTGTTTTAGATTCTTTGAGATACAAAACACTTTTTGAACAAAACAAAAAAAGAGCGGAGAATCAATATTCTTTTTTTGAAAAATTTTCAAATAGTTTTAGTTAATTTTGTTAGCTTTGCTATTTTAGTGATAAGATTTTTTGCATTAGATTATCTGCAGGGAGGAATTTTCCTTTTAGTGGGATGAAAAATTTACCATTTACTCTACTTTTATCTGCTGAAATAGGCATTCCACTTTCTTGTAATAGTTCTGAATCGTTATAGTTGTCTCCTATAACCATGATATTCTCTTTTTTTAGTCTAAAAATTTTCATTACTTGCCTTAGACCAAGAGCCTTAGTTTGACTATTTTTTATTAAAATATCATAAGCTTCGCCATTCCAAACTGTGACCAGATTTTTATTTTTTTTAACTATACTTTCTACCTCCTTTATTCTTCCCTTACAATGAACTGTAATGATGAATTCTTTGGGTTCAAAGCCTTTTATATTTTTATCTTTTTCCATTACTTTTTTTAATTTTGGTAGGATATCTTGCATATATTCAAAACTGTTTATATGTTGATAGATTTTTCCTTTATACCATGTTGCACTACCACATTCATAAGTAAGACTAATAAAAGGCAAAATCTCTCGGAACATTTCTTGTAACATATAAAGTCCCCTACCAGAGCTGATATTTATTAAGAAACCCTTTTTGTAGAGTTTTTTTATTTGTTCTATTTGTTTTTTATTAATAACTTTAGTTTGTAGAGTAGTGATGTTCCCTATTTGTTTTATCTTGGTGCCTCGTGGAACAAGCACTCCATCAACATCAAAAACTACCATTTTAATTTGGTTAAGATCTTCTTTTGATATCTGTGATAAAGGTTTCATGTTTGTATTTTAGCATATATTTATGATGTAGGGGTTTTTATTAGCAGTATCTAATGTTAATATATATTTATGGCTCATTATGCTGAAAATAGAAAAGCAATATTTAATTATGAAATTTTAGAAAAATACGAAGCAGGTATAGAGCTTTTAGGCGTGGAGGTTAAGTCTGTCAGAAGTGGCAGAATGTCTTTAGATGGTGCTTTCATCATAGTGCGGGGAGGGGAGGCTTTTTTGATAAACGCCAATATCCCACCCTATCAAGTAAATAACACTTCAAAAGATTACGATCCACTTCGAAATAAAAAACTTTTGCTCACAAAAAAAGAAATAAATGAACTTACCGATAGTGAAAAAAATAAGAGTTTGACAATAGTGCCTATTTCAGTGTACAATAAGGGTAGAAAAATTAAAGTTGAACTGGCTTTAGCTAAAGGAAAAAAGAAAAGAGATAAACGCGAAAGTATAAAAAAACGCGAAACAGATCGCGAGATAAGACGCGAATATAAAGAACGTTGACAATAATACCCCCTCTTTGATTCTCCCCCTTAGCAGAGGGAGTTTGAGGGAAAAAAGAAATAATAATTTCTTTTAGAATAGTTGGGGATGCAAGGCATAGACAGTAGGTCTACTTGTAAAGATGCATGTCGAGAATGGACGTAATCTCGTTAAAATTCGTTCAAATGTTAATTGCAAAATTAGCTTCTAAGGCCAGAGCAATTGTTTCTCCTTACTTCGGTATGGCAGAATTTGCTTTCGCTCGAGTTTCCGCTTCGGCGTAAGCTCGTGTCTATCTCATAGACTTCCGATATATGAGAACTAGGCATAATATTATCGGGATAGGAAAAAAGACGTCCCGGCTTATTTCAGAAAACTTAAGGGAATCGATTAAGAAATATTTTGTTCGTTTAACAATTTTTTAATCTAAAACAAAAATGAACCACACATGTAGATTTCTTTACAAAAACCTTCTGCACCGGGGTTCGATTCCCCGCATCTCCACATTATAAATTTTTAATATAATAAGATATCATGAGAAAAAATATTATAATAAAACCCAGAAAACCAGTTTTAGCTAGAGATTTTTTTTGCGCCATAAAATTAAATAAAAGTCAGGTAGATTATGGTAATTTAAAATCAAAAAAAGAGTTAAAAGATTTTAAAGAACAAATTGACAGACATATAACTATTATGGGTGGTGTAGATAGATTTAAAAGTGCTTTATATAAATTTTCTGCAAAAGAGAGAAGAAAAAAGATAATAAAATTAAAATCTATTTTAAAAAGTTTAAAATGGCAATATGTACAAAAAGACATTTACTTTGTAAATAGAAAATCTTATTATGGAGATTCAAGAGTTTTGGAACATAGAAAATCTTATATTCGTTTAATTGAGATGCCTGATATGGATGTTTTTTATCGCAAATTAAATATTTTATTAAAAACTCACATTCCAACGCAATTTCCACATATCACGCTTTTTGCTAAAGGAGAAAGGCCTAATGCTCCATGGAGAGGAATTCTGATACCTTCGAAATCTAAATTCAGAAAACTACACCCTATAAAAATTAAAGACTAAATAGAACCATTTAATTTTCATCTATTTTGTGCTATGATGTTCGGATGGATTTTAATTTTTTAAACCCAAAAGAAATAAAGAGTAAAGGCAAAAAGAGGAAAGAAAACCCCAAGTTCTCAGGTAGCATTATGGGGGCTATTTTGATTTTTATGATCATTACTGCTTTATACCTGATGATTTCTGGTACCTCAAAAACTATTCCTGAAGTCTCTATTTCTGATTTAGCAAAAAGCGTAGAAGCTGGGGATATTAAGAGTATTTTAGTTGAAGGAGAGAAACTTACTATTACTTATAAAAATGATGAAGTAAAAAATTCTAAAAAAGAGATGGAATCTTCTCTTTCGCAAACTTTATTTAATTACGGAGTGAAACCAGATGCATTGAGCGGGACGAGTATCGAAGTAAAAAATGAAAGTGGTTTTATGTATTGGCTTGTAAATTTATTGCCTTTTCTTTTACCAATTATTTTTATTTTATTTTTCTTTTGGTATCTTTCACGTCAGGTTAAAGGTGCGGGGATGCAAGCCTTTTCCTTCGGTCAATCTAAAGCACGTATTACTGATCCGAATGATAAAAATAATAAAGTGACATTTAAAGATGTGGCTGGGTGTAAAGAAGCGAAAGAAGAGTTGAAAGAAATTGTTGATTTTTTGAAAAACCCAAAAAAGTTTTTAGATATTGGTGCAAGAATTCCCAAAGGAGTGATTTTGACTGGAGCTCCAGGTACAGGAAAGACATTGCTTGCTCGAGCTGTGGCAGGAGAGGCAGGAGTGCCATTTTTTCATCTATCAGGGTCAGAATTTGTGGAAATGTTTGTGGGAGTAGGAGCATCTCGTGTGCGTGACCTCTTTAAAATGGCTAAAAAAGCTGCTCCAGCTATTATATTTATGGATGAAATAGATGCGATAGGACGTACACGTGGAGGAGGATTTGGCGGAGGCAATGATGAACGCGAACAGACCTTGAACCAAATATTGGTAGAAATGGATGGTTTTGAGCCAAATGAAAAAGTGATAGTGATGGCAGCCACCAACAGGCCAGATGTGTTAGACCCAGCACTTATCCGTCCGGGAAGATTTGACAGAAAAGTTCTTCTTGATTTACCAGATCGCATAGATCGTGAAGAGATTTTAAATATTCATGCAAGATTAAAACCATTAGCCGAAGATATTAATTTGAAATTAATTGCTGAAAGAACACCTGGTTTTTCTGGGGCAGATTTATATTCATTAATGAATGAAGGAGCGATACTTGCAGCCCGAGAGAATCGTAAAAAAGTTTTTCAGTTTGATTTGATTCGTGCTATTGAAAAGGTGATGCTTGGACCTGAAAGAAAAAGTCATTTGCTTTCTAAAAAAGAAAAAGAAATTACTGCTTACCATGAAGCAGGACATGCTCTCGTAGCTTCTGTACTTCCAAACGCAGATCCAGTACACAAGGTATCTATTATTGCTCGTGGTAATGCTGGTGGATATACTTTAAAGTTGCCATTAGAAGAAAGACGACTTCAGTCCAAAAAAGAATTTATAGATGACATTGCAATGTCTCTCGGTGGGTATGTAGCTGAAAAAATGATTTTTGGTGATATCACTACTGGTCCTTCGAGCGATCTTCAAGTTGCTACAAATCTTGCGAAAGCAATGGTCACTCGTTGGGGAATGTCGGATTTGATTGGGCCTGTCACATTGGGAAGCGATGGAGGGAAATTAAATTGGGGGGAGACCAGAGAAGAAGGTTATTCTGAGACAGTCTCTACGAAAGTTGATTCTGAAGTTTCGAGAATAATAAATGATGGGATAAAGTCTGCTGAAAAAGTCTTAACAGAACACAAAAAGGCACTTGATGCTATTGCAAAGAAACTTATAGAAGTCGAGACGCTTGAGCAAGAGGAATATAACAAAATAATAATCGCTAATGGGATAATACCCCGTGCCCGCATTGCTACGCAAAGCGTTGCAGGCGGGGAAGAAACATAAACAGATATTAAATATAAAAGTATTGACCATGTTTTACACTTATGTATTAAAAAGTTTAAAAGATAATAACCTATATATAGGTTATTCTGAAGACTTAAAAAAAAGATTGTTTCAACACAATAAAGGTTTAGTTGGAGTAACGAAACCTAGACGTCCTTTTAAATTAGTGTATTATGAAGTTTGTTTAGATAAAGGAAAAGCTTTACAAAGAGAGAAAGCTTTAAAAACAGGTTTTGGTAGAGCATATTTGAAAAGAAGAATATAGTTTGCGCGTGTAGCTCAGCTGGTAGAGCTAGCGTCTTATACACGCTAGGCCGGGGGTTCGAGTCCCTCCACGCGCACAGTTCCTAGGTTCCCCGCCTGCAAAAGTTATGGCAGGAAATCTTAGAGGGCGGACAAGTGTATTATTAATTTTTTTAGATGATATGTTGTTATGGATAATAAATTTGAATTTTGGAGAGGAGGGAGGAAAACAAAGTTGGAAGTTAAAAATTATTTAAAGGATAATAGTGAAAATATTGGCCAAGATGATAAATTTGGAATAATTGATAAAGATTGGTCAACTAATAAATTTATTAAAAAAGAAAAATTTGAGATTGAAGATTTGAAACAAGTAGATGATATCACTACGACCTTATTCGATAAACTTGGTAAAATGGATAAGCTTGTTATTCAAGGTAAAATCAAAATAAATGATTTAGGAGATAAACTAAAGCATAGCCAGGAGAATATGGAATTGTTTTTAAAAATTGCTAAAGAAATTTCCTCAGAATGTGATATTCTAATTTCTTTAATAAAAAGTACGCAATATTATAGTAAAACACTTCTTATCATCTTTGGTAAGATACTATCCCTTCAAGAAGAAGGGGAAAATGAAAAATTATCTTCTATTATAAGCAAAAAGAAATTCTTATTAGATTATTCAGATACTGAATTTAAGATAAAAAAACTCGAAGAGCTTAGTCAATCAATGAAATCTTTAATTACAAGCAGAGAAAAAAAATGATTTGAACCACAAATAATTTTACTCGAAGTGAAGTTCTTTTACTTTCTCTTTTACTTTATTTTTTAATAATGGGTATTTTGAAAGCTCGGGATCTTCTCCGATTAGACGAATAGCTTCTGTACGAGCAGCCTCCACCATCTTAAGATTCTTTATAGCCTCCATGCCAATATCAGAAATTCCCCATTGTTTTGTTCCCCCAAGTTCACCTCCACCACGAAGTGTGAGGTCTAGCTCTGCTAATTCGAAACCATTTTTGGCAGTCTTTAAAGCTTTAAGTCTTTGAATTGTTTTATCACTTTTTGCATCTGCAAAAACGTAACAATATGCTTGATGCTTACTTCTGATTACTCTTCCACGAAGTTGATGAAGCTGGGCTAGGCCGAATCTCTCTGCTCCTTCTATGATTATGATTGTTGCATTAGTGACATTCACTCCGACTTCTACCACAGATGTGGCGCAAAGAATATTTAATTTGCCATTAACAAAATCTTTCATGACATCTTCTTTTTTTTGTTTGCTCATTTTTGAATGAAGCACACCTATTTCATATTCCCTGAAAACTTCTTTCTTTAAACGTTTAGCTTCTGCTACTGCAGACTTTGCTTGCACGGCTATTTCTTTTTCGGGATCGGGCTCATCTATTCGAGGACAGATGACATAAAGCTGTCTGCCTTTTTTTAATTCTTCTCTAACTTTTTCGTAAGTTTCATCTCGTTTGTCTGGTGTGATGATTTCTGTGATTATTTGCTTTCGCCCAGCTGGCATTTCATCAAGTAGTGATAAATCAAGGTCACCATATATTGTGAGTGCTAAGGTGCGGGGAATAGGTGTAGCTGTCATGGAAAGTAAGTGTGGAGCGATATTGTCTTTGCGAACTAATTTTCTTCTTTGGGCCGTACCAAAACGATGTTGTTCATCTATCACTACTAACGCTAGGTTTTTAAATTTTACAGATTTTTGAATGAGGGCATGTGTACCTATCAAAATAGGGATCGTACCTTCCGCTGTCCATTTTAAAAGTTGTGCCCGTGAAATGTCAGTCCAATTACGGCCAACAACTATGTCCTCCGTCGCTGTTGTTGGCTTTAAAATACTCGAAGCAACTTTAGATGGGAATTTGCGACAACCAGATCCAGTAATAAGGCCGACATTTATGGGTAAGTGCTCAAAATATTTTATAAATGATTCAAAATGTTGAGTTGCAAGTATTTCAGTAGGTGCCATATATGCGATTTGCAAATTTCGTGAAATTTGCAAATCGTCCCGAGCAAAATCGAGGGACTTTTTCTGATTTATTACAGTATATGCAGCTGTAGCTGCGACTGCCGTTTTTCCACTTCCTACATCTCCTTCAAGAAGTCTAGACATTGGAAAATTTCTTGCCATATCACTTAATATTGTTTCTATAGATTTTTTTTGAGAATTTGTGGTAGTGAAAGGGAAACGTTTTACAAATTCTTCAGTATTTTTCTTATCTACTTTTATCTGGAAAGATTTATTTTTCCTGTATTCTAATTTATCATGTTGACGTTCTAATTGGATACAGAAGACTTCTTCAAAAGCGAATCTTTTTCTAGCAGATTCTGCATCTTTAGAATTTTTTGGTTTATGAATCCAGATTAGAGATGTTTTTAATGTCGGTAAATTATATTTTTTTAAAATGTCAGCTGGGATATAATCTTTTATATTATCTAAAGTTTTATCTCTTAATATTTTTTCTATCGCATGATAAAACCATTTAGAAGTTATTCCTCTCGTTTCGCGATAAATTGGATAAGATAGACCCATATATTTCTCCCCCTGCGAAGGGGAAGTGCCTGAAGGGCGAAGGGGTCTAAACAAGCTGTCATGTGAATCTATGGGCATGTTTGGAGTCTTTTCGAATTCTGGATTGGCTAGGTATATGCCATATTTACTGTCTGTCACTTTACCAGTAAGTTTGACACTTTCTCCTTCATGAATCATTTTTGCTAGATATGCTTGATGGAACCAAGTGATTTTTATTTTTCCAGACAAATCTTCTATCTCTGCTTCACCCATAGGGATTTTAGACTTGTATCCTTTTTTTGTTTTTAATTTAGAAATTTTTCCGAAAACCGTCGCTGTTTCTCCAGGCATTAACTCTGCTATTTGTTTCACTTCGCTTATGTCGCTGTATCTGACAGGGAAGTGAAAAAGTAAATCGTGAACAGAAAAGAGATTCAGCTTGCACAAAGCCGTTTTTTGATTTTCATCTAAACGGAATTTTATTTCCAATTTATCAGCTAATTCCATAAAGGTATTCTAACATATTTATCATTTTCGATGATGTATTTTATTGTTATTTGGTATAATAAAAATATGAAAAAAATACGAGCAGTGGCGATTTTAATAAGAAATGATGAGATTCTTTTGATACACAGAGTAAATAAAAAAGAATACTTTGTATTTCCCGGAGGAAGGGTAGAAGAGGGTGAGAAAATAGAACAGGCTGTTTTACGTGAGTTAAGGGAAGAAACAACAATTGAAGCGAAAATAAATAAACTGCTTTATAAACATATTTATGATGACAATTCAGAACAATATTTTTATCTTTGTGACTATATTAAAGGAGAACCAAAATTAAGTGAAGATTCTATAGAAAAGAAAAAAATGTTAGATGGGACTGATTTTTATGGTTCGATATCTCCACTTTGGGTCAAAATAGAAGAATTGAAAAATATGTTGGTTTACCCATTAGAAATTAGGGACTTATTAGTTGAAGATTTTAAGAGCAAGTTCACTAGTCCAGTAAATACAGCGATTATTAAGATTTCTGAGTTACGAGAAAGTATTTAATAAAAAAATAACATGCGAAAAATAATACTTGCATCAACATCACCAAGGAGAAAAGAGTTACTTGAAAAAATAGGATTAGTTTTTGAGGTCATTCCAAGTAATTATGAGGAGGACATGACTTTAGATTTAATGCCAGATGAGCTAGCGGAATTTTTATCAAAAGGAAAAGCTAAAGATGTAGCAAAAAACTTTAATGACGCTATTATCATTTCAGCTGATACGTTTGTTTCTCTTGATGGCAAAATTATAGGCAAGCCACATACGATAGAAAGAGCTAAAACAACCTTAAGAACATTAAGTGGTAAAACCCATTCAGTTTTTACTGGTTTTACCATAATTGATACAAAAAAAGACAAAATAGTTTCTAGAGCAGTTGAAACTAGGGTTAGTTTTAAAGAATTATCTGATGAAATGATTGATGATTATATAAAAAATGATAATCCTCTTAAATACGCAGGTTCCTACACCTTAAATGACATTGTAGATAAATTTATAGAAAAAATAGAGGGGGATCCTTTGAATATTGTTGGCCTTCCGGTTGGTGCAGTTATGGAGACCTTAAAAGAATTTAATGTTACTATAAATTGATTAGTTTTATAAAAAATCCTTGGATTGCTTTTATTTGCTTAATCTAATATAATCTCATATAGTTAATGTATTAGATTATGAATTACAATAAACGCATACAAAATATACCACAAAATCTGTGGGCAATCATCAATCAAATTGATGAATTAAAAGGCCGATGGATTGGTGGAGCAGAGATAAATCCACAGGCCCTTGGACGATTAAAACGTTCAGTGCTTGTCACTTCAACTGGCGCGTCAACTAGAATCGAGGGAGCAAAACTTTCCGACGGAGATATAGAAAAAATGATGCGCGGACTTTCTATGCAAAAATTTGCCGATAGGGATAAACAGGAAGTGCAAGGATATTATGAATTGCTTGAAAATATATTTAACTCTTACGAAAAGATTCCATTTTCAGAAAGCAGTATTAAATATCTCCATAAAGAAATTTTAAAATATGTTGAGAAAGATAAACTGCATCGAGGAGAATACAAAAAGACGGAAAACAGAGTTGAAATGATAAATGAGGTTGGTGAATCTGTCGGAGTATTGTTTGATACAACTCCTGCATGGCTCACTCCAAAAGAAATGTTGGAATTAGTAGAATGGACAAAAGAAGCAATTGTATTAAAAGAAATTCATCCAATAATAATTATTGGGAATTTTCTAGTGGAATTTTTAAATATTCACCCATTTACAGATGGTAATGGCAGACTTTCGCGCGTACTGACAAACTTAATGATGCTTCAAGCTGGTTACGAATATATGCCTTATATTTCACATGAAAAATTAATTGAAGACAATAAAGCAGAATACTATTTGGCTCTTAGAAAAAGTCAAAAAACTTTAAAAACTGAAAGTTCAAATATTATGCCGTGGCTTGAATTCTTTTTCAACATTCTACTTACGCAGGCAAAACAAGCGATTGAACTACTTTCAAAGGAAAATATTGAAAAACTTCTATCCCCTAAACAGCTTTTAGTGTGGGAATATCTTTTAAAAGTAGCAGAAGCAACGCCCGGTGAAATTTCCAAAGTCACTAAAGTTGCGCGCCCTACAGTTTCCCAAGCCTTGGATACACTTTTACGTTTGAAAAAAGTTGAGCGTATCGGACAAGGGAGAACGACAAGATATAAGAAGAAATAATCTCAATATGTATGACCGACCATGAAAAACTTGCTATTTATAAAAATCTTTTTTTAGGTCGTACTGATGTTTATGCTCGCCGATGGAAAAAAAACGAAAAAAGCGGGTGGACTCCAGCATATTCTTTTGACTGGAATGAATTTAATGCGCATAGAGCAAGAGGCGGCACAATTAAAAATTTCGAACATAAAAAACTTTTACCCATCAGAGATGAAATCTTACTAAATCATCTACTTGGAAAAGAAACGATCGGCATCTATCCAATACTTGAAGATAATACCTCGTATTTCATTGCAGCTGATTTTGATGAAGTTGACTGGAAAGCTGATGTGAAAAAATTAATTGATGCTTGCGCAGAATACATCATTTTCACATATTTAGAAATATCCCGCTCCGGAAATGGTGCCCATGTATGGATATTTTTTGATGAGAAATATCCATGTTGGAAATCATGAGCCCTATTACTTGAGCTTATTCGAAAAACATTTCATTATTCTGAATTTACTAAAGAAATAAGTTTTGACCGGCTGTTTCCAAATCAAGACACGATTACAGATAGTGGATTTGGAAACCTAATTGGGTTGCCATTGCAGGGCGAACGAGTCATTCATGGTACTTCCGTTTTCTGTGATCCTGAAACCTTTATTCAATATGCCGACCAGTGGAATTTTTTGAAGACGGTTCATAAACATACAATTGAAGAGCTCGATTGTATATACGATAAAATTTTTGAACACAATAAAACACAATCTGAACCAATCTTGTTGGATGAACCTGGCATTAATATTACTGTTGATGGATCAATACAAATAAAAAAACATCAACTCTCCTCGCGAATCACTAGTTTCATAAAGGAAGAATTGAATATTTTTAATAAAGAATACGCAACAAAGAAACGACTTGGCAAATCAACCTTTGGCATAGAAAAATATTTTAATTTAATACAGGATCGAGAAGATGAAATATCTTTACCACGAGGCTTTTTAGAAAAACTTGTTACATATTTCGATGGTGAAAAAATTCCATATAAAATTATTGAGGGATATAAAATTCATGAAAATGTGAAATTCAAGAGTGATATTTCTGTTCGTCGAGAACAGGGAAAAATATTTAATAATATTGGAAACAAAACAAACGGCATAATTATTTCCCCACCGGGAAGTGGTAAGACAATCATCGCCCTTGAACTTGTGGCAAGACTTGGTTTGCCAGCGCTTATTTTAGTAAATAGAAATCAATTGCTCTCGCAATGGATTGAACGCACCCAGCAATTTTTAAGGATTCCAAAAATTCAGATCGGAGTTATTTCAGCCACCAAAAAGAAAGCTGGTAAGCAAATTACAGTCGCTTCATTGCAAACTCTTGTAAGATATAAAAATCTGAATGAGATCCTCGATTCATTTGGAGTAATCATTGTTGATGAATGTCATCATATTCCAGCCAAAACCTATCGAGAATTAGTTTGGCTGTTTAAGAGTAAATATTGTTTTGGGCTTACAGCAACCCATGAGCGAAAACATGGGACCGAAAAAATCACTGAGCTTATGATTGGACCAGTTATTACAGAAATGAAATCGTCAGAAACTGAGGAAACTCAAATATTTGAAGTGATTATTTACACAACCAAATTAACTTTGCCGTTTTTGTATAAGACAGATCATTATGAAACACTTGCTAAAGTCGTATCATTCGACTCTACTCGTAATGAATTATTGACTAAGGCAATTTTGAAAGAAATAAAAAACAATAGAAAAGTGCTTGTGCTTACCGAACGAAAAGAGCATATTGAAATACTTAATTTATATCTGCGAGGAAAAGTAGAAACTATTTCCATTTCTGGTAATGATTCTGCTAGCTCGCGAAAATTAAAACTAGACCAAATAAAGACAGGCAATTTTCAGGTATTGCTTGCAACAGGGCAATTACTTGGCGAAGGATTCGATACGTGCGGAGCTGATTCAATTGTGCTAGCTTTCCCTTTTTCGTTTGAGGGAAAACTGACCCAATATATTGGAAGATTGCGTGGGAAAGGAGTTAAACATATTATTGATTTTCATGATGAAAAAGTGGAGTTTCTGGATAGACAATTTAAAATAAGAAATAGATTTTATAAAAAATTAGAAAATAGAACATTTATATGAAAGATATATTAAAAAAATATTTCGGGTATGAAGAATTCAGACCGCTTCAGAAAGAAATTATTGGACGGGTATTGGAAGGCAAAGACTGTCTTGTCTTAATGCCAACAGGTGGAGGAAAATCTCTTTGTTTTCAACTTCCAGCGTTAATGGTTGACGGAATAGTTATTGTTGTTTCGCCGCTTATCTCTCTAATGAAAGATCAGGTTGATTCTTTAAATACAAATGGTATTTCGGCAGATTTTATAAATAGCACTATATCTCCGAACGAAATTACAAAGATTATGAATAGTGCTAAAACAGGAAAATTAAAAATTTTGTATATAGCCCCTGAGAGGTTGGCTGTGCTTGGTTTTGAAGAATTTCTGCATACTCTCAAAATAAGCTTAATTGCTATTGATGAAGCTCATTGTATTTCAGAATGGGGGCATGATTTCAGACCAGAATATAGGAATTTGAAAATGTTACGAAAAAAGTTTCCTATAATTCCATTAATAGCTCTTACCGCCACCGCCACAGAAAAAGTGCGTGAGGATATCGTTAAACAACTAAATCTAGAAAACCCTAAAATTTTTATTTCCAGTTTTAACCGCCCAAATCTGAGCTATGAAGTATTACCCAAAAAGGATTCCTTTAGATCAATTCTTGCGTTATTAAACAAATATAAGGATGAAAGTGTAATTATATATTGTTTTTCCCGCAACGATACGGAAACCTTGGTTAGCAAGTTGAATCATTTTGGGTTCAAAGCGGCCACATATCATGCTGGACTTGACTCGAAGACTAGAAAAGACAATCAGGAAAAATTTATACGAGATGAAATTAATATCATGGTTGCGACTATTGCTTTTGGCATGGGGATAGACAAGCCGGATGTAAGGCTGGTTATTCACCACAGTCTGCCAAAGTCAGTTGAGGGATATTATCAAGAAACTGGACGAGCCGGACGCGACGGTTTACCCGCAAGATGCGTTTTGTTCTTTTCTTATGCCGATAAATTTAAGCATGAATATTTTATAGACGACATAGCGGATGCCATGGAACAGAAAAAAGCCAGAGAGAATTTGGATAATGTTTTGCGATATGGAAATCTTTATGGGTGCCGTCGTAAATTTTTACTTCATTATTTTAATGAAGATTACAAACAAACTAATTGTGGAAATTGCGACAGGTGTGTTAAACGAACTCCTTTAGAATTAAATAAGATAAATCTGAAAGTTGTCAAACCAAGAATAGATTGCACCACTGAAAACAACATTTTTGACTCCGTGTTGTTTGAGGAATTAAGAACCCTAAGAACACAAGAAGCTCGGAGATTAAACGTTCCACCTTATATGATTTTTGGAGATAAGGCTTTGCGTGAAATGGCAACGAATCTTCCACGGACCAGAGAATCCTTTTTACAAATTAGTGGAGTTGGCAATCAAAAACTTTTACAATTTGGAGAACTATTTATGTCTGCTATCTGCCAATATGTAACTACCTATAAAACGGAAGAGAAAATAAAATCTATATACCATAGTTCAACTTTAGATGAAACAAAAAAATTAATATTGCAAAAAATGCCTATTGACAAAATGGCTGGAATGCGTGGGTTGTCAATTGGTACTATTCTAAGTCATATTGAAAAGATTTCTGCTGTTGACTTACAGTTGGATATTTTATATTTAAAACCTTCACATGAACGATTTGAAATAATTAGAGATGCATTCAAAAAAACTGGTGGTACTTTGTTGGCTCCAGTACGTAAAATTTTGGGAGAAGACTATTCATACGATGAATTAAGATGGACTAGGATTTTTTTAAAATAAATTAGGTATTTGGATTCTGCCCGAAATCGCGGATGAGGTGGGATTCGAACCCACGGTCCTTTTTAAAGGGACGGCGGTTTAGTAAACCGCTGGCGTAAACCACTTGCCTACTCATCCATGTAATTTATAAAATTATGCAAACAGTATAACAGAAACCTGCCCGCAATGCTAAAGCATAGCTTTTTCCCGCCCACATGACTCGCTTCAGCGTGTCTGGCAGGCAGGCGGAAATGGAAAAAAGATAGGAATATGCTAAAGTGATTGGGTTGATACGGAGCCGTGTATGAGCGGTCGAAGTAACATCTTTGCTAAAGATGCAGGGGCTTTAAAACCCCTCGAGGGTTCGAATCCCTCCGGCTCCGCAACAATAAATAATTATTAAGATATCAATTTCTTAAATTCCTCCACCATGGGTACTTGTTCTGGTTCTAGGCCGTATTCGAGTGCAGTGTAGTAGGCGACCCAGTCGGCCAAGATAAGTGAAGAAAAAATCTTATGCCAAGAATCTTGCCCTTTTATTTCAATTATTTCAGTTTTTAAATTACGATCTTTATACAATTTTTCTATAATTCCCACTCTTTTTATTATTTTTGAATTATCTTCTAAGTCTTTTAGGATAATAAAATAAAATTTGTCACTTAACTCTTTTGTAGAATCTTTTACATCAAAACCAGTCATTTCATTGTGATTCAACTCTGGCAATACATTATAAAAAGCAGGAATTTTACCAGTTTCATTTAATTTTATTTTCCAATTGTAAGCAATAGATAAATTACGATTAGAAGTGTATATAACAGGGACATGATTTTTAATTTTCTGAGCTAATATCTTCCCTTGTTCCTCATAATCAGTAGTAATTAAAGATGTTGCTAATTCATTGATGTTTTTTAATTCATTTTCTTCTCCTATAATTTTTAAAAATGCTTTTACAGAAAGGCCAACAGCTAGACGTGGTTGTATACCCATATCTGGTAATTGTATATAGGGTACATTATTTTCTTTAGCTAATGTTAGTAATTTCCCACCGATTGAAATGACAGCCATAGCTAGGTTTTTTTCTTTTGCTTTTTCAAATGTATCAATTACTTCTTCTGTATTGCCCGAATAAGAACTCAAAATAATAAGCTTGTTTTTTAATTCTTCTATGGGTAATTCTGGTAATCCATAATCACGGTGAATGATAATATCAAGATTTGATTGCTTTGTTTTCAACAAAAGGGGAGCAAGAGCAGAACCGCCCATACCGATAACGAGGAATTCAGATTTTTTGGCTAAATTTTCTTGATTTATTATCTCAGGTTCATAAAGAAATTGCTTATTGAAATTTTTTATTGATTCATACATATTAATATTTTAACATAAATTAAAAAACAAAGAAAAAACTTTTAAAGGGGTTTTGAGCGCGACGGCGCGAGAATTTCAGGATTTTTTAAGCTTCAAAAAATCCGTACCGGCTAAAAGTTTGTTTCTTTGTTTTTTAGTTTTGTTGTAGATAAGAAAAAATTAATCACTTGCATTTTTAGTATCTTAGTATTAAGATTTAATTAAATAATTCATTGACAATTTAATAATAGATTGTCAAAACTTTTCAATCAATCAATCAATCAGGAAGGACGGTAGGTAGTTATGAAACAGACAATGGCTTTGTTGGTGGTTCTTTTTTGTGTCTTAATTTCTCAGGCACAACCGCTTCCGGTTCTATCAAGTCCGATTATTTTATCGGACACGAATTTTTCCGTCAGCCCTGTGTTTTTTCATCAGATGGCCGTGATTGGAGATACGGTACATGTAGTTTTTGTGATGGAAGACACGCTTCTTCAATATCGGAGAAGTCTAGATGGCGGAAGGACGTTTGAACCTGTTATGGATTTATCCGACAGTTTTAGTGTTGGTGGATATTCAAAAATTATCGCGAATAAAGAACATGTATTCGTGTTCGTGACGAAAGATGGTTATATTTATTTTCGTCGTAGTGATGATTTTGGTGAAAATTTCAATGGATGGAAAGTTGCCTACGATTTAGGTAGTGGCCAAGGTATCTTTTTGATGAATTTGGCAATTGCTAACGATACGTTAGCTGCGATCGTCCAAAATTCTGAGGGAGAAGGGATTTTTGTGTCTCCTAATTTAGGAGAAACTTGGAATTATCTTGGTCCAAAAACTGGATCGTCCTATGGTGCCTTGGCGGTAACCCCGGGAGGAAAAGTTCACATGGTTTTTACTGGATATCCTCCTTTGAATGGCAATACAGAGGAGATCTATTATAAAAACTATGCTAATGGTGGTTGGAGTGAGTCGATCATACTCTCGAATCTTGATAACCGTCCTGGGCTTAATCCATTTATCACTGGTGTTGGCAACAACTTGATGGTTACTTGGCAACAAAGTGACGGGCTGGGGAATTATAGTCCAAGCGTCAGAATTTCTCCAGATGCTGGCGTAAGTTGGCTTCTAGAGAATGGGCCGTATGATTGTAATGGTATGGCTATTTACTGGTTTTACGCTGGCAATACCAACAATATTCACGCTGTGTCACTAATCCAAGATGAAGTTGCCGATGTTGTTAGTTATACATTTAATTCTTTAGATTGGCGTAAGTTCTCAGCAATGAATGGCGTTGGATCCAGCTCCGGTTATGAATTCCATTATGGAATTCAATTGGGAGTATCAGATAATTCAATTCATATGATGAAACCTGCGAAAGTTTCGTCAGGTAAGTTGGCTCTTTTTTATCAGAGAGCGGATTTTCATGTTTCTCGGGCACAATTAAATGTGTCCAAAAAAGAATTGAATTACAATGTTGTCGGAGAGATCGATACACTGGTGTTGGAAAATATAAGTTCCGATACCATTTACTATCCGGGGGCTATAAGAATTAATAATAGTAATTTTGTTATAATAGGTGGACCTTACGCAGAGCGTGTAAGTTTGTTGCCGGGTATGACAAAAAACGTCTTAGTAAAGTTCCAGCCGACTGGTAATCCTGGTGGTGTTTCGGGGTCGTTATATATTTACTATAATGGAGACGATTCACCAATTAGGGTGAATTTAGTTTCAAGAATTGTGGCACTTGTATCGCCACAAAACGGCAGGAGACTAGTTGAGCCAACCCCCCCATACCCGTATTCCTATTTGAAATTCATGTGGAATGCGGTAGAAGGAGCTACCGCATATCAGATAAAAATAACCATAATTCCTTCACAAATAGATTATATTTCGACTTCGGACACGGTTACTTATTACGACGGAATAGTATCTGGTACCGACACAAGTTGTGTTCCATCCAGTCAATATCCGTCTGGATTATGGCATACTTGGAAAGTTCGCGTTATTTTTGGTGCAGATACAGGGTTGTGGTCCGAAGAATGGAAATTTAAGACGAAGGTAAGTGGTGTAAGATACCAAAATATATTTACAGCCCCTGGTTGGACATCGTTTTCTTTCCCGTTTTATCCCATTAAGTTGTATACGGACGGTTTTGATTCGGATTCGTCTGTTTTTCTAAAACCGTTTTTTATGTACACAATGGGGTATCAAACAACAGATACCCTTTACCCTAGAAAGGGATATTGGATAAAAACGAAGAAAAGTTTTTTTGGTTGGTATGGTGGTTATCAACCAAAAATGTTGGACACGTTTTTTGTGAAGACAGGATGGAATTTCATCGGATCTTTAGTTGATTCGGTGACATTGGGTAATATTAAAAGCATACCGACAGATATGCAACTATCGGATTTTTACGTTTTTATTGATGGAGAGTATGTAAAATCCGACACTATTGCACCTGGTTGTGCTTACTGGGTTCATGCGAGCAGTGAAGGGGCCATAATAATGGCTCTTAGCGATGGTAGTGAGCCCCAACAAAAAACCATTCATGTCGTTCCAATAAACGAGCTGCCTCCTCTGCCTCCGGGTGATTTTGTGGATGAAGAGAAAATAATTCCAAAAGAGTTTTCTCTTTCACAGAACCACCCTAATCCGTTCAATCCCACAACCATGATTAATTATGAACTCCCTGAAGCGAGACATGTGACTCTAGAAGTTTATAATATGCTCGGTCAGAAAGTGACGACATTAGTCGATGGAATGGAAGACGCAGGATATAAGATGATAACATTTGATGGGAGTAAATTTCCATCCGGAATTTATTTTTATCATATGAGTATAGGGGAGGATTATTTGTTAGTTAGAAAAATGATTCTTCTAAAATAATTCACTATTAGATTGTGAATTGTTTATTTTTTTTAATAATCATCCCCGATGAATAGAAATGTTCATCGGGGATATTTATTTTTGAGTTTTGTGGATAAATGAGAAAATTGTAGGCAAGAAAGAAGTAAAAATTATCAATAAAATTATTGGTAATAAATACTTATCAACGTTTGGGATAGCCTCTCCTAAGAAATATCCCAGTAGGGGAATACCTAGTCCCCATATCAGCCCTCCGATGATGTTATAGGTGACGAAAGTTTTGTAATGCATTTTCCCTACACCAGCAAGTATCGGTACAAAGGTACGAATGACAGGAACAAAACGAGCTAAAATGATAGTTTTCTTTCCGTATTTTTGGTAGAAATTTTCTGCATCAGTGATATATCTTTTTTTGAAATAAAATGAATCATCACGAGTGAAAATCTTAGGTCCTACTTTTTTGCCAAAAAAATATCCGACTTGATCTCCTAAGATTGCACCAAAAGTAGTGAGTAAAGCTAAAATAGAAATGTCGAAATATCCTTGGGATGCGAGCAGCCCAGCGGTGAATAGAAGTGAATCTCCAGGGAAAAAGAATCCAAAAAATAATCCTGACTCAGCAAATATTACAAAGAATATTCCAAGATAACCGATAGTCTTTATCAACATCGCCAAATCTAAGTTTAATATAGAATCTAACATTTTATTATTTAAGGGCAGTGTCTATTTTTTGTTTTACGGTAGTTCCTGATTCTGCCCCATCGATGGTGCCGACAATTTTGTCATTTTTTAGTATAAATCCTTTTGGTGTTCCTGTTACACCAGCAGTCATACCTTCATTTTTGGAATTTGTAACTGCTTGTTGATATTTATTACTATCGAGACATTGATCGAAGGTTGTTGTATCCAAACTGAGGTTTTTTGCAAAAGATTTTAAATTAGAATCAGAAAAACCTCCTTCATTTTCTCCATTTTGGTGTGAGTAAAGGTAATCATGATATTCCCAAAATTTATTTTGATCTCCTGCACATCTTGCTGCTTCAGCAGACTTTACGGATTCTGCCCCTAGAAATGCCCAATCACGATAAACAAACTTTACATCTCCATTCTTTATATAATTATTTACTTCAGACATAAAAGGAATCCATGTAGGGTCTATTTTTTTTAAATATTGAATTGCTGGGGAATTTGGTTTTAAAAGCCCAGAGACTGCTCCACAATATGGACATTGAAAGTCGGCATACACTATCAAAGTAATTTTTGCGTTTTTGTTACCGAGCACTCTGTCTTCTTTACTGACTGGGGCTAAGGTTGTGATGGCTAATCCATTGTTATTCGTAGGAATATTTAGTGTTTTGTCTGAAGAAAAATATACTGCTCCTGCAATTAAAAAACCAGCTATGATAATAGCCATGGGGATTGATAATTTTTTACTTTCCACTTTTGTTTCATTTTCCATATACTAAGTATACCTCGTAGTAAAATTTTTACAAAGTTATATTTTTTTGATCTTTAAAAAATAAATTGCCTCGGCTGGAAACCAGCCGAGGCAATTGTGATTAACCTCACGTCCACCCGCATCCAACATCTCTTTTTCTCTTAATTTGTGAATACATCTTCGGGGCACATAATTTTATTATGCATTCCTCAAAAATTGAAACATAGATTAAACAAGAGGTGAACACGATTAGTATAGATAATCTTTTTTTCATAGCGTAACCCTTTATATTTAGTTATATATTATTTTATTTAGAAATAAATTTTTTGAAAGAACAGATAAGAACAAAAATATTTGAAGAACAAAAAAGGACCATTTGAGTGGTCCGTGTTTGCAATCAAGATATTTTTAGAGAGAATTTTTAAGCGCAAAAACCAACCACCCAATTGTAGGATGGAGGACGGGGCAAAGGTTAATTTTTCGCTTCAATAACATAAGTTTATGATAGCATATTCAATTTTTTATGCAATTTATTATCTAAAATTTGTTTAATTTCAAGGATAGCGAACCATAAGAACCCTTTACTTTTCTATTTAAGAGTGTATAATTAAGCAAACCATAAAAATCTTCTAATTCTAAGAAGTTTGGTACCTTGAAGTCCACATTTTTCATAAATTATCCAAAGAAGGAAAATTACTATGATTGAAAAAGTAGAAGAATTTTCACGCGACATTCTGAAAAATAAATTCGAATCTTCAAAGAATGTCAATCCACGTGAAGCTGCAGAGCTTGCATATGCCCTTTCGATACTGTATGCCAAAAGAGGCGATCGATCAGAGGCGGTTCACTTTGCAAGAGAGTCAATAACTCTGTTTGATACTCATGGTGGAGATGATTATTTTGTCCACCATGCTAATATTGCAGGGGTATCAATGCCGAGTACATTTATTCATTCGGATGTGGTACGGGAACATCTCAAATTTTTCGGAATCACAATCGAGAATGAAGAAAATGTGACTGTGTAAGTAATTAGTTTTCCCAATGTCTCTCCAAGTTAAATGATTTGGAGAGACATTTTGATTTATTTAATTTATTAATGTGCCACAGTAAAGGCAATTACTTTTTTAGCGCCGTATTGTTTCAATGTTTTTTTAGCTTCACTCAATGTTGCCCCAGTAGTCAGCACATCATCTATCAGTATTATATTTCTCCCTTTTATAGTTTCTCCATTTTTTACAGCGAAAGAGCCTGAAAGATTTTTTAGTCTATCTTTTCTTTCTTTTATATTTGCTTGATGTTCTGTTTCTTTTATTTTTATTAAAATATTTTTCTCTAATTGCATATTTACGCCATGGCGTAGATCGTTTACTTTCATTAATTCTTTACAAATTAGTTCTGCTTGATTATATCCACGCTCTCTATGTCTTTTAGGAGATAGGGGAATAGGAATCAATATTGGTTCACGAAAGTTTTTCATTACACTTAACTCCGAAAGCTCTTCAATTATTTTTTCATAAATGATTTCTGCGAAGATGCCAGCTAATTTCTTTTTACCCTTGTACTTTAAAAGCCAAATTGATTTTTTGATAGGTATATGACGATAATCAAAAAGTGGGAATATCCAGTTGGCACTTTCTCTTTCAGCATAAGGAGAATCTACGAGACATTTTTTGCATAAATCTGAGCCATTCTTCCCGCAAGAAATGCAATTCACAGGGAAAACGACATTAAGTATGGTGTTTAAAAAATGCATATATGTTATAATTAAGGAGTATTTTAACATAAATTCTTTCAAGAAAATGGATAATCCAGTTAATCAAGTCAAAAATTTTATTTCGAATTTAAACCTTTTCAAAGGTGGTGGAGGAGATAGCGCTGTCGGTATAGACATCGGTTCTTCTGCCATTAAAGTGGTGGAGATAAAAAAGAAAGGAGGTAAAGCTGTCCTTGAGACCTATGGATCAATTTCTTTAGGTTCGTACGGAGAGCTTGATGTAGGGCGTGTCACAAATCTCCCTGTCGAAAAGATAGCCGAAGCCTTGAAAGAAGTTTTAAAACAATCTGGAGTGACGACTACTTCTTCTGCTTTTTCTATCCCAGTGCAATCAAGTTTGATTTTTTCTATAGAGCTTCCTCCTCAAGTGAAAGAGAGTGAGATAGCCTCTATCATACCCACAGAAGCTCGTAAATATATTCCAGTACCCATCACAGAAGTTTCGTTAGATTACTTTATAATTCCTAAAAAACAATCCTCTTTTGAAGAGGCCAACAATCCTGATCCTTCCGCACTATTACCCGAGAAGACGGAAGTTTTCGTTGTTGCTATTCAAAATGATGCAATTTCAAAATATCGCTCTATTGTTTCTCAGTCAAACCTAGAAGCTGGATTTTTCGAAATCGAGATTTTTTCTTCAGTTCGGGCAAATTTTGAACATGAGCTCTCTCTAGTACTTTTGATGGATTTTGGTGCATTGAGTACGAAGCTTTCTCTCGTAGAGTTTGGTATGGTAAAAAGTTATCACACGATAAATCGTGGTGGAGCTGACATTTCTTCGTCTATTTCTAAATCTTTAGATGTAACATTTGCGAAAGCTGAAGAAATGAAGAAAGAATTTGGTCTTTTTGAAAATCCAGATGATAAAACCTTGGCAGATATCATAAAAGTGCATATCGATTATATCTTTTCAGAGACAAATAATGTATTATTAGGGTACGAGAAGAAGTACAACAGAACTATCAGCAAAGTAATATTTACAGGTGGTGGGTCACTCTTAAAAGGATTAAAAGAAGTAGCAGCAAATAACTTCAGGGCAGAGGTAGAAATAGGACATCCTTTTTCAAAAGTTGGTGCACCTGAGTTTTTGGGGAAGGTTTTGGAGACTACGGGTCCAGAATTTGCAGTTGCATTAGGATTAGCCTTGCGTAAATTGCAATAAATGCGATAATTGAGGGAGAATATAATAAATAAAATGGAGCAAAATTTTCAAACATCTTTTATACCTAAAAAACCGATGATTGAGGAACGGGCAGTATCTTCGCGACCGATTGGTCTTCTGACTATTTTTTCCATTTTTGTTTTTTTTACAATGCTTATCGCATCAGGTGGTCTTTATTTCTATGATGGTATTTTAAAAAAGAACATTGTTCAAATGGAGAATGATTTGAACCTAGCCAAAACACGTTTTGAACCATCAAAAATAGTTCAACTCCAAGTCCTAGACAAACGTTTGAATGCTTCAAATGAGATTTTATCTAAACACATTGCTATTTCTCCTATTTTCAAAGAACTTCAATTGATCACAATGAAGACCATTAGCTATACGAAGTTTAGTTATGATTTTGACGGTAGTAAAAATTCGAAAATTGTTATAAAGATGAGTGGTACCTCAGATGGCTATCGTTCTGTAGCACTTCAATCAGATCTTTTTACAGCGAAAGCTAAATCTTTTATCGATCCAGTATTTTCCAATCTTTCTCTCGATGACAAAGGTAATGTCAATTTTGATTTAGATTTTTCGGTCGATCCAGATTTTGTTAATTACAAACAGACACAAAAAGTCACGACAGACAATCCTATAGATGCACCCTTAAACACAGAGGGGATATTAAATTAATTTATGTTTAGATATATATTGCCAACCATTTTAATAGGAGTCGCAGTAGTAGGGTTTTTTACTATTGCCAGTCCTTATTATAAAAATATTACTTTAGAAAGAGACCAGGTAGCATCTTACAATGAGGCACTTGATAATTCGAAAGCCCTTGAAGCTGAAAGAGATAAATTAACACAAAAATATAATTCATTTGATTTAGAAAATTTGTCTAAGCTTCAGAAGTTTTTGCCAGATAGTGTCGACAACATTCGTTTGATTTTAGAGATAGAAAAGATAGCATCACCTTATGGTATGGTTCTTAAGGATGTCAAATATAGTACGTTTACTACGAAAGATACTGCGGGCACTACTACCCAGACTACGGTGGCAAATTCTTCCAATAAAGATTATGGTACCTGGGATCTAGAATTCTCTACTCAAGGGACTTATAACAATTTTATTAATTTTATAAAAGATTTAGAGAGTAATTTAAGAATTGTAGATATATTTTCTATTCAATTTTCTTCAAGCACAGGGACAGATACGAAGTCGTCTCTACAGTCTGAGGCTTATAAGTATAGTTTTAAAATTAAAACTTATTGGTTAAAAAATTAAAATGGCTTCAAAAATAAAAAACATAATATTATTTACGGTGATAGCAGCTGTTTTGATTTTGATTTATATTTTCTTTATTAAGAAAGCCCCCGAAGAGGCTAATTTAACTTCCTCCCCGATTACTACTACTAGTACATCTGGAGATACAAGTACCATTGATCAGAATTCTGCCCTCACTAGAGATTTTCTTTCTGTTTTGTTAAATGTTAAAAATATAAAATTAGATGATGCTATTTTTTCAGATGCTTCTTTTAATAATCTTCGTGATTCTAGCATTTTGCTCGTTGCCTCTGGGGACGAAGGGAGGCCAAATCCTTTTGCCCCGATTGGTTCTGATCCTGTTGTTGTACCTGTAGCGCCAGCAGTTATTACTTGTACACCACCTCAAGTGTTGGATACTTCTACCAATACCTGTGCTACTCCAGCAGTACTTACTTGTGTTCTCCCTGAAGTTTTAGATCTTGTCACAAATACTTGTGTTGCTCCGGCTCCAGTCTGTAAATCACCGAAGGTTTTAAATCCTTCTACAAATAAATGTGTTACCCCACTAGTCTGCAAGTCACCAAAGATTTTAGACGTAGAAACCAATACCTGTATCACGCCACCTCCAGCACAGCCATAAATTAATTATGAGTCTATTAGAAGAATTAGTAAAAAAAGGCATAATCAATAGTAGCCAAATAAATGAGATTAAAAATCTTGCTAAAGAAAAGTATGCGGGTAATTTAGATGATGCTTTGATTGAGATTGGTATTACAGAAGAGAAAATACTTGAATCTAAGGGTGAGTATTTACACATGCCAATAAAAAAAGTAGATGCTAAAGATGGATCTTTTTTTAACGCCTTGAAATATATTCCCGAAGATGCGGCGATACATTATCGTTTTGTACCGATTGAATTAAAAGAGGGAGTGCTCGAAGTTGGTATTACTGATGGAGAAAATACGCAAGCTTTTGATGCATTGCAATTTATTTCAGCCAAGCTCGGAATTCCTTTTAAGATTTTTCTTATTTCCAATAAAGATTATAAAAATATAATGGAGAGTTATAGGGGTGTATCTGTCCAAGTGGAAGAAGCGCTTCAAGAGCTCAATAAAGATGAGACGACTGAAGAGAAAAGTTCTAGTGAACTCAATACTTTAGATAAAGAAATTAGAAATCCAAAATTAAAGGATGAAACAAAGATAGTAGAAGATGCTCCAGTGATAAAGATCGTAGCAGTTATTTTGCGTAATGCGATAGAAGGTAATGCTTCTGATATACACATAGAAAATACGGGAGAAAAAGTGAAAGTACGTTTTCGTTTAGACGGCTCTCTTTATACGAGTATAGTTTTACCACCAAATGTTTACAATGGGATAGTGGCTCGTATAAAAATATTAGCTAAATTACGTTTGGATGAAAAGAGAAAACCTCAAGACGGAGCTTTTAGTACTACTCTCGACGGACATAAGATCGATTTCCGTGTTTCTACGATGCCTGCATATTATGGTGAAAAAGTAGTTATTCGTATCTTGGATGCAGAGAAGGGGGTCAAGCCTCTTGACCAATTAGGGTTATCAAAAAGAAATCTCGAAATGTTGAGGGAAGCTTTGACTAAACCATACGGACTTATTTTGATTACCGGTCCTACAGGGTCTGGTAAGTCTACGACATTGTATTCAATGATGAATGAACTCAATAAAGAGAAAAGTAATATCGTATCTCTAGAAGATCCAGTCGAGTATCATATGCCTGATATAAACCAGTCCCAAATGATGCCAGAGATAGGGTATACATTTGCCTCTGGACTTCGTTCCATCCTTCGTCAAGATCCTGATGTGATCATGGTCGGAGAAATACGAGATAAAGAGACGGCACAGCTTGCTATTCAGGCAGCTTTGACAGGGCACCTCGTGCTTTCGACGCTTCATACAAACAATGCGATAGGAGCTATCCCTAGACTTGTAGATATGGGTGTCGATCCGTATCTTATAGCACCGACACTTATTTTATCTGTTGCTCAACGTCTAGCTAGGATGACTTATCCTGCTTCCCGTAAACTTATCAAATTAGATCCAAGTATTAAGTTGCAAATTGAAGATGAATTAAAAGATTTACCAGAAGAATTTAGAAAAGAAATAATTATTAAAGATGAGATGTATGATACTGTTCCATCTCCAGAATGTCCTTCTGGCACACGTGGTCGTATCGCTGTATTTGAAATGTTTAAGATAAATAAAGAAATGCAAGAAGTAATTTTGAAACACCCAGTCGGTTCTGAGATTTATAAGTCGGCTCGTAGTAATGGTATGCTTATGATGAAAGAAGATGCATTACTCAAAGCTATCGAGGGCGTCATTCCTCTCAAAGAAGCCTTTAATTTTATAAGTGAAAATGATTAAGTTGTCCACAGAGGAGATAGAGAGCTCTTTTATTAAAGGTCATTTTATAATATAATTAGTCCTATATAATATATGGAAGGTGAAAAAAGAAAAATTTTAATAGTTGATGACGATACATTTCTCTTAGATATGTATGCATTTAAGTTTAGTCAGAACAATTTTGAAGTTTATACTGCTTTAAGTGGATTGCAATCTATCGAAAAGCTTCAAGATGGATTAAAACCTGAGATCATTTTATTGGATGTTATTATGCCTCTTATGGATGGTTTTGAAATGTTGAGTAAAATAAATAAAGAGAATCTATCTCCTGATTCCATAAAGATAATTTTGTCTAACAAAAGCCAGCAGGAAGATATCGATAAAGGGAATAGTCTAGGAGTGTCTGGATATATAGTAAAAGCGAATTCCACTCCTACAGAGGTAGTAAACCAAGTAATAGAGATTTTATCAAAAAAGGGTATTGATAAAAAATAAAAATTATAAATATGGACTATAAAAAAGAACTTGAAGAACTTATTTTAACTGTTATCCATGCGAGTGGGTCAGATTTACATTTAGGTGTCGGGAAGGTCCCGGCTATTCGTGTGGCAGGGGAGCTCACTTTTCTTTTAAAGCATGCTGTTTTGACACAAGAAGATGTTCTTGGTATTTTAGGTGAGATTTTAGGTAAAAAGAAATTAGATAAATTTATGGAAGATCAAGAAGTAGATTTCTCTTATGATTTTCGAGGAGAAGCTCGTCTACGTGGAAATGCTTTTTTCCAAAAAGGTTTGATTAGTGTTGCTTTCAGGTTGGTACCTAAAGTAAAGACCCTCGAAGATTTACATTTGCCTCCTATTATTGCTGACCTGGCTCGCAAGAAACAAGGTTTTTTCTTAGTGGTTGGTCCTGTTGGGCAAGGTAAATCTACCACTCTGTCATCAATGATAAATCTTATAAACAATGAACAAGCTCGCCATATCATTACCATTGAAGACCCTATCGAGTATGTTTATACACCAAATAAATCCATGATTGACCAACGTGAAGTCGGTATTGATACTAAAGATTTTTCTACGGCCTTAAGATCAGTTTTTCGTGAAGATGTGAATGTGATAATGATAGGTGAGATGCGTACTCCAGAAACCATTGCGACAGCTGTCACAGCTGCAGAGACAGGACATTTAGTATTTTCGACGCTTCATACGAACAATGCTTCACAGACGATAGATAGAATCATCGATTCTTTCCCCGGTAGTCAGCAAGATCAGATTCGTCTTCAGCTCGCTTCAAGTTTGCTTGGTATTTTTTCTCAGAGACTTATTCCTAGAATCACCGGCGGGCTCATTCCAGCTTGTGAGCTTCTTTTAAATAATAGTGCAGTTTCGAATTTGATTCGAGAAAAACGCACTCAAGAGATAGATGTGATAATAGAGACAGGTTCAGAGGGAGGTATGATAGATTTAAACCATTCTCTTATGGAGCTTGTTCGTGCAGGAGAGATCACTATAGAGAGTGCTTATCAATATTCACTCAATCCAAAAGGTCTTGAGAGGATGATATGAGTAGTTGAAAGTTATCAAGTTCATAAAGTTATCAAGAAAATACTTTTAACTTTATAACATTATAAACTTTAAGAACTTAAATATGTTATTCAAATATAAAGTAGTAGATGACAAAGGAATAAGCAAGGAAGGAGAAATCGATGCACAAAACCGTGACGCGGCTATTACTGGTCTTCAACGAAGAGGGTTTATTATTGTTTCTATAAAAGAAGAAGGCAAAAGCAAATCTATTTTCTCTTTGTCTTTTTTTGATAGAGTGAAGACTAAAGACGTGGTTGTCCTATCTCGTCAGATTTCTACTTTATTTGAAGCGCAAGTTTCTGCCCTTAAAGCTTTTTCTATGTTGGCGGCTAATACAGAGAATAAAATTTTATCATTTAAACTTACAGAGATAAGTGACGATCTTCAGGCCGGGCTTTCTATTTCAGAAGCGTTATCCAAACACCCAGATGTTTTTTCTGATTTTTACGTAAACATGGTGCGAGTCGGAGAAGAGACGGGTAAATTGAATGAGATTTTTAATCATTTGGCAGATTATTTAAATCGCCAATATTCTCTTACTTCCAAGACGAGAAATGCTCTTATTTATCCGATATTCGTTATTTGTACATTTTTTGTCGTGATGGGACTTATGTTCGTCGTTGTCATTCCGAAGCTATCAGCTATTATTCTTGAATCAGGACAAGAGCCACCTATCTATACTAAGATAGTCATTGGACTTTCGAACTTTTTTGTTAATTATGGTTTTCTTGTGATTATATTTTTAATACTTTTAGGTATATGGACATGGAGACTTACAAGAACAGAGGCAGGGAAAGTATATCTTGATAAATTACGTCTTTCTATTCCTGCAGTAGGTACTCTTTACACTAAGCTTTATCTTTCGAGAATTGCCGACAATATGGATACGATGCTTACTTCTGGCGTCCCTATTGTCCGAGCGATAGATATCACTGCAGATGTCGTCGGTAGTAGAGTTTATAGAGATGTCTTAAAGGATGTGGCAGATGGAGTAAAGTCCGGGCTTTCTTTTTCACTCGCTTTTGAAAAACATCAAAAAGAAGTGCCAGGTATTATGGTGCAAATGATAAAGATAGGAGAGGAGACGGGTTCATTGGGGACAATTTTAAAAACTTTAGCTGATTTCTTTAAAAGAGAGGTAGATGATGCTGTGGACACTCTCGTTGGCCTTATTGAGCCTATCATGATAGTGGTTTTAGGTCTTGGTGTCGGGTTGCTTCTAGTATCTATCTTGATGCCTATTTACAATCTTGCCGGAGGGATATCGTAAAGAAAAACCCCTTCTGACCTCCCCTTGTCAGGGGAGGAAAAAATTCCCCCTGATAAGGGGGACAAAGGGGGTTGTATTTTAGAATGTGGATAACCTTGTTGTCTTTTTATAGTTGTAAAAGTTATAATATATGTATTAAAAAATAGTCGAAATTTCCGCCAAAGAGCGGTAAAAATTATTAGGTAATATTTATTAGTTGTTTCGTTATAAACGAAACGAAAAATTATGAAGAATTTTAAAAAAGGTTTTACATTGATTGAATTATTAGTTGTTGTCGCTATTATTGGTATTTTGGCTTCAGTCGTTTTGGCATCGTTGAACTCTGCTAGAATGAAGGGCGCAGATGCAGCTATTAAGGCAAATATAACAAGTGCTCGTGCACAAGCAGAACTTTTCTATGATGGTAATAGTCAATCATATCTTAATGTTTGTACGGCTACAGGGGGTATAGCAAATATGAAATCAGCAGCAACCAATGCTGGTTCTGCAGTTGTTGATTGTAATTCCATTGCAGGTGCATGGGCGATGTCAGGACAATTAAAAACGAATTCTGCAAATTACTATTGTGTAGATAGTACTGGAATTGCAATGACTACTACAGTAGCACTAAGTACTGCTACAGGTTGTACGGCTTCTAGTTTAGCAGCATGTACTTCATATTCTACAGGAGGAAGTTCTACCACGGCAGCACAAATTACGGCATGTACGTCTCATGGCTGTACAGCAAATCCAGCAGCACCTTCTACAACTGTGGGATTAACTTGTTCAGGTACACCAACTTCATAGACTTAAGTGATAACAAAACAAAAACCACCCGTCGAGTATCCTCAGGGTGGTTTTTGTTTTGTGTGGATATGATATAATAAAAGAAGTTATTAAGTATTAATTTAAATAAAATTATGAAGAATTTTAAAAAAGGTTTTACATTAATCGAATTGTTAGTTGTTGTCGCTATTATTGGTATCTTAGCTTCAGTCGTCTTGGCGTCCTTAAGTGATGCTAGGAAGAAGGGTGTTGATGCAGCAGTGAAATCAAATTTAAATAACGCCATGAAGCAGGCAGAAATTTTTTATAATATGAATACTTCTATTCCAAATACTTATACCAGTGTTTGTACTAGTGGTACTCTTGGTGTTTCGGGGATTGGTTTACAAGTCCAAGCTGCTGCTAAGGCTTCAGGGTTAGTGGGTTTCTCTACTGATGCTACTGGTACGGCATTAACTGCAACTTGTAACCAAAGTGCTACGGCTTTTGCGGTGGAGGCACCCTTGAGTGGGAGTACGGTTGCGTCTCCCAAAATGTGGTGCGTGGATAGCACAGGAAGATCTTTACAAACGACAGCTTCAAAACTTTCTGGTGGCACTGATTATGATTGTCTTTAGTCAATATTTTTAATTAAATTTTATGATCCTAATCCCTACAATTATTTTTTTCATCTTGGGTCTCATTATCGGGAGCTTTTTGAATGTTGTTATTTTTAGATTCAATACTTCTCGTTCTTTTGGTGGCAGAAGTGGATGCATGACCTGTCAAAACACTCTCTGTTGGTACGAGCTTATTCCTCTTGTCAGCTTTTTTGCATTAAAGGGAAGATGTAAGCATTGTAAGACGAAGATCTCAATGCAATACCCGATAGTGGAACTTATATCAGGTTTAGTTTTTGCTGGAGTCTTTTTGAAATTTCAAGATGTGTTTCTTATAAATACTTTGGCTTTTTCGATCTCTTATGCTTATTATGTGACGATGTTTTCAGTTCTCTTAGTTATTGCAGTTTATGATTATAAACACAAAATAATTCCAGATATGCTTTCTATTATTTTTGGTTTTATAGCTTTCGTTGGTTTATTTTTCTTTTCTAATTTTGAATTTTATCCTCATTTTCCAACTGTTCTAGAATTTCTTTCAGGGATATTTCTAGCTTTGCCTTTTGCTCTTTTATGGCTTGTTTCTAAAGGCACTTGGATGGGTCTTGGGGATGCAAAGCTTGCATTGGGGTTAGGATGGCTTTTAGGGCTTTCTAGGTTGCTTTCTGGTGCAGTAGTGGCCTTCTGGTCAGGAGCGATAGTAGGGCTCATTCTTATGGCTTTTTCAAAAAATCACGGAATTAAAAGTGAGATTCCTTTTGCTCCATTCCTCGTCTTTGGCATATTGATTGCATTTCTTTTTGAGTTACACCTTTTTCCGTTGGGGTTTTAATCTAGTAAAAAATGATTTATTTTTTTAAAAATTTAGAATCCTATAAGCTAAAAGCTAAAAGCTATAAGCTAAATATGGGCATGACTTATGTAGAGCTCATTGTGGTTTTAAGTATTTTTGCCACGATGACTTCTATCGTTCTTTTCAATTACAATACATTCCAAGCGAAAGTAGATATAAAAAATCTAGCAAATGATATTGCTTTAAAAATAGTTGAGGCTCAAAAGGCAGCGGTTTCTGGGAAGTGGAACCCTGTTGTTATAAATTCTGATTGGAAACCAACCTATGGTGTATATCTTGATAAGTCCGATTATACGACGATAGTTTATTTTAATGATTTGAGTAGTCCCTTAAATTATATTCCAGATGTAGGAGAAACACTAGATTCTTTTAAAATAACTAAAGGGAATTCTATATTTAAAATAGAAAGTTATATAGGTTCTACAGCTACTTCAATTACAGAATCTTTTTCTATTTCTTTTACGAGACCAAGCTCAAGTGCCATTTTTAGATATGATGATGGTTTACCACTTGCTAGTTTTGATTATATGCAAATCACTGTCTCTTCTTCTGATAGGTCAGTTAAGGCATATATAAAAGTTTATCCTTCAGGAAGGATTCAAATAAATTAAAATGAAGAAAAATATATTTAAAAAAAATAATAAAGAAAGTGGATTTACAATTATAGAAACAATGATTGCAATTGCAGTTTTTTTAATTGTTGTGATGATTGGAATGGGGGCTCTCTTGAATGCTAGTTTAATTCATAACAAATCTCAAAATATGCGTTCAATTATGGACAACTTGAGTTTTATTATGGAGGATATGTCTAGAAATTTAAGAATTGGGTATGATTATCATTGTATAGATAATGGTGTTCCGACTGAAACTGGTCCTCATAATTGTGTTGGGACAGGAAGGGGAATTTCTTTTAAAACTCCTCAGGGTGAACAATGGGTATATATGATGTTGGTAGATGATAATGGGTTTGGTTATATTGAAAAATCCACTGCAGGTGGAATTTTAGATAGTTTTGTACGATTAACTCCAGAAGAAATAAATTTAGATGGGACTTCTCAATTCTTTGTGACTGGAGCAAAGGTAGGTGCAGAAGATAATTTACAACCATTTGTGACGATTAAGTTAGTTGGTAAAATAACTTACAAAGGTACGGACACACCATTTTCATTGCAAACTTCAGTGTCACAAAGACAATTAGATAGAACACAATGATAAAATTTTTAACAAATAAAAATAAAGGTTTTACTTTAGTTGAAACACTTGTGGCTATTTCAATTTTTTCTATATCAATTGTTGCTGTAATGTCTGTATTAGGTAGTGGAATTTCAGATACAAATTATGCGAAAAATAAATTAATCGCTTCATATTTGGCACAAGAGGGAATAGAGTATGCAAGAAATTTTAGAGATAATGATACCTTAAATGGATCTACATGGGGTAATCTTCAGATAGATATGATACCTCCTTCTTTTGATTCAAATTTTCAGCGAATAGTATCCACGAATGTATCTCTGACTAATGCAAATGAAATAAAAGTTTCTTCTACTGTTTGTTGGCAACCGGCAAATTGTGATACCGCAAAATACAAAGTTGTTCTTTCAGAAAATTTATTTAATTGGGTAGAATAATGAACATAAAAAATAAAAAAAAGAATAATAAAGATGGGTTTGCACTTTTATATGCAATTATGATTTCAAGTATTCTTTTAGCGATAGGCTTAGGTGTGGGTAATATTGCATTCAAGGAAATTAAATTTAGTACTTCTGCAAAAGATACCAATGATGCTTTCTTTGCTGCTGATACGGGAGCTGAATGTGCACTGTACTACGACAAGTTAGATCAGTCTAAAAATGCTTTTACTGGATCAGTTATGATGGATTGTGTTAATAGGCCAATTATTCCTATAGAATCTTCTCCTTCTGTTTGGACTTTTACTATTATGGGATTAGGTAGTGAAGAAAAAGGCTGTACGAAAGTTATTGTAGATAAAGTTAACGTAACTCCATCTTTAACTACTAAAATTACTTCTAGAGGATATAATAATGCAGGAGCTAATTGTATTCCAACATTAAATAGTGTAGAAAGATTGCTTGAAGTAAATTACTAAATTCTGTTATGCAAGAAAATAATCCACAAAAGCGGGTACAAAAATTGCGAAGCGAGATCGCAAGATTGCGTGATGCATATCATACGAAAGACATAGGTACAGATGAAGTGTATGATTCTTTGACGAGGGAATTAAAAAAACTTTTACAGGAGCATCCTGAATTCAATGATCCTAATGCTCCAGAAAATAGAGTATCTGGGAAACCTTTAGATAAATTTGAAAAAGTGGAGCATAAAAACAGGATGCTTTCTTTAAACGATGTCTTTAGTGAGGAGGAATTATATGATTGGGAAAAGAGAATAAAAAAGCTTTTACCACCTGAGAAAATTTCCCCTAAACCTGGTGTAGGAGAATCCTCCTACACCAGGTTTAGGGGGGTTGAATATTTTTGCGAAGTCAAATTCGATGGTTTAGCGGTTTCTCTTATATATGAAAAAGGTAAATTTATACGAGGTGCAACGAGAGGTGATGGATTTATTGGAGAAGATATAACTCAAAATTTAAAAACAATAAAATCTATGCCACTAGAGCTATCCCCCCGCCTTGATAAGGAGGGGGTAGGGGGTGGTAATTTAAAAAAGAACCACCTCGCCTCTGGCACTCCTCCTCAACAAGGAGGAGATAAAGTTCCTGATTACCTCGAAGTCCGTGGTGAAGTGTTAATGAGTAAGAAAACTTTAATAAAATTAAATATTGAGAATGAAAAAGAAGGGAAACCACCTTTTGCAAATTCAAGAAATGCTGCAGCAGGAAGCTTGAGACAATTGGATCCAAATTTAGCTGCTAAGAGGAATCTTGATTTTTTCGCATACGATATTGCAGAAATAAACTCTTCAGCAAGTTTATTTAATCACTCAGATAAACACAAATATCTCAAAGAGCTTGGTTTTCAAATGGATAAAAACGACGCTATTTGTAAAAATATAAAAGAAGTAATAGATTTTATTAAAAAATTTGAAAAAATTCGTCCTGATTTTCCTTTTGGTACAGACGGTGTCGTGATATCTGTAGATGATTTAGAGCTACAAAAGACTTTAGGAGTTGTCGGTAAAGCCCCTCGTTTTATGGCTGCTTTTAAATATCCAGCAGAAAAAGCTACAACGATAGTAAAAGATATAAGAATAAACGTAGGAAGAACAGGCGTACTTACACCACTCGCAATTTTTGAGCCGACGTCTGTTGCAGGGTCTACTGTATCGAAAGCTACACTTCATAATATGGACCAAATAGAGAGACTTGATTTAAGGATAGGAGATACTGTGGTGATAGAGAAAGCGGGAGACGTTATTCCAAAAGTTGTGGAAGTTTTGACACGCATGCGTACAGGCAAAGAAAAGAAATTTAAAATGGTTTCGAAATGTCCTGTTTGTGGAAGTAGTGTAGAAAAAAGATATATCGGAAGTATCCAAAGCTCCTTTTTGAAAGGTCCTCGAGATAAATCCCAGACCATTTCTCAAAGGACTTTGGATACTTCCGTTGCTTATTATTGTACTAACTCAAAATGTCCTGCTAAAAATGAAAGATCACTTTTACATTTTGTTTCTGCTTTTGGAATTTACGAATTAGGTCCAAAAATTTTGAGAAGATTTAAAGATGAAGGATTGATCACAGATGCGGCAGACTTGTTCACGTTGACAGTAAATGATTTTGCTTCACTTGAGAGCATGCCCCGTAGGAAGTCGAAGACTTTCCTTCGGGGATTCGGGGAAAAAAGTGCTGAAAATATTATAAAAGAAATAAAATTAAAGAAAAAAATCCCTTTTTCTAAATTTCTTTTTGCTCTTGGGATATTACATGTGGGGGAGGAGACTGCGCGAGACTTAGCTATGAATTTTGGCACATTAGAAAAATTAATAACTTCAGCTAGGCAACCTGCCCGCAATGCTTCGCATAGCGATGCAGGCGGGGGCCTAGATGAAATAAGCAGTATAGAAAATATTGGTCCTGCCGTTTCTCAAAGTATTGTTGATTATTTCCAAGATAAAAATAATTTAATTTTTATAGAAAAATTACTAAAAAATGGTGTAGCCATAGAAAAAGTTGAAAAAAAGAAAGAAGGCAAATTAAAAGGACTTACTTTTGTTTTGACAGGTACACTTTCACAAATGTCTCGTGAACTTGCTAAAGAAAAAATTATTTCTTTGGGTGGAAAAGTCTCAAGTTCTGTTTCAAAAAATACTTCTTTTGTCGTGGCGGGAGAAGAAGCCGGTTCAAAGTTGAAAAATGCTGAAAAATTAGGTGTAAAAATAATTTACGAGAAAGAATTTTTGGATATGCTACAATAGAAATTCATGAGAAGTAAATTAAAAATTTTTGTCGTTTTTACTGGCTGTCTGCTTTTTCGTTTGCTTCCCCTAAGAGCACCAAACGTGGAGCCTATAATGGCCTCTATAATGCCTCTAGGACGCAAATATGGGGCTATATGGGGGTTTTTGTTTGGGTTCCTTAGTATTGCCATATATGACCTTTTTACTCATTTTGGCTCTTGGACATGGACGGCAGGTGTTACTTACGGGCTTGTGGGAGTAGCTTCCTTTTTCTATTTTAAAAGGTTTAATTCTTCAATTTTTAATTTTGCATTGTTTGCATTTTTTGCTACGATTTTTTTTGACCTAGTGACTGGAGTCTTATCTGCTCCGATGTTTGGGCAAAATATTTTAAATGCTTTAGTGATGCAAATTCCTTTCACCGTGCTTCACCTAGCAGGGAATATAGGTTTTGCTCTCACCTTGAGTCCGCTTATAAATAAATGGGTGATGTCTGAAGATTTTTTTGCATTAAAAACTAATTCTTGCTCTTTGGGATTAAAAGTTTAATATAGTAGGAACTTGGAGGCGTCGCATAGCGGTCTAGTGCGCAGACCTGGAAAGTCTGTGTGGGGAAACCCACCGAGAGTTCGAATCTCTCCGCCTCCGCAAGAATTTTTATTTTGTGTTAAAATTATAAGTAAGTCGAAAGATTATTATAATTTAGGATAAAATATTATGAAAGGATTTAATGCGAATATAGAAAAAGAAACTTTAGCAAATACAAATTTTCGTAAAGTTTTGTACACTGGGAAGCACAGTCAATTGGTTTTAATGAGTTTAAAGCCAAACGAAGAAATTGGGATGGAAGTTCATCCTGATAACGACCAATTTTTTCGTTTTGAAAAAGGGCAAGGGAAATGCATTATTGATGGCAATTCTTATGATCTTACAGATGGTTCTGTGATTATCGTTCCATCTGGAGCGCAGCATAATATTATAAATGTTTCGAGTGCAGAAGATTTGAAACTTTACACCATTTATTCTCCAGCTCATCATAAGGATGGAATAGTAAAAGCTACAAAAGCAGAGGCAGAAAATGGCCCAGAATTTGATGGGGTAACTACTGAATAGAGAAATCCCCACAAAGAATCAATTTTTATAAAGCAATCTATCTGGCGAAGCTTCACCAGCGAACTGCTCGTTGTTCAAGAAAATAATAAATGGAGTACCATTTTTATTTTCTAAACTCCTGCGCAAGGCTTTCTAAAAATTATTCTTTGTGGGGGTTTATTTTTTGTTTTTTTATAGAGTATAATATATATGTATGTCAGGTGAAATTTTTGAAGAAGAATATAAAAAACTAAATAAGGCTCAAAAAGAAGCAGTGGATACCATAGATGGCCCAGTGATGGTGGTGGCAGGTCCCGGGACAGGGAAAACTCAGATTTTAGCGCTCAGGATAGGGAATATCCTAAAGAAAACTGATGTGGGAGCAGATGGTGTTTTGTGTCTCACTTTTACCAATTCGGCTGTACACGCGATGAGGGATAGATTGTATAAATATATAGGCAATGAAGCTTCTCGCGTGCAGGTTGTCACTTTTCATAAATTCTCAGCTTCAATAATAGATGAATTTTATTCTGTACTTGATTTTGATACGGCACCAAGAATTTTAGAAGATGCAGAAAGCGTTTCTATTTGTGATCAAATTTTGAGAGAAAATGAATGGAAACATATCCGTCCGAGAGGAGACATAGGTAGACATTTTAAAGAATTGAAATCTCTCATTTCTCTGTTAAAACGAGAAAGATTAACTCCAGAAGAATTTATGATAGAAATTGAGGGTGAAATATCAGAAATTAAAAAAGATCCGGAAAATATTTCTACTCGTGGGGAAAGTAAGGGAAAAATGAAAAAAGAGTTTATCAGTAAAATAGAAAGCTTAGAAAGAACGAAAGAAATTGTTGATTTTTATAAATTATATGAACAGAAAAAGAGAGAAGAAGATCTGATGGATTATGATGACACTATAAAATATGCATTAGAAATAATTGAAAATTCAGAAGAGGCTCGAGCAGGAGTTTGTGAAAAATATTTATATGTTTTAATTGATGAACATCAAGATTCAAGTGGGGCACAGAATAATTTATTAAAAGCGATTTGGCAAAAGATAGATATGCCAAATATTTTTGCCGTAGGAGATGATCGTCAGCTTATTTATGCTTTCGGTGGAGCGAAAATATCGCATTTTGAAGAATTTAAAACTATGTTTGGTAAGACGAAAGTTATATTTCTGACTGATAATTATCGATCTACTCAAAATATTTTAAATACAGCCGATGCTTTACTTTCTAGTTCTTTTTCAAAAGAAAAGTTGATAGCTACTTTAAAAGAGAACCACAATTTGAAATTAATAGAATGTGATTATCCACGTGATGAAATAATAGCTTGTGGTCTTGAAATAAAAGAAAAGATAAAGGACAAAAAAATCGATATAAACAATTGTGCCATTCTCGTCCCCAAAAATAGGCAAGTTATCTCTACTATCAGAGTGTTAAAAGATATGGGGATAAGGGTTGCTTCAATGCAGAATTTATCTCTTTTTGAAACAAAAGAGTTTGAAACCATATTGCGAGTTTTAAAAATTTGTGCAAATAGCAGTGATGCAATTTCAATTTCAGAAAGTATTTTGGACCCTATTATAGGTATACCTGTTCTTTCTGCTCATGAATATTTGTATAAAAAACACGGAAAGGATATTAGTTTACAAGATATGCTTTCTCTGCAAGGTGATCTTTTTAATAAAAATAAAGAAATAAAAGTCTGGGCAGAAAATTTAGAGAGAATAGTTTTGGATTCTTCTTCTGTAGATATCTATGGCTTGATACAAATTGTCGGAGAAGAAGTTTTATTAAAGACTGCTAAAGGCCATGAAGAACTTGTCCGTAGAATAGAAGTAATCCGAAGTCTACTTCATTTAGCGCTTTCTTTTTCTGAAAAGAATAAAAATTCAATCGGAGAATATATTGCTTTTATTGAAAGATTAGAAGAATACGGAGAAGATGTTCCATTAGCTGTATTTCAGAGTGATGAAGGCGTGAAGGTGATGACCTTACATGGTTCTAAGGGTCTCGAATTTGATTTTGTGTGGATAGCGCACCTCGATGAAAATGGGTTAATGAGAGGCAAACGTAGAAATTTTAAATTACCGGAATCTGTTGCCTCAAAAGTGGAGGAAAAAGATGAACTGGCTGCTAAAAGAGAGCTTTATGTGGCGATAACCCGAGCAAAAAGATTTTGTGCATTATCTTATTCAAGATTTTCCTACGGGGGACAAAATCAAGAGATAGCAAAAATAGTTTCTGATTTAGAAGCCCAGGGGAATGTTTTTGAAAAATCTTCTTTTAAAGATACAGAAGATAAGATTCTATCTCATGATCTAAAAACCTATGTTATATCTAATAAAGAAAAAGATTCTTCTAATGTTTTGGAAAAATTAATTGAAATGGTTTCTAAAGAATATGTGGATGTTAATGTTTCTGTATCTATGCTTAATAATTTTTTCGAATGCCCACGTAAATGGTATTTTAGAAATTTATTAAAATTACCAGAACCTAAAAGCGAAAGTTTAGAATTTGGCAATCTTGTACATAGTGCTATTGATAAAATATTAAAATTAGATAAGAGTCCCACTGAAAAAGAAATAGGAAAGATAACTGAGGGGAATAAAACAGCTTTCAGTATTGTTCTAAAATGGGTAAAAGATAGGTTGGGAGAAATAAGTAAAAAAAGAGAGAACGAAAAAATCATCTCTATTCATTCTAAAGAATTTCCGCATTTGAATATTTATGGGAAGATAGATCTAATAGAAGAAATCGATAAAGAAAATGTGCGAGTAACAGATTTTAAAACAGGTCATGCTCGTAAAAAGACAGATATAGAAAAAATAGATGAAGAGGGGAGAATGAGTGATTATATGCGTCAGCTTGCTATGTATTCTTTCCTTCTAGGAGAAAGTAGAAAAAAAGTAAATGTGCAAGAATCCTTGCTAGAATTTTTGGAAGCAAAAAATGATAAAGAAAGTTTTTACAATACTGTGATAAATGAAGGACAGATTGAGCTTTTAATTAAAGACATTAAAGATTACGATGATTATGTGAAGAAAGGAGAATGGATAAATAGACCCTGCAATTATAATTCATATGGTAAAAATACTGAATGTGAATATTGTAAAATGGCAGAAATTTATAAGTAGTTAAAATCTAGGACCGTTGTCTAGCCAGCCTAAAAGAAGCCCCAAGGCGATAAAAAATATAGTTAAACTGACTAAAATCCAGTAAGTCTTTTTCATATTTTTATTATACCAAATATTGGGAAAAAGCTCTTTTTGTGATATATTTTTAATAATGAGTGAAGAAATAAAAAGGGGCAGAGAGCATCCACTCTCTATGGTTATAAATGAAGCTGTAAAAATTTTTACAGATTTAGGTTTTGAAGTTGCAACTGGCCCTGAACTTGAAGATGTCTGGCATAATTTTGATGCGTTAAATATGCCGAAAGATCATCCTGCACGTGATATGCAGGACACTTTTTGGATTAAGGATCAAGAGGGAAAAGTTTTAAGAACACATACCTCGAATGTTCAGATTAGATATATGGAGGAATTTGCTAAATCAGATAGGAAGCCTCCTTTTGCTGTCATTTCAATTGGTAAATGTTTTCGTAATGAAGCGACTGACGCAACCCATGAGATGCAATTTTATCAAATTGAGGGGTTGATGATTGGGGAAGATATTTCTATGGCAAATTTAAAAGGGGTTTTATCTCATTTTTATAAAAAGGTTCTCGGCCAAGACACAAACCTTCGTTTCCGTCCTAGTTTTTTCCCTTTTGTTGAACCGGCGATCGAATTTGATTTAAAGTACAAAGGTCGTTGGATTGAAATGGGTGGAGCGGGAATGGTACATCCTAAAGTTTTGGAAAACTGTGGGATTGATTCTTCAAAGTACCAAGGTTTTGCTTTTGGTCCAGGTCTTGAAAGACTAATGGTTATAAAATATATAATGCCAGACATACGACAAGCTTATCAGGGTGATCTAAGATTTAATCAGTTTTAAAAAAATGAAAGTTAGTTATAATTGGTTACAAAATTATTTCAAAGAAAAATTACCTGAACCAGAGAAATTATCTGAGGGTATTATTTTTCACTCTTTTGAAGTAGAAGAAATTGTAAAGATTGGGGATGACGTTATTTTTGATATTAAAATTCTTCCAGATAGAGCACACGATTGCCTTTCTCATTTCGGGATAGCTAAAGAAATTTCTGCTATTTTTAATTTAAAGATATCCTCGCCAAATGGCTTTTTTCAGGTCCTCGGGTCGCCTGTGCAGGATTCTTTAAAAGAACAGGCTCAACCAGACCGTTCAAAAAGCCATTTTGGCCCAGATTTAAAAATTGAAATTCAGTCAGATAAGTGTCTTCGTTATATGGGCCGAATTGTTAGAAATATAAAAATTAGTAAAAGCCCAGATTGGCTAAGGGAAAAATTAGAAGCGATAGGACAAAAATCAATAAATAATATTGTAGATGCTGCCAATTTTGTAATGTTTGATTTGGGTCAACCGATTCATTGTTTTGATTTAGATAAATTAGAAAGTGCAAAAATAATTGTAAGAAATGGAAAAGTTGGAGAAAAACTCACTACCCTTGATAAAAAAGAGATCATTTTAGATGAATCGATTTTGGTAATTGCGGATGAAAAAACTCCTTTAGCCATTGCGGGGATAAAAGGAGGAATAAAGGCTGAGGTTGACGATAAGACAAAAAATCTAGTTATAGAAGTGGCAAATTTTGATAAAACTTCTACAAGAAAAACTTCCAAGAAAATAAATATTTTAACTGATGCTGTGAAGAGATATGAAAATGAAATTACCCCAGAACTTTGCACCATGGCTATGAATGCCATTACTGATTTGGTTTTTGAATTAGCTGGAGGGGAAGCAGAATCTATCATAGATATTTATCCAAAAAAAGTTGAACAAAAAAAGGTTTTTGTTTCTGTAAATTATATAAATAAACATTTGGGTTCTGATTTTTCTCAAAAAGAGATAGAAGATGTATGGAAAAAATTAAATTTTAAATATTTAAAGAAAGGAGACGAATTTGAGATTGAAGTTCCTTTTTTTAGAATTGATATAACAGGTCCTCATGATTTGACTGAAGAAGTGATTCGAATTTTAGGGTATGACAAGCTTAAAGAAAAAATGCCTGAAATAAAAACTAAAACAAAAATGAATGAAATATTTTCAGAAATTATTTTTACACGTAGTAAGCTTTTAAATAGCGGGTATAGTGAAGTTATGACTTACTCGTTTAAAGATAAAGGGGAAGTGGAAGTATTGGCTTCTGCGTCGGATAAAAAGTTTTTAAGAACAAATCTGACTGATGGATTAAAAGAAAGCTTGAAATTAAATCAGATCAATTTACCACTTCTTGAAATGAAAGAAATAAAGATTTTTGAAATAGGTACTGTGTTCAAGAAAAGTGGGGAAGAAATGCATGTCGCTTATGGAGATAAAAAAGAAATAAAAGAAATGACACTCAACGAATTTTGTAAAGATTCTCTTCTTGAGGAGTACCCTTTAGGGGGAGGTGGAAAATATATCCACCCCGGCGCAGGCGTCACCCCTCAAGAGGGGAATAAATTTCTTCCTTGGTCAATTTATCCTTTTATTTCTCGTGATATTGCTGTCTGGATGCCGGAAGGAGGGAATGTGAAAGAATTGAAGAAGATACTTATAGAAAATGGTACAGAACTTTTAATTAAGGAGCCATATCTTTTTGATTCTTTCACTAAAGATAGTAAGACTTCGTATGCTTTTAGGCTAGTTTTCCAATCTTATGAAAGGACTCTTACTGACGATGAAATAAACGAAATTATGACTAAAATAACCAATAAAATCAAGGAGAAAAATGATTGGCAAGTAAGATAGTTTCTGATATAATTAACTAATAATGGCTAAAGAAAAAGAAGCTAAAAAAGATGCTGGAAATGGGCATCATTATGATGCCAGTGATATTTCGGTCTTGGAAGGACTTGATCCTGTCAGACGTCGTCCAGGAATGTATATAGGGACTACTGGCCCTGAAGGATTGCATCATTTAATTTGGGAAATTTTTGATAACTCACGCGATGAAGCCATGGGTGGTTTTTGTGATGACATTGAAGTTGTTCTTTTACCAAACAATCGCATACGTGTCGCCGACAATGGCCGAGGTATCCCTATTGATATTCACAAGAAAACAAAAGTCTCTGCACTAGAAACTGTGATGACGACTCTTCACGCTGGAGGAAAATTTGGTGGAGAAGGGTATAAAGTTTCTGGAGGTCTTCATGGGGTAGGTGCGTCTGTTGTAAATGCACTTTCTATTTATTGTAAAGCAGAAGTACACAAAGATGGTGGCAGATATGTGCAAGAATATTCTCAGGGGAAGAAAAAAGCGTCTGTAAAGAAAATTGGCTCTTCAAAATTGCAAGGTACTATCATCACTTTTGAGCCAGATCAAGAAATCTTTAAAGATATTAAATTTGATTTAAATACTGTGGTGAACCATATTCGCCAGCAAGCTTATTTAGTCAAGAAATTAAAAGTTTCAATAATAGATGCTAGAGGATGGGATAACAAAAAAGGGCTTGATGATTCAGATGTCTTTTATTTTAGAGATCTTGGTTTAGAATTGCCGTCTACTTCTTTTTATTTTGAAGGTGGATTAATTTCTCTAGTAAAATATTACAACAAATTTCAAAAGCCATTACACAGCAGTATTTTTTATGTTGAGAAAGAATTAGACAACGTTGGAGTGGAAATAGCTTTGCAATATGTAGATGACATTGTAGACAGAATAATTCCTTTTGCAAACAATATTTATACTGGAGAAGGTGGTACACATGTGACTGGTTTTAAAACTGCTCTCACTCGTACACTCAATACTTACTGTAAAAAGAATGAGATGATGAAAGAGTCAGAAGGGGGATTCACAGGTGATGACGTATTGGAAGGTTTGACATGCGTCATTTCTGTAAAGCTTCGAGAAATACAATTTGAAGGTCAGACAAAAGCGAAATTGGGTTCTATGGAGGCTCAAGGTGCTGTCGGTACTGTGTTTGGAGAAGCTTTTGCAAGCTTTTTAGAGGAAAATCCAGATGAAGCAAAAGCGATAATCAATAAATCCATTCTTGCCCTGAAGGCTCGTAAGGCAGCTAAAGCAGCAAAAGATTCTGTACTTCGCAAAGGCGCCCTTGAGGGAATGACGCTTCCTGGTAAATTGGCAGATTGTCAAAGTAAAAGTGCAGAAGAATCTGAATTGTTTTTAGTAGAGGGAGATTCAGCAGGTGGTTCAGCAAAGCAGGGAAGAGATAGACGTACTCAAGCTATTCTTCCTCTTCGTGGAAAGATTTTAAATGTTGAACGTGCTCGCATAGATAAGATGCTTGCTTCAAAAGAAGTGCGAGCTCTTGTCATAGCTATGGGTACATCTATTGGAGATACTTTTGATCTTTCCAAAATGCGTTATCATAAAATAATTATCGCGACAGATGCTGATGTCGACGGTGCGCATATTCGTACGCTTCTTCTTACTCTTTTTTACAGATACTTTAGACAAGTTGTGGATGCAGGGTACATCTATATTGCTCAACCCCCTCTTTATAAAATAAAAAAAGGCAAAGAAATTAATTATGCTTATTCGGATGAAGAAAAAGTAAAAATTATTGGAAAAGAAAAAGATGTGAGCGAAATACAAGAAGTTGAAGGAACCGAACTTGTCGAAGGAGAAGAAGCTGAAGGTTCTGAACCTGTCGAAGAAAAAGCAAAATCAAATAAGATACATATTCAACGTTATAAAGGTCTCGGAGAAATGAATCCAGAAGAGCTTTGGGAGACGACAATGGATCCAGCCAATCGTATTCTCAAAAAAGTAAATATAGAAGATGCTGAAGAAGCTAATAAAGTTTTTGAAATTCTTATGGGCTCGGAAGTTCCTCCAAGAAAATCATTCATTCAATCCAATGCCAAATTAGCAGAGATTGATATCTAAAATATTTATTTTATTTTCTCTAAAATTTTTGGGATTTTGTTAAAATCTTCCATCAAGGTTTCTCGCATACCACCATTGTAAAGTGCGGCGGCTGGATGATAAAGAGGAAGAAAATGTCTTGTATTTATATGATTAAATTTCTTTATCAATAATTTCCCATGAACGCTTGAAATCTTTTCAAGAGGGAAGAAATCGTTCATAGAATGTCTACCTAGAAATACTATAAGCTTAGGATTGATTAAATTTAATTCTTCTATGAGCCATTCTCGACAAGCATCTTTTTCTTCTGGAAGGGGATCGCGATTATTTGGTGGACGATATTTTACGATGTTTGTTATATAAATTTCCTCTCTTTTTAATTTAATATTCTCTAGCATTTCTGCTAAAAATTTTCCAGCAGCTCCGACAAACGGTCTACCCTGTTTGTCTTCTTCTTTGCCTGGAGCTTCACCTATAAATACTATTTCTGAAACAGGGCTACCATCTCCAGGAACGGGCTGAATAGCTGTTTTTTTAAGCTCACATTTGCAATTCACGAACCATTTTTCATGAATTTTCTTTAACTCTTCACTTTTTTCTTCCATAAAAATAATAGTTGTATTATTTTACTTTTTCTCTCTAATTTCCTTATTGAATTTTTCTAGGAGTTCTTCTTGCAAAATTTGACCAAGTTGACCAGCATCGCGAGATTCTAAGGTAATTTTATTTGCTTCTATTTCTTTATCTCCAATGACGATCCAATAAGGGATTTTGTTATTCTTAGCATCGCGAACTTTTCCACCGAGATTTGCTCCTTTATCATCAAGCTCTGCACGAATATTATTTTCTTTTAATAAATTAAAAATCTTTTTCGCATATTCATTATGATTTTCTCTGACAGGAATCACTTTTACTTGTACAGGAGAAAGCCAAAGAGGGAAATTGCCAGCTGTATGTTCTATTAGGATAGACATAAATCTTTCAATAGAACCCATGATAGCAGCGTGGAGCATTACTATTCTTTCTTTTGTTCCTTTTTCACTTGTGCAACTTAGATCAAAACGCTCAGGCATATTCATATCAAGTTGAATTGTGGCGACTTGCCATTCTCGTCCCAAAGAATCTTTTGCCATAAAATCTAATTTTGGTCCATAAAATGCTGCTTCCCCTAATCCGTCTATTGCTTCTACTTTTTTTTCTTTTATTATATCTCTAAGTATATTTTCAGCCTCTTGCCATTTTTCTTCTTCTCCTAAATATTTCTCCATATATTTTGGATCATGGGTTGAAAGTCTTACTTGTAGTTTAAAACCAAAAACTTTATAGAAATCATATACTATATCCCATATCTTTAGAAATTCATTTTTTGTTTGTTCCATTCTGCAGAAAACATGAGCGTCATCTTGTGCAAAAGAACGAACTCTTGATAGCCCTGCTAATTCCCCTGACTGTTCATCACGATAACATGTAGTTGTATTAGCATATCTTTGTGGAAGTTCTTGATAACTCCATGCTTTTCTGGCGTAGATTTGTGTATGATGAGGACAATTCATTGGTTTCATTGCAAATTCATGACCCTCACGTGTTGTTATGCGAAAAAGTTCATCTTTAAATTTATCCCAATGTCCACTTGTTATATATAAATCCTTTTTAGTAATATGTGGAATTTCTACTTTCATGTATCCATATTGTTTACGAAGTTCCCAAACGTAATCGTCTAAAAGATTTCTTATTAGTGTGCCTTTTGGCGTCCAGAGAGGAAGGCCAGAACCAACTAATTCAGAGAATGTGAAGAGATCTAAGTCTTTGCCGATTTTCTTATGGTCTCTTTTTTTAGCTTCTTCTCTTTGGTTTATATATTTCTCTAATTCCTCTTTATTTTCAAAAGCTAGTCCATAGATGCGGGTAAGCATTTTGTTTTTTTCATTTCCACGCCAATATGCTCCGGCTACGCGATCGAGCTTAAAACAGTCGGATGATATTTCTTTGCTTGGATTTTCTAGATGTCCACCTCGACAAAGGTCCGTAAAAGCTCCACATGTGTAAAAGGTTATTTTTTCACCTTTGCCAGTAATTTCATCTATAAGTTCTAATTTGTATTCGTTTTTTGAGAAATATTCTTTTGCTTCCTTTTCTGTCTTTTCAATACCTTCAAATTGTTTCCAGGATTTTAAAATCTCTTTCATTTTCTTTTCAATTTTTGGTAAATCTTTATCAGAAATAGGTTCTTTAAATTCAAAGTCGTAATAAAAACCATCTTCTATAGAAGGACCGATAGTGTTTTTTGTATCTGGGTACATTTCCAAAACAGCAGCTGCTAAAAGGTGTGCCAGTGAGTGTCTTAGATTGTGTAATTTATCAGTTTCTGACATATATCTTATAGTATCATATTTTTTTATTTGATGAAAATTAAACAAAGGAGTTTTTTCGAGCTGGTCTGGGGCTCTGCCTCGAGGACCCGAGGAAAAATTGCCTTTGCTTAATTTTCATGCTAACATAAACCCATTATGGTAGTACGAATGAGACATACAAAATCGCATACAGCAAATCGACGTTCCCATCATGCATTGATGAGTACAGGTCTTACTAAATGCGAGAATTGTTCAAATTTTAAGAAAAAGCATACAGTTTGTTCATCTTGCGGTTTTTACCGTGGTATAAAAGTGTTGGATTTAGTAAAAAAGATGGAAAAGAAGCAAAAGAAAGAAAAAGCTAAAAAAGCAGAAAAATAATCATGGCATTCCAAAGGACGCAAGCGTCTATGGGATTGCTCATAAATTATATTCGCTTCGTTCATTAATTTATGGCAAATAGGCACCTTTCAAGATCAATAGTACTCCAAACGCTTTTTGAGTGGGATTTTATGACTTCAAATGAAGGAGTCAGTTCTTGGACTGAAGAAAAAACAAAAGAAGCTCTCAATAGAAATTTAAAAGAATTTGCTCCTGGACTAGAGGATGATGTTTTTGTATTTATGCTTGTAAAAGAAGTTTTGAAAAACTGTGGAGTAATCGATGAAATAATTAGAAAAGCAGCACCAGATTGGCCACTTGATAAAATATCTGTTGTGGATAGGAATATTTTAAGAATTGGTTTAACAGAGCTCCTTTTTGGTGATAGAAAAGAAGTGCCCCCTAAAGTAGCCATCAATGAAGCCATAGAATTAGCAAAGACTTTTGGTGGAGAAAATTCTAGCAAATTTGTGAATGGAGTTTTAGGGGCAGTCTATAAAGAAATAGGTGAGCCGGGTAAAGAACAGATAAGTAAAAAGAAAAAAGCAGAAGAACCATTAGACATTACAAAACTGCCAGTTGAGAAATTAGGTGGAGCACTCATATATTCAAAAAAAGATGGAAATACGTTATTTGCTCTTGTGCATGATGTTTTTGGTTATTGGACCTTATCTAAAGGTAGAATAGAAGAAGGAGAAAATGTAGAAAGTGGAACGATTAAAAAAATAAAAGAAGAAATTGGGCTAGATATTTCTATTAAAGAAAAAATCGGAGAAAATGAATATGTGGCTACTCACCCGGAGAATGGCAAAACCTTAAAGAAAGTAGTATATTTTTTAGCAGAGAGTGAATATCATGAATTAGTGCTTGGAGCTTCTGGTGGGTTAGATAATGCTAGGTGGTTCCAACTCTCAGAGATTCCAGAACTTCGCATCTATAATGATATTATTCCACTTATTACAAAAGCAATAGAAATAATTAGCAAAAAGTAGTCACCGCCATGGCGGCATAAATATGATTCAATTTTCAGATTTTGAAAAAAATACAAAAGTGACTTTTAAAAATAAAGACTTATTAAAACAGGCTTTTATTCACCGTTCTTATATTAACGAGAACACCGGTTCTATACTTTCCCATAATGAGCGCTTAGAATTTTTAGGAGATGCTGTACTAGAGCTTATTGTCACTGATTTTCTTTATAAAAAATATCCAAATTATACAGAAGGAGAATTGACAGCGATTCGTTCAGCTTTAGTAAATGCCATCATAATTTCTGAAGTTGCTTCTAAAATAGGGATGAATAATTTTTTGCTTTTATCAAAAGGTGAAGCTAAAGATAACGGGAAAGCGAGACAGTATATTTTGGCAAACACTTATGAAGCATATGTCGGGGCTGTTTTTTTGGATCAAGGATATAATGTTGCAAATAAGTTTATTGCAATGACTCTTTTGCCACATACTGAAGAAATTGTTTCAAAGAAACTTTGGCGTGATGCGAAAAGTTTAATACAAGAAAAAGTCCAGGAATTTGTTGGCGTTACTCCTTCTTATAAGGTTTTACATGAATCAGGCCCTGACCATGATAGACATTTTACAGTGGGTATTTTTTTTGGTGCCGATTTGATAGCAGAGGGAAAGGGAAAATCAAAACAAGAAGCAGAACAAAAAGCAGCTGAAATGGCATTAAAAATAAAGAATTGGATGGAATAATATGCGATTGAAGAATCTTGAGATAAATGGCTTTAAATCATTTTCTAAAAAAACTGTTTTAGAATTTCAAAATCCTATTGTTTCTATCGTAGGACCTAATGGGTCTGGTAAATCAAACGTAGTAGAAGCACTTCGTTTCGTGTTGGGTGAACAGTCTATCAAATCGATGCGAGGGTCTTCTGGTTCTGATTTGATTTTTAAAGGATCTAAGAATTTACCTAAAAGCTCTCGTGCGACAGTTACGATTTATTTTGACAACTCTGATAAAGTTTTTAAACTTTCAAATGAAACGGGAGAAAATATTAATTTAAATTATGATGTTATTTCGATTTCTCGTGAGGTCTATTCTGATGGGTTGAATAAGTATATCTTAAATGGCGCTGAAGTAAGACTAAAAGACATTAATAATCTTTTAGCTTCGGTAAATATAGGTTCTTCGGGTCATCATATCATTTCTCAGGGTGAAGCAGACAGGATTTTAAATGCAAATTCTAAAGATAAAAGAGAAATGGTAGAAGATGCTCTTGGACTTAAAATATATCAATATAAAATAAAAGAATCTCAACGAAAATTGGAGAGGACCACTAACAATATGAAAGAAGTGTCACTTTTGCGTCGAGAGAACGCTCCACATCTCAATTTTCTTAAAAAACAAGTAGATAAATTTGAAAAAGCCAAAGAAATGCAGGTAACACTTTTATCCATTTATAAAGAGTATCTAAAGAAAGAAAGTGTGTATTTGGAAAAAGAAAAATCTAATCTGCAAGTAGAAAGAAATAAGATTTTAGTAGAATTAGAAAGTATCAAAACAAAGATTTTTGATGTTGAGGAAACAGATAGAAAAGAAGAAAGTGAAAAAGAAAAGGAATTAAAAAACTTTGAAAAAAAAGTTAGCGAAATTCGTTCAGTCAAAAATGAAATAGGACGTAAATTGGGAAGAATCGAGGGAATGATAGAAATGGAGGAAAGGAGAAGTCAAAAAACATCCGAAGTTGAAATCGTGGTAAAAAATCCTGGAGAAATAAAAGAAGTATTTAATGAAATTAATTCAGAAATAGATTTGGCTATTTCTGAAGAAAACATAGCAGAAATAAAATATATCCTTTTGAGGATTAAAGATATTTTAAAAGAATTTTCAGAAGGCATAGTTTCTTCAGGTCCTCGGTTCCCCGGGTCCCTCTCCCAGCCAGACCATTCAGAAACTATATCTTCTGAAAATTTGATGTTGAAGAAAAACCAACAAGAAATTATGGCTGAGATGCAGAATGTAGAAAATGAAGAAAGTAAGATTATAGAAAAAATAACGGAATTAAAAAATGAAATCACACAAGAAAATGAAGCTCTACATATAAAAGAAAAGGAAAAATTTAATTTCAGAGTAAAGCATCAAGAACTATCTTCTGCTTTAGAGCTTATTTCAATAAAAGAAGAAAGTTTGTCAAAAGAGACAGAGGCCTTTGAAAATGAAATAAAAGAAGGTGGAGCTTTGATTGGTAGTGATATATTTTCTTATAGGAATTTTGAAGTGAATGAACAAATTGATAAGAATTTACAGGAAGAATTAAGAAGAAAAATAGAACGTATTAAAATAAAATTAGAAGACATTGGATCGGGTGGAGGGTCTGAAGTCATAAAAGAATTCGAAGAGGTAACACAAAGGGATAATTTTCTTGCTAAAGAAATGGAAGATTTAGCAAAAAGTATAGAGTCACTTCGTACGCTTATGGCAGATTTAAAAGAGAAGATCGATGTTGAATTTAAAGAAGGTGTTAAAAAAATAAATGTTGAATTTAATAATTTCTTTTCATTAATGTTTGGAGGCGGGGAAGCACATCTTTCTGTAGTTGTTGAGAATAAAAAGAAAAAAGCAGATGAATCCCTCGAAGATGCTCGGGATGATTCTACTGAATCAGAGATAGTCTTTGAACAAGGTATCGATATTAATGTTTCTCTACCACATAAAAAGGTAAAAGAACTTAATGCACTTTCAGGGGGAGAAAGGTCCCTTACATCTATTGCTCTTCTTTTTGCAATGTCGCAAGTAAACCCACCTCCATTTTTGGTTTTAGATGAGACGGATGCTGCACTCGACGAAGCGAATTCTCGTAAATATGGGGATATGTTGGAAAAGTTATCCCATCATTCTCAACTTATTGTCGTTACTCACAATAGAGAAACAATGTCTCGAGCGGGCATTTTGTATGGTGTCACGATAGGTAATGACGGTGCTTCTAAACTTCTATCCGTAAAACTCGACGACGCAGTCGCAATTGCGAAATAGCTAATAGATTATAAAAGAATTTTAACTAATCCCCATATACGCCATGGCGTATATGGGGATGGGGTGGTATAGTTTGTATATGAATCCCAAAAAGAAATTATTTTATAAAGGAGTGGAAGTAAATTCTTTTGGGATTCCTATTTTTTCACAAGGAAGAAAAAGTCGTGTAAAAAAAGAAAACAGAAAAAGGACTTTTTATCATATTACTTTTTCTTCACCTTTTAAAAAAGATTCTTCTAAAAATTTGATGGTGATGTATGATATTCCACATTCAATGAAAAAAGAACGTGACTGGTTTAGACGACAATTAATAAAGTTTGATTATATAATGATTCAAAAAAGTGTCTGGGTTGGGCCATCCCCATTGCCGAGGGATTTTTTGGATTATTTAAAAGAAATTAAGATGGGGGATAAATTTAAAACATTTAAGCTAGCAAAATCCTATATAGAAAAATTTTAACGTATACACGTATCAGTCATGGCGTATATGTGTAAACTGGTGGTTGCTTTTTTCTGATGTTATGATATAATATACAAAACGGAAATTCAGAACCTTGTTCATCACATAAAAGGAGCGAAATATGGGAAAGAGTTTAGAATTGCTTAAAAAGGAAATCGAGTTGTTTTACTTAAATATCTTTAATTATCCCATTGACTGGGATTCGATTTCTATGCCTTCTGAGATAGGAGGCATGAATTATTTTGAAGTAGTAATTCCGGCCATTTCAGAAAAAAGGATAATTGATGCTTATTATCACTTTTTTTGTGAAGATCGTGTTTTTACAGATTTCTGTGAGTCTCAAAAATTTAAGTTAGAACAACCACGTCCAGTTGGTAATTATGCTTTTTTCATTAAAGGTGAGGGATACCCTAGCCCTGATTTATCTGAGGAGACGTATGAAGGAGCTGAAAAAAAAGGGATTAAGTTTCTTCTTCCAAAAGAAGGGCTTATATTGGCTTTTCATGCAATGTATGAAAAAAAGCATGAAATAAGCGGGCGTTACTTTACGCTGGATGGGACTGAGCAGACTGAGTATCCCTGGCATAATGATTTGGGATTTTCAGGGACAAAGAAGACTCCCTCTTTAGATGAGAGTGTTTCTTTGTCAACGTTCGTTTCGCAGGTAGGATATTATTCTTGTGGCCTACACAAAATTTATCTTCCCAAATTTTAATAGTAAAGATAAGATGTTCACTTCTTAGGCTGGTGTTTATTTTTGAAATTTGTCATTTTTCATCTTGTAGCTTTTGAATTTTTTCAGAAGCTACTTTTATTTTAACTTTAATTTCTCTTCTTTTCCTATCAACACTTTATCTGGTTGGAAAAATTTGTTTAATTTAACAATGTCTTTTTTGATGGACATATTTCCATCTCTATTCAATTTAATTTCAAGAAGCATTCCTTCCATAGTGTTTGTTGAAAATCCTTGATCAAAGATAAAGTTACCTAAAGAATAAGCGATAAAACCATTTTTATACACTTCTGTATCTTCTATCACATGTGGGTGTGTACCAATGACTATTTTTGCGCCGGCATCGATTGCTTTATGCGCTAAATATTGTTGTCTAGTATTGTGTTTAATCTTATATTCATCACCGAAATGCATAGTGACTATAAGATAATCAACTTGTTTTGAGGCGTTTTGTACTATTTCATCGAAACGTGGATTGTTGGCGAGGAGTAGGCCAGCTTTGTTTTCGCCTGCCACCATCCAATTGGGCCCTACGTCTGAAAATCCTAGATATCCTATTTTAATTCCGTATTTTTCGATAATCACAGGTTGTTCAGCTTCATATGAAGCTAGTCCTCCTCCAGTATAGAGTATCTCGTTTTCTTTTAAATGTGCGAATGTGTCTATATATGCATCACGTCCCCAATCTCCGACGTGATTATTTGCAAGCGAAACCACAGATATTCCTGCGCCTTTTAAAGCGGGTACAATTGATGGATCCATCCTAAATGAATATAGGTTGCGCATATCTTTACCAACGTCAGATGCCGGACCTTCAAGGTTTGCGAAAGTTATATCTGATTTTTTCAAAATACCTAATTTATCAAAAAGTGCTGAGTAGTCTCCCTGGAAATTTTTATTTATAGAATTTCTAACTCCGCGATCGAGCATCATATCTCCACCAAATGTGAGATTTACAAAATCTTGATCATAGATAGGAGGCAAGTCAGTCCTTTCTTTTACCCAAGCAGTATTTGCATCAGCTTCTCCTCCATAATAAATATTTTTATTTAAATATTTCAGTATGTTTTCTACATCTTTAAAGCGATCCTTGCTATGGAGTAGTGTTATAGCTATATTTCTTGTCCCCGTTTCTCCCAGGGGAAGAGAAAAGAGAGAAACCACTGTCTGTAATGCAGGGTCAGTATAACCACTTTTACCACCAATATATCCATCTTCTTGTAGGAATTGATTATTGCTAAACCAGGTATGTACCTTATTGGTGTAGCTTCGTTTCGTGGTGATTTGGAATAAATCTGGATTTTTTTGATTGATATATCCTGTTAGTTTAAATAAATCAGAAACTGTTGATTGATTTTTAGATGACAAACCACTAGGGTCATCGAATGTAGTTTTAGTTAAATCTAATTTGAGTGCTACCTGATTCATCTTTTTTAAGAATGTGTCGCGATTGAAAAATTCGGCTATTATTTCTGCAGCATCGTTACTTGATTCTAAAAGTAGGGGATAAAATAGATCAGCAACTTTCACTTTTTCTCCTAATTTAAAGTTACCGTTTTCTCCATAAGTGGCTAGAGCTTTTTTCGAAACTTTTGTTACGCCAGTAGCATTATTTGTGTTTGTTAATTCTTTCGCTGTAAGTGCTGTCATGAGTTTGGAGACTGAAGCTATGGGAAGTTGTTGGTCCTGATTTTTTCTTATAATTATTTCTCCTGTATCTAGATCACCTACTAGATATGCCTGTGCTCCTACTTTTGGAATTTGTTTTGGGTCTTTTGTGAAATAAAAATATTCAGGTTTTTTTGCTGTTAGAGATTCTACCGCTGTCGCAGTATTTTCCTGTGGTTTTATTATTCCTTCAAATTTAATATTGTCTAGAATGACAGATGTAAAAGATATGCCTATGGCAACAACAATTATCACCCAAAAACCAATTTTAATTTTTTTGTTTAAAATAGATCTCATACCAATGTGTAATCAATTGTTTTTCTTTTTAAATCAACACTTTTTACTTTTATTTTTACGTTATCTCCTAACCTATATCTCTTTTTCTTTTTCTGTCCAAGTAATTCTAACTTCTTTTCATTATAGATATAAAAATCATCTTCCATATCTCTCACTCGTACGAGGCCTTCACATTTTGTCTCTATTTCTTCCACATATATACCCCACTCTGTTATTCCACTTATGATTCCTTTGAATGTTTTTCCAATACGAGAAGACATGTATTCAACTTGTTTATATTTTATAGATGCTCTTTCGGCATCGGAAGCATATTTCTCTCTCTCTGATGCTTTTAAAGAGATTTCTTCGTAAATATTCAATTTTTCCTTTCCTACTTTTATACCCTTTAAATAATCGTTCAAAAGTCTGTGAACTACTATGTCAGGATAACGCCTGATGGGGGAAGTAAAATGAGCGTAATATGGAAAAGCAAGTCCATAATGTCCGATATTTTTTGTAGAATAAATGGCTTTTGCCATAGAACGTACTACTGCTCTATTCACTGTATTTTCTTCACTTTTACCTTCTAAACTTTTTAAAAGGGCATTTATTTCATTGGTTGGTATTACTCCGTCTACTAATGATATTTTATGTCCTAGACTTCTCAAAAAGAATGCAAGGTCGGTCATTTTCTCTTTACTAGGGTTATCGTGTATTCTATATACAAATACACCACCTTCCTTTTTAGTGCCTTTTGAGATTGTCTCTGCAACTTTTTTATTTGCGAGAAGCATAAATTCTTCAATTAATTTATTTGAATCACCACGTACCTTTTTTATTACTTTTATTGGTACTCCATTTTTATCCAAGACGAACTTCACTTCTTCTTGTTCGAGAGAGATAGCACCATTGGCAAATCTTTCTTTTGTTAATTTTTTTGCTAAATTATTTAAAATAGAAAGTTCTTTATGCAGTGGTGCGTCGATTTTTTTTATAGTTTCTTCTGCCTCTTCATAAGTAAATCTTTTTTGTGAATGTATTACTGTGCGTCCATGCCATTCTTTTTTTACATGTGCATTCTTGTCTATGATAAATACAGCACTCATTGTGAGTCTATCTTTATGAGGGAGCAGGGAACATAAATCATTAGAAAGTGTTTCTGGAAGCATGGGTATCGTTCTGTCCACTAAATATACAGAAGTTCCTCTATTCTTTGCTTCATGATCGATTTCACTTCCTACTTTTACATAGTGAGTGACGTCGGCTATGTGGATGCCTATTTCATACACCTCACCCCCTAGCCCCCTCTCCTCATTAAGGAGAGGGGGAAGAATCCTAAACGATATAGCATCATCAAAATCTTTTGCATCTTCAGGGTCAATAGTAAATGTAAGAGTTTTCCTAAAATCTCGTCGTCCCAAGAAATCTTCGTTTTTTATTCCTAGATTTTTTATTTTTTTAGCCTCTTCTTCCACTTTTTTAGGTAGTTCGCTATCAAAGCCTTTCTCAATAGCTATAGCATGCATTTCTGTATTATTATCACCAGGTTGTCCTAAAATTTTTATTACTTCACCCTCTGGTGCTTTCTTTGAATCTTCCCATGATGTTATTTTTACATAAACTTTTTGACCAACTTTTGCGCTATTTAGTAATTTTTCTGGTATTAAAATATCGGTATACATTTTTGTGTCATCTGGCTTTAAGAAATAAAAACCATTTTCTTTTTCTAATACCCCCGAAAAACCGACTTTTATTCGTGAGATTACTTTCAATACTTCTCCGGTAAGTCGTTTTTTACCTTTTGGATGGAGTATTATCTCGACTGTATCGCCATGAAGTGCGGTATTTAAGTGTTTAAAGTCTATCTCTGGGTCTTCTTCAAAACAAAGGACTTTAACATACCCCGTACCTTTTGAGGAGATGGATATTATGCCCTCTGCTTTGTTAGTTATTTTTTTCTTCATTATTATTAAATATAACATAAAGCATAAAAACAAACATTTTTTATGTTTCGTGTTGCCTTTTTTGTAAGTTATGTTAGACTGTCTTTATGTTAAAAATTAGATTACAAAGGATAGGCAGAAAGAACGACCCATCGTTTCGGGCGGTTTTGACTGATTCAAAAAATAGTACAAAAAGTGGAAGATTTTTAGAAATAGTTGGTACTTATAATCCAAAGGCAGGTGAGACAAATTTTAAGACTGAAAGAATACAGTATTGGGTTTCAAAAGGTGCTCAGCTTTCTGATACGATGCATAATTTTATGGTGCATCAGAAAGTGATAGAAGGGAAGAAGAGGAATGTGTTGCCTAAGAAAAAACCTACTATAAAAAGAAAAGAGTTGAAAGCTAAAAAATAACTTGCCCGCCTTTGGATGGTTGTGTATAATACGGAAAGCAGTGATAAATAATTTCTTAAGGTCGTAACGCTGCAAAAGATTTTTGATTAAAAGGTTAAAATATTAAGATAATATGCAAGACGCTGATAAAGTATTTCTAGAGTATGTGGTAAAGGCATTGGTAGACAATCCGAACGATGTAAAACTCGATCGTACTGTCGATGAAATGGGCGTGCTCATTTCTCTTACGGTAAATCCTGCTGATATGGGTAAGATTATCGGAAGGATGGGAAACACAGCAAAAGCTATTCGTACACTATTACGTATAATAGGTATGAAGAATAATGCTCGTGTGAACTTGAAGATCAATGAACCTGAAGGTGGTATGAGGCCAGAACCAAGATCTGCTAATGAGGGTATGACAACTAAAACTGTTGATCAGGCTATGGAAGATCTAAAAGGAATTTAATGAATTAAAAAGAGCCCCGACGTGCGTCGGGGCTCTTTTTGTATTATGATGTTTTGTATATGCGTTTTCATATAATTACAATTTTCCCAGACATATTTGATTCATATTTGAGTGAGTCTATTATTGGTCGGGCAATAAAAAACAAGCTTATTTCTGTGAAGTTTTATAATCCCAGAGATTTTATTAAGGGAAATAAAACTAACTATAAACCAGTAGATGATAAGCCCTATGGTGGAGGTCCGGGGATGGTCATGAGAGCCGAGCCACTGCTTGAAACAGTGAGAACAGTAGTAAAAAAAATATCCACCCCGTCTCGTAAGCGAGCCACCCCTCAAGAGGGGAATAAAAAAATTTTAATAATTAATTTCATTCCTAGTGCAGAAAAATTCACAACTACTTATGCCAAATTAATTTCTAAAAAATATACTGATATTATTTTGATTTGTGGAAGATATGAGGGGATAGATGCAAGAGTTGATAAAATATTAAAGACCAAAAAATTATCAATAGGAGATTATGTTTTGACTGGTGGAGAAATCCCAGCCATGATTTTAGTAGACTGCATTTCTCGTCAAATAGAAGGTGTACTTGGTAATTTCGATTCACGAGAAGAAGAAAGAATATCTTCAAGCGAAGTTTATACTCGTCCAGAAATTTTAAAATATAAAAACAAAAATTACAAAGTTCCAAAAGTATTACTGTCTGGGAATCATAAAAAGATAGAGGAATGGAAAAATTCATCTAGACCTTGCCTAGCTGAAAGATTATTTAGTAGATAAAAGCATAAAAATATAATATTATAAAATAATAATGAAAAATATTTGTATAACTGCCCAAGGCGGTGGTTTAAAATCAGCTTATAGTGTGGGAGTTATAAAGGGACTGAGAGAAAAATATTCTTTAGATGAAGTAGATTTGATTGTTGGATCTTCTGGGGCAGGGAGTACTTTTGCCTATTTCATAACGAAACAATATGATTATATTGAAAAAATATGGATTGAGTTGGTAAAATCAGGGGAATTTATAAAAATAAGAAATTTTTTTCTAAGAGGTCCAATAATGGACATAGATTTTTTAGTTGACACAGTCCTCAAAAAGAAATTTCCGCTTGATATAAATTCTCTAAAATCTTCAAAAACTGAACTTTATATACCTCTTTTAAGGTATTCTGATTGTAAGGGAATTTATTTTACAAACCACGAATCGGAAGATCCTTATGAAATTATCAGAGCGGCTTGTGCTGTGCCGTATTTTTTTGGTAAAAGAGTTAAATTAAATAATTGAGTATGTTGATGGGACAGTAACAGAAAATTTTGGTGTCAGAAAAACATTAGAATTAAAACCTAAAAATTTACTAGTGATATTAACGAGACCAGCAAAAGAGCTTCCTAAATATATCTTTTTAAGGAAGATACTTGAATTTCTATGGATAAGAAATGAGTCTGAACTTGTTAAAAAAGCAATTTGGGATATGCCTAAAAATTATGAGAAAGATAGAAAAGAGATACTTGAATATAAAAAACGAAATAATGTTGTAATTATACAACCTAAGAAAGAATTACCGATTGGTAGAATAGGTTTAAAAGTAAACTTGCTTAAAAAAACAATAAATCAAGGATATGAAGATACGATTAATCATACAGAGCTCGAAGATTTTTTTAAAAGATGTGAAACCTCCGTCTAGGCCTTGCCTAGCTGAATAGTATTTTGGTATTATATATTTATGTCTATACGAAAAGTAAGTTTAGTCTCAGGTGAGTATTATCACATTTACAATAGAGGAAATAGTAAGCAGAAAATCTTTCTTGACGAAGAGGACTATTTGCGTTTTATAAGTCTTTTATATGCTTGTAACCAAACGGGTAGTTTGAAAGTTAGTAATTTAAATAAGGGTCAAACTTTATATGAGATTGAACAAGAAGAACCGATTGTTTATATTGGTGCGTATTGTTTAATGTCTAATCACTTTCATTTATTAATAACACAATCGGGAGACAATAATATAAGTAATTTTATGCAGAAATTGAGTACTTCTTATTCGATGTATTTTAATAAAAAATATAAAAGAACGGGTAGCTTATTTGAAGGCAAATTTAAATCACAGCATATAGACAAAGATAAATATCTTAAATATATGTTTTCTTATATTCATTTGAATCCAATGAAACTTATACAAAAGGATTGGAAGGAAAAGGGGATTAAAAACAGAAAAGAATCTGAAAGATATTTATATGATTATCTTTACTCGAGTTATTTAGATTATATAGGGATACAAAGAATACAAAATAAAATATTAAATACAAAATCATTTCCGAAATATTTCCCAACAGGGAGAGATTTTTTAAGTGAGATTTTTGAATGGTTAAACTATAAGAATGAAATTTAGCTAGGCAAGGCCTAGAGGTGAACAAACCCAGATGGACTTTATTTTGTTGATATAAAAGGACAGAAAAAAGTTGACAGAGTCAATTGTATTATATACAATATAGGTTGTAATAGTTCTCGCAATTAAAATTAATTTTTTAAATATAATATAAAGGGCATTTTTATGTCAGGGATATTAGGATATGATAACTCCCCTGTTGTTTCTGTTGAATTCTCAAAAAGAGCAGCAGAAAATGAGGGAAGAAGATCTTCGGGGTCTTCCAGTTCAGGAGATTCGCGGAAGTTAACTTCCGACGAAATTCATCTCGATAGACTCAAGTCTATTGAAAGAGAAGAAGGGTATAGAAAGGGAAGATAAGAAGATAATATGTTTCTAATGTTGTGTTGTTTGGCCTTTTCTGTAATTTTTTATAGAGAGAAGGCCTTTTGTTTTTGTGTAAAAATAAAAATTTTGTGGATTATTGTTTTGAATTTGACAAAAGTTTTAATATAAGTATACTGGTAGTAAGAGATTGATTGAGTTTCGGATGTACTCTCTCGTTTGTATTAATAGAGCTTAATCATAAATATCTAAATAATTTTAAAAAGAAGCTTAAAGAGTAGTTCTCTTTTTGTTTTGTTTAGAAAAACTCATTATGTTAACAGAAAAACGTCCGAAGAAATATTTTGCAAGACATAAAGATCCTTTGATCGAATTTCCAAATTTGATTGAGGCTCAGACAAAGTCTTACAAGTGGCTCGTTGAAGAGGGAATCAAAGAAGTTTTTAAAGAATTTTCTCCGATTATAGATTATTCTGGAAAAAAGTTTGAACTTGAATTTACTTCTTTTTCTTTGAGTGAAGCTAACTGTGGAGAGAATGATGCGAAGATAAACAAACTCTCATATCAAGGACTTCTCAAGGCTCGAGTAAAATTAACTAATAAAATTTTAGGAACTGTCAAAGAGCAGGAGATTTTTATGTCTGAGCTTCCTCTGATGACTCCACATGGCACATTTATTATAAATGGAGTAGAGCGAATCATTGTGCCTCAGCTTGCAAGGAGTTTCGGAGTTTTTTTTACTGAGTCTGAAAGTAAAGGTAAAAGATATTTTGGTGCAAAAATTATTCCAGCTCGTGGAGTTTGGATTGAGATAGAATCTGAGTCTGATGGAGCGATTTATATAAGAATAGACAAAAAAAGAAAATTCCCTGCGACAGCATTGCTTCGTGTTATGGGTTATGACACAAATGAAAAGATGCTGAAAGCATTTGAAAAGACTCCTGGCTGTAAAGAAGCGGTAGAGGCATGTCTAGCAAAGGACGTAGCTAAAACTTTAAATGATGCATATATTGAGATATATAAACGTTTACGAGATGGAGATATGGCCACAGCTGAAAACGCAAAAGAGTTTATTAATTCTCTATTTACCCCTGAAAGATATGACCTTTCTCCTGTTGGGCGATATAGATTCAATAAACGCTTTGAGAAATCCTTAGAGGAAGAAGAGCTTGCTCGCAGGACTATTTCTAAGGAAGATTTGATGACCGTAGTTGAAAATATCATTGTTTTGAACAACACTCCAAATGCTAAATCAGATGATATAGATCACTTAGGACAGCGACGTGTACGTTTTGTCGGAGAGATGCTCCAGCAAAAAGTACGTACAGGTATGATGCAAATAAAGAGGAACATTCAAGATAGAATGTCTATTATTGATGTTGACACTGCCATGCCGATACATATCATTAATCAACGTCCACTTCAAGCCCGTATAAAAGAATTTTTTACAACCAACCAGCTTTCACAGTTTATGTCGCAAGAAAATGTGTTGGCAGAAATAGAACACATTCGTTTACTTTCTGCTCTTGGACCTGGAGGTCTCACTCGTGAGCGTGCAGGACTCGAAGTTCGAGATGTGCATCCTTCTCACTATGGGAGAGTTTGTCCTATACATACTCCTGAAGGTCCGAACATTGGACTTATTTTACAACTTTCTACCTATGCAAAGATAAATGACTTTGGAATTATTGAAACCCCATACATAAAAGTAAAAAATGGAAAAATAACTGGAGAGATGCAGTATTTAAATGCACTTGAAGAAGAAAAATATAATATCGCACACGCTGGTATTTCTTACAATGAAGATGGAAAAATAGCAGATGAAAAAGTAGCGGCTAGAGTAAAAACCAATCCGGGCATGATTAGTCGCGAAGAGGTTGATTTTATTGATGTTGCTGCAAATCAAGGTTTTTCTATTGCAACTTCTATGATCCCATTCTTAGAACACAACGATGCTAACCGTGCGCTCATGGGAAGTAACATGCAGAAACAAGCTGTTCCTTGTATCGTTCCTGAAGCACCCCTTGTAGCGACAGGGATAGAAGCTTTGGCTTCTCGTTATTCTGGGAGAATGGTTATAGCAGAAGAAGATGGCATTGTTTCATATTTAGATGCAAGAAAAATAGTAGTTAAAGGTAAAAATGAAAAAACTTATTCCCTTGTTAATTTTTTGAGAAATAATAATTTTTCTGCATTTCATCAACGTCCATCGGTAGATGTCGGACAAAAGATAAAGAAAGGGGATATATTAGCTGACACGACGAGTACTGTAGATGGACAAATCTCAATTGGGCAAAATGTTTTTATAGCATTTTTGTCTTGGTCTGGGTCAAACTATGAAGATGCGATAATTATTTCTGAACGTCTTATAAAAAAGAGTAAATTTACAAGTGTTTATGTAGAAGAATTCGTTTGTACTGTCCGTGATACAAAACTTGGACCCGAAATCACTACTCGCGATATTCCAAATGTTGGAGAATTAAAACTTAAAGATCTAGATGAAGATGGCATTATTCGTATTGGAGCTGAGGTAAGAGAGAATGATATTTTGATTGGTAAAATTACACCTAAAGGAGAGACTGAACTTACTCCAGAAGAAAGACTTTTGCGTTCGATCTTTGCTGAAAAAGCACGTGATGTAAAAGATACGTCACTTCGCATGGAACATGGTAAACGTGGACGTATCATCGGTGTCAAGATTTTCTCTCGTGATTTAGGCCATACTCTTGAAGCAGGAATAATAAAGAAGATTGTAATAGAAGTTGCTCAAATTAGAAATATATCAGTGGGAGATAAGCTTTCGGGAAGACATGGGAATAAAGGAGTTATTTCAAAAATTCTTCCAGAAGAAGATATGCCTTATACGGCAGATGGTACGCCAGTTGATATTATACTTTCTCCACTCGGTGTTCCTTCTCGTATGAACTTGGGACAAATTTTAGAAATGCATCTTGGTATGGCAGCTAATACTCTCGGATACCAAGCCATCGTTCCTCCATTTTTGGGAGCAAGTCATGAGGAGATACAAGGAGAATTAAAAAAAGCAGGATTTCCAGAGAATGGTAAAATGAAGCTTTTTGATGGACGTACTGGAGAAGCTTTTGATAAAGATATCGCAGTAGGATATATGTATATGTTGAAACTTCACCATATGGTAGAAGACAAAATACACATGCGTTCTATTGGACCTTATTCTCTTATTACTCAGCAACCATTGGGAGGAAAAGCTCAGGGTGGAGGACAAAGATTTGGAGAAATGGAAGTCTGGGCACTCGAGGGGTATGGTGCAGCGTATACATTACGAGAGATGCTCACTATTAAGTCTGATGACATTTTAGGTCGTTCTCAGACTTTTGATTCTATTATTAAAAATGAAAGTATCAGACCACCAAATTCTCCTGCCTCATTCAATGTTTTGTTAAATTATTTACGAGGACTTGCGCTTGATGTTAACTTGAAAAAATATGAAAACATTAAATAAAACTGATTTTGATTATATTTCACTCAAGCTCGCATCTCCCGAGCAAATAAAAGATTGGTCTTATGGAGAAGTGACTAAACCCGAAACGATAAATTACCGTACTGGTAGATCTGAACGTGGTGGCCTTTTTGATGAGAAAATATTCGGGCCAGAAAAAGATTATGAATGTTATTGTGGAAAATATCGTCGTATTCGTTATAAAGATATTATCTGTGAAAAATGTGGAGTAGAAGTGACACGTTCTATCGTGAGACGAGAAAGAATGGGGCACATTGAGCTCTCTACACCCGTCGCTCATATTTGGTTTTTACGTGGAGTGCCATCTAGAATGAGTATTCTTCTTAATATTTCTGTATCTGACCTTGAAAAGGTAATATATTTTGCTGGATACATAATCACAAAGGTTCATGAAAATGAAAAAGAGATAATAGTTCAGAATTTGGAAAAAGAATATAAAGCTAAATTGAAGAATTCAGCTGATGATGAGACTCGTGAAAAATTAAAGAATTTATTTTCTAGTACTAAAAAAGAAATCTTAGAAATCTATGAAGGAAAAGTATTAAATGAAATTTCTTTTCATCATTATTCTTTGAAATACGGTACTTGTTTTGAGGCCAATATAGGAGCTGAGGCTATATATTCTATTTTTAAGAATCTTGATTTAAATAAATTAAAAATTCACACTGAGAAAATGATTGAAAAAGCAAGTGTGATTGAAAAAGAGAAATTACAAAAAAGACTTTCACTTATCAGAGCTATGACTTATGCAGGAATAAGGCCTTAGTGGATGTTTTTGACAGTTATTCCAGTTATTCCTCCAGTTTTGCGCCCAATGGTAGCCCTAGATGGAGGTCGTCATGCAACGAGTGATTTGAATGATCTTTATCGTCGAGTTATAAACAGAAATAATCGTTTAAAAAAGTTAAAAGAGATAAATGCTCCAGATGTAATTTTGCGAAATGAAAAAAGAATTATTCAGGAGGCAGTGGATGCTCTTATTGATAACTCTATTGCAAAACAAAATGATAGTGCAGCAATGAGTCAATCCCAAAAGCGTCCTCTTAAATCTTTATCTGACAACTTAAAATCAAAGCAAGGGTTGTTCCGTCAAAATTTACTTGGTAAACGTGTTGACTACTCGGGCCGTAGTGTTATTGTGGTTGGTCCAGAACTTAAACTCAATCAATGTGGTTTGCCAAAACACATGGCTCTCGAACTTTTTAGACCATTTGTTATTTCTAAAATTTTACAAGCAGAGCTAGCATTTAATATTCGTGGAGCAAATAAACTCATAGAAGAACGTACCCCAGAAGTTTGGGCAATGCTTGAAGAAGTGATTCAAGGTAAATATGTTCTTTTGAACCGCGCACCTACTCTTCACCGTTTAGGTATTCAAGCTTTCAATCCTATTCTTATTGAGGGAAATGCTATTCAAGTACATCCATTAGTTTGTCAGGCTTTTAATGCTGACTTCGATGGAGACCAAATGGCTGTTTATGTTCCTCTTCTTGAAGAGGCTCAAGCTGAAGCAAAAGAATTGATGGCTGCAAATAAAAATTTATTGAAACCTCAAAACGGTGATCCTATCGTGCATCCCAGTAAAGACATTGTGCTTGGATCTTATTGGATGACGAAACTTGTTGACGGTGAAATAGGAGAAGGTAAATATTTTTCGAGTCCGAATGTCGCCATAACTGCTTACGAATATGGTATCGTATCTCTTCGTGCAAAAATAAAAGTTTTAGCGACAGATAAACATAAATATAGAAAATTTGATGGAGGTTTTTTTGATACCTCTGTTGGGAAACTTCTTTTTAACAGTATCTTGCCAAGTGATTTTTCATACATAAGTGATGAGATGACTCAAAAGAGAATATCTTCTCTTGTAGATGAACTTATTATGCACTATGGTGTAGACGAGACTCCACCTATCTTGGATAAAATAAAAAGTTTTGGTTTTCAATATTCAACAGTTTCTGGTACGACCTGGGGTTTTGATAATATAAAAGTTCCAATTGAAAAAGAAAAAATTATATCAGAAGGTAGAAAATTGGAAGAGAAAGTAATATTAGAATGGAATGAAGGTCTTCTCTCGGAAGAAGAAAGGTATCAAAAGATTATTGAAATCTGGACACATGCTAAAAAAGAATTAGAAAAAGTTCTTCTTAAGGCACTTGATAAAAACGGCCCTACTTATGACCTGGTTACTTCAGGAGCAAGAGGTACAGTGACTTCTTTAATTCAAATGATGGGGATGAAAGGACTTATCCAAAATAACCAAGGTAAGACGTTGGAATTTCCTATTATACCTTCTTACCATGAGGGGCTTTCTCCTATCGAATATTTCGTTACTACTCATGGTGCTCGTAAAGGTGCTTCAGATACTGCACTCAATACTGCTAAAGCGGGATATTTGACTCGTAGATTAGTCGACGTTGCACAGGATGTTGTTGTTACCGAGGAGGATTGTGGCACAAAAGATGGGAAAATGGTAAGGAAAGAAAATATTTCTGGTATTGAAATCCCACTTTCAAAAAATATTCGTGGAAGAGTTCTCGCTGCTGATCTTAAAGATAGAGATGGAAAGATTATTTATAAAAAGGGATTTTTAGTCACAAAAGAAGAAGCGTACAATATTGAAGGTATGGGTTTCGAAGAGGTTTATGTTCGTTCTCCTTTGACATGTCACACTACCCATGGTCTTTGTCAGATGTGTTATGGATTAGACTTAGGACGAAATCATCTTGTCGATCTAGGGGAGGCAGTAGGTATTATTGCCGCACAAGCTATCGGGGAGCCAGGTACACAGCTTACACTTCGAACTTTTCATGCTGGAGGTGTCGCTGGAACAGATATTACTACGGGGTTGCCTCGTATTGAAGAAATTTTTGAAAGACGTATCCCTAAAAATCCAGCAATAATTTCTGAAACTGATGGAGAGGTTTTTGAGATAAAAGATAAAGATGGGAAACCTGCTTCGTCTAGCCAAGGCGGAGAAAAAATAATTAAGATTCTTTCTGATAGTAAAATTGATGGTAAGCCAAACGAAATAGAATATCTTGTACCATTCCGCAGATTACCAATAGTAAAAGTTGGTCAAAAAGTGAAAAAAGGTGAACTTCTTACTGATGGATCAGCAGATATCGCTGAGATATTTAAGTTTGGAACTAAAGAAATGGTTGAGGAATATATTATTCGAGAAATAAACAAAGTTTATGAACTTCAGAGTGCTTCTATTTCTAGAAAACATACTGAAATAATTATTCGTCAAATGTTTTCACGAAGAAAAATAAAAGATGCTGGTGAGACTAATTTCTCTGTTGGAGATATAGTTGAGAACACTGCATTTATTGAAGAAAATAATAGAGTAGAAAAAATTAATCAGACAGAAGCAAAAGCTGAAACAATAGTACTCGGTATTACTGAAGTATCTCTACGTACAAAAAGTTGGCTTTCTGCGGCATCATTTCAGAATACAAATCGTGTCCTTATTGAAAATGCAGTTAAGGGTGGGATAGATTCGTTGAGAGGATTAAAAGAAAATGTTATTATTGGGCGATTAATTCCAGCAGGAACTGGATTTAAAAGTAGGGTAAAAGTGCCTGAAGAAGAATAAAAAGGTATGAACTCTCCCGTAGAACAGATTAAGGAGAGACTTTCAATCGAAGAAGTACTCTCTTCTTACATAAAGTTAGATAGGGCAGGTGCAAATTTTAAAGCCAAATGCCCATTTCACAACGAAAAAACGCCGTCCTTTTTTGTGTCGGTCGACCGTGGTACCTATTATTGTTTTGGTTGTGCAGCTAAGGGAGATATATTTACTTTTGTTGAAGAATTTGAGGGGCTTGATTTTAAAGGAGCATTAAAAATTTTAGCAGAGAGAGCAGGAGTTTCCTTAACTACATTCAATAAAGAAAAAGAAGGAGAAAAAGAAAGGTTGTATAGAGCTATGGAAGAGTCGGCTAAGTTTTTTGAGAGAAGTTTAGCAGATGATGTGGAGGCATTAAAGTATCTAAAATCTAGGGGGTTAGAAGATAAGACGATAAAAGATTTCAGGATTGGATTTATAAAAGATGATTGGCGTTTGTTATATTCGCATCTTCAAAAGATAGGTTTTAATGATGTAGAGATAGAAAAAGCTGGTCTTGCAAAAAAGCCAGCCTCGCCGAGTCTAGGCGGGACAGACAAGGGTATGTATGATAGATTTCGAGGTAGGATTATGTTTCCAATTTCTGATTCGAGTGGGAGGGTGATAGCTTTTTCCGGGAGGATTTTTAAAGATGATGGAAAATCAGCTAAATATCTAAACAGTCCAGAAACTCCAATATTTAATAAGTCTTCTGTGCTTTATGGTATAGATAAAGCGAAAGATTCAATAAGGAAAAATAATTTTTCTATTTTAGTTGAAGGGCAAATAGATTTAGTTTTGTCTCATCAAGCAGGGTTTAGAAATACAGTCGCGACTTCAGGTACTGCTCTTTCAGATTCTACAGTTTCAAAAGAAAATGTTGTTTCAAACCTAGGATTATTACGTCGTTTGTCTTCAAATATTGTTCTTGCTTTTGATGCAGACAAGGCGGGTTTCAATGCCTCTTCGCGTGCTGGGAAGATTGCTCTTTCTTTTGGTATGGATGTAAAAGTAGTTTCTATGCCAGAGGGGATAGATCCAGCTGATTTGATTTCAAAGAGTGGGGCAGATGCATGGCGAGGGGCTGTACGTAATTCGAAGCATATAATAGAATTTCTTTTAGAAAAAGTTTTAATCAATTGTAAGGAAGATGCACGAAAAGCTGGAAGAGAAATAAGAGAAAAAGTATTGCCATATTTAGGTTCTTTAGAAAGTTCAATAGAAAAATCACACTTTATTACGCTTATTAGCAATAAGTCAGGTATACCAGAGAATGCACTTCTGGAAGATTTAAAAAAGGTAGAAATCGAGTTGAAATCTGAAACAGAAGAAACAAAAATTGCTAAAGAAAATGTTGAAAATAGAGTAAGGAAAGACCCTATAGAACGTAGACTCATGGGTATAGCTTTTTGGCAGGAGGGAATAAAAGATAAAACAATAGATCCAGAAATAATTTTTAAAAAGCTTGGAAACATAAAAAAAGATTTTGAAAATATAAAAGAAGATTTAATCTATGAAGCAGAAGAGTTTTATTCAAATAGAGAAAATTTACAAAAAGATGTAGATGAAATGTTGTTGAATATAGAGGAAGAATATTTGAATGAAGAACGTTTTAAAAAGACAATGGAGCTTCAAAATTTAAAAGAAAAAAAGGGAGAGATAGAAATTTTAAAGAAAATAAATGAGATAGATAAAAGAAAGGAAGAAATTAAAAATAGTCGTAGTCGCAAACCTTAGTTATAGATTAAAAATTATATGAAAAAAAATAAAAAAATGAAAAAAATAAATAAAAAAAATGCAAAAGCTAAGGTAAAAAAAGTAAAAAAGATAACAGCTAAGAAAAAAGTTCAGAAAAAAAAGACTGTTAAAAAACTGCATAAATCAGAAAAAATAAAAATCAATAAAAAACTGACAGTGTCAGAGAAAAAAGCAGAGGGTTTTAATAAACTTTCTAATGAACTTATAGAAAAAGGACGCAAAAGAGGATTTATTACTTATGACGAGATATTGAAGACTTTTCCTGATATTGAGAACAATATTTTTCTTTTAGATGAGCTTTATGAGAAATTTGCAGTTATAGGCATAGATGTATTAGAAGGAGGTAACTTACTTAATTTAGACAATGATGCTACCGACAAGGATTTGAATAAATCTACAATACATGATTCTATCCAGATGTATCTAAAGGAGATAGGACAATATGCTTTAATCCATGCTATTGATGAAAAAGACCTTGCGAAACGCATTGAATTAGGAGATATGGAAGCAAAGAATTTATTGGCTAGAGCAAATTTACGTTTGGTTGTTTCTATTGCGAAAAAATATGTGGGAAGAAGTGCGAACTTAAGTCTTTTGGATTTGATTCAAGAAGGGAATTTAGGTTTGTTTAAAGCAGTTGAGAAATTTGATTGGACTAAAGGATATAAATTCTCTACTTATGCTACTTGGTGGATACGTCAATCCATTACTCGTGCGCTCGCTGATCAAAGTAGAACTATACGTATACCAGTGCATATGGTGGAAACCATTTCAAAATATAAGCAGACATATAGAAAGTTAAGTCAGGATCTAGGCCGAGAACCATTAGCAGAAGAGATAGCTACAGAAATGGGTATCCCTGTTGAGAAGATACATGTTATTGAAAATATTAGTCAAGAAACTATTTCTTTAGAGCAACCAGTAGGGGATGATGATGATAAATCAACTCTTGAAAACTTTATTCCTGATGATAAGATATTACGTCCAGACCAGGAATCTTCAAGACGTATTTTGTCTGATCAGATTCGTGAAGTTTTGAACGAGTTGAATCCCAAGGAATGTAAAATTTTAGAAATGCGTTATGGACTTGTAGATGGCATCCAACACACCCTTGAAAGAGTAGGGGAAGAGTTTGGCGTTACTCGTGAACGTATTCGTCAAATAGAGGCGAAAGTGCACGAAAAACTTCGTCAACACGAAAAAATAGCCAGGTTGAAAAACTACTTTGACTAATTTGTGTTTATGCTATAATTATCTAGTATTATTTTAACTATCCGGCTGAATAGTCGTTCGGGCGGAAATATTATAAGTTAGCTTTATTAATATTATGTGTAAAAATTGTTGTAAGGGTGGTTGCACTATGGCTATGATTGCCAAAATTCTTGTAATCATAGGAGGTATAAATTGGGGGTTAGTAGGTTTAGGGATGCTTTTAGGTACAGTAGGAGGATGGAATGTTGTTAATATGATCTTGGGCTCTATACCGGTGCTTGAAGCTGTTGTTTATGTACTCGTAGGTATTGCTGCAGTGATGATGATTTTTGGTTGTAAGTGTGGAAAGTGTATGGATGGCGCATGTACTCCATCAGGGGCAGAAAAAGTAGGAGGTAATATGTAATTTTGTAGTTATTTTCGAGCTTTCCCCACGTCGACTTATGTCGGCGTGGGGCTTGCTTTTTAAGGGCAAAATGGTATATTGTAAGCATATAATATGGCTTCAGTTTCAAATATAGTCTTCTATATCTTGACCTTTCTTTCTGTCTATGTGCAGGTTTTTTTCCTTATCACTTTTCTAGAAAATAGAAAAAGAATAATGGTTAGAGAAGGACATATTGAACTTTCAAAGTATCCAAAAGTAACCATTATTGTTCCATGTTGGAATGAAGAAAAGACAGTGTATAAGACCGTACGTTCACTTCTTGATTTAAATTATCCTAAAGATAAGGTGAACATTTTTTTAATTGATGATGGATCCACGGATAAAACATTGGATGTTATATCAAGGTTTTCTAAGTTTTCAAATGTGAAAGTTTTTCATAAAGAAAATGGTGGTAAGTATACTGCACTTAATTTAGGTTTGGAACACCTAGATACTGAGTTTATTGGTTGTCTCGATGCTGATTCTATGGCAGACAGAGAGTCCTTGGTGCGAATTATGAGTTATTTTGAAAAGGATCAAGATACTATGGCTGTGTCTCCTTCTGTCCTTACTATTAACAATAATAGCTTTGTTCAATCCGCCCAAAAAGCTGATTATGATATGTCAGTTTATATTAAAAAAATGCTTGGTTTTTTAGGGGCAATACATGTGACTCCTGGTCCGTTGACTATTTTTCGTAAGAAAGTCTTTGATGATTTAGGTCCTTATCACCATGCTCATAACACGGAGGATTTAGAGATTGCTTATAGGATGCAAAAGAATCATTATAAAATAGAGCAATGTAATGACGCTTATGTTTATACCAATACCCCTAAAACTATTAAGAAATTGTATAGACAGAGATCACGTTGGGTTTACGGTTTTATAAATAATACTATTGATTACAGAAAAATAATTTTTAAGAGAAGATATGGTAATTTTTCACTTTTTACAGTACCTTTTAACATTCTTTCCATATTAGGTGTTGGTTTTCTTTTTGGAAAGACTATTTATACTTTTGTAAATTCGGTGTTTCAAAAAGTGCTTGAAATAGAAACGATGGGTTTTAGTTTTTTTTCAAAGGTAAATTTTGATTCTTTTTTTATTAATACACAAGCAGTTTCACTTATGGCTTTGGTTTTAATTTTGTTAACGATTTTGTCGATAATTATAGGAAGAAAAATGTCTGAAGGTAAATGGGGTTTTTCTTTCGATATATTCTTTTTTCTTTTTATATTTGGCATTGTTGGACCTTTTTGGTTTCTAAAAGCGGTTTATAATACGATTATATCCAGGAAACCAGCTTGGAGATAAAAAATATATGTATAATAATAACAACAATATAGATTGGAAAAAATATTTGATTGTTTTTTTGTTTACCATAGGACTTTTTTTAAGTGCCACTTATATTAGCAATTATTTTGGTAATAAGAAGATTGATCAATTAAAAGCGATTCAAGATAAAATATCGATAGATATTTTATCTTCAGAGACTCAGTTTTCTTTGCTTTCAGAGCTTTCATGTAAAAATATTTCTGATTCTGTTATCTCTGGTGAGCTTGGAGAGTTAGCAAGTAAATTAGAGTGGGGACAACAAAACTTAGGTATGACCGATGAGGTTTTGTATTTAAAAAAATATTATTCTCTTTTGGAGATAAAAGATTATTTATTAACAAAAAAAATTTATGCACGTTGTGGTACAAAATCAGCATTTATTTTGTATTTCTATACGACGGCAGAAAATTGTAGTGAATGTCAAAGACAAGGGTTAGCACTTTCTGTCCTACGAGAAAAATACCCAGAACTTCGTGTTTATTCTTTTGACTATAGTATTGATCTTTCTGCTGTAAAAGCGATGCTTCAAATATATAAGATTGAGGACACTAAACTCCCCGCATTAGTTGTTGACGATAATGTATTGACGGGTTTCCAGAGTATAGAAAGTCTTGAATCTCGAGTGAAAGAATTATTTAAATTTCTAGAAACAAAACCCATAAACACAAAGTCTATTATTAAGGCAACGACTCAAAAGAGTCTCTAATTATCCGTGAGCCGCTTCTCAGATTCGAACTGAGGACCTTCGCTTTACAAAAGCGTTGCTCTACCAACTGAGCTAAAGCGGCATTGTATTTAACTGTCTTTATACTATCATACTTATTCTATTCCTTCTTCCTCTTTTATCCTGTGTTTCATTTGTCTGATTTTGTGCTGATATTCTGAAATTATTTTTAGATATTTTGATGCTTCTTTTTTTTCTGTAATCTCTTCTTTAGAATCATGAACAATTTTTTTAAACTTGTTCTTTAATTCTTTTATGAGTATTTTGCTTATAGTTTTTATAAAATTAGAAGATCTTATAAAAAATCTAAGAATTACAAAAAGTACTATGTATCCAAATTTTTTGGTTCCCTTTAATGTTATATGTTTTAATTTGTGTAAATCAGGGACAAATGGGTGAGAATGTTGCGCTACTGCTACTTGCCCATTTCTAACAAGGATGAGTTCACGCCACACCATCACAATGATGCCCAAAAGTGACAAAAAAAATGAAATTAGTGGTATAGACATGTTATTTTAAATGGAATAACGTTTTACTTCCTTGATCTTTGCTTTATTTTTATTTAAAAGACTGTTGATCGTTTCATTTGGATCTTTTATAAATATTTGATCAAGCAAAGTTTTCTCTTTGAAATAAGTAGCCATTTTACCATCTAACATCTTTTTCTTTATGTCTTCTGGTTTATTTATAGATGCTACTTCTTTCTGGAAGATTTCATTCATTGTATTTTTAATTTCATCTGTGATATCAGCTTGAGAGATATATTCAGGTTTCATAGCAGTGATATGCATAGCTATATCTTTTGCGAGTTCTTCATTACCACCTTCGAGTGACACTATCACAGCGACTTTATTATTGTGTACGTAATTTCCTAAGATGTCTCCTTTTATTTCAGATACTTCTCCGAGCTCTATTTTTTCTCCAGTTTTTTGGATAATAGGGTCGATCATATCTTTTGCTTTTTCTTTCATTTTGTCTATACCTTCATTGAGTGCGATGTCTCCTAGTTTAGAAAGTAAATTTACAAAATCTTCATTTTTAGATACGAAATCAGTTTCACAGTGTAATGCGACTAGTAGAGATCTCTTATCTCCAGATTTTATACAAACCCTTCCGTCTTTTGCGTCACGTCCGGCTTTTTTTAAGGCGATATCAGAGCTTGTCTTTTTCAAGATAGCTATCGCTTTTTCCATATTTCCATCTGCTTCTTTTAATGCGTTTCTGCATTGCATTACAGAAATGCCAGTAGCATCTCTAAGTTCTTTTATTAGTTCAGTGGTTATAATATTAGACATAGTTTTTATTTCTCAATCTTATTAGGTACAGACATTGTACCTTCTTTATAAGCAGTTGCAATAGAATTAGTGAAAAGTTTAATGGATGGTATTCCGGAATCATTAGCAACGATAGGATAATCTATACCTTTAATATTTGAATCAGAATTGGCCAATGCGATGACTATTACGCCTGATTTTCTAGCCTCAGTAGCTGCTATGTGCTCTGCTTTTGAGTCAATGACAAACAATACGTCAGGGGCTTTCTTGAGACCAATCAAACCGCTGTAGTATTTAGATAGTTTTTCCATCTTTTTGGCCATAACGACTCTTTCTTTCTTTGTGTATTTTTCAAGTCCACCTTCTACACTTTCTTTGTTGTATTTTTCAAGTTCAGCTATTCTTTTTTTAATTTCTACAAAATTACTCAAAGTACCTCCTATCCAGCGGATATTTACGTAAGGCATATTTAAACTTAATGCTGTATTTTTGATTATTTCTCTGGCTTCTGGCTTAGTCCCAACAAAAAGGATAGTTTTATTTTGAGCACCTAGATTTTTAATAAATTCTGTAGCCTTTTCTAACATGACGCTTGTTTTCTCAAGGTCAATAATATCCCCGTTATTTTTGGTGGCATATATATATGAAGAGACGGAAGGGTGTCTTCGGCTCTTTCCATAACCATAATGTGCTCCTGCTTCAAACATTTTTTCAACGCTTGTGGCAACACTCATATTTTTATTTTCCACCTTCTGTGACTTCAAGTTCGTAGTTTGCATAAGGGTTATTCTAGCAGAATCTTTACCCTTTTGCAACTTTGCCAAAAGGACTTTTTTCGGGTAAGATGGTGAAATGAGACAATCTAAACTTTTTACTAAAACGAAAAAAGAGGTTCCTACGGATGAAGTGTCAAAAAATGCGGAACTTCTTATTCGAGGAGGTTTTATTCATAAAGAAATGGCTGGGGTATATTCTTATTTACCACTTGGTTTGCGTGTTTTAAAAAACATTGAAAAGATTATTCGAGAGGAAATGAATGCTATTGGTGGGCAAGAAATCACGATGACAGCACTTCAAAATCCTGAACTCTGGAAAAAAACTGATCGTTGGGAAGATGAGAAAGTAGATATTTGGTTTAAAACAAAATTAAAAAATGATACAGAAGTTGGTTTAGGATTTACTCATGAAGAACCTTTGACTAATATAATGAAAAGTTATATTAATTCTTATCGAGATTTGCCATGTTCTGTTTATCAATTTCAAACAAAGTTTCGCAATGAAGCGCGAGCAAAGAGCGGAATAATGCGTACTCGAGAATTCAGTATGAAGGATTTATACTCTTTTTCAAAAGACGAGGTTGAACATAATGAATTTTATGAAAAAGCGAAAGGAGCTTATAAAAATATTTTCCAAAGATTGGGAATAGGACATTTGACGTATTTAACTTTTGCTTCAGGTGGATCTTTTTCAAAGTTTTCTCATGAGTTTCAAACAGTCACTTCCACAGGAGAAGATACAATATATGTAGATGAAAATAAAAATATTGCAGTTAATAAAGAAGTTCTCGATGATGAGACCCTAGGAAAACTAGATTTAAAGAGGGAAGACTTAGTAGAAAAAAGAGCAGTGGAAGTAGGCAATATCTTTACTTTAGGTACTCGTTTTTCTGACGCTCTTGATTTAAATTACCAAACAGAAAATGGAGACAAAAAACCAGTATTTATGGGTTCTTATGGTATGGGGCCGACAAGAGTCATGGGGACTATTGTGGAAGCTTTAGCAGACGATAAAGGCATAATCTGGCCAGAATCTGTTGCTCCATTTCAAGTGCACCTTCTTTCTTTAGGTGAAAGTGAAGATGTAAAAAAAGAAGCAGATAAAGTTTATGACACTTTAAGAAAAAATAATATTGAAGTTTTATTTGATGATAGAAGTGAAGTTTCTCCAGGAGAGAAATTTGCTGATGCTGATTTATTAGGTATGCCTTTTCGTATAGTTGTTTCTACAAGAAGCATGAAAGAGAATGGTGTAGAGGTAAAAAAGAGGAACGAAGAGAAAGGGAAAGTTATTTCTTTAGAAGAATTGTTAAATTTGATAAAAAATGTTTGATAAATTTTACAAATTAATTTCGAATGACATCGGTATAGACCTAGGTACCTCGAATACTTTAGTGTATTTAAAAGGACGCGGTATTGTAATTAACGAGCCATCTGTCGTGGCAGTAAATATCAAAACAAATCAAATTCTCGCTGTGGGAGAAAAAGCGAAAGAGATGCTCGGACGTACTCCAGGACACATCAAAGCGGTTCGTCCGCTGGTGGATGGTGTGATATCAGATTTTGAAGTGACAGAAGAAATGCTTTCATATTTGATAAATAAAGCAGACAAAATGTCTAAAAAGTTTGTTCGTCCGAGAGTACTTGTAGGTGTTCCTTCTGGTACGACAAATGTTGAGACACGGGCCGTCTATGATGCCGCACGTTCGGCAGGAGCGAGAGAAGTATTTTTAGTAGAAGAACCTATGGCGGCTGCTATTGGTATACGACTTCCCATTAAAGATCCTGTCGGTTCTATGATTATAGATATCGGAGGTGGCACGACAGATGTCGCTGTGATTTCTTTAGGAGGAATCGTAAAATCAAAAAATTTAAAAGTGGCAGGTGATAGATTTAATACTGACATCATTACTTACATGCGTGATGAATTTAAGATTCTGATTGGCGAGACTACAGCTGAGATGGTAAAAATTGTGATTGGTTCTGTTATTCCAGGAGAATATATGGAGACAGAGGTGCGTGGACGTGATTTGTTGACGGGGCTACCTCGTGAAGTGGTAGTGACTGATTCAGATATTCGTGAGGCTTTCTCACTTTCAATAAAAGAACTCATAGAAGGAGTGAAAGATGTGCTAGAGACAACACCTCCGGAAATCTTATCAGACATAATGCATAAGGGGATCACACTCTCTGGTGGGGGAGCTTTATTAATGGGCCTCGGAGAGCTTTTACAAAGTGTTTTGAAAATACCTGTATATGTAGTGGATGATCCACTTACAGCTGTTGCTCGTGGAACGGGGGTTATTTTAGATGATCTTTCAGCTTACAAAGAAGTTTTAATTGGGAATCAAGATGAGTTACCTCCTAGATAAAAAAATAAAAAAAAATAAATATATAAGATATATTATTCTTGTTATGTTTTTTCTTTTTTTGATTTATTTTAGGAATGGTATTTTTAGTGGATTTTCCTATGTTTCATCTTTTGTTTTCCGTCCGGTCTTAATTTTTGGAAATAATATTGGTGGAGGTTTATCAAACGTTGGTTCATATTTTTATTCTAAAAGTTCTCTTCTCTCAGAAAATGAAAATTTAAAAACAAAACTAAATGAGCAAGAAGCCAGAATTTCTAATTATAACTCTGTTTTAGACGAAAATTTAAAAATTAAAGAAATTTTGGGAAGAAAAAATGGGAAAGTGGATATGATCTTGGCTGGTATCTTATCAAAACCCAATCAATCTCTTTATGACACACTTATTGTTGATTCTGGTACTAAAAACGGTATATTTGTAGGACAGAGAGTTTTTGCTCTAGGCAATGTCCCTATCGGACGTATAGCAGAAGTTTATACAAATACTGCCAAAATTATTTTATTTTCAAATCCGGGAGAAAAAACGGAAGTCGTTGTTTCTGGCAAAGATACTTTTATGCAAATAGTTGGTCGGGGTGGAGGAAATTTTGAAATGACCTTGCCTAGGGATTTTGTTTTAGAAAAGGGGACGGAAGTAGTTTTACCTGGAATCACTCCTTATGTCGTTGGCATTGTTCAAACAATTATCTCCGATCCACGTGATTCTTTCCAAAAAGCTCTTCTGTCCAGTCCGGTAAATATCCAGGAACTTAAATTTGTAGAGATAGAAAAGTAAGATATTTCTAAAAAACTTTAGTATGTTTATATATAATAAGTTAAGGAATTTAAAAATATGGAATCTGAAACAAGAAATTGTCAAAATTGCAAAAAGGACTTCATAATAGAACCCGAAGATTTTAATTTTTATGAAAAACTAAAAGTACCAGCACCGACCTGGTGTTCTCGTTGTCGAGCTATTCGCAGAGTTATTTTTAGAAATGAACGTTTTCTTTTTAAAAAAACCGATTTTAAAACTGGTAAAGAAATTTTTTCAGCATATCCAAGAGATTCAGTTTTAAAAATATATGATCATAATTTTTGGTGGAGTGATAATTGGGACGCTATGGAATATGGACGTTCTTATGATTTTTCTCGATCATTTTTTGAACAATTTAATGAATTACGTATATCAGTACCATCATGTTCTAGATTGATTGAAAATAGTGTGAATAGTGATTACTGTAATAATGTTTTAGATTTTAAAAATTGTTACATGACTTTTTCTGGAGGTATTGGTGAGAATTTATTTTATGGAGTAGGGGCAAATAGTTTAAAAGATTCAATGGACTTTTATTATACAAAAGATTCTATTTCATGTTATGAGACTTTTTCTGTGATTGATTCTTATGAAGTTTTTTTTAGTATAGAATGTGGAGGATGTAGAAATGTTTGGTTTTCTTTGAATTGTCGTGATTGCTCTGATTGTTTTGGATGTGTAAATTTAAATCATAAAAAATATTGTATTTTCAACGAACAATATACAAAAGAAGAGTATAGAGATAGAATAAGTGAATTTAATTTAGGGTCTTACTCTTTTTTACTTGATATAAAAGAAAAAGTTAAAGAATTCAGAAAAAAGTTCCCTATTAAATTCATGCATACTATGCAAAGTCCAAATTGTTCTGGGGATTATATTTATGGTTCAAAAAATATTAAAAAATCTTTCCATATATTTAAATCCGAAAACTTGAAATTTTCCCAGAGTCTATATAAAGCAAAAGATTCATATGATTATACTATTTCAGGATGGAATTCAGAACTCATATATGAATGTACTTCATGTGGTAAAAATTGTTCTAATTTAAAATTTTGTTTAGAATGTTGGCCTAATTCTAATAACTTAGAGTATTGTATAGAATGTCATTCGTGTTCTGATTGTTTTGGTTGTGTTGGGTTAAAGAAAAAACAATATAGTATTTTTAACAAACAATATTCAAAAGAAGAATATATAACATTGCGAGAGAAGATAATTAAACATATGTACCATATGCCGTATATTGACGAGGAAAATAGAATTTATAAATATGGTGAATTTTTTCCATTAGAATTTTCATCTTTCGCTTATAATGAAACACTGGCATTAGAATATTTTCCAACTTCTAAAGAAGAAGTATTAAATCAAGGTTATATATGGAGAGATCCTTTTAAAAGAGACTATAAGATTGAAATTATGTTAAATGAATTACCTGATGATATTAAAAATATTAATGAAGAAATCATAAATAAAACGATTGCTTGTGCTCATGATGGTTTATGTGAATGTAATTGTTCTTCTGCCTTTAAAATAATTGAGGGAGAATTCCAATTTTATAAAAAATTCAATTTACCCATTCCACGTCTTTGTCCAAATTGTCGTTTTAGTGAAAGAATAAAACAACTAAATCCTATTAATTTTTATCATCAAAAGTGTAATTGTAATGGCATTATTTCTTCTAATAAGATATATAAAAATACTACAAAACATTTTCATGATATACAATCTTGTCCCAATGAATTTGAGACTTCTTATTCTCCAGACAGGCAAGAAATTATTTATTGTGAAAAATGTTATCAGCAGGAAGTATATTAATTTAATGCAATTTAAAATTGAAAAAAAGTTGGAAAATAGTTTAGGGAGAGTGGGAGTAATCACTACACCTCACGGAGAAATTAAAACTCCAGCTTTTGTGGCTGTCGGTACGAAGGCCACTGTGAAATCTTTAAATCCAGAACAGGTCGAAGATGCTGGCGTGCAAGTAGTACTCGGTAATACTTATCATCTGTATTTACAGCCGGGAGATGAAATAGTGCGTGATGCAGGGGGTATTGGTAAATTTATGAATTGGAATGGACCTACGATGACAGATTCTGGTGGTTTTCAAGTTTTTTCTCTGGGTGCTGCTTATGGAAAAGATATTTCTAAAATTACTAAAATAATTGATCCATCGCTGATGATTCCTGAAAGGTTTGATGATAGCGACGCTCCTAGACTCGCCAAGATAGGACAAGATGGGGTTTCTTTCAAGTCTCACCTAGATGGGTCTATACACTATATTACTCCTGAGAAATCTATCGAGATACAACACAACTTAGGTGCTGATATTATTTTTGCTTTTGATGAGTGTACTAGCCCGACTGAAGATTTAAGATATCAAGAAGAAGCCTTAGAACGTACTCATCGTTGGGCTGAGCGAAGCTTGCAGGAACATTTAAAGCTTGAAAATGAGAAGTTGCTGCTTTTTCACGGCTCGCACTCCAACCTGAATGTGGTTAACGAAACTAATATTGCGTATGCCGAAAAAAGCACAACTTCTCATTTTCAAGCACTATTTGGCATCGTTCAAGGTGGAAGAGAAGAATCCTTGCGAAAACAATCAGCAAAAATTATTTCAGAAATCAATGTTGATGGAAAATACTTTGATGGTTTTGGAATCGGTGGATCTTTTGCTAAAGAAGATATGTCTTCGGCTGTAAAGTGGGTGAATGAAATTTTGCCAGAAGATAAACCTCGACATTTGCTTGGAATAGGTGAGCCGGAAGATTTATTTATGGGTATAGAAAATGGTGTAGATCTTTTTGATTGTGTACTTCCTACAAGACTTGGAAGAAATGGAACAATTTATACAAAAAATGGAAAGATAAGCATCACTAATAAAAAATTCAGAGATGACTTTGGACCACTTGATGAGGGATGTAATTGTTTCACTTGTAAAAATCTTGCCCCGTCCGAAACCGAAGGTTTTCGTTCGGGGTATACCCGTGCTTACATTGCCCATCTTTTTCATGGTAAAGAAATGTTAGCAGGAACTCTTGCCTCGATACATAATTTGTATTTTATTGTTCACCTTGTAGATCAAATTCGTCAATCTATTTTAGATGATAAATTTTTTGAATTTAAAAAAGAATTTTTGACAGGATATTTATAAAAGCCTTTACATTTTTTAGGTACTTGCTATACTTATTTTTAATCAAATGGTCAAGAAAAAAATAAAAAAACAGAGACAAAAAGGAAAGAATTGGAAGAAATTTTGGAAACTCGGAGAGGATGAATTTAACACTCAGTATTTTGATATTAATCCAAATGGAGAGTTAGTGGTTAAAGAAGGATATTTCCAATATAACATATTAGATATAGTAAAAAAATACGGTACAGTGACCGAAATATTTTTTCCGTTTATTTTAGAAAATAGAGTACGTGATTTAATAGAACTTTTTAACGCCTATATTAAAATTTTAAACTACAAAGGTAAATTTTATTATCACTACGTGATGAAGTCAAACCAGAATCATGAATTTGTTTTGCCAGCTATTGCAGAAGGAGCGCACATAGAGGTTTCTTCAGCCAATGAGCTTTTCTTGGTTAAAAGGATGCTCGAGCAGGATAAATTTAATAGGAAGATCAGAGTCAGTTGCAATGGTCCAAAGACAGATCAGTATATTAGTCTAATAGAAGAACTTCGAGATAAAGGTTTATTTATTATACCGATAATAGAAAATAGCGGAGAATTGGAGAGACTCAAGAAATTCAAAGGGGAAGTTGGTTTACGTGTGAACCTCGACCTAAAAGTCGATGCGCATTGGGATAAAAAGTACAACCATTTTGGTTTTGATGAAGATGAATTGTTTAAGATCGGGAAGGTGAGGAATCTTTCCATGTTGCATTATCATATTTCAACACAAAATGAAAAGATTGAAGGTTTCATAAAGCCTCTCAAGAGGGCGATAGAGTTATATGCTAAATTGAAACAAAATAATCCGAATTTAGATACTATAAATTTTGGTGGAGGCATGGCAGTGCCTTATGAAAAAAAGAAAAAGCTAATTTCAGTGAAAAATTTAGTTAACCAGATGATAAAAACTGCGAAGAGAGAATGTGATAAGTTGGGCATAAAGCATCCTAATCTAGTATGTGAATGGGGGAGTTATTTTACGGCTCCTTCTCAAATCACCATTTTCAAAATTTTAGGAGAAAAATCAATTTTTAAAAAGGCTGACACGAAATGGTATTTTATTGATGGTAGTTTTATTTCCAATCTCACTGACACATGGTCACCTGTTCATCATAAATGGCATTTCACTACAGCCAATCATTTGAATACTCGTCGATTACAAAAAGTTTGGCTAGCTGGTTCGACTTGTGATTCTGATGATCGTTATACTGCTTCTGGAAATTATGTTTTGCTTCCAAAATTTACTGAAGAGATGACAGATTTTTATTTAGTTGCTTTTGATACAGGTTCTTATCAATACACATTGGGCAACAATCATTGTTTGCTTTCTAAGCCAGCTTTAGTAGTTTGTCAAAATGGTGCAGTGAAATTATCCCGTAAAAGACAAACGCCAGAAGAAATAGGTAAACTTTTTGGATGGAATGGAGATCATAAATAGAAAAATATGAAGCATAAAAATATTTTTTATTTTTTAATTGTTATAATATTTTTTGTTGTGGGGTTTTCCCTAATAAATAGTCAGAAAATAATTAAAGAGGATCTTCAGGTAAAGAATTTTGATATTAACAAAGTTCAATATGTAAAAATTGCTGGGAAAACATTTAAAGTAGACTTAGCTTTGACTCAAGAGGAGCAACAGAGAGGCCTTTCGGGAAGAAAAGAACTGAAAGAAGATGAAAGTATGCTTTTTATTTTTGATCACTCAGATAAATATTCTTTTTGGATGAAAGATATGAATTTCCCGATAGACATAGTTTGGGTTTCTGGTGATTTTAGAGTAGTTTATATTAAGAAAGATGCAAAACCAGAGTCGTATCCTGATACTTTTACACCTACTGAAAATGCTAGGTATGTTTTAGAGATAAAGGCACTTTTTTCTGAAAAGAATAATCTAAAAGTTGGAGATGAAGTGAAATTTTTGTCCTCCTAAGGCTTACTATTTCAGCTTTTAAAAGAGGAGCTATTTACAGCTATCTCAAACTGTTTTTTTGTGTTATTTTTCATCAATTTTTGCTCTATTTTTCTGGCAAAAATTATTTTTTAGAAGTATAATCAGCCAATGGAAAAAGATTTTATTTTGGGCAAAAAAGAATTAAACAAGATTAAAAATGTCAGGAATCGTGAAGGAGAAATAATTCCTTTCAACATAAATAAAATCGCAGATGCTGTATATAAAGCATTTATCATAACAAACGAAGGAGAAAAGAAGGAAGCAAAAGACGTCGCCACTAAAGTTTTCCATAAATTAACTCATTTAAAGGCGAAAAGTGGAGATAAAAAGTTTGTTCCAACAGTAGAAATGATTCAAGATGTCGTAGAAGCGGAGCTCATGGATATGGGTTATCATTCCACAGCTAAATCTTACATATTATATAGATCAAAAAGGGCAGAATTGAGACGAGAAGTCGGTACTGTTCCTCCTGAGAGTAAAAAAGTATTTGATGAGTCAAGTTCTTACTTCGTGAGTTCCTATGAAGAATTTATTTTTTATAGAACTTATTCAAAATGGCAAGATGGATTAGGTAGAAGAGAGACATGGATAGAGACCATTGATCGTTTTATGGCATACATGAAAGAGAATCTTGGTAATAAAATGTCTTTGAAAGATTTTTCTGAAGTAAAAGAGGCAATTTTAAAACAAGATGTTTGCCCTTCGATGAGGTTACTTTGGTCTGCAGGAGAAGCATGCAAAAAAACAAATGTGTGGGCTTACAATTGTTCTTATGTTGCACCTTCTGCTTGGCAAGATTTAGGAGAAATAATGTATATACTTATGTGTGGTGCTGGTTTAGGTTTTTCTGTTGAATCTGAGACCGTTCAAAAATTTCCACAGATCAGAAGACAGACAGGCAAGAAGCTTGCTACTCACGTCGTAGCAGATGATAAAGAAGGTTGGGCAGATGCATATGTACTTGGTTGCAAGACATGGGCAGATGGTTATGATATAGATTTTGATTTTAGTAAGGTGCGTCCATCCGGCTCTCGTTTAAAAGTAGCTGGTGGTCGTGCTTCAGGACCTCAGCCACTTATTGATTTAATTAATTTTACAAAAAATAAAATTTTAGCAAGACAAGGTAAACGTCTTACTAATCTAGACCTTCACGATATCATTTGTCAGATCGGACTTATCGTCGTTGCAGGAGGTGTTCGTCGTAGTGCTTTGATTTCTCTTTCAGATATCGATGATGAATCTATGCGTAAATCAAAACAAGGACAGTTTTGGGTTGATAATGGTCAACGTTCGATGGCAAACAATTCAGCTGTATATAGTCAGAAGCCTTCTGCTTCAGAATTTTTAAATGAATGGATAGAATTGATAAAATCAGGGACAGGAGAGAGAGGAATATTTAATAGGGGTGGACTCATGACTCAACTTCCAAAACGCCGTATTGATAATTGGAAGAAGGCTGGAATTATTGATGATCAGAACGTTATCGTTGGTCTGCCTGGGTCAAATCCTTGTGGGGAAATCACTCTCCGATCTAAACAATTCTGTAATCTTACGTCTATTGTGGTTCGTCCTCGTGATACAGTTGCAGATTTAAAAAGAAAAGTTAGACTTTCTACAATATTAGGTACTTATCAAGCCACATTGACTAACTTTGGTTATCTGTCTAAAGAATGGCAAAACAATTGTGAAGAAGAAGCATTACTCGGTGTTTCTATCACAGGATACTATGATAACAAGACGATCAGATCAGATAAAGTTTTATCCGAATTACGAGAGGAAGCTATCAAGGTAAATAAAGAATATGCGAAAAAGTTTGAGATTAATAGTTCTACGTGTATAACTACGATAAAACCTCACGGCAATTCTGGTCAGCTTCTTTATGTCGGCTCGGGAATGCATCCATGGTATGCCAAACATTACATCAGACGCGTTCGTATTTCTACTAATGATCCTCTTTATCAATTGATTAAAGATCAAGGAGTTCCTTTTAAGGCTGAAGTTGGTTATTCTACTGCTAACTCCACTGTCGCCGTAGTTGAGTTTCCGATAAAAGCACCTGAAGGAGCTGTCACTCGTGACCAAGTGTCTGCTCTAGATTTACTTAATGAATGGAAGAGATTAAAAGTTAATTATATTGAACACAATCCTTCTGTCACTATATATGTCGGTAACGATGAATGGATAAAAGTAGCAAACTTTATTTATGAAAACTGGGATATCGTCGGCGGGCTTTCTTTCTTGCCTCGATCCGAACATGTCTATCAGCTTGCTCCTTATGAGGAAATTTCAAAAGAAGAATATGATAAGAGAATGAAAGAAATAAAACATATTGATTTTTCTAAACTTATTTATTACGAACAAGATGATAACACTGTAGGAGCAAAAGAATTCGCTTGTGTTTCTGGAGTTTGTTCTATCGATGATGTTTTAGCAGAAGAAGGGAAGAAGGATAAGGTTGATGGAACTCCTGAAAATTAATTTAGTGGACCCGCACACTTAATTTAAGTGTGCGGGTGGACTTTTTAATATTTTTGTTTTACAATATATTTGGTCCTGTATTGGATAGTTGAGTCCCGCCTTGGCGGGATTAGGAAAGTCCGAACACAATTTACCCCGTATTTATGCGGGGCGAAAAATGGGTAGTGGGTAATGCCCACATGTAGTAATACATAGGTGCGAACAGAGACGTTTAGAGATGAAAATCTCTAAATACCCTGTAGGAGACTACAGGGTAAGCTCTACAGTAATGTAGAAGATGAAACGGCTAAATTCCTTACTTTTGTGCAAGATCGTGCTCTAGCGCAAGCTAGAGAGAATCGCTTGACCCTGAGGGCAACTTTGGGGCTAGATAAATAACTATCTTTAACAGAATTCGGCTTATAGATACAGGACCAAAAACATGAAAAACCCTCTCGTAAGAGAGGGTTTTTCTAATGGGCTTGCTTTTTTATTTGAGATATGCTATACTCGCATTGTGAGTGTAAGGTAAAACTTACATTAATCGTGAACAACATAAGTGCCGCAAAAACCCACCGCAAGGTGGGTTTTTGTTTTGACAGTGTGATATTATTGAGGTATAGGATCTCTAGCATAGAGAAGATAATATATGAAAGAAAATTTTGAAGGGAATCCACAACAAGATAGTATGATTAAAGCTAATAGGGAACTTTTATTACGAATGATAAAGTTCAGGGAAAAACACCCCAATGAAGATCCACAAGAGTATTGTTTGGAGTGTTTTCAGAAACTTGGGATTGAAGGAAAAGACAAAAGTTGCACCAATCCTGATTGTAAAGAGTATGGAGTAAAGTATGGAACTTAAGAAAAGAATTTCTTTCTAGAAAAACAAATAAAGACCAATAACGATAGCTAAAAACCCATAGACATTGAAAGCACCCTTGAATTTTTTTATAGAAGCTTCGCTCAATGTCTGTGGAATGAATATATATGCTAAACCTTTTATCATGACGAGCCAGACAAATATTGTCACTAACGTCTGCCATGTCCCATCCCAGATATTATATTGGATGAGATACATTGATGATAAAAAGATTAAGATTATACCAGTTAGATAAACTACGGCAGGATGATCAAAAAAATCCTTCAATAAATGAGGGATAGTTTTACCTTTAATAAGGAGAAATAGACCAGCAACCACTAGGTAGATACCAAATATTTTTGCAACTAAAATAGTTATGTCCATATAATTATAATTAGTTATTAATAATGAATATATTATACTGCTTATTTAGATAAAAAAGAAACCCCCTTCGCCTCGAGGGGGTCTCGAGTAAAAGGGGGTGAGTGAAAATTCCCTGATTTTTCCTATTTGTTGTTTTCAGGAAGTGTCAGAGTTGCGGGAGTTGGTTCCCGTTGTTGCTTATTTTTATTTGGTTTGTTTATTTCAAAGCAGAAAATTATTGCTCCGAGGACAACCAAAACAAAAATATATGTAAAAATAAACTTTGGGATACTTATATTCATATAGGTTCCTTTTTAAGAACATGTGAGAGAATATTTAATATTTTTAAATTCCTTCTGTATTATAAATCTTGTAAAACAAAAGTCAACAGGGGACAATTATGCAGTATTTCTTCTTGACAGATACCCCCTAGGGGGTATATACTTGGATTATGAAAACAAATAAACAAAAACTCATTAGAAGATTAAAGATTATTGAAGGCCAAGTACGTGGACTTCAAAAGATGATAGAAAAGAACACTTATTGTATAGATGTCATTACTCAAACATCTGCCATCAAGCAAGGACTTTCTAATGTAGAAGATACTTTGATGGAGGGACATTTAGGGTCTTGTTTAGTTCATCAGATTCAAAAAGGTCAAACCAAAAAAGCCACTGAAGAAATGTTAAAAGTTTATCAATTGAAACGCAAATAAAATAAAATCACATGAATACTTCACAAACATTTAGAATAAAAGGAATGCACTGTGCCTCGTGTGCTAGTGTGATAGAGAAAACTGTTAAAAAAATTGACGGAGTAGAAAAAGTTTCAGTGAATAACGGCACAGAAAATGCCAAGATTTCTTTTGATTTAGATAAGACAGGTCCGGAAAGTTTTAATAAAAAATTAGAACCACTTGGGTATTCTTTAGTTCTTTCGAAAAGTGATAAATTTATAGAACTTAAAGAAATGCGTAATAAGATAATTTCTGTTATACCACTTGCAATCGTAAGTATTTTTTTCATGGCATGGGATATTTTTTCAGGATTAAATATTGTACCAGAAATGTCTTCGACTCTTAGTAAGTTTTTTGATTATTTACTTCCTTTGATGGCATTTTATACTTTTTTTGCAGTAGGTAAACCATATTTAATGGGGGTTTTTCGTTTTTTACGTTATGGGAAAGCAAATATGGATACACTGATAGGAATAGGGACAGGAGTAGCATTTTTATATAGTTTTATTATTACAGTTTTTGCCGAGTCACTTAAACCATTTTTAAATACTACAGGCACATATTATGATGTCACTATTATTGTGCTTACCTTTATAACTCTTGGGAAATACTTGGAAACACGTTCAAAACTAAAAACTGGCGATGCGATAGAGAAACTTTTAAATTTGCAGGCGAAGACTGCTTTAGTGGTTCGTGGTGGTAAAGAATCAGAAATACCGATAGAACAAGTTGTACATGGAGATTCAATTATAGTAAAACCCGCGGGGAAAATTCCTGTGGATGGTGTCATCGTGTCAGGTTTTTCTTATGTAGATGAATCTATGGTGACAGGTGAGCCGATGCCCGTAGAAAAAAAGGAAGGAGATAGTGTAGTATCAGGAACTATCAATACGACTGGCTCTTTTACATTTAAGGCGACAAAAGTAGGAGGAGAGACACTTCTTGCTCAAATTGTAAAAATGGTAGAAGAAGCGCAAGGAAGTAAGGCGCCTATCCAAGCATTAGCAGATAAGATCTCAAGTGTTTTTGTTCCAATTGTTTTAGTTATATCATTCATTACGCTTGGAACATGGCTTTTGTTGGGGACACAGTACCTTGGTTTTTCTCAAGCCCTTTCTTTTGGTTTAGTTTCATTTGTGAGCATTTTAGTCATTGCTTGCCCTTGTGCACTTGGGCTTGCCACTCCTACAGCTATCATCGTAGGAGTCGGCAAGGGTGCCAAAGAAGGTATCTTGATTAAAGATGCTGGTACACTTCAAAAATTACATAAAGTAAATGCTGTAGTGGTGGATAAAACGGGGACGTTGACTGTAGGTAAACCAGAACTTGTTTCTATAAGTAATTTTTCAAACAAAACGGACGATGAACTTGTTTCTATCTTAGCGGTGCTTGAAAATAAATCTGAACATCCTATTGCACATGCTGTTATGAATTATATAAAAGACCCACGCCACGGCGGGGCAGGAAATAGTATTAAAATTAGCGAGGTTTCAAATTTTGAGATCATAAAAGGTAAGGGGCTTAAAGGAGTAGTGGAGGGAATAGAATATTTTGCAGGCAATATAAAACTCATTGAAGATTTAAATTTAAAATTTGATAAAGAATTATTAGAAAAAGAAACATTAGAAGGAAAGACACCCATTATTTTAGCTGATAAAAATAGAGTGTTGGGTGTTATTATGATTGCTGATGCGATAAAACCCGAAGCAATAGAGGCAGTCAAGAATCTTCATCAACTTGACATAAAAGTTGTAATGCTTACTGGAGATAATAAAAATACTGCGGACTATATTTCCAAAATAATTGGTATTGATGAAATTGTGGCAGAGGCGATGCCAGAAGATAAATTAAATAAAATAAGAGATCTTCAATCAAAAGGAAATATCGTAGCTATGGCTGGTGATGGAGTCAATGATGCTCCAGCCTTAGCGGCCGCAGATGTGGGTATAGCTATGGCGACGGGGACTGATGTAGCGATAGAAAGCGCAGGTATTACACTTTTACATGGGGATATTTCTAAGCTTGTAAAAGCGATAAAACTTTCAAAGATAACAATGCGGGGAATAAAGCAGAATCTTTTTTGGGCATTCTTCTATAATATCGTCGGTATACCTCTCGCTGCAGGATTATTTTATCCGATATTTGGCTCCATGCTTTCTCCAGTATTTGCAGGGTTTGCAATGGCAATGTCTTCAGTCTCAGTAGTAGGGAATTCATTACGTATTAAAAGTAAGAAATTATAATTAAAAATATAAATATGAAAAAATATACATTTCATGTGAGAGGTACACATTGCGCATCATGCAAAATCTTAATAGAAGATATTTTGAATGAGCAAGGTTTTATTGAAAATGCGTTGGTAAATCTAAAGAAAGAGATAGTTGAGATAGAAACTGATAGCGATAAAAGTCCTGAGGAATTAGCTCTAATTTTAACAGATAAGATAAAACCCAATGGTTATGTTCTTACAGTAGAGAAAAGAATAGAAGAAAAAATGGAAGATAATACTATTTGGAAAGCTATTCCTATTGGACTTCTTTTTTTAATATTATTTTTTATTTTACAAAAATCTGGGATCCTTAATTTAGGTATAGGTGGTAAGACGACTCCATTGGCTAGTTTTATTATTGGAATAATAGCTTCACTTTCTAGTTGTCTAGCTATTGTCGGAGGGCTTGTATTATCATTGTCAGCAAAGATAGCGCAAGATGAAAATGAATCTACAAAAAAACCTTTTATATTATTTCATTTAGGGCGATTATTGGGTTTTGCTGTTTTGGGTGGAGTGCTTGGATTTATCGGTATGGCAATCGGTATAAATTTTGTATTTTCTGCCGTGCTTGGACTTATCGCTTCTCTTGTAATGGTATTGCTCGGACTTAACTTAATAGGGATATTTACAAAAAATAAATTAACACTACCTAGTCATATTTTTTCTTACTTTAGAAAAATAGAACACTCGACATACACACCTATTTTGATCGGATTAGGGACATTTTTCTTGCCATGTGGTTTTACTCAGTCTATGCAGATAGCGTCATTATCTAGTGGATCATTCACTTCAGGATTTTTGATTATGTTTGCTTTTGCATTAGGAACATTGCCAGTGCTTTCTTTATTATCATTTGGTTCAGTGTCTTTTGCTCATTCTAAGCATGCACCACTTTTCTTTAAGTCAGCTGGTGTGGTTGTTCTTGGGCTTGGTTTGTTTTCGTTATTAGCTGGTCTTGCGGGTTTGGATATTATTAATCCATTATTTAATATATAATATAGATTATTTATATGAACAAAACTTCTCTTATTGCTATAACGATCATTATCCTTGCGATTCTCGGAGCCGTTTTTATTATTGGATCTAGAACAAATGATAATGCGGGTTCTGTCCCAGTAGAAAATGTGCAAATAAAAAATGGCATACAGTATATTACTATTAACGCTCAAGGAGGTTATTCTCCTAGGGTTTCATCTGCAAAAGCAGGCATACCTACTAAGCTTATTATGAAGACTAACGGCGCTTATGATTGTTCTTCTTCTCTTGCTATTCATTCAATTGGTTTTCAAAAGATATTACCTCAAACAGGGGAGACAGAGATAGATATAGGCACACCAAAGGTAGGCGTACCTTTGCAAGGTGTCTGTGGTATGGGGATGTATAATTTTCAGATTAATTTTGAGTAGAAAATAAAATTTACAGTGAATTTACAAACCATCCAAGTAAATTAAATTTATTACTTTGGCTAAGAATAAAGTCTTGGACTTTTGCTTGTTCCTCTTTTGAAATACTTATTTGATTATCTATTTGCGTTTTCATTTCATCATCTTTGTTTTTTAAAGACAATATACTAAGTACATAATTTTGGTCTTTCATCTGTACCATTTGAAATCTTAAAGTACCCAAACCATTTCCAAAAATAAATGTTTTTAATTCACTGTTGTTATTAATGTTGTTTATTGCATTTTCTGAACTTTCTTTAGAATTATTTTGCTTTATAATAATTTCTTGTAATTTTTGTATATTTTCTTCTATCGATTTATCTTCATTTAGACTTAGTGAATCACTGGTATTATTTGTTGTATCAAAAAAATTAATTTTGTTTTCTAATGCATTGTATTTATAGATGCTGTCATATTCGTTTATTGGGTTCGTTGGACCGATTGCTAATATATTAGAAGAAAAGAACACGATAGGTGTTATTAGGAATATCTTTATCATTGTTTTTACCCCTGTTCTCATACATATAGAGCCGTTTCAGAGATGAGAACATTACGATGTTGACCCTACAGGAGTCTCTCGCCCTACGGTCGCGGGTATTTTTCTAGTTTTATAAATAAAACACAGAAAAATCTTTCTCGTCCTGGCGCGAGCAGAGCAGTTTGCTCGCTTAGGGTCCACTAAAGAAAAAAGGCCATCTTGCGATGGTCTCTTTTTTCAACTAGTGGACTATATCGGAATCTATTGGGAAGAAATTGTAGGGGAATTACATGAATGGAGTAAGGTCATGGCCTTTGAACGGAAGTTAAATAACGCTTAATATACTTCTTGCTGGTAACATCTTTCACAATACACGATCTCGGGTCTATCTGGGGAATAAGGGGTTTCAAATTCATTGGTGCAATCTTTTTTCATACATTTGCGTTGCCAAAGTCTTGGAAGTAAAAGTTTTAAAAATCTTTCATTGTATCTGCAATTTGGACATTTATTAGGTATTGGAATATTATGTTTTTTATAAAAATTAAATTCATCTTGAGTTAAACGAAATGCTTTCGTACACTGATGTTCACATTTATCTTCGTGTATACAACCTAAAACTTCATTAAGTATATTTTCTTTTGTATCTTTTATATCATCAGGAATAGACATACTATCAACCGTGATATTATATATTTTTTCTCCTGGTTCACGCCAGCTGTATCCTTCTTTTTCGGCTTCTTCTTTAGTAAGAGGGAAAAAGTCTTGTGCTGATGTCTCGTTATATGCAAAAGAAGAAATTTCTATTGGAAAAAATTCTCCATATTTATATATTCTTCCTTTTCTGTCAATGTAAGGAATTTCTCCCATCTGTTTGATGATATTTTCACGAAGTTTTTCATAATCTTCCTTGGTATATACTTTATTCAGAACAACATATTTCTTATTCTTTATTCCAACGCAACCAAAAATATCAGTGCTATCCACACAAGATTCGGTATAGTCTGCATTTCTGACATGATTCATTGCTGAATATGAAAATTTAACATTGTAGTCATTAAGTGAACCAGTGGTATATTCATAAAGCATTTCAGAGCCACTGCTAAAGAATATATCCATACTATCTTTCATATTATTCAGACAGCGATAACCATATTTAATATTTTCCGAATTGCAAGTATCGAAACAGTCTTTACAATTTTTTGTATTTAATAAATTATTTCCACTTGAAGAAACTGATTTTATAATATTTGCATAACGATATATAGCTTTCAAACAAATATCATCAAATTCCTGAATTAATGCTTCTCGAACCTTTCTACTTCCTAAATTTGATTTTTGAATCTCTTTTGAATAATCTTCCTTGGAATATTGTTTGTTGCGAATACAATATTCTTTATTACGTAAATTTGAACATAAAAAACAATTACTGCAATTTACACAGTCAATTAGGAAATATGAATCGATACAATTTCTTGAAAGTTTAACATATTGGCAATTATAATTTTTCTCGCATTCAATATTTTCATAAAGACTTTCTGATTCTTGAATATTGAAACTATCAAAGATATTGGAAGACTTATCAACTGATTTTGAATAAAAAATATTTTCCGAACCTAAAACTACAGAAACAGAGAGGTATACATTTTTACATTCCCCACACATATTTGAGTAGGGAGAATTTATTGTACTTCTTTGCCATAGACCTAATTTAGGAACAGCATCATAAAGTTCTTTAAATTGTTTAAAAAATGGACGTGAAAAATCATATTCTTTTCCATATTTTTCTGCATCCCATTTATCAGAATACCAGCAATCTTTACAGTAAACAGGAGAAACAAAATCATTAGGATACATTGCAATAATGTTTTTTTTGCATAAATCGCAAGTGCGTTTATACAAAGAACGTTCGTTACGCCAAGCCATTCTTCTTTGAGAACGACATTCTGGGCAAAAAGTGGGAGGCGGTACTTTTATTTTCTCATAAAAGGAGAAATCATCAGGTTCAATAGTAAAATCCTTTTTACAATTCTGGCAAATTTTTGACTCAGATCTCATACAGATAATTATATCAAAGTTGAACTTAAAAGTTCTAATTCCTATAGAGTCTATTAATATAGTCAATATTTGCTATGATACGAAAACAAAATTTCGAACCTCTAAACTAGGTTATATTTATGAGTTCATTCAGAAATATGAGGCTAAAAAACTTCAAATTCCGACGTATGTGGACCCTACAGGACTCGAACCTGCCACCTCCTCATTGCAAATGAGGCGCTCTAGCCAGATGAGCTAAGGGCCCAGATAAAACCATTCTATCTTATTTTTTTAATAATGCAAATTAATTCTTAAAGTAAAAATAACGTGAATAGCGTGAATATATAGAAGTATAAGTAGAAATAATGGTAATGACCATATATAAGTATACGAATAGCTCAGGGATGAAACTTGTCACTATTTGTAATATTAAAATAGGTATTAAGAATACTTGTAAAATTATTTTTGCCTTTTCTATTCGGTCGTCAGTTTTAGGATGTTCTTTAGAATATATTGCTTGAAAAGCAAATATTGATTCTGCAGATATAATTAAAAAGGTGAAAAGATTTAGTCCGAAAGGGATAAGCATAAAAATAATCAATATTTTATCACTCAAGCGGTCGAGTGTTTTTATGTGTGAATGGTCATTGGATTTTTCTTCAGCCAAAACATGAGTCATTGATTTACTAATGAAATAAGTTGAAATCACTAGGACGTATAATATGATCGTTAATATAGCAAAGGTGGAGCTTTTGCTTGATATAACTTTAGAAATGAGTAAGGCAAGCCATGGAGCTGCAAATATTCGGGCATATGATAAAATTTCTGGAGTTATACCATATTTCCTATGTAAAATAGGTACAAATTTTTCGATTTTTTCTGAATTTCCGTTTTGTATTGCATCACTTGTATAATTAAATTATGAAAGCAAAAAAAGATTTTTGAGATTTTCTAAAAGTGAACGAAACGAAATTGCGATATTAATTAGGAAGAAATACAG